>LNAP01005359.1_pt2 | contig 19715 bp, 18 predicted proteins | sample 602601 | NCBI WGS metagenome assembly LNAP01 (sample SAMN02440304, study PRJNA202911) | soil metagenome | biome: Subtropical and temperate rainforests or woodlands; isolation source: soil samples (1 kg each in a 20% v/v slurry with milli Q water) were... ...
CAGCGCAGAATCGTCGGGCGTGGCGTCATTGCTACAGCTCAATCTGCTCTGTTACTCAAAATACAAATCACTTACACCTTGAGTCAAATCTCATAAAGCTCAACAATGTGTTACTTCGTATTTCCCTTTGAGATTCGTTCATGACTGCCCCCTTCCGTTTTCTCGCCTGGCTGCTATTGCCGGCGTTGATGTCGTGCAGCTTCAATCTGTTGGCCGCGCCTGCCGAGGGCGCCACGAAAGCCCTGCATTTGCTGGACTACATCGGCGCGGACTATCCGCCGACGGTAGCGGCGGGCAAGGTCGTCGATGAATCGGAATACCGTGAGCAGGTGGAATTTCTGGGGGTATTGCAGGGCCTGGTGGCTGAGCTGCCGTCCAAGCCCGAGCGCGCGGAATTGGTCAAAGGGGTCGATGAATTGGTCGCGGCCGTGACCGCTCGTCAGGAAGGCGCCAGCGTGGCGCACCAGGCCCGACAGTTGGGCGCCAAGCTGGCGGCGGCGTATGAAGTCAGCCAGGCCCCGGCGATTACGCCCGACCCGACTCGCGGCGCACCACTGTATGCCCAGCACTGCTCGGTCTGCCACGGCACGGCCGGCGCCGGTGATGGCCCGGCGGGTGTCGGCATGACGCCGCCACCGGCGAACCTGCAGAACGCGGAGCGCCTGGACCGCCTGAGCCTCTATGCGATCTACAACACGCTGGGCCTGGGCGTCGAAGGCACGGACATGCCGTCCTTCGCCGACCAACTGGACGAACGCCAGCGCTGGGACCTGGCCACCTACATCGCCGGCTTCACGGCCGACCCGGCTGCTGCGAAGAGCGCGCAACCGTTCAACCTCGCCGACCTGGCCCGCCAGACCCCCAATGAAGTGTTGGCCGCCAACGGCCCGGCTGCTGCTGCGACGTTCCGCGCCCAGCGTGCCCAGCCGCCGCAGGTCAAGCGTGGCCCGGCGCAGTTGCTCGACTACACCGCCGCGACCCTCGACAAGAGCCTTGCGGCGTTCCGCAACGGTGACCATGAGCAAGCCTACGACCTGTCGGTAGCGGCGTATCTGGAAGGGTTCGAGCTGGTGGAAAGCTCCCTGGACAACGTCAACGCCAACGTGCGCAAAGACACCGAGAAGGCCCTGATGGCCTATCGGCAGTCGTTGCAGGACGGCTTGCCGCTCGAACAGGTGCAGCAGCGCCTGGACGCCGCCAAGGGCAAGCTCACCGAATCTGCCGGCTTGTTGGGCGGCGATGGCCTGAGCTGGTCGTTGAGCTTTATCTCAGGCTTGCTGATCCTGCTGCGCGAAGGTCTGGAAGCGATCCTGGTGCTGGCGGCGGTCCTCGCCTTCCTGCGTAACACCGGCCAGGAATCGGCGGTGCGCGGCGTCCACGTCGGCTGGGGCCTGGCCTTGTTGGCCGGCTTGGCCACCTGGGCGTTGGCGGCCTATGTGATCGATGTGAGCGGCGCCCAGCGCGAATTGCTCGAAGGTTGCACGGCGTTGTTTGCCAGTGTGATGGTGCTGTGGCTCGGCGTGTGGATGCATGACCGGCGCCACGCAGCGGCCTGGCAGGACTACATCAAGAGCAGCCTGGTGGGCGGCGGTGGCCGTTTCGGCTTCGCGCTGCTGGCGTTCTTCTCGGTGTACCGCGAGCTGTTCGAAGTGATCCTGTTCTACGAAACCCTGTGGTTGCAAGCCGGCCCGGCCGGGCACAACGCCGTGCTGGCGGGCGGCGCCACGGCGCTGGTGCTGTTGATGGGTCTGGCGTGGGTGATCCTGCGCGGTTCGGCGAAGCTGCCATTGGCGCTGTTCTTCGGGATCAACGCGGCGCTGCTGTGTGCGTTGTCGGTGGTATTCGCCGGGCACGGCGTGAAGGCGTTGCAGGAAGCCGGTATCTTCGGCACGCGGCCGGTGGCGTTCTTTGACTTCGACTGGCTGGGTATCCACGCCGATGCCTACTCGCTGAGTGCGCAGGTGGTGGCGATCCTGGCGATTATGGTGATGTATGGCCGCAGTCGGATCGCCGACAAGCGCCGGCTGGCGGCATAAGCATGCGCGTGTGGATCGACGCCGATGCCTGCCCGCGCGCGGCCAAGGACCAGGTGGTGAAGTTCGCCCTCAAGCGTCAGTTCGAGGTGGTGCTGGTGGCCGGGCAGAGCCAGATCAAGCCGGCCTTCGCCTGCGTTAAGCTGATCGTGGTGCCCAGCGGCCCGGACGCGGCGGATGACTACCTGGTGGAGCACGCGGTGCCCGGTGAGCTGGTGATCTGCAGCGACGTGCCCCTGGCTGACCGCCTGGTGAAGAACGGCGTGACGGCCCTCGACCCGCGCGGCAAGGAATTCAGCCCGCAGAACATGAGTGAGCGGCTGGCGGTGCGTAACCTGTTCACCGATCTGCGCGAGCAAGGCCAGATGGGCGGTGGTCCACCGCCCCATGGGGAAAAGGACAAGCAAGCGTTCGCCAACGCACTCGACCGCCTGCTCACACGCTTGATGCGGGCCGGTTAGTCGTTTTCGTGGGTCAGCTCCAGCACCCGATCCACCAGCTTGTTGATGCCTGACGCGACTTCGCTGATGTTCTTGCCGAGCATATAGGCGGGGGTGCTGACCAGCTTGCGCGCGGTGTCTTCGACGATATCGTCCACCGCGCATGCCTGGTGGTGGGCGCCCATCTTGTCCAGCACGGCGGCGGTGTCGGCATCGTTGCCGATGGTGCAGGTCACTCCCGGGCCATAGATCTTCGCGGCCAGGGCCGGCGAGATGCAGATCAGTCCCAGCGGCTTGCCCGCTTCGACAAAGGCTTCGGCCAGCGCCAATACCTGCGGGTTGAGGCTGCAACCGGCGCCTGCGCTGGCAAAGTTCGACAGGTTCTTCGCCGCGCCAAACCCGCCAGGCACGATCAGCGCGTCGAAATCCTCGGCGTTGGCTTCACGAATGTCTTTCACGTCGCCCCGGGCAATGCGGGCGGACTCCACCAGCACATTGCGCGACTCGGGCATTTCTTCGCCCGTGAGGTGGTTGATCACGTGCAACTGCGCGATGTCGGGTGCAAAGCATTGGACCTGAGCGCCGCGCTGATCCAGGCGCAGCAGGGTGATCACGCTTTCATGGATTTCTGCGCCGTCGTACACGCCACAGCCGGAAAGGATCACTGCAATCTTTTTGCTCATGGGCATTTCTCCTGATTCATGGCGTTAAATGTCTACTAATTTGTCATCTGTTGCCAATGGGAACTCCCGCCGCAGCCCCTAATCTTGATGCAATAAAAACAGACCGGACTAGCCCATGGACTTCGTGCCTTACGCGGTACCGTTTTTCATCGCCTTGATCGTGGTTGAACTGCTCGTCGACCGTTGGCGCGGCGCGCGCAATTATCGGGTGGCGGATGCCATCAACAGCCTCAGCACTGGCGTGCTGTCCACCACCACCGGGCTGCTGACCAAGGGCGTGGGATTGCTGACCTACGCATTCGCCCTCAAGCACCTGGCGCTGATCGAGCTGTCGGCCGAGAGCGTCTGGACCTGGGTGTTCGCCTTTGTGTTCTACGACTTCTGCTATTACTGGCTGCATCGCTGCGGTCACGAGCGCAATATCCTGTGGGCCGCGCATTCGGTGCATCACCAGAGCGAGGACTACAACCTCACCACCGCCTTGCGCCAGACCAGCACCGGCTTTCTGCTGAGCTGGATCTTCTATCTGCCTCTGGCCGTGCTCGGCGTGCCGCTGGTGGTGTTCATCAGCGTCGCCTCGCTCAACCTGCTGTATCAATTCTGGGTCCACACCCGCCATGTGCCCAAGCTCGGCTGGTTCGAGTGGTTCTTCGTCACCCCGTCCAATCATCGGGCCCACCATGCACAGAACGCTCTCTACATGGATCGCAACTACGGCGGGGTGTTCATTATTTGGGACCGGCTGTTTGGCTCGTTTCAGGAAGAAGACGAAAACGAGCCGGTGATCTTTGGCGTCACCACCCCCTTGGCCAGTTGGAACCCGCTGTGGGCCAACCTGCAGTTCTATGCGCAGTTGTGGAGTGACGCGCGGCGCACGCAAAGCCGTTGGGACAAGCTGCGCATCTGGTTCATGCGTACCGGCTGGCGGCCGGCCGACGTGAAGGCCAACTACCCGTTGACCAAGCCGGACTTGAGCCAGTTCCGCAAATTCGAGGTGCCGCTGGATACGCGGCAACAGGTGTACGTCGCCCTGCAATTCGCGGTGTATGTGGGGTTTGGCAGTTATCTGATGAACGTCGGCGAAGGGCTGCCCACGGCGGCGTTGGTGCTGGGCTGGAGTGCAATGGCGTTGGGCCTGTTCAGCCTGGGCGTCGCCCTGGAGAACCGCCCGTGGGCGTTGAAGGCGGAACTGGTGCGCCTGGGCCTGAATGTGCCGTTGGTATGGCTGGCGCCGCTGGTCGGGCTTTGGCCGGCCAGCCACCTGGGCTGGCCGGGTCTGTTGAGCTACAGCTTGCTGAGCCTGATTGGCCTCTACTGCTGCCGAGGCCGGCTTACTCGACTGGCGTCTTAGGCGGCTCGGTCGGGCTGGTCTCACTCAGTTGTGCGGCCGCCAGTCGGGCCTTGGCGTCGACACAGGCTTGACGGGCGATGCGCGCGTTCTTGAACCGCCGCCGCAGCCAGAGAACCAGGCCCAGCAGTAACAACGCACCCAGCACCCACAGCTCGTACTTCTTGATGCTGCCCAGCATGCCTTCCAGCACCGCGCCGAAATGGTACGCCGCCGCGCCGAGCGCCGCCGCCCAGACCGCCGCGCCAATGCCGTTGAGTAACAGGTAGCGCAAGGGCGGATAGCCGGACAGGCCAATCGCCACGGGCATCACCGTGCGCAATCCGTAGACAAAGCGGAAGCTCAACACCCAGATATCCGGGTGCTTGCGGATATGTTCCAGGGCTTTGTCGCCCATCAATTGCCAGCGCGGTTTACGTGCCAACAGTTTGCGGCCGTGCTTGCGCCCCATGTAATACCAAAGCTGGTCGCCGGCGTAGCTGCCAAAAAAAGCAACGACCACCACCAGGTTGATATCCATGTACCCACGGAACGCCAGGAAGCCTGCGAGAACGAGTATGGTCTCGCCTTCGAAGAACGTCCCGAGGAAGAGGGCAAAGTAGCCGAAGTCATGCAGAAATTGTTGAAGCATGGTCTGGGTGCTGGCGAAATGAACGCGCAGCCTACGCCTTCGCGATCATTCGTGAAAGTATCGAGATGTGTCACGAAGTGAACAATTCCTACAGAAACGCCGAATGCGACTACAGGTCGCATCGTTAAGCACAACTGTCATACCTTCGTCATAATGGCCGCTTATAACTGCAACACTCGCCCGTAAACGCGGGCTCAGGAGTCTGTCGTGAGCTTTACCCCTGCCAATCGCCTGTTTCCCGCGACCCGTCTGCGTCGCAACCGTCGTGATGATTTTTCTCGCCGTCTGGTCCGTGAAAACGTACTGACCACGAACGATCTGATCCTGCCGGTCTTTGTGCTGGACGGGGAAAACCGTCGGGAAGCCGTGGCGTCGATGCCGGGTGTCGAGCGCTTGACCATTGATCTGCTGCTGGAAGAGGCGGCGAACTGGGTCGAGTTGGGGATTCCGGCGCTGGCGCTGTTCCCTGTCACGCCTGCTGAACTCAAGTCCCTCGATGCCGCCGAAGCCTGGAACCCGCAAGGGATCGCCCAGCGCGCCACCCGTGCGTTGCGTGAGCGCTTCCCGGAATTGGGGGTGATCACCGATGTGGCCCTGGACCCGTTCACCACCCACGGGCAGGATGGCATCCTGGATGAAGACGGCTACGTGCAGAACGACATCACCGTCGACGCGCTGGTCAAGCAAGCCTTGTCTCATGCCGCCGCCGGGGCCCAGGTGGTCGCGCCGTCGGACATGATGGACGGCCGCATCCAGGCGATCCGCGAAGCCCTGGAGCTGGCCGGCCACGTCAATGTGCGGATCATGGCCTACTCGGCCAAATACGCCAGTGCCTACTATGGTCCGTTCCGCGATGCGGTGGGCTCGGCCCTGAACCTGGGCAAGGCCAACAAAGCCTCGTACCAGATGGACCCGGCCAACAGCCATGAAGCCCTGCACGAAGTGGCCGCCGACCTGGCCGAAGGCGCCGACATGGTGATGGTCAAGCCCGGGATGCCTTACCTGGACATCCTTTATCGGGTCAAAGAGGAATTCAAGGTGCCGACCTTTGTCTATCAGGTCAGCGGTGAATACGCCATGCACATGGCCGCGATCCAGAATGGTTGGTTGAGTGAAGGGGTGATCCTCGAATCCCTGACAGCCTTTAAACGTGCTGGCGCTGATGGCATTCTGACCTACTTCGCCGCCCGCGCTGCCCAATTGCTTAGAGAGCAACAATAGCCCTCACAGGAACACTCGATGAATACCGAAGGACTCTCAGAAGTTGCCGTAAAAGACGCCCACCCGGTGGTCGAATCCGTCGCCGAGACCCCGCCGGTGCCGGAGCCTGCGCCGCCGGTGGTGGTCGCCGAAGCGCCGGCCCCGGCGCCAGCGCCTGCCGTGGTGACCAACCTGGATGACAGCAGCCTGTACATCCACCGTGAGTTGTCACAACTGCAATTCAACATCCGCGTGCTGGAACAGGCGCTGGATGAGTCCTACCCGTTGCTGGAACGCCTGAAATTCCTGCTGATTTTCTCCAGCAACCTGGACGAGTTCTTCGAGATCCGCGTCGCCGGCCTCAAGAAGCAGATCACCTTCGCCCGTGAACAAGCCGGCGCCGATGGCCTGCAACCGCATCAAGCCCTGGCGCGCATCAGCGAGCTGGTACACGGGCATGTGGATCGCCAATACGCGATCCTCAACGACATCCTGCTGCCGGAACTGGAAAAACATCAGGTCCGCTTCATCCGTCGCCGTCACTGGACCACCAAGATCAAGACCTGGGTGCGTCGCTACTTCCGCGACGAGATCGCGCCGATCATCACGCCGATCGGTCTCGACCCGACTCACCCGTTCCCGTTGCTGGTCAACAAGAGCCTGAACTTCATCGTTGAGCTTGAAGGTATCGACGCCTTCGGTCGCGATTCCGGCCTGGCGATCATCCCGGCACCGCGTCTGCTGCCACGGATCATCAAGGTACCGGAAGAGGTGGGGGGCGCTGGCGATAACTATGTATTCCTGTCGTCGATGATCCACGCGCACGCCGATGACCTGTTCCAGGGCATGAAGGTCAAGGGCTGCTACCAGTTCCGCCTGACCCGTAACGCCGACCTGGCGCTGGACTCCGAAGACGTCGAAGACTTGGCCCGCGCCCTGCGCGGCGAGCTGTTCTCGCGGCGCTACGGCGATGCGGTGCGTCTGGAAGTGGCCGACACCTGCCCGAAACATCTGTCGGACTACCTGCTCAAGCAGTTCAACCTCGGCGAGAGCGAGCTTTACCAGGTCAACGGCCCGGTCAACTTGACGCGTCTGTTCAGCATCACCGGCCTGGACAGCCACCCGGAGCTGCAATACACGCCGTTCACGCCGCAGATCCCGAAACTGCTGCAAAACAGCGAAAACATTTTCAGCGTGATCAGCAAGCAGGACATTCTGTTGCTGCACCCGTTCGAGTCCTTCACCCCGGTGGTCGACCTGTTGCGCCAGGCCGCCAAGGACCCGCACGTACTCGCCGTGCGCCAGACCCTGTACCGCAGCGGTGCCAACTCGGAGATCGTCGACGCCCTGGTGGACGCTGCGCGTAACGGCAAGGAAGTCACCGCGGTGATCGAACTGCGCGCGCGCTTCGACGAAGAGTCCAACCTGCAACTGGCCAGCCGCCTGCAAGCGGCCGGCGCGGTGGTGATCTACGGTGTGGTCGGGTTCAAGACCCACGCCAAGATGATGCTGATCCTGCGCCGCGAAGCCGGTGAGATCGTGCGTTACGCGCACTTGGGCACCGGCAACTATCACGCCGGTAACGCCAAGCTCTACACCGACTACAGCCTGCTGACCTCCGACGACGCCTTGTGTGAAGACGTCGGCAAGTTGTTCAGCCAGTTGATCGGCATGGGTAAGACGTTGCGCATGAAGAAGCTGCTGCATGCGCCGTTCACCCTGAAGAAGGGCATGCTCGACATGATCGCCCGCGAGACCCAGTTCGCGCTCGACGGCAAACCGGCGCACATCATCGCCAAGTTCAACTCGCTGACCGATCCGAAGATCATCCGCGCGCTGTACAAGGCCAGCCAGTCCGGCGTGCGTATCGACCTGGTGCATGTGCTGCCTGCGGCCGGGCATCGCCGGGGTCTCGCACAACATCCATGTGCGCTCGATCATCGGGCGGTTCCTGGAGCACACGCGGGTGTTCTACTTCCTCAACGGCGGGGAAGAGCAGATGTACCTCTCCAGCGCCGACTGGATGGAGCGCAACCTCGACAAGCGCGTGGAGACGTGCTTCCCGGTGGAAGGCAAGAAGCTGATCATGCGGGTCAAGAAAGAGCTGGAAAGTTATCTCACCGATAACACCCACAGCTGGAGCCTGCAGTCGGACGGCCGCTACGTGCGCAACACGCCGACCGGCAACCAGAACCCACGCAGCGCCCAGGCCACCTTGCTGGAGAGGCTGGGTAGCCCGATTCTCGCGGTGAATTAACCGACCTAATGTGGGAGGGGGCTTGCCCCCGATGGCGGCAGTTCAGTCAAAGTACCAAGTGACTGACCCACCGCCATCGGGAGCAAGTCGAATCGTCGCACCGCCCCTCCCACATGTATTTTCGGTGTTCTTTAGCGCACGTTCAGGCTGAAACCCACCCGCGTCAGCCACTCCGCTTCCTGGGCGAAGTCCGCCTGGGTCAGCTGGTTTTCCTCCAGCCAGCCTTCCGGGAACACCACGTCGAGGCTGTCGCCGCTGGCGCGCAGGGTCACCTGGGGCATTTCCTGGGTGCCACGGATGTGGTGGAACAGGATCGCAAAGCGCAGCAGCACGCACAGGCGGATCAGCTTGATGCCTTCGTCACCGAATTCGGCGAACTTGTCCTTGGGGATATTGCGGCGATGGCCGCGTACCAGCAGCGCGAGCATCTGCTGGTCTTCCCGGGAGAAACCAGCCAGGTCGGAGTGCTCGATCAGGTAGGCGCCGTGCTTGTGGTAATGGTAGTGGGCGATATCCAGGCCCACTTCATGCACCTTGGCCGCCCAGCCCAGCAGTTCGCGCCATACGCCGTCTTCCAGGTCCCAGTCCGCGGCCACCTGGTCGAAGGCATGCAGGGCTTTGCGTTCCACGCGGGCCGCTTGTTCCAGATCGGCGTGATAGCGCTCCATCAGCGAGCTGAGGGTGCGCTCACGCACGTCCTCATGGTGATGACGGCCGAGCAGGTCGTAAAGCACGCCTTCGCGCAGGGCGCCGTCGCAGTGGTCCATGCGTTGCAGTTCGAGGGCGTCGAAGATCGCTTCGAGAATCGCCAGGCCCGCCGGGAAAATCGTGCGGCGGTCGGGCTTGATGCCATCGAAGTCGATTTTTTCGGCATCTCCCAGCTTGAACAGCTTGCGCTTGAGCCACGCCAGGCCTTCGGCGTTGACCTCGCCGGTGCCATGGCCGCCGGCTTTCAAGGCCAGGCCGATGGCGCGGATGGTGCCGGACGAGCCGATCGCTTCATCCCACGACAGGCGATGCAGGGCGTGCTCGATGCTCATGATCTCCAGCCGCGCCGCCGTGTAGGCCTGGGCATAACGCGCCGGGGTGATCTTGCCGTCCTTGAAATAACGCTGGGTATAGCTGACGCAGCCCATCTGCAGGCTTTCGCGCAGCAGCGGCTCGAAGCGCTGGCCGATGATGAATTCGGTACTGCCGCCGCCGATGTCCGCCACCAGGCGCTTGCCGGGGGTGTCGGCCAGGGTGTGGGACACGCCGAGGTAGATCAGGCGCGCTTCTTCGCGTCCGGAGATGACTTCCACCGGGTGCCCGAGGATCTCCTCGGCGCGGCGGATGAATTCGCCCCGGTTACGGGCTTCGCGCAACGCGTTGGTGCCGACGATTCGCACAGCACCCGGGGGCATGCCGTTGATCAACTGGGCAAACCGCTTGAGGCAATCGAGCCCGCGCTGCATGGATTCTTCATTGAGCTGGCGCGCGTCGTCGATTCCGGCAGCCAGTTGGACTTTTTCGCCTAGCCGCTCAAGGATGCGGATTTCGCCGTTCTGGGCCTTGGCCACGACCATATGAAAGCTGTTGGAGCCCAGGTCGATGGCGGCGATCAGGGACAGATTCTTGGCTTGGGATTGCGGCATGGTTAGAGGGTCTCGGTCGATAACCTGACCATCGTGCCACGATCGACCGCTGGAGCCAACGCGTAGCGCTCCGGTAATTTTCCTAAGGGTGTCTGCGAGGAATTCTTGTGGGAAATGTAGGGTGGGTTTCTAAATATCCACTGAATGAGGTTTTAGTTTTGTAGGAGTTTTTAACTAGTTGTTGTTGTAAAGCTTTTTATGATTTTCCCTACAGAGTGCTTGTTGATGTTCCTTTGGTTTTTTTGTTTAGGACTACCTCGCGGTCGGGTAAAGGCGACTCTTTGTTTTTACGGCTCCCACACTAACTGATGTGTTATCTGATTCTTTAATGAAGTGCCAAAGCGACAGACTGTCACCCGGCAATATTGCCTGGGTGTTATTTATTTATAGTCGTGCAGGTCCGGAGAAATAAGCCGTTTGGCGCTGGACTTGCCGAGAGATAAATAAAGAACGCCTGATAACTTTCAGTGACAGGTCGAATATGAAAAAAATTGTTGGATTGACTCTCGGTCTCGCTTGCCTGGCTGCGGCCATCAGTGCTAACGCATCCACCAGTGCCGAACTGGTCGTCAGGGGCACGATCAAACCCGCTGCCTGCAACCTGAGCATGACTGGCGGCGGCATTATCAATTACGGCGATATTCCTTCGGGCCAACTCTCCCAGACGGCGTTCAACCCGCTTCGGGAAATGACCACGCCCCTGTCCGTCAATTGCGGCACCGGCAGCGCTCCGTTCGGGCTGACCTTCACCGACCTGCAGGCCGGCAGCAGGGTAACGGGCATTCTCAGCGCCCTTGGCGCAGGCTATACCGAGGTGCATAACTTCGGCTTGGGTTCGGTCGCTGGCAAAAATACCGGTGGCTATGCGGTTACGCTCAGGGACCTCAGGTCGCCGAGCAAAACGCTGACGGCTATTACACGTGTCGGCGAAGGCGCGGCCTGGCAGAGCAGTGATGGCAAAGTCGCGAAATCGCCTAACCAATCTTCGTGGCGCAGTGGCACTTCGCTCATTCCGGCCGAACTCTCTCAACTGACCGGGACTATTGCAGTACGGGCCGTGATCAACAAAGGCCAAGACTTGAACCTGGCTCGCGACGTTACTCTTGATGGTCGCGCAACGCTTACTTTGGTTTACCTCTAAGCGGCTGAAATACAGCCGATCAAAGAACGCACGCGTTCTGATCGGCTGTTTTCATGTGGGTGCTTGGCTATCAATTGCCAACTTCATGGTCTGCGGGGAACACTGAGTGCGTAGTCTTTCAGTAATAAATAATCTGCTGTTGTTGTGTGCAAGTGTGTGTCTGTGTTTTACCGGCATGGTATTGGCGGACGGAATGTTGCCGGAAACCTCGGTTGTGGTTCTTTATGAGGAACAAGGCGAGGCCACGATAAATATCAAGAACACCGATTCGGGGCCGGCGCTGCTTCATTCAGTCGTACTGAACGTGCCCGAAGACGTAGAGCCCCTATTGATTGTCACGCCGCCTATTGCGCGTGTGGAACCCGGTGAAACCCAGTTGGTGCGTTTCATCAGCACCTTGGAAGCACCGCTGAAGACCCAGCGCTTGAAGCGTGTGTCCTTCGAGGGTATTCCGCAGGCGCGTGCCGCAGGGGGTGCGACCATCGGTATCACCCTTCGGCAGAATCTGCCGCTGATCCTGCACCCCAAAGGCTTGCCTCAACATCACACGCCCTGGGAGCTGCTGAAGTGGCGGCGGGCAGGAGAGATGCTGGCTGTTCACAACGACAGTGCTTATGTGGTGCGCCTGGCGCCGGAGGTGCAGTTGCTGCCCCAACGGGTTCTGGCGACGTTGCCGCGTGCTTACATTTTGCCGGGGGAGGCGTTGACGGCGAAGGTTGACGGAACATTGGACGGCTTGGCCGAAGTCGAGATCCAGCCCGCCACGGTCTATGGATTTTCGGTGGACAGCTACCGCGCCCCGATCAGTACCGATGGGGGTTGAGCGGCTTATGAAAAACCTGTCGAGTAATACGCCTGCGGTTTCCATCCGGTCTCGCCGCCCCACGCTGCTCATCGGGTTTGCGACCCTGTGGAGCTTGCCCGGCCTGGCTCCGGCGCTCGAGTTGGGCGAGGGTTTCGACCTCGCGGCACTGACCACCCACGGTATTGACCCGAAGGTCTCCGACTACTTCCGCAGTGCGGCGCGTTTTCGCGAAGGCGTCCAGGTGGTGGGGCTGCGGGTCAACGGGAACCCGCTCGGGTCAGTCGATGCGCGGTTCGACGCACAGGGGCAATTGTGTTTCACCCCGGGCTTGCTCGAGAAAGCCGGGTTGGTGCAGCCCCGCGCCGTTGTCCGCAAAGGCGCCTCACCGGACCAGGCCTGCCATGACTTCCTGGGCGCCTTCCCGACGACGATGGTTCGGCTCCGGCCCGGCATCGATGAGGTGGCACTGGTGGTGCCGACCCAGTCATTGCGTGAACCCCAGTGGGAGGCCGGGGACTTTGCCCAGGGTGGCGCAGCGGCGATGTTCAACTATGACGTGCTGGGTTTCGACAACCGTTCGCGCAGTGAGTCCAGCCGGTTCGTGTCGGCCTACACCGAAGCAGGCTTCAACCTGGGCGACTGGATTGTCCGCAGCCGCCAATTCTATGTGTCCGACAATGGCGACGCGCGCACCGAACACCTGTACGCCTTCGCCCAGCGGGATCTGGCCGTGCTGCGATCGACGTTCCAGGTGGGCCAGCTCTCCAGCAACAATCCGCTGTTTGGCGGCATCCAGTTGTCCGGTGTGCAGTTTTCCCCCGATGGCCAGTCGCGGGTGCCGGCGGGCGGCAATAATGCGGTGGTCGAGGGGCTGGCCCAGAGTCAGTCGCGGATTGAAGTGCGCCAGTCCGGCGTGCTGATCCATAGCACGCTGGTGCCCGAAGGCCCCTTCCGGCTGACCGGGTTGCCTTTGCTCAATGGCACCAGCGACCTCGAAGTCAGCGTGATCGATGTACGCGGCGCCAAGCGCAGTTTCGTGGTGCCGGCGGCTTCGTTCGCGGGGGCAGCCCCGGCGGCGCCCGGCTATTATTTTTCGCTCGGCAAGGTGCGCGAAAACATCGACGCGCAGGCGCCGTCGCCGGTGGTCGCCATGGGCAGCGGCACCTGGGGTCTGGGGCGTGAATCGTCGGCGGGGTTTGGCTTATTGAGCACCGATGAATACTGGTCGGCAGGCGGCACCCTGAGCAGCGTCTTTTTCCAGCGGGTTGCGGTTGGCGCTCGCCACAATGTGTCCCGGGACGGCCGTAACGCGGTGTCGGGTTCGCGTAGCAGCGTGTCCGCGAGCAGCCCGGTCTACGCCAATATAGACGTCAACTTCAGCGCCACCACCCAGACCCGGGGGTATCGCGAGGTGCTTGAAGCGGGCCGCTCGTTCAAGGCCGACGAGTTGGGTTCGCGCTTCAAGAACCAGTACACGGCGGGCATGAGCTGGGCCGATCCAACCCTGGGCGTGTTCTCCCTGGGTTATTCGCGCAGCGCGCAATTTGACCGGCAAACGGCCGAACATGTGTTTGCTTCGTGGAACAAGTCGTTCAGTCACGTCGATGTTGCTTTGATCGCCGACTCGCAGGTGGGCGGCACGCGGCCGCGGCGTGACGCCAGCGTTGCCGCCGGCCGGCGCGATAGCACGGTGGACAATGATCTGTCGGTACGGTTGCAGATCAGCGTGCCGCTGGGCGGTGATCGTCGTGTGAACAGCTACGTCAGCCGGCGTGGTCACCAGTCCCGCGCTGGCACGGCACTCAGCGAACGGGTCAATGACTATGTGAATTACGAGGTGGGTGTCGAGCGCGACCTCAGCGCCCGCGAACAAGCGGTTCGCGGCCATGTGGACCTGCTGCCGCGCTACACCCGCGTCGGCCTGGGCGTCAGCCGAGATGCCCAGGGCACCGGTTATACGGGGCAACTGCAAGGCGGCATCGTCGCGCACGAAAACGGCCTGACCTTCTCGCCCTATCCCGTGCAGGACACGTTCGGCATCGTCTCCGTGGGGGATATCGGCTCCGCGAAAGTCGAAACCCCCCAGGGGCCGGTGTGGACCGACTTCACCGGGCAGGCCGTGATTGCCGGCTTGCCCGCGTATGCCAACAGCCGCGTCGAAGTGCAGACGCAGTCGTTGCCCAGGCGGGTTGACCTGAAGAACGGCACCCAGGTGCTCGCCGCCGGTCGCGGGTCCTTCAATACCGTCGCGTTCGATGTGGTGACAGTGCGCCGCGTGTTGCTCACCGCCAGCGATCAGCACGGTCAGCGGTTGCCCCAGGGCGCGTCGGTATTCGGCCAGGATGGCCGCTTCCTCACCAGCGTGGTGGGCGAGGGCATGATTTTCCTGAATGACGTCAATGAGTCGCAAAGCCTGCGGGTTTCGTTGCCGGACTCTTCCACCTGCCAACTGAGCCTTGACCCCGGAACCCAGCCTGACCATGACAAGTTCTATGAGACCACGACGGCGGTGTGCCATGGCCGCTAAGTGGAGAAGCGCGGGCGTCGTCCTGTTCTGCGCGCTGTTGATGGCCCAGGGCGTGCGCGCTGAAAACTGCCGGTTGTCCGTGAGCCAGCCGCGCATCGACTATGGCGTCATTCGCAGGGAGGCCGTTGTCCAAAGTACCTCCGTGGCCCTCGGCACCCGCACGCTGCACCTGAACGTCGTGTGTACGCAGCCTTCGATGATGGCGTTGCGCTTCATCGGTGCGGCGGATGGGCAAGGTTTCCGGTTTGACCGCCAGGGGCGTATGCGCCTGAGTCTCAAGCATGCCCAGGTCGATGGGCGCACCGTCGAGTGGGGGGTGGCGCACCTGCCCGGTGAAACCGTCAGCGGGGCGTTGTTGCCGGGCCAGGTCCTGGTGGCACGCGCAGCAGGTCAAGCGCTGGTCGGCCAGCGCCTGACGGCCCAGGTCGATGTCGATATCGACCTGCCTTCCGATGCCCTGCAGGTCCGTGATGAAACGCGGCTGGAGGGGCAGGGCACCTTCGAGCTGGTCAGCCCGGCTGCCCCACCGAGCCGATGAAGTTGGCCAGTTCGGGGGTGCGGGGGTTGGCGAACAGCGCCTGGGGCGGGCCCACTTCATGCACCTTGCCCTGGTGCATGAACACCAGTTTGTCCCCGACTTCGCGGGCGAAACGCATTTCGTGGGTCACCATGATCAGGGTCATGCCGTCCTTGGCCAGTTGGCGCACCACGCTAAGCACTTCATTGACCAGTTCCGGGTCCAGCGCCGAGGTGATCTCGTCGCACAGCAGCACCTTGGGCGACATGGCCAGGGCGCGGGCTATCGCGACGCGTTGTTGCTGGCCACCGGACAGGCGATCAGGGAAGGCGTCGAACTTCTCGCCCAGGCCGACCCGCTCCAGCATCTGCCGCGCCAACTGGGCGGCCTTGGCCTTGGGCACTTTCTGCACCACCTGCGGCGCGAGCATGACGTTTTCGCCCACCGTCAGGTGCGGGAACAGGTTGAACTGCTGGAACACCATGCCGACTTTCTGCCGCAGGCTGCGCAGGTCGGCGCGGGCGGCGTCGAGGTATTCGCCGTCGACTTCGATCACGCCGTCGTTGATCGACTCCAGGCCATTGAGGGTGCGCAGCAAGGTCGACTTGCCCGAGCCGCTGCGGCCGATGATCGCGACGACCTGGCCTTCTTCAACGGTCAAGTCGATGCCCTTGAGCACATGGTGATCGCCGTAATACTTATGCAGGGCGGAAATTCTAAGCAGAGGCATGCAGTCTCCTTTCCAGGTAGCGCGCACTGAGGGACAAGGGGTAGCAGAGCAGGAAGGCCACCAGGCCGTAGACCATAAAGGGCTCGAACGTGGCGTTGGCGAGCATGCCGCCGGTCTTGGTCAGTTCGGTGAAGCCGATGATCGAGGTCACCGCGGTGCCTTTGACCACTTGCACCGAGAACCCCACGGTAGGCGCCACGGCAATCCGCAGGGCCTGGGGCAGGATCACGTAGCGCAGCTGTTCCAGCGGGCTCAGGGCCAGGCTGGCCGAGGCTTCCCACTGCCCGTGGGCGATGGAGTCGACGCAGCCGCGCCAGATCTCGGCGAGGTAGGCGCTGGTAAACAAGGTCAAGGCAATCGCCGCCGCCAGCCAGGGCGAGATGTCCACCCCGAGCAGGGCGACGCCGAAAAACACCAGGAACAGCTGCATCAACAGCGGCGTGCCCTGGAACAGTTCGATATAGGTGCGGGCGACATTGCGCGGGAAGGCTTTGCGGCTGATACGCATCGTCATCACCAGCAGGCCGATCAGGCCACCGCCCACAAACGCCACCAGCGACAGCAACAGTGTCCATTGCAGGCCGATGAGCAGGTTGCGCACGATGTCCCAGAAGGAAAAATCACTCATCGGCTGTTCCTCATCACAAACCGGCGGCCGATCCAGTTGAGCAACTGGCGAATCATCAACGCCATGCACAGGTACACCAGGGTGGTCAGGGCATAGGTCTCAAAGGCGCGGAAGTTGCGCGACTGGATGAAGTTGGCGGCAAAACTCAGCTCTTCGGTGGCGATCTGCGAACACACCGCCGAGCCGAGCATCACAATGATGATCTGGCTGCTCAGGGCCGGCCACACCTTGCCCAGTGCCGGCAGCAGCACCACATGGCGGAACGCCTCGAAGCGCGTCATCGCCAGGGCGGCAGCAGCCTCCAGCTGACCACCGGGGATCGCCTGGATGCCGGCGCGGATGATCTCGGTGGAATAGGCGCCCAGGTTGATCACCATCGCCAATACCGCCGCTTGCCACTCGGTGATTTTCAGCCCCAGGGAGGGCAGGCCGAAGAAGATGAAAAACAACTGCACCAGAAATGGCGTGTTGCGGATCAACTCGACATACACCCCGAAGAACCAGGCGAACGGCTGGATTTTCCACGCCCGCACCACTGCGCCGACGGTGCCCAGGGCCACCCCCAGGATTGCGCCGATCGCCGTCAGTTCAAGGGTGAACAGGGCGCCGCGCAACAGCAGGTCGGTATTGGCCAGCACCGGCACAAAGTCGAATTGATAGGCCATGAATCAGCTCCGTCGCGGGCTTCAGAGATCAGCAGGCAGAGGTTCTTTCAGCCACTGCATTGCATTCTTTTCCAGGCTGCCGTCAGCCTTGGCCGCCACCAGGATCTGGTTGACCTTCTCCAGCAGCGCCGGCTCGTTCTTGTTCACGCCCACGTACACCGGCGAATCCTTGAGCTTCACTTTCAGCGCTGGCACGCGTTTCGGGCTGCGCTCGCTGATCGCAACCATCACCACGTTGCCGCTGGCGATCAGGTCGACCTGGCCGGCCAGGTAGGCGGCGATGGTCGAATTGTTGTCTTCGAAGCGCTTGATCGTGGCTTCCTTGGGCGCGACGGCCGTCAGCTCGATGTCTTCGATGGCGCCGCGGGTCACGCTGATGGTCTTGCCCTTGAGGTCGTCGGTGCTGCTGATGGCGGCGTCAGGCGGGCCGAACACGGCCAGGTAGAACGGCGCGTAGGCCTTGGAGAAGTCGATGACCTTTTCCCGCTCGGGGTTCTTGCCCAGGCTGGAAATCACCAGGTCGACCTTGCCGGTCGTGAGGAACGGGATGCGGTTGGTGCTGTTGACCGGGGTCAGCTCCAGTTTGACCTTGAGCTGGTCGGCCAGCAGCTTGGCGGTGTCGATGTCCAGGCCGCGTGGTTTCATGTCGGGGCCGACCGAGCCGAACGGCGGGAAGTCCTGGGGCACGGCGACCTTCAAGGTGCCGCGGGCAACGATATCGTCCAGACCGTTGGCCTGGGCGGGTGCCTGGCTCAGCATCAGGCTGGCAAACAGGGCGGTGAGCAGGGCGCTGTAGCGCTTGGTCATGGGAACTCTCCGAGAAGGGCGAAGGGGCATTCTGTTTTTGCCCAGTGCACAGCCCATGCCATCCCGGCTCGGTTCGTCTGCAAGGCCGGGATTTGTTGAACTTCGGTGGTCTTACTGGTCTGAACAGTGAGCGCGGCTTTCGCACCTTTTTCGAGCGCCGCCCAAAGCGCGCGAGCCCCTTTGGGGCGTGGCTTGCCGCCGGGCACGAATAGCTTTACAACTAGCCGCTCAGTTGTCTGGAACCTTGAGTTTTTTATGAATTCCATCGCCCAAGCGGTACCGGAAGCGGCCTTGCAGGCCATCCGCAAACTGATCAAGGAGCAAGGCTTCGGGCCGGGCGACGCACTGCCGTCCCAGCGCGACCTGGCGCTGCAGTTGGGCGTGAGCCGGGCGTCATTGCGCGAAGCGTTGTCGTCCCTGAGTGCCTTGGGGGTGGTCAGCGTGCAGCCGGGCAAAGGCGTGTTCGTGCAAGAGGCACAGGAGCCGCCGGGGTTTGCGTGGCCCTTCGCGGCCCAGGCGACGCCGCTGGATATCTTCCAGTTGCGCTATGCCCTGGAAGGGTTTGCGGCAGGGTTGGCGGCCGTCACGCTGACCATTGATGAACTGGATAGCCTGGAAGAGAATGTCGAAGCCATGCGCAAGGTGCTCAAGGCCGGCGACTTCGAAGCGGCCGCGCGGCTGGACTTCGAATTCCACCAGCGCATCCTCCTCGCCAGTGGAAATCAGGCGATGGTCAGCATCCTGAGTGCCAGCGCCGAGGTGTTCCTGGAGAGTCAGAAGCTACCGTTCATCCGGCCGGAGCGGGCCATGGAAACCTGGCAGGAGCACCGCAGAGTCTTGCGCGCCCTGGCCCGGCGCGCGAGCGCGGCGGCGCAGAAAACCATGCAGGAACATGTACGTAATGCGGCGTTGCGCACCGGGATTGCTTTCGTGACTCCCGTAGCGCCGTGAGCGAGGCGATACCCAAACTCATGCGCCACCATAGCAAGAGTCAATCAGAGGCGGCTTCCTGAACGAGGGAAGGGCAGCTATGATGGGTCACGTTTTTTTTGCTTACAATCCGGAGACATCCATGAGCAACGATCTTATCAAGCACGTCACCGACGCGACCTTTGAGGCCGAAGTACTCAAGGCTGCTGGCCCGGTGCTGGTTGACTACTGGGCTGAATGGTGTGGCCCTTGCAAAATGATCGCTCCGGTTCTGGACGACATTGCAACCGAGTACAACGGCAAATTGACCATTGCCAAGCTGAACATCGACGAAAACCAGGAAACCCCGGCCAAGCATGGCGTGCGTGGTATTCCGACCCTGATGCTGTTCAAGGACGGCGAAGTCGCAGCGACCAAAGTGGGCGCGCTGTCGAAGTCCCAACTGGCTGCATTCATCGACGTGAACATCTAAGCGCCGTCAAAAAAGCCCCGCAAATTGCGGGGCTTTTTCGTGAAACAGGGCTAGACGCTCCGAAACTCAGGTGGTACATTCGGCCCCGCACTGGTTTCTCCACTGCCCCCTGCAAGCCGTCGCCGACGCATTCCTTTTCGATTAGTACGCGATCCTGTCGCCTTCTCTGCGGCGCGGCCTCATTAAGCCAAAAGCTTAATTTCCCCCCTCCATAAATGATTACGTCATTCCTATATGAATCTGACTGAACTCAAGCAAAAGCCGATT
>LNAP01006203.1_pt1 | contig 19712 bp, 14 predicted proteins | sample 602601 | NCBI WGS metagenome assembly LNAP01 (sample SAMN02440304, study PRJNA202911) | soil metagenome | biome: Subtropical and temperate rainforests or woodlands; isolation source: soil samples (1 kg each in a 20% v/v slurry with milli Q water) were... ...
TATCTGGTTTACGTGAACTATTGGGGCAACTTCGGCAGCGGCGGCTATAACTTCGATGAGACCAGCAACCAGAACGAGGTGATCACCTCGCAAATCAATCTGGTGCTCAACGAAAACACCGTCGACGAAAAACGCGAGACCTTCATCGTGCCTTTGCGGGCGATCGGCGACCTGCTGCTGGTCAAGACTTTCAACTATTAAACATCCCGCACCACGGATGAATTGGGTTTGTGAACATGAGTAATAACACTGTTTCCCCAGGCGTTTCGCCAGCCGCCGACGCACCTGCGGCCAACACTTCCCGTCGCTGGCCGGCGCTGGTAATCGGGCTGTGCCTGGTGGCCGGCGTGGCGGGCGGGTTGGGGTGGTTCCTGAACAAACCCAAGGCTCCGCCTGCGGAGCTGGCCAGTGACAAACTGGGCATGGGCCGGCCGGACGGTTTGCTCGAAACCCATTCCCTGAGCCAACTGCCCAAGGATCTGCTGGCGGTACCGTTTCTCAAGGAAACCCTGACCGAAGATTTCGTCTTCTATTACCAGGCCCACGCCGATCGTCTCGGTTTGATCGGCAGTCTTCGGCGGATCATTTACGAGCATGACCTGAAGTTGCAGGACAGCCTGATCGAGCAGCTGTTCGATCAACCGGCGGACGTGGCGCTGTGGCGCGGTGCGGATGGGCGTCTCAAGGATTTCCTGTTGGTGATGGATCGCGGCGGGCTGGCCAAGGTGCTGGAGCCGCTGGCGAAAGTGGCGCTGGGTGATACGCAGCTGAGCAAGCTGGCCGAAATCAAGGTCGCCGGCGATGTGGTGCCGCTTTATCAACTCACCTACAACAACAGCAAAGCGCTGCTGTTCGCCTCTCATGGCGACAAACTGGTGGTGCTGTCCAATCCGGCCAAGCTTTATGACGCCGGCCACGGTCCAGTCGACGAACCCGGCATGGTATCGACCGAATCGCTGGAAGCACTGCTCGGCGGCCAGAAACTGTTCCCCGAAGCCTTTGGCCTGCAACCCCGAGCGCCTGAGGTAAAACAACGCCTCTCGGTCAACTCCAGCGTCCTGGCCATGGGTTACCAGCGCTTCATCCCGAATTTCGCCGGCCTGCGTTTCGACATGGACGACAAGGGCTGGCACAGCTTCCTCGCCATGGATGAACTGGAAAACCAGCCAGACTTCGACTTCAAACCGATCTGGCAAGCCATGCCCATGGGCGCCAGCGCCTGCGTGACCTTGCCACTGGCCGCCGAACAACAGAAACCGCTGCTGGTGAAACTCGGCGCCGACGACGCCGTGGCCCAAGCCCTGACCGAACACATGGCCGGTGCCGCCGGCCTGTGCTGGTACGCCGATTCGCGGCTGTACACGCCGCTGCTGGTGGCCAGCCTGAACGACGATGACAGCGCCAAGCTCGACGGCGACCTGGGCAACTTGTTCGGTTCGATGGTCGGCGCCTACGAAGGCAACGTCGCCGAGCACGCGTTTGCGGTGGTCGAGAAACAGGAAGGCCAGACTCACCAGTGGCAGCGCCAGGTCAGCTCCAACTTCGGTCCCTACAAGGCCAAGGATGCCGAGCAACCGGACGCGATCACCGGCAAAGCCTTTATGCGCGTAAGCCTGGCTCGCCACGGTTCGACGCTGCTGTTCTCCCTTGACGACAAACTGGTCGACAAAGCCCTCGGCACCCTCGACAAACGCTTCCCGCCCATGGCTGACGTCGTGCCGAAAGACCTGCTGATGCCGATCTATTTCGGCCCGGACTCCATGGCGCAACTGATGCAACAGGAAACCCTCGACAGCCTGCCGCAAGACATGGAGCCGGTGTTCTACAACGCCGCGCAAACCTACCTGATCCCGAAACTGCGCACCCTCGGCGGCTATGGCAAATATGCCCTGACCTTGCCCAAAGGCAGCGAGCCCGACGGCCACTGGCAATGGCTGCCGCTGGAGTGGAAAGCCCTGTGACAGCACTTATCCGAGGCCTCGGCCTGCTGGCGTTGTTGCTGGGGACTCGCACCTTTGCCAGCGAAGCCCCGGCGTTCGACCCGCAGCAATCCCAGGTATTCCGCGCCTGGTTCGTGCGCATCGCCCAAGAGCAACTGACCCAAGGTCCGAGCCCGCGCTGGTATCAGCAGGACTGCGCCGGGCTGGTGCGATTTGCCGCCAACGAAGCGCTGAAAGTCCATGACGACAAGTGGCTGCGCAGCAATGGCCTGTCCAACCGCTACCTGCCGCCGGAACTGCAACTGAGCGATGCCCAACGCAGCCTTGCCCAGCAATGGCAGCAGGGCGGTGGCAAGGTCGGGCCTTACGTCAACGCGATCAAACTGATCCAGTTCAACAGCCATTTGGTTGGCCGTGATCTGGCCCAGGCCCGGCCCGGCGACTTGATGTTTTTCGATCAGGGCGACGACCAGCACCTGATGATCTGGATGGGCCGCTTCATCGCCTATCACACCGGCACTACCACCCCCACTGACAACGGCATGCGCTCTGCAAGCCTGCAACAACTCATGACATGGAAGGACACCCGATGGATACCCGACGCAGCCAACCCCAACTTCATCGGCGTCTATCGACTGAACTTCCTCTCCCAATGATCGGTGGCGCATTTGCTCTCGAATTCCATTGCTGCTGGCCCTTCTGGCGCCTTTAGCCACGGTCAATGCCGAAGACACCGTCGAGCCGAGCGGCTACACGCCGGTGGCCGGTGAAAGCTTTTTCCTGCTGGCCGACAGCAGTTTCGCCAGCGACGAACAGGCGATGGTTCGCCTCGAAGCGCCGGGCCGCGATTACCGCCGGTTCCGCATGGAACCTTACGGCGGCGCGGACATTCGTGTGTATCGCATCGACAAGCCGCTGGATTTCCTCAAGCGCCAGAAGAACCTGCACCGCGTGGTCAGTGACGGCCAGTTCAAGGGCGAAGGCCTGTCGAACACTCTCGCGTACCTGTGGGACAACTGGTACCGCAAATCCCGTCGGGTGATGCAGCGGGCGTTTTCCTACGAATCGCGTAAACAAGTCACCGAGGAAGTGCCGGAACTGAAGATGGGCACCGCCATCGCCGCGCCAACGCCCTACGACGCACAGCCGCAATTCGCCTTGATTCCAGGCCTGCCGGTGGTCAGTCAATTCCGTTATCCGCTGTGGCAAGCCAAACCGATCCAGCCGCCTGAAGGCGTGAACCTGGCCGGTTCTTCCAGCGAGTTCGTCAGTGTCTCGCCGGGCAATGTGTACATCCCGTTGGGCAACCTGAAGCCAGGCCTGTATCTGGTGGAAGCGCTGGTCGGCAAATACCGCGCGACCACCATGGTTTTCGTCTCCAACACCGTGGCCGTGAGCAAGATTGCTGGCGATGAATTGCTGGTGTGGGCCGCGCGCAAACACGAAGGCAGTTCGGTGCCCAAGGTCAATGTGCTGTGGACCGACGGCCTGGGCGTGATGAGCAGCGGCGCAACCGACACCGATGGTTTGCTGCGTCTGAAACACGTCAGCCCGGAGCGTTCGTTCGTGATCGGCGAGGACGAAGAGGGCGGGGTGTTCGTCTCCGAGAACTTCTATTACGACAGCGAAATCTACGACACCAAACTCTATGCGTTCACCGACCGGCCTCTATATCGGCCGGGGGATTGGGTGTCGCTGAAAATCGTCGGCCGCGAGTTCAAGAATGCGCGGGATTCCGTGGCACCGACTGCTGCCGACGTGAATGTGACTGTGCTCGATGCTACGGGTACGGCGCTGCAATCGTTGGCGCTGAAGCTTGATTCCAAGGCCGGTACTCAGGGCCGTTTCCAGTTGCCGGACAACGCCGTGGCAGGCGGCTATGAGCTGCGTTTCAGCTACAAGGATCAGGCCTACAGCAGCGCCTTCCGCGTCGCTGAATACATCAAGCCGCACTTCGAAATTTCCATGAACCTGGCCAAGCAGGATTACCGCACCGGCGAACCGGTGAAGGGCAGTCTGGTGCTGTTGTACCCGGATGGCAAACCGGTGGCCAACGCCAAGTTGAGCCTTAGCCTGCGTGCCCAACAACTGTCGATGGTCGATAACGAGCTGCAATACCTCGGGCAATTCCCGGTGGAACTGACCAGCGCCGAACTGACCACTGATTCCAAGGGCAACGCCAGCCTCGACCTGCCCGCCGCCGAGAAACCGAGCCGCTACATGCTCACCGTGTTCGCCAGCGATGGCGCGGCGTATCGGGTCAAGACCACCAAGGAAATCCTCATCGATCGCGGTGCTGCGAGTTTCCGCCTGAGCGCGCCGCAGCGGTTCAGCGCGGTGGGCGGCAAGGTTGCCTTCAGCTATGCCAACGAAGGTGGCAGCGAGCAGAGCAAAGCGGTCAACCCGAGCAGCTACAGCTGGGTGCGTCTGGAGGATCAGACCACTGGCGAAGGTAAACTCACCGCCAAAGATAAAGGCTTCACCCTGGCCTTCGACCGTCCGGGCACTTACAACCTGACGCTGAAAGATGATCACGGCCGCGTGCTTGGCGCGACCGGTCATTCGGTCACCGGCGACGGCGTCAAAGCCGTGCCCGGTACCGTGGAAATCGTCCTCGACAAATCCGAGTACAAGGCCGGCGACGAAGCCCTCGCGTTGATCACTTTCCCCGAACCGATTATCGATGCGCTGTTGTCGCTGGAACGCGACAAGGTCGAGGCCACGGCGCTGCTGTCCAAGGGCAGCGAGTGGCTGAAGATGGAAAAACTCAGCGACACCCAATACCGCGCGCGCATTCTGGTGAAGGACAACTTCGCGCCGAACCTGACGTTCTCTGTGCTCTATACCAAGGGCGGTCAGTACAGCTTCCAGAACGCCGGGATCAAGGTGATCGCGCCGCAAATCGATGTGGCAATCACCACCGACAAAGAAGCGTATCAACCAGGGGATACCGTTACCGTCGATCTCGCTACCCAGTTCGCCGGTAAAGCCATTCCAGCGCACCTGACGGTCAGTGTGGTGGACGAGATGGTCTACGCCCTGCAACCGGAAGTGGCGCCAACCATCGACCAGTTCTTCTATCACCCGCGCCGTAACAACGTGCGCACCAGCGCCAGTTTGTCGTTCATCAGCTACGACGTGGCATTGCCGGGCAGCCCAGGCGCGCCGGGCAAAGCCAACCGCAGCGAGCGCGGGGTGAAAGTGTTGGAGCGGCCACGTCGCGAAGACGTCGACACCGCTGCGTGGCAGCCTGAACTGATCACCGATGCGAATGGCAAAACCCGCTTTACCTTCAAGATGCCGGACTCGCTGACCCGCTGGCGCATCACCGCCCGGGCCATTGCCGATGACGGCCAGGTCGGGCAGAAGAAGCAGTTCGTGCGCTCGGAAAAACCGCTGTACCTGAAGTGGAGCGGCCCGACCAAGTTCCGCAACAGCGACAAACCGGATCTCGGTGTGTTCGCTTTCAGCCAGGCCGAGAAACCGGTCAAGGCTGAGCTGGTGATTCATTACGCGGGCGCCGAGCAACGGGTGCCGGTCACGTTGAACAACGGCATCAACTACATCGCCTTGCCAGCGTTCACAGTAGCCAATGGCGAGTGGACCGCCGAACTGGTGCAGGACGGCAAAACCGCTGATGCCCTGGCCGTGCGCCTGACCGCGACCGGCGAAGGCTGGCAGGTAACGCAAAGCCAAAGCCTGGACGTGGCCAGCGGTGATACGCCGCTGACCTTGCCCGCAGACGCCACGGATATTCGCCTGCGTCTGGATGACAGCCCGCAAGCGCTGTTCCGTTCGGCGCTCGATGATTTGCTGAGTTATCCGTACGGCGGCGTCGAGCAAACCGCCAGTCGTTTGCTGCCGTTGAGCATCGCTTATCCAACCTTGTCGTCGAACCCGCAGATCCGCGATCGCTTGCGTTTGATCATGCAGAACAGCCGCCTGCGGCTGGTGCAAATGGCTGGTCCGTCGGCGAGCTTCACCTGGTGGGGCTTTGACGGTGAGCCGGATGCGTTCCTCACCGCGTATGCCTACTACGCCGACTGGCACGCCAGCAAAGCGCTGGAACTGAGCCTGCCGCCGGAGCATTGGCAGCGGGTGCTGGAGGTGTACGCCAAGCAGTCGCAGAACACGCCGCTGTTGCAGCGGGCGTTGATTCTGTCGTTTGCCAAACAGATGCAGTTGCCGGTGAACACACTGCTCAGCGGTTTGATCGATGATCTGGTGAAAGCCGGCGAAGGTCATGGGGCGAGCGTGATGGACGATGGCGAAGAGAGCCTCGTTATGAGCGATCCGGATTCGGCATTGGGGCTGGCCAGCGCTCGACTGTTGACCGCATCGTTGGCGCGTCAGGCCAAGGTCACTCTGCCGGAGGCTTTCAATGGTCAACTGGAGGCAGCGCAGCAACAAGTGGCCGCTAGCTCCCAGCCGTTTGTCGAAGCCTTGAACTTGTCGCTGCAAGCCTTTGATCAGGCGCATGCGCAAGCCCTGTTGCAACGCCTGTTGCCACAGCAATCGACCCTGGAACGCGCCTTGGCGCTGACCTGGCTGCAACGCAGCATCGAACAGGCCTCGCCCACCATCGCACTGGCACCGGGTGAAGGCTGGAAGAAAAAGTATGGTGATACCGGTGAGATGTATTGGACGTGGCAAGGCGCGGCATCCGTGCCTGCAACGTTGTCGCTGACCGGGGAGCAAGAGCGCCCGCTTCGCGCCGCGTTGAGCTTCCAGAGCAAGCAACCGCCGTTGAGCCCGATGGCCGTCACCATCACCCGTCGTCTGTCGCGTCTGGTGCCGGGTGACGAAGCGTTCGAGTTCAAACTCGAAGCCATCGGGACCAAACCGTTGTCCAGCGACAGCCTGTACCTGGACGAAGTGATCATCACCAGCAAAGCCGCAAAACCGCTGCGCTACGGCATGCTCGAAGTGCCGCTGCCACCGGGTGCGGACGTCGAGCGCACCACGTGGGGCATCAAGCTGATGGGCAAGGCCGGCACCGAGCCGACCGCGCTGGAGAAGGCCCGTTTCGAACCGGGGCAAATGGCCTACGCCATCCCGGTGGATGCCTTGAGCGGTGAATTGCGCTTGCGTCATCTGGTGCGTTTCTCGCAAAAGGGTCAGTTCAACCTGCCGCCGGTGCGTTTCACCCAGGTCTATGCGCCACAGCATCAGGCCCAGGAACAGAAACCGGCACTCGGCCAGGTCACGGTCCACTGACTATGACCCGTCGTTTGGTCTGGGTGTGGCTGTTGTGTTTGATCCCTGCGCTGGCGACCGCGCAGGACGAACCGTTGCGGCTGGGCTTCAAGGATGAATTGCTTTCGTTGAACCGCACTCAGGTGATCGCGCGTGAGCCATTGCCTGCTGATCTGCAAACGCCGCTGGGCAGCTTGTGGAAGCTGTTTGTCTACGGCTGGCTGGTGGACACCGGCGCGCGTGAGCCGGCATATGAGTGTCACGGGCAATCGAAGGAAGAAGTGTATTGCTGCACGGCGGGCGGCAGGATTGAGCGCGATCAGGCGTTGGTGAAGTCCTGCGGGTTGTATTTCGAGCCGGCGCGCCTGGGCATTGCTGGCACTGAGTGGCGCGAGTATTGGCAGGCGAGACAAGCACCGAAGTGGTTGCTGGACTTGCCGTCGTTGCAACCGCAGACCCGGGTTTCCGTGGCTGAGTTGCTGAAGGTCTTGGCCGTGATGCCCGCGCAGGATCAGGCGCGGCGGGTCTTGCTCGATGTGGTGCTGAATGCTGCTGACGGCAATGTCGTCGGTGAGCTTGGCGGCCGGTTGCGGGTGAAAACCTGGAGTTGGTTGGGGGATCAGGATCCTTCATCGCGTCAGGGCGGGTTCGCTGGCTGGACGGCGGACGGCACGCCGATCTGGGCCGGTGGGCGCGGCACCAGTCAAATGGTCTTGCGCAATTACGGTCAGGCACTGGCGACGGCGTTGCCTTCGTCATGGCCGGCGGAGGCGGGGAAGTGCGTCGAGGTCGGCCTGTTCGCGCGTTATCCGCTGAAACGCGTGCTGTCGGGAGATCGCGTGTTAGCGCCCGGGCCCTTGCAAGGCGACTATCGCGTCGAGTTCGCCAACGGCAATCAACTCGATATCCACAGCGACGGCGAGTTGTTCTTGCTCAAGGACAAACTCGTCGCCCGCCTGGACCGCGAAGAGTACGTCGCCCGCGTCCTGCAGCGCGAAGCCAGACCGGAACCTGCCGAAGCCGCCAAAGCCCTGAGCGTCGCGATCCGCACCTACCTGCTACAAAACGCCACCCGCAACGGCGACTGCCTGAGCATCGACGACAGCAGCAGCCGACAGCGCGTCGCCCCACGCCCGGCCGCGACCGAATCACGCAACATCGCCGCGTGGACCAGCGATCTGGTCCTCGCCGGCAGCAACGTTACCTATCACTCCGATCAACCGGGCCCGGACAAGCTCTCCTGGCTGCAAGCCGTCGAACAGGCCAATGCCGGTCAACGCTACGACGCCATCCTGCTGCACGCTTACCCGCGCGCCAGCCTCAGCCGCTGGGACAATCCAGTGGCTTCCTGCGACGCATTGCCCGCCGCGCAAGACTGGCTGCAAAAACAACGTCGAGGCTGGCGTCCACAGCTGGAAAGCGAAGTTGGCTACAACGAAGTCAACACTTTCGCCGTCTGCCGCCTGGCCTTCGGCCGTCCTTTTGTCGACCGCGAACGCCAGCGCATTTACGTGCGCGGCGTGCTGTCGCTGCAAGACCGCCTCGACCTGACCCACGAATACCTGCACCTGGCCTTCGAAGCACACCCCAACGGCCAGGATGAAACCTACATCGAAGGGCTCGTGGATTAGGTCATGAAACTCCGTTACCCACAGGTCCTCCTGTTCCTTTGTTCTTTTTGCGTATGGCCGACCACGTTCGCCACCGATAGCGCGGTCAAACTCGACACGCCCGTCGGCGGCTGGCGCACGGGCGCACCCGAAGGCGAAGGCGAAAACTTTCGTCAGACGGTTAATTACCCGGCGTCCTCGGTCAACACACCGGTGGGGCAGGCCAATACCGCTCGCATTACCGGTCAAATCAAATCCGCCCCCAAGGGCAATGAGCCCGGCAAGCTGATCGTCAACGGCGTCAGCATGCCGCTGAAAATCGACCCCGCCGGCCGCTATGATCGCCCGTTCTCATTCCCCAACGGCAGCAACAGCGTTGAAGTCCGCAGCCCCGATGGTCAACAACGCCATCGCACGCAGTTCCTCAACACCAGCGGCGGCGCCACCCCGGCCAAGTTGCGAGTACTGCTGGCCTGGGACAGCGACGGCACCGACCTCGACCTGCATGTCGTCACGCCTGACGGTGGCCACATCTGGTACGGCGACCGCGTCGCGGCCAACGGCGGCGCACTCGACGTCGACGTCACCACCGGCTACGGCCCGGAAATCTTCGCCATGCCGGCGCCGATCAAGGGGCAATACCTGGTGTACGTGAACTACTACGGTGGCGGGTATCGCAGTGATGAGGAGGGGCAGGACCGCTGACCACGGCGCAGATTACGGTGATTACGGAAGAGGGGACGCCGAACGAGAAGATGGAAACGTTCCTGGTGCCGATGCGTGCGGTGGGGGAGTTGACGTTGGTCAAGGGGTTTAGTTATCCGTGAGTAGCAAATAAACCAGCAGTTATGTTTGAGGGTGTTCGTGCGGGCCTCATCGCGGGCAAGCCCGCTCCCACACTGGATCTACTGTGATCACGAAATTTGTGACCAACACCGATCAAATGTGGGAGCGGGCTTGCTCGCGAAGAGGCCGTCCCATCCACTACAAAACCCACAGACCGATAAACAGACAATGTTTAATCGACATCTACAGCCGTCACCCCTGTCGTTGTCGGGGCATTGACTCAGTTATCGCCGACCCAAATCCGCGGCTTGCGCTCATGCCACGGCAGCGCCTGCTCCAATTGCCCGGCCAACCGTAACAACACCTCCTCAGCCCCGAATCGCGCGGCAAATTGCAGGCCGATGGGCAAACCCTGCTGGCGGGACATGGCCAGCGGCAACGACATCGCCGGCGTCCCCGCCACATTGAACACCGGTGTGAACGGTGAGTGCTCGAAGACCCGCGCAGTCCATTGCAAACCGTCCATGGTTTGCGCTCCACGGCTGTAGGTGTCGAGGGCGTGGGGCAGGCGCGGCAGGGTCGGCGTCAGCAGTACGTCGAAGTCGTCGAACCAACCGGCCACGCTGCGGGCGATGAGGTTGCGCACTTCCAGCGCGCCGGCGAACTCCACGGCGCGGGCCTGTAGGCCGTACGCGTAGCAGGCGAGGGTGGCGGGTTCCAGGGTGCTCAGGTCGATGGGCCGTGAAGTGGCAGCGGCGAGCCCGTCGATCCAGCGCACGAGGGTGGCACACCAGATGTGGGCGTTGGCCTGGACGAATGAATCCCATGACGTACCGAGTGGTGCGGTCACTCGTTCCACGCGATGACCGAGCGCTTCCAGTTCGCGGGCCACGGCCAAGGTGGCCTCGGTGATCTCGGGATCCAGTGCGGCGCCGTTCCACGGGGTGTCGAGCAGGCCGATGCGCAAGCGTCCTGGATCGCGTCCCACCTGCGCCAGAAAACCTTCGGCCGGTGCAGCGGTGTAGTAAGGATCGCCCGGCGCATAGCCCTGGACGATGTCCATCAACGCCGCGCTGTCGCGCACGGTTCTCGACAGACCGAGTTGTACGCCGAAACCGGCAAATACCTCATCGAGCGCCGGGCCGTTCGAGGCTCTGCCGCGAGTCGGTTTCAGCCCGACCAGCCCGTTGTAAGATGCCGGTACGCGGATCGAACCCGCTGCATCAGTGGCATGGGCAACCGGCACGATGCCGGCAGCGACCGCGGCACCCGAACCACCGCTCGATCCGCCGGCCGACAGCCGAGTGTCCCACGGGTTGCGGGTCGGGCCCTGGAGCACGGATTCGGTCTCGGTGCTAAAGGCCATTTCCGGGGTGGTGGTGCGCCCGAGGGTGGCGAGGCCGGCGGCGTTGAAGCGTTGCATCAGGTACGAATCCGACTCGGCCACCAGGCCTTGGGCCAATCGACTGCCCAGCTCAACGCGGCGGCCGGCCGAGGTAATCGCCAGGTCCTTGATCAGGAAGGGCGCACCGGCCAGCGGCCCGGTGCCCTCGGTGACAGTGGGCGACCAGTGTTCAATGACCGCGTTGATTTGCGGGTTGACCTGTTGCACGGCGGCAATGGCCAGCTCCGCCAGTTCAGCCGACGTGACTTCGCCAGTCGCCACCCATTGCGCGAGACCGATACCGTCGTAGGTTACATATTCGTTCAGATTCATGAGGGTTCTCCAGTTGAGAGCCCCGATGATAGGTGCCACCCGCGGCGCTGATTAGCCCATAAAAGCGGTATGAAATGTGCCGTCAGTGGCACAATTGGGCCATCTTGATTTTCCCTCGCAGGTGGCTCGAATGATCCGGGACTTGAATGACACGCTGGTGTTTGTGCGCGTGGTGAGGTTGGGCAGTTTCACCGCCGCGGCCCACGCCTTGCAGATTCCGAAGACGACCGTCAGCCGCCGCGTGCGCGAGTTGGAACAGGCCATCGGTGTGCAGTTGTTGCGCCGTACCACGCGCCAGTTGAGCCTGACCGAGGCGGGGGCGGTTTACTTTGATCAGTGCAAGGACATCGCCACCACCCTGGAACACGCCGAGCTGGCAGTGCATCAACTGCGCGATGATCCGCGCGGCTGGCTGCGGGTGACGGTGCCGTACTCATTCGGGGTCAGTTGGTTTTCACCGTTGGTGGCCGGTTTTCGTCAGGCGTACCCACACATCAGACTGGAGATTCTGGCGTCCCACGTGCCGTTGGATCTGGTCGGCGAGGAGGTTGATGTGGCGCTGCGCCTCGGCGCCTTGCCGGATTCCAGTCTGGTCGCCCGCCGCCTGGCGAGTTACGCCACGGGCATCTACGCTGCGCCTGAGTACATCGAGCGCCATGGCTTGCCGGCGACGCCGGACGAACTGCTTCAACACCGCACATTGGTGCTGCATCAGGCTCGTCGCGATGTGGGTTACGTTTGGCCGTTGCGCAAGGCTGGCGCCAAAATGCGCAGTTATCGGGTTGAGCCGACCATCATTGCCAATGATCCTGCCCTGCTAAAAGATGCATTGTGTGCCGGCGAAGGGGTGAGCCTGGGCATGGATCAAAGCATGCAGGCCGATGTAGATGCGGGAAGACTGCGCCGGGTGCTGCCGGAATGGATCGGGCCGCCACAGGACCTGAATGCGGTAACGGCTCGGGAGCATTTGCCGTCGCCCAAGGTGACGGCGTTTATCGGGTTTTTGAAGGCGCATATGTTGGCGGCTGAAGCTGGGCCTGATTCGGTGTGATTTAACCGGAAACAGGAGGGGGTTCTTGGGGGCCTCTTCGCGAGCAAGCCCGCTCCCACATTTGATCTGCGGCGATCGCAAAAACGGGTTCACAGCAGATCCCCTGTGGGAGCGGGCTTGCTCGCGAAGAGGCCGGCCCATCCCACACAAAACCCATTAATGCGCCACAGCAGCCTTCGATTTACTGAACCGATAAAACAGGTTGGGCTCGCTCACAATGTAAAGCTCGCCCTCGGCGTCCATGGTCATGCCTTCGGCTTGCGGTATGGTTTTTTCGAGGTCATCCGTCAAACCGAGCAAGGAGCGGATGCTGACGAAGTTGCCGTCCTGATCGAGTTCGGTCAGGTTGGAGGACTGCTCGCTCAGCAGCAGCAAGTGACCGGTCCGAGGATCGTAGTAACCCTCGGAAAGATCCATGCCGAAGACGCTACGGTCTATCCAGCTCGTCAAGTCCTTGATGCGCACCTGCAACGGGCCACCCATGGAGGCGAGCATGCCCGTGACCGAATACAGCTGCCGCGGATCGCGCTCCTTGATCGCGAAGATACGATCATTGGCCGCGTCATAGGTCACGCCTTCAAAGCCCTTGTTGTGTTCGCTCAGGTTGATCTCGATGGCGAGAAACTGTGCGTTTTCCACAGGGATGGGGCCTGGGCTGTCCGGCAAGGTCAGGACGTACAGTCGCTGCAAGCTTTCATCGGCGATTACCACGCGACTGTTGCCCATGTAAGCAATGCCTTCGGCGTCCTGGAACCCGATCAGCGGGTAACGTTCGAGCAGGTCGCCGTTACGGCTCATTGCCACAATCTCCATGGGCGCATTATTGGTGATGCCCAGCAGACGATCGTGGTCCGGGTCATAGGCGATGCCGGACAAATTAGTCACGTCTGCGACAGGCTTGGCCTGGATCACGGCTTTATAGTCTGGCAGCCAGATATTCTTGTCCGGCGCCTGATTGCCATGCCAGAAGTTTTGCCAGTGCGCATACAGCTGCCGGTGGACCATAAAATGTACCGAAACCGCGTAGGCGACAAGCAATACAACAATGAAAAATATTCCCGACTTCCATGCCTTGCTCATGGCTTTTCCTTGTCCCAGCTGAAGCGATAGACCTTGGGTGGCAGTCCGGGATGGCAACGGCCGTTATCGGCATCGGCGCCGACGATCGACCACTGCGCACGAGACGTTTCGCCCAGCGCATGGGCGGCTTCAGGATTGAAACACTGGCTCAACACTCCGTCCGGCACCAGGGCGTACGCCTCACGATGGTCGCGCAACCACTGTGCCGCTTGTTCGACCGAGGAGTTTCTAACGCCGAAATGCACGATCGGCTGCCGGGCGAATAACCAGTGGCCCTCGCGCCAGTTGACCAGCACCAGGTCAGCGCCGTGGGTCATGGTTGCCGCCTGCGCCATGAGCGCTTCATGGGGGTTGGGACCTTCCTTGATCGGCTCGACGAAACCGCGGGCGAACCACAGAACAAACCAGGTCACCACCAGCGCCTGGAATATTCGCCGACCGCGCGGGCGTTTGCCGAACCAGCGCTTGAGCAGCCATGGAATCAGCGGCGCGGCCACCAGCACCAGCCCTGGCAGCGCCGGATAGATGTACAACTTGCGCTTGCCGCTGCTCAGGCAGAAGAACAACACCACCAGCACGACCCAGCCCAGCAGCACCAGCACTCGACCGTCGTGTTTGCGCAGTTGCCGGCGCCAGGCCGGCACCAGCCACGGCAGGGCCAGCACCAACGGCAGCCAATATTGCGGAATCACGTTGACGAAGAAATACCAGAACGGTTCGCGGTGGTCCCACGCGGCGGTATAGCGTGCTGCCGTCTGGCGCAGCAGGATTTCTCGTGCATAGGCGACTTCATCCGCAGTGCCATTGAGCACAATGGAAAGCGCCAAGGGCAGCAGCCAGATGGCGATGGCGCCGAGCGCAACCAAAAAGCCCAGGAACCACTTGCGCGCTTCGCCCGGCATGGCCACCACACCGGACCAGTTTTTGCGCACCGCGTAGGCATACGGAATCAGCATCAACACCGGGACGAAGCCGACTCCTTTGGTGATCACGCCTATGCCCATGGCGGCGCAGCCCACATAGAACCAACGCCACGCCGGCCCAAGCAGCAGATGTCGCGCCAACCCGTACAGGCCCAGCGACGTGAACAGAATCAAAAAGCTGTCGATCTGCCCGGTTCGCAAGATGCTGTAAGTCTGATAGGTGGCCAGGTACAAGAGCGCCGCCGTCCGACCGATGCGCTGATTCCATAATCTGCGACCCAGATCGTAGACCATGGCCGTGACCGTTGCGGCCGACAAAAGCCCCGGAATATAAAGGGCGAGGGCGGGCAGGCTGGTGAGCCACGCGAAGAACGCCACCGTCCACATAAAGATCGGCGGTTTATCGCCGTATATCTCCGCAGCACGGTGGGGGATGAACCACGCGCCGTTGTGCAGCATTTCCAGTGCCACGCCGAGGAAGCGTTCCTCGTCCACATTCTGCGGTTGACGCAGCCCCAGCCCGGCGCCGATCAACAGCAAGGCGAGCAGCACCAAGCCCAGGCATTCGATGCCGGGCGACAGGGTTTTGCGCATGGTTCAGTCCTTTAAATGTCTGCTGCGGGCAATCAATTGCAAGTTGCGCAAATAGACGATGGAGCCAAAGGCCTGGCCGACAATGAAGACCGGGTCTTGCCGGTAAATGGCGTAGGCGAACAGCAAGGTGCTGCCGACGATGCTCAGGTACCAGAAGCTCACCGGGATCACGCTGCGTTTCTTGTATTCGCTGTACAGCCACTGCAAGACGAAGCGACCGGTAAAGGCGACCTGGCCACCGAAGCCGATCACCAGCCAAAGGGTTTCGCGGGAGAGGTTCATCCTTCGATCTCCTGTGCATTGGTGTTCAACCGGGTGCGCTTGATCAGCCACCAAACGCCGAACAGGTCGAGAATACCCACCAGGGCACGGTCGATGTTGCCGTATTTGGACACCCCTGCGGTGCGGGGCCGGTGGTTGACCGGATGGACGATCATGCGGCCGTTGTGACGCTGGATCAGCGCAGGAATGAACCGATGCATATGGTCGAAGTACGGCAAGCGCAGAAACGCAGCGCGCTCGATCAGCTTCAGCCCGCAGCCGGTGTCCGGCGTGGCGTCCTTGAGCAGGCGGCTGCGCAGGCCATTGGCGAAACGCGAGGCCCAGCGCTTGCTCGCGGTATCGCGGCGGTTGACCCGGTGACCAGCCACCAACTGAACGTCGACCAGACCCTGTTCACCACGCACCAGGGCCAACATTCCGGGGATGTCCGCGGGGTCGTTTTGACCATCGCCATCGAGTGTCGCCAGCCATTGGCCCCGGGCATTGAGCGCTGCATGGTAGAGCGAGGTGCTTTGCCCCAGCGAACGCTCATGACGCAGGATGCGCAACGTGCTCAGACCGTTGTTTTTGATCTGCCGCAGTTCATGCAAGGTGGAATCGGTACTGCCGTCGTCCACGACAATGATTTCGTAAGCCTCATCGGCCAGTGCGGTGTGGATTTCCTCAAGTAAGGGCTTGAGGTTGTTTGCTTCGTTTTTTGCTGGAATCAATACAGATACAAAAATGTCTTGGCTCATAGAGTCCCCCTTGCGCCTTGGTCTTTTATTATCAAGGGCTCACGTTTCATATCTGATAGAAGTGGCGATACCACTTCACAAATTCTGCAACGCCTGTTTCAACGGTCACCTGAGGGCGGAAGTCGACCCACTCGGCCAGTGCCGAAATATCGGCCCAGGTCTTGACCACATCGCCTGCCTGTAGCGGCATGAAGTTGCGTTGGGCCTTGATGCCCAATGCCGCTTCCAGGCAATCGACGAATTCCAGCAGCGGCACTGGCTGACCGCGGCCTATGTTGAAGATTCGGTTTACGCCATCCTCTGGCCCGTTCGGCACCGGTGGTTTTGAGCGTAGGCGAGCGATGCTTTCGACGATGTCGTCGATGTAGGTGAAGTCGCGCGACATCTGGCCATGGTTATAGAGGTCGATCGGCAAGCCTTTGATGATCGCCTCGGTAAACTTGAACAGCGCCATGTCGGGGCGCCCCCAAGGCCCGTAAACGGTAAAAAAGCGCAGGCCGCTGGCCTTCAGGCCATAGAGGTGGCAGTAGCTGTGCGCCAGCAGTTCATTGGCTCGTTTAGTGGCGGCATACAGCGAAATGGGATGGTCGACGCTGTCTTCGACGCTGAACGGCATTTTGCGGTTGGTACCGTACACCGAGCTGCTCGAGGCATAGATCAAATGCGCGGGGCGGTGGTGTCGGCAGGCTTCCAGCATATTCAGGAAACCCACCAGATTGGACTGCGCGTAGACGTCCGGGTTGTCCAGCGAATAGCGAACGCCCGCCTGGGCCGCCAAGTGCACAACCTCGGTGAAAGCATGGTCTTCGAACAGCGCCATCAAGGCCGGTTTGTCGATGATGTCCAAGGTCTGGAAACGAAAGCCCGGCAAGGATTCCAGCGCCTTGAGCCGTGCATGTTTGAATTCCACGCTGTAGTAGTCGTTGAGATTGTCGATACCGACTACATCAAGGCCTTCCCGACACAAACGCTTGACGGTGTGATACCCGATGAAACCGGCGGCGCCCGTGACCAGAACCGTCATGAGGCCCGCGCCTGTGCGCGACCAATCCCCGTCGTGCGCAAAGGAGGCCTTTGCATGATATTCACCCCTGAGTGCGTGCTGATCAGCGTATGTGTTTGGGTCGATACGACCGTTGGCTCCATGCCTCTTGATCCATTGCCCTGTCAAAAGTCTGCGCGGCGCTCATCATGAGCAGCAGCGCCTGCAGACACGCATAACGTGCCTGCTGGGTTGTAAAAAAAACGTTAAGCAATCATGTCGTTTTTGTGATCGTGCTGAAGGCCCTCACAACGCGGAACCCAGCAGCTTGAGGTACTGCGGGCTTTCGGATATCGAGTTGTGGCCCGTGCCCGGTATCACTTGCATAGAGGCCACGCCCTTGGCGAAATTCGTGTAGAGCTTTTCCGTACTTGAGCGCGGTATGACTTCGTCGTGCTCGGCGGCAATCAACAGTGTCGGTACGGTGATGTGAGCGGCGTATTTCCAGGATTCGAACCTGTCCTGAAGCAGCCACTTCACCGGGAACCAACGGAACTGGCGGGCGGCGAGATCTTCAAGGCTGTTGTAGGGCGTGATCAGAATCAGCCGAGAGGCCGGGCGTTGGCTGGCGAGGCGCACGGCGACGCCCGAACCCAGGCTGCGCCCGACCACGGCGATAGTGGGATGGGTGTTGTAGACCATGTCGAACAAGGTCATCGCATCGCGCTGAATCGCCTCCTCGGACGGCGACCCGGAACTGCCACCGTAGCCTCGGTAATGCAGCAAGTAGATCGCATGATCCGCAAAGGCCTGGGAAAAATCGGGCAGGCTGCGGGAAACGTCCTCGGCATTGCCACCAAAGTAGATCAACGCCTTCGGGCCGTCGTGTGGCCTGACGGTCACCAGCACCTGCGCATCGGCGACTTGCAGCGTCAGCAGTGTTTCGGGCGCGTCGATGGCGCGTGGTTGCGGGTAGTAGATCAGGGCGCGCTGAAATACGAACAGCGCCGCGCAGAGCACCAGGTACGCAATTGCAATGAAAGCGAAGAGAGACATCAGGGGGCGCAACATTCGACTAAGTTTAGTGGACGACATTGACTGCTTCGGGCCTTGAGACAGCTATTGCTTGAGTGCCGCCAAAGTGTAGTCCAGCAAATTCAGCTGCGCAGGAGAGGTGCCCAATGCCAGTCAATCAAGCGCAATTCCTGTGGGAGCGGGCTTGCTCGCGAAAGCGGTGTGTCAGGCAGCATCAATGTCGACTGTGTCGCCGTCTTCGCGAGCAAGCCCGCTCCCACAGGGTTGCGTGTTACTGACTGGCATGGGTCTTTGCCTATGATGGTTTTCAGCCGTAGAAAAATACTCACGCTGGCTGCCGGTGTTTCGGCGGTCTTCACCTTCGATCCGGCCTATGCCGCATCGGCGCCGTCGACGGAAACAGGAGGCAAGAACATGCTGACCCGAGCCATTCCTTCCAGCAACGAGCCGTTACCCATGGTCGGGTTGGGCACCTATCGCGGATTTGATGTCGCGCCTTCCGACGCCGCCTACAAGCAACTGCCCGCGGTGCTCATCGCGTTGTTCGAGAAGGGCGGCACGGTGATCGACAGCTCGCCGATGTATGGTCGCGCCGAGCAGACGACCGGTGAATTGCTGTCAATCCATCGGCCTCGTTCGCCTGCGTTTCTGGCCACCAAGGTCTGGACCCAGGGTCGCGAAGAAGGCATCGCGCAGATGGAACAGTCGTTCAAGCTGTTGCAGACCGACCGTATCGATCTGATGCAGATTCACAACCTGCTGGACTGGAAAACCCACCTGCCCACCCTGCGCCAATGGAAGGCAGAAGGGCGCATCCGCTACATCGGCATCACCCATTACACCGCGTCGGCGTATGACGAGGTGGAAGCGGTATTGAAAGCCGAGCCGATGGACTTTTTGCAGATCAACTATGCCCTGGACGACCGCGGTGTCGAGAAGCGAATCCTGCCGCTGTGCCGTGAGCGCGGCGTGGCGGTGATCTGCAATCGACCTTTCGGCGGCGGCGGTTTGCTCGCGCGTTTGAAAGGCAAACCGCTGCCGGGATGGGCCGCGCAAGTGGGGGTCATTAGCTGGGCGCAATTGGCGCTCAAGTTCCTGCTGGCTCATCCGGCGGTGACCTGTGTCATCCCCGGCACCAGCAACCCGCGCTACATGGCGGAAAACGCCGGTGCCGGTTTTGGCCCGATGCTCACGGATGCGCAGCGTCAACAGTTGATGGCCTTGGTGGGGTAGTCGCGTTGGTGGGGCGATTAATGCCAGTCAGTCAAGCGCAATCCATGTGGGAGCGGGCTTGCTCGCGAAGGCGGTGTGTCAGGCAACATCAATGTCGACTGACACCCCCTCTTCGCGAGCAAGCCCGCTCCCACAGGTTTTGCGGCTTAACTGACAGACATTCCAGCTGCCGGCAATGCATGCGCCGTCTCCAGCGGAATTTCCAGGGTGAAAACCGCTCCGTGGCCCGGTCCATCGCTATGCACGCGAAGGTGCCCGTTCATCTCTACCGCCGCGAGCGCGCAACTGTGCAGGCCAAAACCATGACCTTCCTTGCGCGTGGTGAAGCCGTGATTGAAGATGCGGGTGATGTTTTCGGCAGCGATTCCTTCGCCCTGATCCTCTACGCTGAGGCGCAGTATTGCGTTATCGATAATCTTGACGCCCAGCGTCATCTGGCGCTGACGGTCGCTGATCTTGGACATTGCATATTTGGCATTGCTGATCAGGTTGATCAGGATCAACAGCAGTCGGTGTTTGTCGCCGATGATCGTCGGCGTGTCCTGG
>LNAP01002217.1_pt1 | contig 19709 bp, 6 predicted proteins | sample 602601 | NCBI WGS metagenome assembly LNAP01 (sample SAMN02440304, study PRJNA202911) | soil metagenome | biome: Subtropical and temperate rainforests or woodlands; isolation source: soil samples (1 kg each in a 20% v/v slurry with milli Q water) were... ...
CATTGATGAAAAAAAAGCGACTCAAATTTCCTCCCAACGTTTTGAAACACTGCGACTCATTACAACAGTCGATATTCTTGCTTACGAGCCCGTGCGTATTTCAATCGGAGATAAAGCCTTAGCCGTTGCAACGCTTCAAGCGCTGAAACACGCCAGAATGCAAGTCCGAGACAGCCAATTCGACTGGATTGAAAAGGTGATCGGACGCGAAAACGTAGGTTTATGCCCAAGCCTTAGGAGGCTTGCAAAGCTTAAGCTGGCCGGGCGTCGCAGTGTTAGCCAGTAATACTGGGCCGACCTATACAGCTAATTTTTAGCTGTATAGGTCTGAGACTTCAGCCAACAGAGGGCCGCACTAGGAGAAACAAATTTCTCTTTGCTCGAGTAGCAGCAACGTGCAGCAGACATCTTTCAGAAGTTTCAGTGTCTTCGGTTACCCCGGCATCTTCATCACGGCTAAATTGCCCTGCATAAGTAGTGGCTCCCTTGTAGGCGGCAACAATCACTACGCTAAATTCAAGCCCCTTGATGCGGTGCATAGTGGCTAGACGGACGCCCAATAGTGCCGAATCGTCCGAGGTTGCGTTATCTAGTTTCAAGTGAATAATATTGGCTTGCTGCAGAGCTCTAGCAATGTTTTCCAGATCCTCGTTAGTACGTGCGGTGATGCAAATCTGTCGAGGCTCCATGCCATCGTCCTGCAGTTGTTTAAGGATCGTTTGTATATGCGGCATATCCTCATTAACGGAAGACGACTCAATGATATCCGGCACATCACCATGGGTAAGCGAACGGTAACCGCGCAGAGAATCCGCATTCCCGTCCAGGTCGTCGACAGCACATCCTTCAAGCTGAGCACAGGCCCATTGACGGATTTCGTCTGTGGTGCGGTAGTTCACCTTAAGGTTACGGCTGCGGCCACGAACCTCAATGCCCACCCGGCTTAGTACGACTTTGTGCCGGTAGATACGCTGGTGAGCATCGCCAACGATAAACAGGTCGTTTTCAGCTTCCTCTACGGCTGTGCGAATAAGCTCAAAACCTGCGTTGCTGATGTCCTGGGCTTCATCTACCACCATGGACCGAATTCCGAGTGCGGGCTGCTCTGTCCTTAACAACTGACAGGCTTCACGGAAGGCCTCTTCAGGCTCGCGCAAATTGGCGGCTTGCAGCTGGGCACGGTATTCGGCAAACACCGGCCAAATAGACTTACGCATCGCACGGCCGAGCTGACCGCCACGGCCGACTCGACTGGCACGCATATAGTCCTCAGCAGTTTCACAAGCTTGAGGCAGCACCACTCGCTCATACTCCGCACGCATGAACGTTAGGCTGAGATCAACCGATGTCGGCATCGCAGACAGAGCTGCTTGCCAGAAACGGCGACGATCGCCTTCATTGTACAGCAGGTTATGTGGGTAGCCAAAACGACGCAGAAGGCTGGAAGCCCACTGATCCAGGTTCACTACTTGAATTTTCTCCAATTCCTGTGGGGTGCACAGCAGCGCCAAATGCTGGCGGATGTCCTCGGCAAGTGTTTTGGTGAACGTGGTAAACAAGACCGGACGACCAGGCAAGTTCGAATATTGTCGAGCAAGTCTTGCAGCGCGATGCATGGCGACAACAGTTTTACCAGTACCTGCACCACCGGTCACCTTCACTGGACCATTCCAGTCACGCTCCACCAACTTGCGCTGAGTTGGGTGCAGGAAGACCCTCCAGCGTTCTAGAGGTGCAGCCAGTAAGGCCTCCAGATCGCTGTCATCAGTCAGTACCACGAAATGACGACGCGAGCTATCGCGCTCCAGCGCAGCCCCGAAGTCTGCAGGGTCGACAGACTCTGGCGCGGCCTGATCACTGATGATCTTGTCGAAAAGCTCGCCGGCAGCAAATAGATACAACGCCTCGAATGCCTCATCGGGCAATTGCGCTTCCAGCGCCTCAAGTTCGCCTTCATTAGTTACGGCACGCACCGCTTCCAGCCGATCATCGGGTATCCCCAGCCGGCGAATCTCACGATCCTTGAGGGCATCGAACAGCCCCACTGCACGCACCTCGGCCGAGGCGTCAGATGCTTTCGTGTTAGCCACCTCCTGCACTGCATAAACCTGGATGCTGCCAACATCCGGATGGATCGCAACTCGATGGCGACGTGCCCACTGATAGGCATCGTCATGTTGGTCAACCCACAACAGGCAGTAAACGTTGCCCACATCAGGTTTAAGCACGATTCCACGCATATTGTCGTTGATCCGAACCGAGCGCATGTTCGGATCGGCGGCATCATGAATGCGCTCATAATTGATGCCGGTCGCCATTGGGTTCTGACGAAACTTTGCAACGAAGGTCAGCACCGCCTGCTGGTGAGAACGGGGAACTGCAGAAAACGACTTTAGGAAGTCATCGGACATTGCAATCTTCAGTGCCAGCGTCATGCCAGTGTCTCCATCAAAAGGGTTCTCAGCTCATCAGGCAAATCACTGCCGTCTGCGGTAAAAGAATGCCAACCTTGGCCAGCAAGAAACGCAGCCACTGCTCCAGAATCTGGCAGTAGTACGGCGGTACGAACATCTGGCCAAGCCAATTCGGCTTCTGCTATTACGCGGCCTTTCTCATCCATCAACTCATAGCCCACTTCTGGGGCGGTTACGTCCAGACCAGCCAGAGCCAAGCCCCAAGACTGTACTTCATGTGCAGCTAGACTCAGCGCTTCCTGCCAGGCTTCAGACAGTCCGCCGGATTTTGCTTTGAGCGCAGAACAATCCTGCAGCGCAGGTAACCCTGGCATTTCAGCGTTGCCAACCCAAATCTGACTCAGCGGCAACAATAAGTTAAGTGCCTGCCAAAGTTGCTGCCAGCGTAACTGCAACTCGCTTTCGGGCAGGCCATCTTCTTTCCACTCGCCAACCAGAACAGGCTCAGAGTCTGCAGAGCCATTGCCCGTCATCACTTGCTTCAGATGCTCCGGGTGCATGGCAATGGCCAGCATCCAGGCTGTACCGAGCTGACGCAGGCTCAACCTATGCAGTTGCAGGTCAGGTAGCAGACCCAGCTCATCCAAACGCTGCCAGAAAGCCCCTTCGCGCAGGACTTGAAGCGCAGTAGTGTCACCCGGTGGCATCAACATTCCCGCAGCCAGGCAGACGGCCAATTTGCCGAGCGCTTGATGTTGCCCATGGGCTAAACGCTGATGCATCTGGCTAAAGGACGGCAGCGATTTGAAATTGGAGAGTGTTGCGATGCCCTGTGCCGCGCACAGCTTCTGCACTACCTGCTGTGGATCATCATTAAGCAAAGTTGCCCAAGGCGATGGCGTAGGTAATACCTGGTTTTGCAAAGCGCATTCGACATCATCCCAGGTTAGCGTCCAGACTGAGAACTTCCCGCTCCTGGCCACCGCCATACGTTTGGCTATATCGGTAGTAATGATGTCTTTGTGGTACTGCCAGCCATCAACAAAGACCGCCACGGGCAGGTCGTCGGCGGCATCGTCTGGCCAGAACACGAAGTCAGGTTTGCACGGAATCAACACACCATCGCTGGCTCCCAGATTGACCTGCAACTCCATCCGCCAGCGACGCGAACCAGCCTGTATCTGATAGCCCGCCTTGCCTTTGAACAACAGCTCGGTCAGCTTGAACTTCTCACCTTCATGCTCACGGCGCAGCGCTTCGACAAACCGCCTCTCCAGCATGCTATCCAGTAACTGGTTAGCTGGCTGGACGTCTGCCAGATGGGTAACTGGCTTCAGTGCTCCCTTGTACTGCATCACTTCGCCCAACAGTTTCTGCGCAATGCGCCGCGAGATAGACTTGCGATCGTGGCTATTGTGATAGCGATACACACAGCGATAACAGCCATCAGTGTCCGCATTCTGGTTGCAAGCGCAGCTGTTAAGGGCCTCTAGAGCTTTCTCGAACACGTCCAGCAACGGCTCGGGAGCACGCATCAGCTCTTTGAGGTAGCCGGTACCTCCTGGAACACTGTCGTAGATCACCAGATAGCATCGCGGCGTATCACAGCCCGCAGCCATACGCATATCTAGGGCAATACGCAGGTGGTCCACTGCTCCCCTAAAACGCCGCGCCAACCCCAACTCCAGAGCCGACACAAAGCTCAGCAAGGCCTCGTTGGTATCGGCAAAACCCACCTCGGGTAAAAATAGACGAATGCCCTCACTAGTGAACTCGCGGTAGAGGAACACGCACTGCTGCGTGCTCGCCTCGGGGTTCTTGCGCTTCGCGCACCAGGACGAATGGTTGCGATACAGCTCCTCGGCCTTGCGCTTGCGCTGCAAGGTTCCACACTCGGGGCAGATGCTAAAACCAGGGCGACTGAGTTCCTTCCCGCCGATCTCCATCGGCATGCCTTCCGCTGACTGCTCGCCAAAGTTCACCTCGCGAAAAGTCACTCGATCAAGAAACTCGAAGCCGAAAGGAAATGTCTGCTGGTCAATCACAAAAGCCTGACGCACCGCATCAGGCGGGCTATCCACCAAAGCCTGGCGCACATAAAAGCCGCGCTGACGCTCGTCTGAGTCGTCAGCAATACGGCTATCGCGATCCAGCGTACGGGCAAAGACCGTGGTCAAGCGGAGCATCTCGTGTACGCGCCCACTGTCGCGCCACAGCGTATCGCCACATCGTGGGCAGTTAGGGTGTTGATCACCCGAGGACAGCGGCTCGCTATAGGAGCACTGCCTACAGAAACGCCAGTGCTCCGGCTTGATCTTCGATACGTCGATCTGGTTGATCACCACCCGCCTGCCTTCGGCATAAAAGGTGTTGTTCGGTGCCAACTCAGTGATGGCCGTTGATCCAGGACGCTCATATTCGAAGGTCAGAGGATCAGGAGCGGATGTTCCAGGCTTTGAATCGCGCACAATGATCGAGCGCAACAGCACACCTTGCTCCGGGAACGCATAGTTGGGTAGCAAGCCCTCATCAGTCAGCACATTGAGCGTAGCCTTACCCTCAATGCTGCCAATCAAACGCGAAAGCGCAGTTCGATCCTGAAGCAGTCGTGCCAACTCCAGCTCCTGATCCTCACCACGCACCGTCAATGCCTGCAGCTTATCGATCTCCTTCACTGCGGCCTCACGCTTGCGCTTGATGCTTTCAACATCACTAGCAATGCTCTGCAAACGGTTGACGATCTTATACGCCAACGGGCTGCTATCACCGTTGCTGCCCTGAATGAAATTAGCCAGCCATTGGCACGTACCGTCGCTCAAAGGGCACATATCTCCCTGATTGAACAAGCGCAAGAACCGTTCAAGAAGCGACGCTTGGTGCTGCTCCACATAAGTCAACCAAGGGTAAGGAAACTTGCTGTTGGTCTGATTATTGATCGCAGTGAACACCCCACGAATTTCCTGAGGGATCTGCGCCGCCCGCCCGTTCTCATGCACCCAGCAATCTAGAGTGAACGCTGTAAGTTGACGCTCAAGTACCGCCGAGGCGTTAAGGAAAACCCCAGGTGCCTGCACGGAACCTGCAATCATGGTTTTCGGGTCATCCCAGAAATACAGGTCATGCGACTTGCTGGTCGCCATGCTCATCAGCAACGCATTACCCGTGCTACGCCCTGCCCGTCCTGCTCGCTGAATGTAGTTTGCCTGCTGTGGAGGAATCGAACATTGCAGCACACTGGATAAATCGCCGATGTCGATGCCCATTTCTAGCGTGGGTGTTGCGGAGAGCACATTGATGCCGCCGGGGCGATCACTGTTGGACTTGAAGTTACGCTCTACCGCCTCGCGTGTCTCGCGTGGCAGCAAGCCGGTATGCTCATGCGCTACCACCCGCTGAATGTCCGCATTCAGATAAAGCTTGCGATAAAAATCACCGGGCGACTCAAGCGCCTGCAACTCGCCCTGGCAATCAACGCGGCGACACGCTTGCTCAGAAAAAACATCCTCTGGGCCTGAGAGTGTGGTGCTGTGGCAGCTGGAACACCGCCACACCTTGCCCCCCAAGATAACGTGAAAAGCAGAGGGCTCCAGCCCCCATACACGGATATCCGGCTTCTCGGTTGCCTCCTCAAAGCCTGCTAACCCAACGCTTTCCAATGACTCAAGAGCAAGCCGATAAAGCGGTGCAATCAAGGCATCCGTGCCCAGTGCCAGATCATGCAAAGCAGGCAATGCCTTGAACGCCCAGTCGCTAAACAAACGGGCATGGCTCTTAGTTATACTGACGCAGCGACCAAACTCTGCCAGTGTCAAAAACCTCGGAGGCCGAGGGCTGGTGAGAAGCTTAAACTGGCTTGGATTCTTCTTATACCCCCAAGGGCTGCTACCCATTCGCGCATAAAACCCTAGCTCCTGATCACGCCAAGCCCCGATGCGCTGCATGTTTTCCATTAGCCCGCGCAGTAAAATAACAACATCGTCCAGTTGCGCGGCGGCTAAAGGTTCAAGCGTGTCACGTAGACGTGGCAACAGCCATTGAGCGGCTTCGTCTAACTTGCCTGCAAGTGGCACTACGCAAGCAGTTCCTGTCGCAACCAGAGTACGACCAATATGAGCATCCTGGCCAAATTCTGCATTGAGCACCCAAGGCAACACCTTCGCCAGCTCGGCAGGTAGGTTGCTGCTTTCAGGTAGCGCCCCCTCTTCCATCAGGGTCTCGTAGTCACGTAGCCAGTGCATTTGCGGTGGCAGAAAGTTAGCAATGTAATGACCGTCACCTAGCGCCGTTCGCCAGCGGTGCGCGAATGCTGTTGGCAAATTTTCCAATGTCACAGGTCGCCCAGCTGCATAGGCATCAGCAATTACCTGCGCCAACGCCGGGCGTAAGTTCATTCGCCAGGTTCTCGCGGCAAGGAACCCTGCACGATGCGCCGCATCCTGTACCGAGTCCGAGAAAGCAATCAGCTTCTTGTCCGGATTGAAGCGCGTTGCAAACAACTGTCCCACCATCACCGCCGCCAGACTGGCCGCTTGCGAACCAACAATTGTCAGCGTTTTATAACCGGCACAAAAAGGACAATCATGGTGCGACTTGGTGTACTTCGCGCCATTGCGCGTACCTTCACGCAGGTTGCTGGCAATATCTATAGCCAGCAAAGGCTGATCCTCACAGTGTGAGCATTCGGTTTGTGATGCCTGATGCAAGGAGCCGCAGGCAGGGCATACCTGCTTGCGCTCGAACACTGCTGGGTTCGCCCCCGCACTGGAGGGAAAGATAAAACGGGTACTCACATCCTCGGCGAAGAACGCGCTGTAAAACGCCTGCAAATCATGAGTGAGTTGATTGGGGCTGATCTTTTGCTGCGTAGAACCCCAGCCGGTGGCGTGGCACTCGCGGCAATGGATCACCGGCAGATGCAGCCGCTCCATATCGGCTTTACGTAAGTCATCGTGATGCCGAAGCTGCGGTTCAGCATCCAGAACAGCCACCATGCGGCGCAGCTCACGTAGCCAGATTTCCACCTTTACCTGCAAGAAAAAGTTCTGATGTGCATCCTGGCGTGCATGCGCCACCAACGACAGCAGGCTAGACAACCAAAGCAGCGCAAAGCGCTCATCATCGCAGCTCGGCAAACGGCGCTTGAGCAGTACCAACAGGTCATCCAGCAACACGGACTTTGGTCCAAGACGCTCCAAATCACGCAAAAGATTCTGGAAGGCAAAGTGGCTCTTCAGGTCCTTACCCAAGCCACAGCGCCAAGCAAAATCCTCTGCCTGCGTGACCGAGCAAGGCTCACCGAACCACAAGGGTGCTTGGGCCGCCAGATAGGCATGCAGGTCGTCATAGTTCTCGGGTGCCAAGGTATCCAGATCACTGGGCTGCGGGCTTTGGGTGAACTCAACTAGGGCTTCAGCGAGATAATCCCCAACCGACTCGCGGTCCTCGGCGATAACCGCACTGTCATTCAACACTTCACCAAACACATCACCGGCAAAGGCCAGCAAATCGCTAACGCCATCATCGCCCAGCGTTGCCGAAGTACCGACGCACACCAACTGGCCCGGCGGCGCCTTCAGACGTCCCTTGAGACGGCGAATCAAACAGGCCAGATCAGTACCCTGCGCACCGTCAAAGGTATGCAGCTCATCCACCACCAAATAACGCAGCGTGTCCGGCTGCTGATGCGCCCACAAAGGGGCATCTGCTGCACGCAGCAGAAGAAAGTCCAACATTTTGTAGTTGGTCAGCAGAATATCCGGCGGATTTTCACGCAGGGCATTGCGGTCGGTAATCACCGAATAACTGCCGCCACTCAATTCGGCGACCGTTTGCGACTCTACAGCCGGTGCATCGCCCACATACAAGCCTGCACGAATCCCACTAAGGCCAGCGGCCTTAACGATTTCCTTGGCCACGCGCCCAGATTGGTCGCTGGCCAAGGCATTCATGGGATAGAGGATGATCGCCTTGATGCCACGCCGCCCCTCGGCACGCGCCACTCGACAATGCTCAAGGATCGGATATAGAAAGCACTCGGTCTTACCCGACCCCGTACCCGTTGCCACCAACGTGGATTGAGCCTCTGATCCCGCCAGCCGCGCAAAAGCCTTGGCCTGATGTGCATGGGGCACAAAGCTGGCGGGTAACCAAGGAAAAGCTGGTAACCCGCCATTAAGCTGCTTGCGAAATGGCAGTGGCAATGTCAGATATGGCCCTTTGAAGATATTGCTGCGCTCAGCCAAAAAGCGCTCCAGCAAGCCCTCAAAACCAGTAGTAGTGGACGGGAATGCGGTGCGCAGAAAGTCTGCGACGCCCTGAGTGACCTGCTGAGAAACGATAAGTGGCTGCATATTTTTTACTCGGCAAGATCAGCTTCAGTGAGGGGCCATTTTTTCACTGAGAACTTGGCAATCTCGATGCTACGGGCAAGGATCGCATCCTTGGAAAAGGCTGGATTGGCACTAGCGTTCTTGGCCGCCACCCCCTGGATTAACCTGAACTGCGAAGACCGGTACAATTTCTGATCGCGCATCTTGTTCTCCGCTGAGCAGTTATTGCAGGCACTGTTGATGCGCTTCTCAAGCGGTGCGAGATTACCGAGCAGATGGATATGCTCGAGATAGGCGTCTTCAGTGCGGAAACCATACAGACGGACGCCAAAGGAAGGCTCCTGCGGAAGAATATGCTCGATGGTCAGACCTGCAGTACTGATCTCGACCAGGTCTCCTATATCGAGCTGTGGCAAACCCACGGCGACTCTGGCTGCGCTCTCAGATTCCAACAAAACTCGCGCAAGCCCAGGGTTTCGGAACATCTCCTCCCCAGCCAAACGCGACTCGAACTTAGCGCTTGGCATAAACCGCTGACAAAAATTGATCAACCGCTCAGCAATCTCCTCAGTGGTTAAATGACTAAACGCTCGCATGAGAGCAGCCATGTCGGCTTGCGGATTCGTACCCTGCAGTTTAAACACACGAAGGTCTGCGAGCTCAATCAACTCAAGCATCGAATAATTCAGATAGCTAGGTACTTGCACCTCCAGCATCTTCGAAGTGAACAGGCGGATGATCAGCGGGTAAAGCGTGGCCGAGAGATCCTGAACAACCAGCAGCAGATAAAGGCCTCGGTTGGTTCGCCCCCCCTCAGCCAAACCGAGCAGACCTTTAAAGAACACCTCCAAATCACTGACATAATCACTGATAAACCTGGCTAAGCGCTCCTTGTCGCCGCGCATGGCTTTGAGTGCCGGCTTGAGGAAAGACTCCAGAACTGTTTCAGAGGTTGCGTTGTAATCCGCCCCGGACTCCACATCGTGTTGCTCGCCGTTAAACGCGAAATAGTGATACCGCAGCACGTCGTCTTCCCGGAACGGATCACGATTGATCAGACGAATCTGATAACCCGGCTCCGCCGCGAGCTTCTTGAGTTTGCTAAAGCTGCGGAAGGCCTCACCGAACTTATCAGCGATCATCGAATCCAATTCGCCATCCAGAAAGCGATTGGAGTAATAGATCAACAAACTCTTGACGATATCCATCTTCGCCAAAGGTACCCCCCGGTCGTTGACCGACTGGAACATGCGAATGGCTTTACCCTCATTGGCCTCGGTGAACTCAAGCACCTCAAGATGGCTGATGCTCAGCAACCAGCTCTTGATGGCTTCCTGTCCTTGGTGCACCTTGATGGCTCTGATGCGTTGGCGAATCCACTGGTAGGCAACCAGTAAGCGCTGCTGGCCATCAGAATCAGGCTCTGGCATCTCATCATTCAGTAGTGCAGAAAAGAATGACTTGTTACTGCCAAGAACGGTGAACTTGGGGCCGTATACAGGATGCGTGATGTAGGTACTGCGGTAATGCTCCTTGATGGGCAACTCATCGACTGCATCAACCAAAGCATCGAGCAGCATGGTCAGCGTGGTAAGCCGCTGCTGACCATCCACCACTCGCACCGGTGCCATCTTTCCAGTCTGCGACAAGATAAAGGTGCCCAGATAGTGGCCACCGCCCAGCTCCATCGCTTCCTCGATATCCTCAAACAAGTCGTCGATATTGCTGGTCGTCCAGGCGTAGTCACGCTGGTACGCGGGAATTTCCAGGGTCTTGCCGGTGAAGAACTGCTCGATGGTTTGGGTAGCCAAAATCCGTTTCCTTATGGTGGTAGCTCAGCGGTGTGCTGGTATCCAGGCTTTAGCGGCTAGCGCACGAAATAACGATGGCTCGCGCCATCACGCTTCAACATCTGTTGCTCATACAATCCGTCAGCAGAACTTTGAGCTGTCCGATATCCGCCTTGCTGAGTCCTCCAGTAGGGTTAGCAATGGTTCGCCTCCTTGGCAAAATGCGCCCAGGCTACGTGATAGTCAGCTTCGCGGTCAGCCAGCGTGAAAGGGGCGGTGTATTGGATGGTGCGGTGTATTGGGCCGCCGGGTTGGGTGTCGTCAAGGATAGGGCACTCGATGACGGTGCCGTCGGGGACTTGGGGTTGGCCGTTTTTGGGTTTTACATCTTCCCAACCGAGACGACCGGTTTTGGTGCTGCCATCGGGCAGGCGCACGGTGCAGTTGGCGTCGCGCTTGCCGGCCTTGCGCTGCAGGCCCACGCCCGCAAGCCCAATGTTCACGGTGAAGATGATGCGCCCCTGAGCGTCGTACCATGTGTCACGCTCGTTCTGATGCATCACCGGGAACTGCACGCGGTAGATGGTGAGCAGTTCGTCAAGCGTGAGTCCGAGTGCCTGGGCAGCGAGCACGTCGATTTCCACCAGCGCCTGACGGCGAGCATAGTCGCTGCGCAGGGCACAGTTGCGCTGCCAGTCGGGGGTGAGCTGAGTGAAGAAGTCCTGCGTCAGGCGCGGGTCGTTACTGGCCCAACAATCCTGCTGAAAAGCGGGCTGCCAGCAGTCGCGCCAGAGGTCAGCGTAGTGAGTGGTGAGGCAGTTAAGTGTCAAGGTTCTCAACGCAGCAGCAGCCTGCATTTCCACCATAGGAAACTGCTCCCAGATAAAGTGCAGATTGCTTCGTCCGGTGGTTTTGATAAAGAAATCTGCGGTCAAAGACGACGAAAAGATCGCTTGATACAGCAGGTGCTCAACGCTTTTGAATACGGTGCTTTGCACGCCGTTAATATGCGCCTGTCCCGGTGCTGCAATTGAGCCAATCAAAGTACGCTCACCTGACTGGGACAGCATGCCGCGAAAAGCCATGCGATAATACCTTGTCGCCGCTCTCGCTTCGCGCTCGCCCTCTTCCACCCAGCTCACCCTTGGCACACGACGGGCGTACTCCTGTGCGTCGCAGGCTGGTAGGTAGTTAGTACGCGCCAGGTAGTCGTCAGGTAGTAATTCAAGGTCGAGCGGATCATAAGCACGTGGAGTTGTGCAAACCATACGAGGTGTCTTGTAGAACGGATTACCGACAAAGAAATGCGGGCCGGACAGCACAAACTCGGCGGGATCAGAGACAAAACCGTGTTCGCTGGTATTACGGCGGCAGATGGTGCCGTCCTTTTGCGCGCCAGTTTCGTGCCACATTTCAAGGGTGCCATAATTACCCTGCAGATCTCCGAGTCTTCTTGGTACGCAGGCAAATTTTTCCAGCACTGCAACCAGCTCACGGCTATGTACCGCGGGCAAGCGGGCCTGCAATGCAGGAGTCCCAGGAATGTCATAGAGCTGAGCAAAGGTAGCCAGCAAGGCTTCATCCACTTCTATCACTCGACTGGCATGACCGGCCGTATTCCATCCACCTTCATTCCTTTTAATACCCGGAACGGAGCCACCGCCAGTATGTTCCAGGCTGGCCGCTACCGTCGCTGTCTCGAACAGGTTGGCCATTGTCCGGAAGCGAATCTCGTTCTGAACACGCCCATAAACGTTGATGGAATATCGGACCCAGATCATCACTTCCTGAAACAACAGATTCACATTGGTGAACTGGTAATGCGCCTTCAAGCGAGGATATAGGGATGCGCGCAGCTCTCCCGCCTTGGGGTCGTCATACACCCCCTCGGGGTGCAGTAGCGCCTGTACGCCACTACCGATCTGCCACACCAGCGGCAGAAAGCATTTGTACAGATTGTTCTGCTGACCCTTGAGTAGCGGATAGTTCTGTACGGCGTTGAGAAACTGCCCCATACCTTCTGTAGCCACGCACTCAGCCAGAAAATCAGCCTTTGCGTGCGGCAAGGCGGCAAACACCGCTTCACGCTGATCCGCCGTCTGCTTGGCGCTAAGCTTACGAATGGCAAAACGCGGATCAAAGTCCGAGAGCAGCGCCTGCTCGTTCCACTCCACCTTGATCCAAGGCGGGTTACCCAGCACTACATCAAAGCCGCCACGATCCTTGAAGATATCAGCAAACTCCAGCGCCCAATGCATAAAGTGCTGCTGGCCGGCCACTTGCTGCGCCACCTGCAGTTGAGGCAAGGCGTTGATCAGCGCGGCGATATCGACATAGCCGTAACGGTCACGCTCGGGAGCAAAGTCCAGCCCCTGCTGCGGGTGGGTTTCTGGGAATAGATCATCCGCCGACACACTGTTCAGGCTGGCATTGCCGAGCAGTACAGTTTCCAGCACAAACCACCAGTGTTCGCGGCTAGGCAACTCGCTGGCTTTATCCAGTGGCCAGAACCACAGGGCGCACCAGGCATCCATCACCAGTTTGAGGCGACGGTATGGGCTGGCATTTTTCTGCGCTTCGCTAAGCATTTCCCGCTGGTAGGCGGCATCTTTCTGCGCGGTGCTAGTCGGAGCGCGGTTCGCGGCCGGGTCGGGCCATACATGAAGCTCATCGCAAGTAGCGGCGCGCACACGGGCCAACTCCTGGGCGTGTTGCTGCCAGAGCTGCTCGGTGGCAACACTTAGCGCCTGTACCCGTTTGATTTCATCGCTACTCAGCGGCGCAGTAAAGGCGTTGCGCCATTGTTTGAATTGGTTGAAGGCCGCGGGCTTCAGTGCCTTTATCACCTTATCGCTGACCATACCCATGCCTTCAGCAGGTAGCAAAAAGTGGTACACATCGGTAGCGGCGGGCACTTGTGTGAGTGGCAAAGCACGCGGCGCGGCAGCGCGCCAGTCGCGTTCGGGCAGACCGTTTTCACCCCTGCCCGGGCTGAGCTGGGCGGTGCTAAACAGTTCGCGTCGCGCGCCCACCAGGGAGTTACCGTTGTACAGCTGCAAGCCAAACCACGGCACATGGCTGCCTTTGAAAATGGCGTTGAGCCACAAGGAGACTTCGGCTAGCTCCACCGCAATGGGGTTGAGGTCCACACCGAAGACATTGCTGTCGGCAATGAACATCTTCACCCGCTGTTTTTCTTCGGTGTACTGCTCGTGCGGGATAGTGCGGCCCAGCTCCTTCTGCTTGGCCTGCAGATAAGCTTCGGCTAATTGGCTGACGGCCTCGTTCAAGAACGCAGCGCTACCCATGGCCGGCTCGCACACGGTGAGCTTCAGAATTTCATCTGCCGACTTGCCGGGGACAATCTCCTTCAGCGCATGCTCGACCAGGCATTTGGTCAGCACTTCCGGGGTGTAATAGCTCGCCGATTTCTCGCGGGCACGACCGGCCAGGCGATAGATAAAACTGCCCTTAGGATGAATCTTCGTATTGCCACCAAACAAGCGTTCAGCGTCTGTATAGTGGCTGATGCTACTAGCAGGTACAAAATACGCCGCATCCAGCGGGTTGACCTCGGCATCTTTTTTCTTGTCGGCGGCGCTGGGGGTATCGAGGCCTTCCTCTCTGTCCGTATCACTCTCGCTCGAATCGTCTTCTTCGCTCTCGTCGCCCGTACTTGCCTTCTTACCCTTGGGGTCAGGGCGTACCTCGTAGAGATCTTCTTCGGCGAAAAAGCCACGGAAGGACAGCAGCGATTCGTACACCGCACCCAGTTGGTTGATACCGAGGGTGCCATAGCAGATACGCCCACGACGGCTCTTGCCACCGCCCCGGGACAATGACATTAGCTCGATCACTTTCTGCAGCACCGAGTTACGCAGCTTCACGCTACCCAGTAGCGGTGTGCGCGTAGGGTCAAACAGGTGTCCTTGTAGCGGCGCGATGGTGAAGCCGTTGTCGAGCAAGCTATCATGACTGCCACCCAAGTCGAGCTGACTCGCCCTGGCATCCCGGTGCGGATAGCCTTGCCAGATCAAGCCAAAGAGCTGCCTGAGGCTGTCGTGAAAATAGAAACCTTCCTGAGCTTCGCTGGTGATCAGCGGGGTTTGTTCCAATTCGCGCAGGTGCTCGATGCTGTAGCCCTTGAGGTAGGCCTCGGCATCGATGGGCGCATACCCCAGCTCGGGCCGCGCCTCGATATAAAACATAAACAGCAGACGGTACATGTAGCGCAGGCTTTCACGACTGAGCTGGTCGGCTAGGTCGGTATCGTTACGCTCAAACACCTTCTCTTTGGCCACCGTGCGTTTGTACCATATAGCCTCATTGGCAATCAGCTCAATGCATTCACGTAGGGCGTATTTGAGATCAGTGGATACCTCAAAGGCATGCTTGTGCGAGCTGTCGTCCAGGCTGTCGAGCAGCGCCACGCCGCCTTCCACCGGAAGCACCGACTGGCTGCCCAGCAGCGCGGCCATAGCGCGGAATTGCTTGTCATCACGCGGACCGAACAGTTCCGGCAGATTGAAGCGCAGCAGTGCCTTGCGCCCCCATTTGCTGCGCTCGATCAGCAGCCACTCTTCATGGTGCAGCAGCAATACCCAGCGTGGCGGGTGGTCGTCGGCAAACAGGCGTTTGCTGAGGGTTTCCTCCCAATCGCTGTGGGCATATTTACCTTTGCCTTGTTCACTGGCCGCCGGCGCAAGCAATTGCAGTGGGCTGTTCTCGTCGTCTTCCGCATTAGCAATAGCTGCCGCAACAACCAACAGCGGCTGGTGCTTGGCATCGCGGTACACCGCGAGCACCGGCAATTCGCCTTCGGCCAACGTAAGGTTCTGAGGCACTAGCTCGTAACCTAGGGCAGCGAGCAGAGGCTGCACTAAGTCAATAAACAGGCTGGCGCGCTCGCTAGTTTTGCGCTCATTCAGAAAGCGCTCGCGGGCACGGAAGTAACCATTAGCGCCCGCAGCAGTGCGCAGACGAGCGACGGGGCTTTGCGCGCCCTGCTCTTTCCATTGGTCAAACAGCGGCTTGAGGTCTTTTTCGAGGATCTCGTCCAGGTAGTGCTGGCTGTAGAACTCGTTGGCATTGGTGAGGCCGGTGATGGCAAAACTCATGCTGTATTCCTTCCTTAAGCCATCAGTGCGGCAACAACGGTGAACTGAGCGCGGTCATCCAGTTGCAGGGTGTCGCGAATCCATTGTTGGTAGTTGCTGAACAGGTCTGCGGTGGCGCTTTCTTTCTGCTTACGTTTGGCTGCGATGACCTGTTCTATACCCTTGGCGAAATCGATTTCCAGCTGTTCGTTGTGTTTGAGCTGCAGGGTTTGCAGTTTGGCCAACTCGCGCTCCAGACGTTGGCGGCAGTTGGCATCGAAGGCCTGCTTGATCGGTTTGATGTGTTTTTCAGCTGCCTGAATAACCGCCGGTAGTGCACTTTGCAGGGCACGGCTGTCGGGCGCCTGACCATCGTTGGCCTGGGCTTTCGCGGTGCTGGTGAGTCCTGTGCGCTGTAGTGTTTCCGCCAGGCTGAGTACGCCTACCACCTGCCCAGCAGCATCGAGCTGTACACCGAGCCACTCGGCTAGCACGGCTTGACCCCGGCGATTGGGCACCTGGGCGAGCACCAGCACGATGGCTTCGCCTGCGGTCAGCCCCTTCGCAACGCGCAGCAGCGGCGCACGCTGGCGACGAAACAGTGCCATAAGTTTGTAGTCGAGCCACTGGGCAATTGGGTTGAGCGCCCAGAGGTAGTGCAGCTGCGGCCAGGCATTGGTGTCGCGCGCCTGTTTGATGGCCTCTTCAACCACAGCCTTATCGGCGCTCAAGGCAAAGGTATTATCGTTCGGCCACATTTCGCTGGCCAGATCACGCTTGAGCACCTGGGCAAGGTCGCGACTGGGCTGGAAGCTCAGCGTGCGGCTGGCATCATCCGTTTTGATTGCAGCATGTTCGCGCGGCGACTGTTGCGCCAGCCAACGCAAGGCATCGCGAAGGTAGATGTAGCTGTCGTTAAACAGACTGGTAAGTTCAGCAGTGGGTGCCATGAGCGCTGCTGTGCTGGCGGGCGCAACGCTATCGTTGGTGGGTACGTTCGCGCCCCACAGGGCTTCGAAAGGGTCGATATCATCCCCAGCCAGTAGCGCGGCGAATTCCTCGACAGTGCGGTTGCCTTCAATGGCCTTGGCCACTTCGAAGGCTTCCAGCTCCTCGTCATACAGCCCCATAAAGGCTGATGGATCGCCGATATTCTTCGCCGCCTGCACGTCCTTAGCAATCAGGATTTCCAGGTAGCGCAAGTCACCGCGAATTCTCTCGTGGCGAGGTTCTGTCAGCAGGTAGCCGATTTTCGGGGCATGCAGTTGACCATATCGATCCACACGACCATTGCGCTGCTGGAACACCATCAGCGACCAGGAAATATCGAAGTGGATCAGCCGATGAGCTTGGTAGTGCAGGTTAAGACCTTCGGAGGCCACATCCGAGGCAATCAGCAGGCGCAGGGGCGAATGGGTTTTGCCGAAATCTTCGACCGCCTGCTGGATGTCCTGGTCAGGCAATTGGCCGTGCAGGATGGCTACGGCGTTGTCTTTTAACCCCAAGGCCTTGGGCAGCTCTAGCTGGAGGAATTTCAGTGTTTCCACTCGCTCGGTGAAGATCACCAGGCGGTCACTTGGATCTTTGCCATCCCAACGCCAGTGCTGACCTTGTTTGAGCTGGCTGATGAGGTGCTGGAATTTGCTGAATTTGTCGGCACTGATGGCCTGCACCAAAACTTGAAGATCACGCAGCCCCTCAAGATCAGGATGGCGTGCGTCTTTTACCTCGAGCTTTCGGATGCGCTCTTTCAGCGTTTGTAGGCAGGCTGCCGGGGAAGAGAACAGCGCCTTTTCCAGCACGGTGCGGAACAACATGGCACCGTCGCGCGCACCGGTCCCGTCGCTATTAAGTTTGAGCTCGGCTAGGGCATCGAAGGCGAGGTTTTCCGCCGGGCTTGCGGCGCAGGCCAAACGAAACACTTCTCGCTCTGGGAACTCCTGCTTCATCTGCTCGCGCACATCTTTCTTGAAACGGCGAACAAAAAGGTGATCGACATCCTCGCGGGTGTAGTCGGCCCCTGCTGGCAGCACCGTGGGGTCGAGCATGCGCACGAGGCTGGCGAAGCTGTCCTTTTTGCCGTTGTGTGGTGTGGCGGTGAGCAAGATCAGTGCATCGGAGCGTTGCGAGAGTAACTCGGCCAAGCGATTACTCTGGGTGCGATTGCCCTTGTAGGAAACGTTGTGGGCTTCGTCGATGATGATCAGATCCCACCAGGCGCTTTCCAGGTAGTGCCGGTACTCGCTGTCGCGCTTCAAGGTATCGACCGAGATTATGGTGCGGTCGAAGTAGTTGAAGGGATTGTGATTGGCAGGGATATCGCGACGAATGCGCTGAATACCGGCTGAGTCCAGGCGGGTGAGCGGGATGGTAAAGCGGTTCCAGAACTCCTGCTGAAACTGGCGCATCATACTTTTGGTAGTGACCACCAAAATGCGGCGCGCTTTACCTCTGCGCATCAACTCAGCAGTAAGGATGCCGGCCTCAAGGGTTTTACCTAGGCCTACTGTATCCGCAATGAGCAAGCGCGGGCGCAGCTGCTGCAAGACCTGATGAGCGGGCTGCAACTGAAACGGCAGCGCATCGAACGCGATAAGAAATACACCCCGCCGGATCTATTAGCCATTGACCGGGCGGACCGCGAGGTGGAGCACAAACAAGCTGCGGAGATGGTGGCGTTCAGCAAAACCACCCGGCAGACTACGTCCGAGCTGGTCGACAATGCAGATGCAATCACGAACGATTTCCGCGATAAGTTGGGCCGCGCGCACAACATGGTGCTGGAGGTGCTGGATTCTGAGTCTGCCGTCACTAGCCGCGCTGTGGAGAAGCAAGAAGCGTATATGAAGCAGTTTAAAGTGCACGCCGCGAATGCACTGCTCAAGGCACTGCTGAAGGTCTACTTGGAAGTGCAAATGAGCTTGATGAAAGAAGAATCGAAAGTTTACTTCAGGTAAGAATTAATTGCACTGAATGGTTTTGCTTTTTTGTGCTCAATTTTATTTCTTGTGTTGTTGTTTTTCTTAACAGATGTCTGCGTCTGCCGATGCTCCTCTCGCGAAGTAAGTCTATGTATTACCGCAAAAAGCTCATGAATTGGATCCGCATCTGTCGTCGGCTCAATTCCATAAGCCGCAAGGCCCATTTTTACCAAACTACCCGTGTGAAATGGTGTATTTTCAACCGTTGGTTGAAGTATATTGCGATTGAGAAGCTCAACCCCACGCCGGGCATCGTGAAGTTCTTGAACCGCAAGGTCCGATTGATTCCGTCCTTCGACGAAGCATTGCACGACGATGGTTTCCGAAAGTCGGTGTATCTGGACAACCAGCGTCTCAACCACGTGACTTCCGAATTCCGCAACGTCTTTGGGCGCTGGAAGATGCTGACCCAAGAGGATATTCTGTTCCGCATTCTCAACGATCGTGCCCGCTCGCTGTTCCGTTTCCGCTTGTTGCAGAAGTGTTTCTGGGCCATGCGGACCGGTTTGGATCAATCCGACTACATGAAACTGATCCGCGAGGAAACACCTATTTTCCCCGTAGTGCGCGCCTTGGCGGATATTAGCCAAGTGGTGAAGAAATTCATCCACGCGCGTCGCAAGAGTCTGTCCACCGTGATGCGCCGCAACAACCGCAAGTACTCGAAGTACATCAAGACCGACGGTCAGACCTCTTTGTCTTTTAAGAAGTTTACCGAGCAGTTCAAGGCCAGTATCCAGTCGCGCATCAGCACCGAGCAGCGCCTCATCTCGGATTATTTTGAGATCCGTGGCACCCAAACCTTCGACGATGTCAAAGCTCCAGATCGGTCCCATCCGATTGTGCCTCCGACGATGGCGCGCGTGTCCGGGAAACAATTCAGCGACCCCCACCAAATCACCGCCGATGGTCGGTCCATCGCTATTCCAGGCGGCTACAAGCTCAGCAAAGTTAAATTTGCGTTCCAATATGGCTTTGGTGTTATTGGTTGGCAGCTGTTCTGGAGTGCGGACGGCGCCAAGGACCTAGAATCCCCGCAGCGCGGAGCATGGCACACCGCCTCGCTCACTACGCATGAATTTCTCATCCCTAAAGACGA
>LNAP01002218.1_pt1 | contig 19708 bp, 23 predicted proteins | sample 602601 | NCBI WGS metagenome assembly LNAP01 (sample SAMN02440304, study PRJNA202911) | soil metagenome | biome: Subtropical and temperate rainforests or woodlands; isolation source: soil samples (1 kg each in a 20% v/v slurry with milli Q water) were... ...
CAAGCATTTATCCAGAGCTAGCCACTGGATTTCGCTCAAGCAACTCGACCTTATAAACATCGGGAAGAATCTCCAGCGCAGAAAAAAGTCTCGCCAGTGTTGAGACTTTTTTCTGCGCTGGACTCGGATTCGCTTGGCACGGCAACCTCGGCCCTGCTCCTAAGCAAGAAACCCACTCACCGCATTAAACCTGATAACTCCTCCTCCCCCTGCCCCACATTCAACGCATAAAACTCATGCAATTTAGCCTGCAGCAGTTGCTTGTCCGGCAAACGAGTCTGGTACTCAGCAATCAGCGCTGGGGATAGCGATCTGTTCAATGCGTACTCAACCACTTCGTCTTCTTTACTGGCGCAGAGCAACACGCCAATGGCGGGGTTTTCGTGGGGTTTGCGGGCGTCGCGGTCCAGGGCTTCCAGGTAGAAGTTGAGTTTGCCGAGATACTCGGGTTCGAAGCGGCCGACTTTTAGTTCGATGGCCACCAGGCAGTTGAGGCCGCGGTGGAAGAACAGCAGGTCCAAGGCGAAGTCACGGCTGCCAACTTGCAGTGGGTATTTGGAGCCGACGAAGCAGAAGTCGCGGCCGAGTTCGCTGAGGAAATCCTTGAGGCGTGTGAGCAATCCCTGGTGGACGTCAGCCTCATCATGCCCGCCCGGCAGACCGAGAAATTCGACCATATAGGCGTCACGGAATACGTCCAATGCGGCTGGGTGAGTTTGTCTCAGCACTGCTGAGACTTTTGCCGGCTGGGTGACACTACGCTCGAAGAGAGCGGCTTTGAACTGGCGCTCCAACTCGCGCTTTGACCATTGTTCCTGAATCGCCATGCGCAGGTAGAACTCACGTTCTTCCGGGCGCTTGCTCTGGCCGAGAACGACGACGTTGTGGCTCCAGGACAATTGTCGCGCCAGTGGTGCGACTTTCTCTTGATCTCGATAAGCCTCGTAGAACTGGCGCATGCGAAATAGGTTGCTTCGGGTAAAACCCCGCAGTCCCGGTTGGGTCAGCGCCAGATGTTCAGCCAACTGTGCGACCACAGAATCCCCCCATTCAGCCCGCTCCAGCTTGTGGCTGATGTACGCACCAACTTGCCAATACAGCTCAATCAGGCGGGTATTCACCGCCTGCACGGCCTGCTTTCGAGCGCTGTGGATAAGCGCAAGCACTTCATCGAATCGCTCGTCCGTTGAGTTGCGTGCTGCGGTTGGTTCACTCATGCCTATAGCCCTCGACCAATTTAATTGGGCGAAAGCCTAACCGCGCAAACCTGCGCGTCTGGCAATCCAGAGCCTCTACGTTTATCGCTGCGAGCGGTGAGGTGGCGGAAAATGGCTTCTACGAATATTCAAAACCCGTTTGCCAAGTCGCTTAACGAAAGATCACCTGCTGACACAGAAGACTCCCACTCCCGATTACGACATATAGCTGAGTCAGCACTTGCCGGATGGGGGCCGCAAAAGCCACAGCACTCACGCGTTAACTGCTCAGCAGCGACTATTGGAAACGGCGCGACCAAGCTCATGCTCGGGGCATCGAGCCTACCTGTACCAAAACCTTACGCACGAAAAGTAGACAGATCGACGCCGGTGCGCCTTGGCCGTAGGTTTTCTCCACACCCTTTCGGATGGAGAAGACGCCATGTGGCTGATCAACACAGCACTAAACAACGCGCATATGCTGCTAGCAATCGGCACGTTCTTCTGGCTGATGGCGCACCTCGCCTACGGCCCGGCTGAATAAGCTCAATAGAGCCAGGGCTGCAACACGTCGATATTGGCGACGACGATTTGCTGAGCGCTGGCTTTGCTTTGCACTTTGCTGGCGTCGATCTGGTAGCGCTGCAATACGTATTGCACCAGGGCGCCGCGGCTGGCGACGCGCAGTTGGCCGTCGTGCATGCCGTAGTCGATTTCGATAATTGCTTGCTGCTCGGCACTCAGGCGTGAGTCAGGGACGATGATGACGTCTACCTGGGTTGCCCAATCGGTATCGCCGTCAATGCCATGCTCGGACGGGTCGAGCACATCCGGATCGCCGCGCAGGCGGCTGAGCACGAAGTCGCGGTAGTCACGGTTCTTTTCGCAGTAAGCGCGCACATGCCAGCGCATGCCGGTGTAGATCAGGGTATGCGGCGCTATCAGCCGGGTTTCCGCGACCGGATTGGCCAGCGACACATATTCACACTCCAGGCGCAGCCCCTCGCGACAGGCACGCAACAACGGCCGTAGCACCTCGGGGCGCACCGAGCGGTCCGGCACCTTGAGCACTTCGGTGTGCGCATAGGCCAGCGCCAAGCCCTCGATATGCGGCGCGCGTTCGTGATTTTGGTTGAGCAGGTGCAGGTAGGCGCTGGCGCTGTCGTCGATAAACAGCGGCCTGAAGGTTTTGCTCGGTACGTAGCCCTTGAGGTGCTTGTCGTACTCGAGATTCTTTGGCGCGTATTCGGTTAGGTAGCTGTTGATGTCTTTCGAGGCTTGCTGACGGCTGATGCCGAAGCTTTGCATCAGGTGGCCGGTGGTCAACCGCCCTTCCCACCAGACCACGGTCTCGATCAGGCGGTAGCGCAAGGCCAAGTCCCAGCGTACTTGTTCGATGGATTGTTTGCGTTTCATGGCTAACTACCCGCTCTTGTCGATGGCTCCAATGCGTTGCCCGAGGATATGTCTAGTTAGCGTACATATCCACTGGCTTAGCCCGTACTGACGCGCGCACCATTCAGCTATTTGCCCAATACGCTCGGACAAGCTATCGTAGCCAAATAGGCTACATTCGTAGCCAAAAAGGCTACGTTATGTCTGTACTCGACACTCTATTTGGCCTCCAGCGCCAGCGCGTGCTGGGCTGGTTACTTTTGCACCCCGACGAGCAAATGCATGTGCGCGAACTGGCGCGAATGACACAAACCAACGCCGGGTCATTGCACCGTGAGTTGGCACGCTTGGCCGAAGGCGGATTGCTCGTTCGCAGCCAGCAGGGCAACCAGGTGCTGTATCAAGCCAACCGCAGCCATCCCGTATTTGCCGAACTGGCCGGGCTGTTTCGCAAAACCTCAGGAGTGGTCGGTGTGCTGCAAGAGGCGCTACTACCACTCAGCACGCAAATAAAGCTGGCCTGGGTATTTGGCTCGGTGGCACGCGGTGAGGAAAACGCAGATAGCGATGTGGATGTATTGGTAATTGGCGAAACGTCATTCACCGATCTGGTGCGCGCCCTTCATCCTTATCAGGCCGTGTTGGGACGAGAGATCAACCCTGTGCTGTACGCTCTAGAAGAGTTCACGCGCAAGCTGAACGAGGGCGACTTATTTGCCCGCGAACTGCTGGAAAAACCGCGGCTTTTCATACAGGGAGTAGAAGATGACATTGGAGAATTTACTCGCCATTAGCAGGCTGCAAGCACTCAACCCGGACAAACAAGCCATTGCCAAATTGCTTGCTGCGGCCACCCGCAACCTGATGGATGCCCAGCTTCCAGCGCTGAGCGCCAACAATCGTTTTGACGCCGGCTACAAAGTGATTTTGCAGTGCGCGGTTATCGGTTTGCAGGCCAATGGTTACCGACTCTCCACAAGTCAGCCGGGCCACCACCAAACCGCCATCCAGACGTTGCCTAAGAGCATGGGCATCAGCCAGGACGTAGCCATCGTGCTGGATGCCCTGCGCAAGCGGCGCAATCTCAACGACTACGATGGTGATCCAATACCTGACGGTGCATTGGCGTCCTGCCTAAAAGAAGCCGAGTTACTGTTAGCTCACACAAGGCGCTGGCTACAAACACAGCACCCCGAATTGCTCGACTAAGCAACTCCACCTGCCCGTTTTGCATCTTCGCGCCAGCCACTTGCACTGAGGCGACACCACCTGAGCCTGCGGCTAAATAGCCGGTTTCGCGGTCTTGGCTGGTGTTCCGACGCTATGCTAGCTTGCAGCCTCGCCAGGAAAGTCGCCGCATTCAGCGCCCCCTAAAAACAAGAGGACACCCCATGGCCGAGACAACGCCCGCGCTCGAGATTCGCAACTTGCACAAGCGCTACGGCGATCTTGAGGTGCTCAAGGGCATCTCGCTCACAGCCCGCGACGGCGATGTGATTTCGATCCTCGGCTCTTCCGGTTCTGGCAAATCCACCTTTCTGCGTTGCATCAATCTGTTGGAAAACCCGCATCAGGGGCAAATTCTGGTGGCTGGTGAAGAGCTCAAGCTCAAGGCTGCGAAGAATGGTGACCTGGTGGCTGCCGACAATAAGCAGATCAATCGCCTGCGCAGCGAGATCGGCTTCGTCTTTCAGAACTTCAATCTATGGCCGCACATGACCGTGCTCGACAACATTATCGAGGCGCCGCGCCGCGTGTTGGGCTTGAGCAAGGCCGAAGCCATTGAGCGCGCCGAAGCGTTGCTGGCCAAGGTCGGCATTGGTGATAAACGCCATGTGTACCCGGCTCAACTGTCCGGCGGCCAGCAGCAACGCGCAGCCATTGCGCGCACGCTGGCGATGCAACCTAAAGTCATACTTTTCGACGAGCCCACGTCGGCACTCGACCCGGAAATGGTCCAGGAAGTGCTTAACGTAATCCGCGCGCTCGCCGAGGAAGGCCGCACCATGCTGCTGGTCACCCACGAAATGAATTTCGCCCGTCAGGTATCCAGTGAGGTGGTGTTTTTGCACCAGGGCCTGGTAGAAGAACAAGGATCGCCCGAGCAGGTGTTCACCAATCCGAACTCGGCGCGCTGCAAGCAATTCATGTCCAGCAATCGCTAACACGGAGCAACAACCCATGCAGAACTACAAGAAGATCCTGCTGGCCGCGGCCGCTACCCTGGCGTTCGGCACTGGTGCCGTCGCCGCTGACAAACTGAAGATCGGCACCGAAGGCGCCTACCCACCGTTTAACTTGATCGACGCGAGCGGCCAGGTTGGCGGCTTTGACGTGGAAATCGCCCAAGCCCTGTGCGCCAAAATGAAGGCCGAGTGCGAAGTAGTGACCTCCGACTGGGACGGCATTATCCCGGCCTTGAACGCCAAGAAGTTCGACTTCCTGGCAGCGTCCATGTCGGTCACCGAAGAGCGTAAAAACGCCGTCGATTTCACCGACGCGTATTACACCAACAAGCTGCAATTCATTGCCCCCAAAGACAAACCGTTCAGCACCGACAAGGCTGCTCTGAAAGGCAAAGTGATTGGTGCACAACGCGCCACCATCGCCGGCACTTGGCTGGAAGACAACATGGCTGACGTGGTGGATATCAAGCTCTACGACACCCAGGAAAACGCTTACCTCGACCTGGCTTCCGGCCGTGTTGATGGCGTGCTGGCCGACAAGTTCGTCAACTGGGAATGGCTGAAGAGCGAAACCGGCAAAGGTTTCGAATTCAAAGGCGAGCCGGTGTTCGACAACGACAAGATCGCCATTGCCGTGCGCAAAAACGATCCGCTGCGCGAGAAGTTGAATACCGCGCTGAAAGAAATTGTCGCTGACGGTACCTATAAGAAAATCAACGACAAGTACTTCCCCTTCAGCATCTATTAATAGATGACGGTCTGCTGGGCGCTGCATAGGTGCCCAGCAGCTCGCCTGATGTTTCCCCGCCTTCCTAACGCAGTAAATCTCGATGATCTTTGATCTTCATGAATTCGGCCCAGCCCTGCTGGCCGGCACGCTGATGACCATCAAGCTGGCGCTTAGCGCGCTGTGCTTGGGTCTGGTGCTTGGTCTACTCGGCGCCTTGGCCAAGACTTCTCCGCACAAGCCGCTGCAATGGCTTGGCGGTACTTATTCCACCTTGGTACGCGGTATTCCTGAGCTGCTATGGGTGCTGCTGATTTACTTCGGCACCGTCAATCTGATGCGCAGCATCGGCGAAGCCATTGGTGTACCGAGCTTGGAGCTCAGCGCCTTTGCGGCTGGCACCGTCGCCTTGGGTTTGTGCTTTGGCTCCTACGCCACGGAAGTATTTCGTGGCGCGATTCTGGCGATCCCCCGTGGCCACCGCGAGGCCGGCCAGGCGTTGGGCTTGTCCAAGGGCCGCACGTTCTGGCGGATTATCCTGCCGCAGATGTGGCGTATCGCCCTGCCAGGCCTGGGCAACCTGTTTATGATTTTGATGAAGGACACCGCGCTGGTGTCGGTAATCGGTTTGGAAGAGCTGATGCGCCGTTCGCAGATTGCGGTTACGTCGAGCAAAGAGCCTTTCACGTTTTTCCTGGTCGCAGCCTTTATCTATCTTGGCCTGACCGTGGTCGCCATGACCGCCATGTACTTTATTGAAAGACGCGCCAGCCGCGGCTTCGTTAGGAGCGCGTGATGAACTGGGACGTCATTATCAAGTACCTGCCGCGCCTGTTCGATGGCGCGATTCTGACCCTGGAATTGGTGGCCTTCGCGGTCATCGCCGGGTTGATTCTGGCCCTGCCGATGGGCATCGCTCGCGCTTCGCGGCACTGGTATGTGCGCGCCCTGCCCTACGGCTATATCTTCTTTTTCCGCGGGACACCGCTGCTGGTGCAACTGTTCCTGGTTTACTACGGCGCAGCGCAATTTGATGCGGTACGCCAAGGACCGTTGTGGCCGTATCTGCGTGACCCGTATTGGTGTGCGGTGCTGACCATGACCCTACACACGGCCGCCTATATTGCCGAAATCTTGCGCGGCGCCATTCAGGCTGTGCCTAACGGCGAAGTCGAAGCGGCGCGTGCGCTGGGTATGTCCCGCGCCCAGGCGATGCTGCATATCATCTTGCCGCGTGCCGCGCGCATCGGCCTGCCGGCGTACAGCAACGAAGTGATCCTGATGCTCAAGGCCAGCGCGTTGGCTAGCACCATCACGCTGCTGGAGCTGACCGGTATGGCGCGTACGATCATTGCCCGCACCTATCTGCCGGTGGAGATTTTCTTTGCTGCCGGCCTGTTCTATCTGGTTATCGCCTTTGTGCTGGTCAAAGGCTTCAAGCTGCTGGAACGCTGGTTGCGCGTCGACGCCACCCAAGGCCGCTAGAATAGCGCTCGCCCATGCGCGCTCTTTTTTAAGAGGCCATGGGCAGTCGCCACTTTCGAAGCTGCCCACCATGACCGAGTCTGCCCCTCTCACTGGCCACGAACTGCTCTCGCGCTTTCAAGCGTTGGATGGTTTTCTGCTGCGCCATCAACAGCTATGGCGACCACGGCCTTTCACCCATCTGCAATTGCCGTGGGAAACACAGCATGCAGAGTTGGCTACCTGGTTGCGCGGGCGAACCCTGGAAGACGCCGAAGCCGCGCATAACCACCCTGAGTTATTACTGGCTCCGCAGCCGTTTCGTGATCTGGCCAATGAGTCCGCCTCGCTAGGCGCAGTGGGGTCGTTAGTCACCGCAGAACTGACGCCATTGCCGACCAACTATTCTGTGGATATCCCCGGGCGCAAGTGGGAGCAGATTCAGGCATTCGCCAGTTGCCTGAGCTTCAGCCATGCGCCGCAACACTGGCTGGACTGGTGCTCAGGCAAGGGCCACCTCGGTCAACTGCTCGCCCAGGGCGGGCAGCCACTCACCTGCCTGGAATATGACCCGGCGCTGGTGGCGGCCGGTGCGCAGCTAAGCAAAAAACGCAGCCTAACCAGCCGGCACGTGCAGCAGGATGTACTGGCCGCCGACGCGGCAATTCACCTTCAGGCCGAACACACCCCGGTAGCCTTGCACGCCTGTGGCGACTTGCATGTGCGCCTACTGCAGCTGGCCAGCGCTGCAGGCTGCCGCCAACTGGCCGTCGCCCCGTGCTGCTACAACCGCATAGCCGGCAAGCACTACCAGGCGTTATCCACAGCGGGCCAAACCTCAGGACTGCAACTTTCTGTGGATGACCTGGGCTTGCCACTGAGCGAAACCGTCACTGCCGGCGCCCGCGTACGTCGCCAACGCGACCTCTCCATGGCCCGTCGCCTTGCCTTCGACCTGCTGCAACGCGAGCTGCGTGCCACGGACGACTACCTGCCAACCCCGTCCCTGCCAGTGGCCTGGCTACACAAAGAATTTGCCGACTACTGCCGAGACCTGGCGCAGCTAAAGGACTTACCGACACCGGCAACTCGCGACTGGGCCGCACTCGAAGAAAAGGGCTGGAAGCGCCTGGCCGAGGTACGCAACCTGGAACTGTTGCGCGGCCTGTTCCGGCGCCCCTTAGAACTGTGGTTACTGCTCGATCGCGCGCTCTTTTTACAAGAGCACGGCTACCACGTACGCCTTGGCAGTTTCTGTGTAAGCCAAGTCAGCCCGCGCAATCTGATGCTTCTGGCCGAACGCCAATAAGTTGCCCACACAATCTGTGGATAACTTTGTTGATAGTTTCTGGGCAACCATGGCAAAGGCCGATGCAGCAAGGCTTGCAGATATCTGCTTATTTTTTAAACAGATCAAAAAAATCAATAAAACCAGCTAGTTACATGCTTATGTCAAGTACTGCGGAAAAATTAACCACATTGCCTGGCAGCGCCTCACGATTGTGCATAAGCCTATTCCAGTAAGTGCCGATGGACGGAAAAAACGGCCCTAGATCAGGGCTTTACTCGACGCTTCTAATGGATATAATGGCGACCCTGAAATGCCGGTATAGCTCAGCTGGTAGAGCAACTGACTTGTAATCAGTAGGTCCCGGGTTCGACTCCTGGTGCCGGCACCATACAAATCAAAGGGTTACGTGAAAGCGTAGCCCTTTTTTGTTGCCTAAAATCCGCCTGGGGTAGGATTGGGGTAGGGATTTGCCATCTCATGCTTTGTTGGCTAGGAAAAATTTGAGGCATGCGCGCCCGCCCTGAGTGTGAAAGCGTCAGCCCTATACGCTCCTCAAATAACTACGCGATAAAAATCATCAGTCATACACTCCCAATTAAGCCATCGTGAAGACCGCTCATGGACAGGGTCATTTTGGCCCGAATGCCTTAAAGTAGGCAGTTGCAGGACTGCAACAAGCTCAATAATGTAAATGGCGATCGGGTTCGCAACCTGAGACTCAGGAACACCAAGAGCTAGTTATGGTGGCTGTACACGGGGCGCTTCGGCGCGCTGAGTTCCTAGAGTCTCGGTCTACCAACCCGTGTACAGCCACCGCCTCTCGTTTGGTAGCGAGCGACGGCGGCCTAAAAACTCTAGAGGTCCTCTCATGAATCAAACCGCCCCCTCCATTCCCCCTGGCTTTAGCCCGCTCACCATTGGCGAATTTGGCTGTCTACTTGGTTATCGCAGCAATGCCTTAGCGAGTGAGTTGTACGACGAAGCTCACCAGCGCCATCACGCGGTTATCGGTCTTCTTTGCGCGCTAAGTGGCACACCCAATATGAATGAGCTTTCAAGCGATGTGGTTAATGGGTGTATGCAAGCGATCCGACTACTGAGTAGCGACAGTGCAGCGTTGTACGCAGCAGCCTGGCAGCGGATTCCGGGCTCCGTTGAGTAAAGCCCAGCTACAGGGCGTCTAAAGTTTGGGCTAACAGCCTAGCGACTACTGAATGACAGGCTTTGAAGCAGCCAGCTCTGCTTCAAAGCGCTGCACGAAATCCACGAGCCCAATCCCTAGCGCAGCGCATATATCTCGCAACTGCACTAGATCAAGCCTGCGTAGACCCCGCTCAATATCGCTGGCGAACGACTGAGGTCGATCCAGTGCCTGAGCAAATTGGCCTTGCGTGAGGCCTGACTCAACTCGACATTGCTTGATCAGTCGAAGTAGAACCAGGTTCTCGTCCCGATAAATAGATTTTTCCACGCGACAAAACTCACCTGTTGACAGGATCGCAAATCTATATCTATTCTTTAGATATCTGCAGTACAGATTTTCAGATAAAGGGAATGGCATGCGCTCGATCAAAGAACACCTCTCTCCAGAACAGTGCCCGACACTGATCTACCTGAACCAGAGTGCAATCGTATGCATGCTGCTCGACAGCGTGTTCAAGCGCATTCACATGACCGAGCAGAAAGAGCTTTGGGCTGAACGCTGGAAGTCTGAGTCACTGACCTTGAGTGTATATGGGAACCTCTATGTACCTGCCTCACTCGTTCCAGTACTCATGATTGATATTGCTGAGCAGCTCTCCGATACAGGCCGTAGTGAAGCCAAGGGGCTGATTACGATGACGGATCTACTGGCGCGGTCGCTCAAAGCGTTGCAGTTCCTCAATAGCAAAGAAAGCCCAGTACCCTCTCCTTTCAAGCTTGCGCCTCAATGGGCAGCTATCCAGCAGATCGACGACTGTGTAGTGGGGGGAACGCCGAGCTTTGGCGCAGGCTTCAGCCTGAACAAGACGGTGACATTCAACGGCCATTCAACTCACTAAACAGACCGGAGCGCTGAATGATGACGAGCGACAATAGGGAACCCTACACTCCAGGGGACGTGCTTGGAGCCATGGTGAGATGGCGAGTCAGGGGACTTCCACCAGATAACCGGATAACGCTTGAGGCCAATATCGAGCGACGCTTCAGATCATCATTTGGGGTGGCGCTGTATGCAGTCACGGCTGAACAGTTTGAAAGCGCCATCAAACATTTGTGCTTTATCTTGGCTAACGACGAAAGGACCACCCAAAATACAGCTACTTTTCGCATGAATGCGGTAATTGCACATCTGGTGGCTACAGTAGGGCATGGCGGAGCACCGTGTGGTTATGCTGAATATGCTGCTTTATCTTCTGCATTCGAACTAGCGCGAATTCGAGATAGTCGTTGATCTCCTGACAGCCCTCAAGACCCCAAAATTACATGATTAGTTTTCCGAACAAACTATTTGAAGCAGCATGTCGATTATTTGAGGGTGACGGAGAAAGCGCATGGGTTTGGTTAAAGAAGCCTCAGTTGGCACTTGGCGGTTTATCTCCACTCCAAGTATCGCTCGAAGATGCACTTAATTTAATTGCCCGACTCGAACACGGCGTAGTTACTTAACTATAGGTGGAGCAAGGTAAAATGAAAAACACCTTTAAAACCACACAGCCAACTTCCCATTACACTCAACCAACTGAACTTGAAAAACTTTTCCGGTTAGAACTCGTCGCACTTGCCATGCGGGAACTTAGCATGTCAAGAACCGACATCTTGTTAGGCTACTACGAACCAGATCTCGATTTTGACGGCTACTTAAATCACCCCGACGTGACGATTGAATGTTCCATTCAGCTTGAGAGAGCGCTCATTAAAGAATTAGGCGGCACGATAATTTTAAAATCAAGCAATAATCTTTACCATCATTTCGCACGACGAATTTTAGAATCAGATCTGGAACTCTAATTCAATTAATTCGAGATTACCTCTAATGGCATATAAATTACCCTTGATAGCGACGAGCGAAAATGGTGTGAAATATACCTACCGCGCTTATAACCTGGATTCTCCCGAGGGTAAAGTCTGGGAAGCTGAGAGAACCTTTCGCTTGGACCTAGTTCAAGTAGCCGCTGACGAATTCTGCATAACTCGGGCCGCAGTGGTTTCCAGATATTGCGATCCAGGAACAGACACCGAAAGTTTTGGAGAGTACTTTGACATGTACATCGGCAGATCAAAGTCGCTGGCGCAGAATATCCTGAAAGCGCTCGGCGATCGGTATCGAGCAGATCCGTCTTTAGACCACCTTCGTCAATATCTCCGAGCCAACATTGTCGCTGATCTTGACCTCTAAATTTATGGAGCACATAAAATAGATGTGCTTTTGTGAGTAGAAAAACTGGTGAAAACTTTATATCTGGACACTGAGTTCACAAAACTAAATCTAGATAGAGCGCTAATCTCAATAGCTTTAGTTGCAGATGACGGCCCAGAGTTCTATGCCGAAATGGCAGACGGCTGGTCCGAAAACTCGTGCAGCGATTTCACTCGAAAAATAGTACTCCCCCGACTCAAACTCGACGTGCACGGCATGACGAGACAGCAGGCATCTCAAGCCTTACGGAGTTTTCTGACCGAGCAAGGTGACGCAGAAATTGTGGGAGATGCGCTTGCCTGGGACTGGCCGCTTCTTCTAGAGCTATTAGGGCCTGCTGGGTTACCTGAAAACATTTTGGGATGCAGAGGGCTAGCTGCTGACGACCTGGCCGAACTATCAGACATGGAAGATCCGCCACACCATGCCCTTGAGGATGCCCGATTAATGCGCCGCCTCGCAAAAAAGCCACGGGATTAACGCGCCAAAATAACGCTTTTGCGGTTGTTCTTAGATCTAACAGCCAACTTTTTAGCGAAAGCTGCCCGTTAAGCAGCAGATATTCGCGCTCTTTGAAGGCAGCATATGGTCTATTTCGCAGGCATTACCTGCGGCTAATCGCTCGAATTTTCGGCGCTTGCGCCGGCTGAATCTTTTGATGACAAACCGCTTGCGCGCGCTTTTGCTCCACGTGCACTCTGAATGTAGATGAAGAAGTGCAGCGTGAGTAAAAAGCGCGCCCCCATACTCGCGGCGCGAGTATGGGGGCGGTGGAGCGATTAAAACGGAACGAAAAATGTACGAAGCGAATGCGAAGTGCATTTCAGAGCAGTTTTAATTGATCCACCGCCCATTCGCGCAGCGGCTGCCTTTCTTTGTCATCAAATAAAAGAGAGCACAGCCATGATCCTACTCACAACCTTCAACAAGTATAGAACTCGAGCCCATAACTTTTATCGCGACCATGGTATGGAGCGCGATCCTACTTCGGCGCAAATATGCGCGGCTCTGCTTGCAAGAGCACCTCACCTGCAGCCGAACTCTTTCGCTACTCTAAAGAATGCGCTGAGGCATGACCAACTGGCGCGAGGAAATAAAGAAGCTGCCAAAGCTATCCGAAAACTTGTCAACCCGGTCACTGCCCCTGGTTCGTTGCTCAAACGAAAAACCAAACCTCCAAAGGTGCAATCAGTGAAGCTTAAGGACTTCGATGCGCTCGTTAAACACTTGAGGAGCAATCGCCGCATCCATGAGGCAGCCTCAGTAATTCTGGCGTACTACTTGGGCACCAGGCCGTGCGAAATGCGGGATGTTGTTGTACTAGGTCGCCAAGTACTGATCACCGGCGGCAAAAAAAACGAGAAACTGCAAAGAGGGGCAGACAGAACCCTGGAGATTCTTGAATCCAGTGTTTTGGGGCTAGTGGCTACGGCTGCCGAGATAATGTCTAAATGTCTACGTAGTGACGCAGCGATTAGAGATCGACTTCGCCAGGAATGCCGTTTGCTATGGCCTCGCCGTAAAGACCGACCCACGCTCAAAAGCTTTCGTCATCAGCTTGGGGCAACGTTAAAAGCCTCGGATGAAACCGCAGAAGGCCTGGCGTACATGATGGGCCACCAGTCCACCGATTCGATCAGTATCTACGGCAATCGTCGTTCAGGCCAAGGCCGTACCCTTCATATTGTGCCGGCCGAGGGTGCTGATCTTTCAAAAGTTCGCAAACCCGCAAAAACGCCGATCTACGGACGTGAGCGCGTGATCGGTGTGATCGAGTTCCATGCAGCAACCCGGGCGAGATACCGGGAGGCGGATAAGCCTGACAGAGATAGCAGATAGGGTGGTAAGGATCAGCTACCTACACCGATGGTGGTCAGGAAGGCCAACACCCGTTCACGTTCGGCGGGGATGAGTAGATGAAACTTCCTCAGCAGCTCTGCCTCGTCATCTGCCGCGGCGTAAAAGTACGCCGCAGGTAAAACGAGTTCGTCCGCAAGCCGGTTGACTAAATCGAAGTCAGGTACGCGCTTGCCAAGCTCATAGCGATTCATCCTGGCACTGGCTGACGCAGGATCGATGCCAATCTGAATCCCCAATTGCTCCTGCGAAAGGCCGGCGCGCAAGCGGGCTTCTTTGATTCGTTTCGATAATGTCGACATAGCGCTCTTCAGGTACTTGAAGAACGAAATCGTCGGGGGTCATGCTTTCTGAAATACTACCGATTTGGTAGTTTTGCTTAGAGCTTTTCCCGACCTGGAGGATCCCTTTAGACACCCCAACCCGCTTTCCAACGAGATCACCTTTGCGCCCGGACCTATTCAGGCGCGTATCAGACGTTCACGCACATGACGCCTCAGGAGTAGTACCAATGGCAGAGACCGGGATTTTCACTGGCGTTATCGAGGAAATTAGTGGAGGTGCGATCACCGCTACAGGCATGCACCACTATTCCTCCGTTGATTTTATTCGCATCGCAGGCAGACGAATCAGGAACATAAAATTCGATAGTTACGTAGGAACAGCACTTAACAGCGCCTTCGAGAATAGCGAAGAAGTATCTATCGCCTTGTTCAGGGGAAATATTGTCGCTATCAAAAAGGCCAACGGAGAAATATCAAGAGCCCTGCAAGGAGCAACTGGCTCATTTATCTCTAACGGAATGAAGATATTTATTCCGGGCACTGTAATTTCTCTAATTACTTTTGCACAAGTTGCGGGCAACACTGAAAGTGTTGCAAATGGCGCCATCCCAGGATTAGCAATATTTGCAGCAACGATTTATTTGACAATCAGTCGAACGAGCAAATATAGCTCAATGCGAAACATTTTTGGCACCGACTCCTAATTAAAAGGATTTAATCTCTATGAAAAAAATCTTGCGACACGCCGGCATCATAGCGGTCTCTATCTCAGTTATTATTTTAAATGGATGTGGCGGCGAAAGAGTAGATGGCAGCTCTGCAGGAAAGTTAACAAGCAGCCTACAAAGCATTAGCCAAAACATTGCCCTAGACAAAAAAGAAGTCTTTGACAGTGCATTAATCACGATCAAAACAAGATACAGCAACCAGTCTGACTTCGCCAAAGCCATCGACGGAATGAGTGCGGATGACGTTATACAAAAAGGTGAAGATACAAAAAAAGAACTAACAACAATTAAAAATAATCAGCTGCAAGAATATCGGGAAAAATTAATAACCAAATATAAATCCGACGCTGAACGTGCAACTGCGCGAATTGAAGAAGACCGCAAACAATATCCGGAGCAAACGGCCAACTTTCTGAAGGATAGGCGAGAAGGCATGATAAAGGTTAGCACCGAGCAGGCGGAAAAATTCCAGAGCATGTCCGCCGAGGAATTTGAGGCCTATGCCACCGAGAAAGGCTGGAAGCCCGACTATTCAAAAATCTGAATCGAGGAGGACTGCCGCCGGTCCTCCTTTACCCCATTTCCTCCAGGGAGGAATTGAGCCGCATATCCAATCCCCTAAGGGACAAGCCCATTGCTAGCGAACGCGCTGCCTATGCACTGCCGCGGAAATTATCTCCCACGTATCTTGGTCGGGCGTCCTTCCGATATCGATAAGGAGGTATTTCGGTTTTACCTGGTCACTGAGCTTTGCAGCACAGATTCTTGCTTCAGCCAGAGGACGCCGAGCATCCCCTAGGTATACGGCGGAAAACTGGTCCAACGGCGTTGTAGCCAGATCTAACTCTCGAATGACGGTCAAATCGTCCATGGAACTCCTTTCCACACCTTGCCTTTATAGTAGCTGGCCATGTTAGGTGATTTGAGGCTGTTGAAAGCGCCCCGGAAGGCCTTGGTAATTGGCGTGCAGGCAGTAGATAGAATAACGGCTTTTTTCATCGCAGAAGATCCTACCGTCAATGTGGGTTCCCTCTCAAGCTTCGATTGCCGAAGGGTGTAATGCGAGGCGCGTAGCACTCGTGGCCATCGGATTTCGAAGTGAGAGGACTAAATCAGATTTTCTCGATACGCGTTTTGCCAGCGGCTACCAGGCGCTCTATCAGTGGAGCAGGGTTGAACGACCTCTAGACGTAAGCTCCGAGTGATTGCCCCTCACGACCGGCCGCAATCGGCCGAGGCTGTGTAAAAACGTTTTCAAGGGCAGCAAAGACCAAAAGTCGGGCTGAAAAAAATGCGTTTCTACGCAAAATCCATGTCTGCTGACCTACCGATAAATTTCAGATTTCGCGTAGACGCGCGCACTTCAATTTTGGCTCAGCGTTTTTACACACTCTGGGCCAAAAGCAGCCTTTCGAAGTATCAGCGAAACCGGACGCGACTCATCCGTTGAAGGATCGGACATAGTTGCATCTCAAGTAGCCTGCACCATGTCCATGGCAAACCGGACGAGGGCGCTTACGAAAGTTAGCAATCGGCAAAAAACGGATATACGCCATCCAAATAACTCCGCTACAAACTGCTCACCAAATGCCCGCCATCCACTGCCAGGGTAGCGCCGGTCATAAAGCTCCCCGCTTCACTGGCCAACAACAAAAACGGCCCCACCAGCTCCTCCAATTGTCCCAACCGCCCCATCGGCACTCCATTGCGGATATAGGCCTGGCCTTTCTCGCTATCAAAGTAAGCGTCATTCATCTCTGTCTTGAAATAGCCCGGCGCAATGGCGTTCACCCGCACGTCGTAGCGCGCCAAATCCAGCGCTAACGATTGTGTCAGTTGCACCACCCCCGCCTTGGCCGCGCTGTAGTGGCTGTAACCGGCGCCAGCGCGCAAGCCGAGGATGGAGGCGATATTGACGATGCTGCCCGGCTTTCCCGCCTTCACCAACCGCTGCGCCGCACACTGTGCAGTGCGCCACACGCCATCAAGATTGGTGGAAAGCATCGCGCGCCAGTCCTCTTCGCTGATGTCCAACGCGCGCTGACCATTGCCGATACCGGCGTTGTTCAGGACTACATGCACCACGCCGTACTGCGCCTCGGCGGCGTCGAACGCGGCCTCGACACTCGCACGGTCAGTCACATCCATGGCGACGGCGAACACCTCGCCATCGGCCCACTGAATGTCGTTGACCACTTGCTCTAGACGCTCAAGACGACGTGCGCCAATGACTACCTTGGCCCCTGCTCGCGCCGCCGCTTTAGCCAGGTGCGCGCCAATGCCGCTGGACGCGCCGGTGACCAACACCACTTTTCCTTCAAGCGAAAACTGACTCATCAGAACACCTCGAATAAACCCGCTGCACCCATGCCACCGCCGACGCACATAGTCACCACGACGTACTTCACGCCACGCCGTTTACCCTCCAGCAAGGCATGGCCAACCATGCGCGCGCCGCTCATGCCGTACGGATGGCCGATGGCAATGGAGCCACCATTGACGTTGAGACGGGCATTGTCGATGCCCAGCTTATCCCGGCAATAAAGTACTTGGCAGGCGAAGGCTTCGTTGAGTTCCCACAGGCCGATATCGTCGACGGTCAGGCCGTGCTGTTTCAGTAGTTTGGGAATCGCCAGCACCGGGCCGATGCCCATCTCTTCGGGTGCCAAACCGGCGACAGCGATACCGCGATAAAGGCCCAGTGGCGTCAGATTGCGTTGCTCGGCCAGACGCGCGTCCATCAGCACGCAAGCACTGGCGCCGTCAGAAAGCTGGCTGGCGTTCCCGGCAGTGATCACGCCGCCGTCGACCACAGGTTTCAGTTTGCTCAGATCGGCCAATACGGTTTGCGGGCGATTGCCTTCGTCTTGGGTCAGGGTCACCTCTTCAAACGACACAGCGCCAGTGGCTTTGTCCACGATCTGTTTGGTCGCGGTAACCGGCACAATCTCGTTGGCGAACAGGCCCGCCTGCTGGGCAGCGGCAATGCGCTGCTGCGATTGCAGCGAATACACGTCCTGCGCTTCACGGCTGATGCCATAACGGCTGGCGACGTTTTCGGCGGTGTGCAACATCGGCATATAAGCGTGCTGGGCGTACTGCTCTACCAATGGATCACGCTCGGCGAACGCCCATTCCATGTTGCGGGTTTGCACCAGACTGATCTGCTCTTGCCCGGCGCCGATCACCACTTGCATGCCGTCGTAGGCGATCTGTTTGGCGGCGGTGGCGATGGCCATCAGGCCGGAGGCACATTGGCGGTCGAGGGTCTGGCCGCTGACGCTGTGGGGGAGGCCCGAGGCCAACGCCGCCATGCGCCCGAGGTTCCAGCCAGCGGTGCCACTGGGCATGGCGGTGCCCATGATCAGGTCGTCGATTACCGCTGGGTCAACACCCGAGCGCTCGACCGCCGCGCGAATGGCGTAGCTGGCCATGCTGGGCGACTTCAGGTTGTTGAAGGCGCCACGAAATGCTTTGGCAATCGGCGTGCGGGCGGTGGATAAAATCACGGCTTCTTTCATGAGTAGTTTCCTGATTAGAACCAAGCGTCTTGCATGGCGAAACTGGCGGTGTTGCCACTGATTAGCAGCTTGCCAATGCTGGCCAACGGCGCCAGTTCCCAGTCCATAAAGTAACGGGCGGCTTGCAGCTTGCCCTGGTAGTAATGGCGCTGGTCACCAGTCGATCCATTGGCAAACGCGCGTGAGGCGACCAGCGCCTGACGCAACCACAACCAGCCCACCACCACACGACCAAAGAGGTCGAGATAGGCTGTGGCGTTGGCCAAGCCGCGTGTGGCGTCAACGGTGACTTGCTCCTGAAGCGAGCCGGTAACCTGCTGAAGAATATCCAGCGCCGCAGCCAGCAAATCAGCCAGTTCGGCGCAGTCGGATGTGCCGCTCACCTCGTCTAACGTGCGTTCAACGGCGGCGAGAAACAGGCCATAGCCGGCGCCACCTTTGGGCCCCAATTTGCGCCCCAGCAAGTCCAGAGCCTGAATGCCTTCGGTGCCTTCATGGATGGGGTTGAGGCGGTTGTCGCGGTAGTTCTGTTCCAGCGGATATTCGCGGGTGTACCCCGCACCGCCCAGCACCTGCACACCAATTTCAGAAGCGAGCAAGCCGTAGCGCGACGGCCAGGTTTTCACCATGGGCGTGAGTAGATCGAGAAGCTCACCGGCATCACGGCGATCAGTTTCCGTGGTCGCGGTGTGCGCGTCTTCCACCAGACTGCTGGCGTACAAACACAGCGCCAGGCTGCCCTCGGCATAGACTTTTTGTTGCAGCAGCAAGCGGCGTACATCAGCGTGTTCGACAATGCGCACCTGCGGCGTGGCCGGATCTTTGGCACCGGGCAAACGCCCCTGTGGTCGCTCGCGGGCATAGGCCAGCGCGTCCTGAAAGCTTTGATACGCCAGACTCGCCGCGCCCAGCCCCACCCCAATACGCGCCTCGTTCATCATCTGGAACATATACGCCAGGCCCTGCCCGGCCTGCCCGACCAAATAGCCGTGAGCCCCCTCGCCTTCGCCAAAACTCAGCACGGTGGACGTGGTGTTGCGGTAACCCATCTTGTGCAGCAGGCCAGCTAGCGCCACGTCGTTGCGCGGGCCAATGCTGCCGTCCTCGTTGAGCAGAAACTTGGGCACCAGAAAAAGGGAAATACCCTTTACGCCTGCCGGCGAACCTTCAATGCGGGCCAGCACCATATGCACGATATTTTCCGTCAGCTCGTGGTCGCCGCCCGAGATAAACATCTTCTGCCCGAACACCCGGTAGCTGCCGTCGGCCGCTTGGCGCGCGCTGGTGCGCAGGTCGCCCAGGGCCGAGCCTTGGCCCGGCTCAGTCAGAGCCATGGTGCCGCTGAACCGACCTTCCAGCATCGGCGGTAGAAAGTGTTCGCGCAGATCGAGATCGGCAAAGCTCTTCACTAGATTCGCCGCGCCAATGCTCAAAAAGGAATAGGCCACGGTGGCGATGTTGGCTGCGTTGAAATGCGCCATACAGGCGCGCAACAACACCTCGGGCAACTGCGAACCGCCGTCTGCGTAATCATGCTGGGCGGCGAGAAAACCGTTCTGGGCAAAGGCGTCCCAGGCCAGTTTGGTTTCCTCGATAAGGTGTACGCGCTGGCCATCGAAGGTCGGTTCGTTGTTGTCGGCCTTGTGGTTATGCGGCGCG
>LNAP01002513.1_pt1 | contig 19706 bp, 17 predicted proteins | sample 602601 | NCBI WGS metagenome assembly LNAP01 (sample SAMN02440304, study PRJNA202911) | soil metagenome | biome: Subtropical and temperate rainforests or woodlands; isolation source: soil samples (1 kg each in a 20% v/v slurry with milli Q water) were... ...
AGGCCGATCGCCACTTCGCCCGCCGCCGCCAGCGCCGCGCCGGCCGAGCCGCCATCGGCATACTGGTAGACGTTCTCGTTGAGGTTCTCGACGAAGGGCCAGCCGAATGCGTCGACGAAGGTGGTGAGGATTGCCCCGCCCGTGCCGGACTTCAGCGGCGACGGCAATGAGATTTCCTTCTTGTAGATCGGCTTGATCAGGTCTTCCCAGGTGGTCGGCATCGGCAGTTCCTTCTGCGCCAGCCGGTCCTTGTTCACCACCATGCACATCGTGGTGGCGAAGTACTTGTTGTAGAAGCCGTCGGCATCGCGGAACGTCGGGGCGATCTTGGTGTCCTTGGGCTCGTAGGGCTCGAACACGCCGGCCTGCTTGAGCTGCTCGAGCGCGACATTGTTGACGAGATAGACCACGTCGGCCTGCGGCTTGCCCTTCTCGGCAATGGCGCGCTCGGTGATCGGGCCGGTCGAGCCGGACACGAACTTCACCTCGATGTCCGGGTACTTCTTCTTGAAGGCGCCGACCAGCGCCGAGTTCACGCTGTCGGAAGCGTTATAGATCACCACTTCCTTGGCAAGCGAAGCGGAGGCGCCAAGGCCGAGCAGCGCGCTGGCGACAGCGGCGACGCGGCCCAGTCGCTTCATCGAAATCATGTGCATTTGTCTCTCCGGCATCGGGGGAGTTTGAAGGTCGTGATATAAGTGTTGTTAAAGTATGTGACGCCTGAATGAAGCCGTACTTATGCTGTGAGATTCGCATCCCATGAACTTCGCCCAGCTCCGCGCCTTCCATGCCGTCGCCAGCCACCGCACCTTCTCGCAGGCCGCCCAGGCTCTGGGGGTGAGCCAGTCAGCCATTACCCAGCATGTGAAATCGCTTGAGGATGCGGTGGGCGCGCGGCTGTTCCTGCGTACCGGTGCCGGGATCGAGCTGACGCCGGATGCGCGCGATCTGCTGCCGCGCGTGCGTCAGGTGATGCTAATGCTCGACGATATCGGCGCACGGATGGATGACGGGCGTGCGCTGCACACCGGTCACCTCGCGATCGGGCTATGTGCGCCCTATGTCGCGATGCCGCTCTTGGAGCGCTTCACCACCCGGCATCCCGGCGTGCAGCTCGACGTGCGGCTGGAGAATTCCAGCGCCCTGCTGGACCTCGTGGCGCAGCACCGGGTGGATATCGCCATCGCTACGCTGCGCGCGCCGCACCCGGATTTTGCCTGCGATCGCCTTTTGGACCAGAGCGTGCTGGTGCTGGTTCATGCCGGGCACCACTGGTGGAAGCGCAAGAGTGTCACCGCGAGGGAGTTGGTCGGCCAGTGCTTCGTGTTGCGCGAGGCCGGCTCGATGACGCGGCAGTTGTTCGAGGACGCACTGGCCCGCCACGCCATCGAGATCACCCCCCACCTCGTGCTCGGCAGCCGCGAGGCGGTGAAGGAAGCGGTCGCTGCCGGCATCGGCGTCGGCATCGTGATGGACAGGGAGTTAGGGTTCGATCCCCGGCTCCGCGCGCTGGCGATCAGCGACGCGGACACCACCGCCGGCGAATACCTCGTCACCCGCCGCGAAACCCGCAGCCTGCGACCTTCGCCGCCATCGCCCGCGAGGTATTCAGCGCTAATTGAGCAGCGTCGATGCTTTTCGAGCTTCCGACTGTCTTCGGTCCGCTGTCGGTTTAAAGTCCAAAGGACCGTTTCTGCTGCTGGAAGAACTTCAGGCCGGACCTCCACTAGCACGGCGCGGAGCGGGCACGTTAGTGGCGAGCGCCTTTCTAAGATCGGCGCCGTCAAGAGGCGCCGATCTTAGTTCATTCAACTTCTTGCCCGATGAGTCGACATCTGATTTCAGGCTACTAGGCAGCCGGCGCCAACCGGATCCCTCCGGTCGATCACCCACCGGGCGGTACCGAGCAGCCCGGCCGTGCCCTTCACCGTGGGGCGCACGGCGCGCACGGCTTCTCCGATGCCGCGCATTTCTCGCGCGAGTTCCGCAACGCCTTCGGCTGCTGGCCCCGACAGTATCGAGCAGAACGGATATCCTCGTACAAAGCATCGACCTGCTCACCGTTATAGTGCGGTCGCGCGGGCATATCTTTTTGGTAACAGCGGAGGGCTAAGACTGTGGGCCTATTTGCAATGCGAATTCGCCATCGCGTGGACACCTCGTCGGCGGGCCGCGAGCGAAGATGAGAACTATGTGTACGCCATAGCTCTATGATGCAGGCTGACCCATTGCCGTCTCTGAGAATGTCCGGTTTCGGGCAGGTTCGCCATCCTAGCTTTTGTGACCCTACACACAGCCGCTCTGCCCGTGAACTGCACGAGAGCCATTGGCTAATCCGAGCCAAACGCCCATAACTACGGCGCATCCGCTCAGTCCAGATGATGGGATATCCCAAAGATCTCAAACTTGGATGAGGGCGCGGTATCCGCTTCGCACCGACATGTGGCGCGAAGGAGCATTCAGAGGGGAAGGCGCCCCCTGCCTTTCAGAAAACTCTCCAATTGCGCCATCGGCGTTGCGATGGCGATATCGCGCTCAGCGAGCCAAGCGTCATTGTAGAGCGTAGAAGCATAACGCTCGCCGGAGTCGCAGAGAATGGAGACGATCGATCCCGTCTCCCCCGCAGCTGCCATTTCCTCCGCCAGCCTAAGGGCGGCATAGACGTTGGTTCCCGTCGACCCGCCGCAGCGGCGGCCAAGCCTGTTGCTGATGACGCGCATGGCGGCGACCGACAATGCGTCCGGGACAGCGATCATCCGGTCAACCACCTCGGGGATGAACGAGGGCTCGACACGCGGGCGACCAATACCCTCGATGACGGAACGGCAGCGCTCCACCTCCAGTACCAAGGGATCCTCGTAGTTCCGATGGAACACCGATTCCGAGGGATCGGCGACGCAGAGGCGGGTATGGTGGCGCTGATAGCGAATATAGCGCCCGATTGTTGCCGAGGTGCCCCCGGTTCCCGCGCCGGTCACGATCCAGTTTGGCACCGGATCGGGCTCCTGCGTCATCTGCGAGAACATCGACTCGGCAATATTGTTGTTGCCGCGCCAGTCCGTCGCTCGCTCGGCGAAGGTGAATTGGTCGATGTACAGCCCCCCCGCCTTTCGGGCGAGTTCCGCGGCCTCGCCATAGACGCTCTTGGGATCCTCGACGAGGTGACAGCGCCCCCCCTGGAACTCGATCGCGGCGATCTTCTCCGGCGAGGTCGTCCGTGGCATCACCGCCATGAAATCAAGGCCGATAAGTCTGGCGAAATAGGCTTCCGACACGGCGGTCGATCCACTGGAGGCCTCTACGATGAGGGTCTCCGGCCCGATCCAGCCATTGCATAGGGCGTAGAGAAACAGCGAGCGCGCCAGCCGGTGCTTGAGACTTCCGGTCGGATGGCTGGACTCATCCTTGAGATACAGCGTGATTCCCGGCAGGGCGGGAATCGGCACCCGGATGAGATGCGTGTCGGCGGAGCGGTTGATGTCCGCCTCGATTCGCTGGATGGCGGTGCACACCCAATCGCGCGGCTGCGAGCCGCGACGGGGCGTGGTGCGGGGTGTGGCCTGGGTGGGGTTCGTCATCGCGGGCTCTCAGGCTGTGGACTTGAAAGGCGTTCTGTTCTGACTGCAGCAGCACCGCTCGACGCGGCTGCGCCGTGCGGCTCCTTTCGGTATCGCACGTCACCAGCTCGCGGATGAGCCGGATCCGTTCTACCCGAAATGAGTTCCCGGCAGTGCCGCCGGAGAGCAATGCTCTCCGGCGTGGTGGGAGAAAACGCGGCGAAGAGGGCCGAGCGGGTATGCTCCCGGCCGCTCTGTCACGGTGTCTCGACACCACGCAGGCAGGAGAAAGGCAAAGGCGCGTCATTTACGCCCTAGTGCTGTCTCCGTCACGCGCGAACACCCGCTCGCCGCCGATCCACGTCTGGTCCGGCATCATGTCGCGCAGCATTTCGGGGCGAACGGTCAGGGGATTGTCGTCGAAGACAACGAAGTCGGCGAACTTGCCCGGCTCCAGCGAGCCGATCTCATGCTCGCGTCCGATCGAGCGCGCGGCAAAGCGGGTGTACATCCGCAACGAGGTCATGACGTCGAGGTTCTCGCCGTCATGCAGGGTCTCGCCATCGTTCATCTCGCGGGTGACCATGGCCCAGATGCCGAACATGGGGACATGCTGCTTCGGGTGAATGCCGATCGCATCCGAGTTGCCGGGGACAGCGAACTTCTGGTCCATCACCATCCGACGCATCGGGAATACATTGGCGCCCCGCACCGGGCCGAGGTTCTTACGATAGCCCGGGGCCGTGGTGTAGATGAATGGCGGCTGTGGCACCGGCAGCACGCCCAACTCCACAAAGCGACCGGCGCGCTCGTCTGTCCAGAGGCAGTTGCCGGCGTGCTCAATCCGGTGGGCCGCACCATTCGCCGCCTTGCGTTCTGGTAGAGCTGCGTAGGCATCCAGAACGACATCCTGCGCCAGATCGCCGATCGCGTGGACGCAAATCTGATAGCCTGCCCCATGCAGCTTGCCGACGATCTCCGAGAATTCCTCGGGCTCGAAGGAAAGGTCCCCCTTCAGGTCACTCTCCCAATAGGGTTCGTACATCGCCGCCGCGCGGGAGGTCAGCCCGCCATCGATAAACATCTTCATCCCACCCAGCATCAGCCGGCTTGGGTCCGCCTCGGCGAAGCGCGCGCCAATCTTCCCCGACAGCGCATCCTCCAGCGGACAGACATCCGGAACCTTGGGATAGAGCGCGACGCGGATCTTCAGATCCTTGCGCCGCTCCATTTCCAGATAGGCGTCGATGCCGCCGCGGAACAGCGTGAATTCGGTGATCGCCGTCACGCCGTTGGCAAGAAAGCTGGCCTGAGCGTTAGCGAGGGCGGGGCCAACCTCCTCGTAAGGCCAGTCGGGAGCGTTCAGCGCGTGCCACATATCGTTGGACACTCCGGTGGGGACACCCTCGGCAGTACGCTCCAGATAGCCGCCATCGGAATCGGGCGTGTTCTCGTCCACGCCCAGAACCTCCAGGGCCTTGGAGTTGAAGATGTTGATGTGGAAGCTGAAGCGAACCACCATTGGATGTTCCGCGCTTGCGCGGTCGAGATCCCAGCGGTTGGGATAGCGGCCTTCGGCGAGGTGCTGGTTCTGATAGTGCATTCCCTGCCCGAGGATCCACTTCCCCGCCGGCAAGGTCGCCGCCTTCTCGGCAAGGCGCTCGACCATATCGTCGATTGACTTCACGAGCGGCGGCTTGACGTTAACGGCGATGTTCCAGCCATAGGCGATCATCTCCATATGGGTATGGGCGTCGATCAGGCCGGGAACCACGGTCTTGCCGCCCATATCCGCGATTGCGGCTCCTTTCACCTGTTCCTCGGAGGGGTCCACCGCAACGATCCGGCCACCATCGATCAGGAGCGAGCCGGCCGTCCTTTCGGCCGCGTCCATGGTCAGGATGATCGCGTTCGTGACGAGGATTTTCCCGGTCGGCACGCCGTTCGCCTTGGCGGCGTTCAGGTTGGCGATATCTCGGTTGCTCATGGGTCAGTTCTCCTTGGGCCAAACTCTGCCGGAGCGGCTCCGATGCAGTGGCCTGATTTGGATTGATGAATGTGCGGGCGACCGATGTGCCCGCAGAAAGTTGCGTCAGCCTCTACTGAGGACGGTCCGGATGCCGATGAACCGCTCGACCAGCAGCACGAGGACGAGCGCGGCGAGCGAGCCGAGGCTTGCCACGGCATAGAGGCCGGGGGTGTTCGAGACTTCGGCACTGCCGAACAGGTAAACCGGGAAGGTCGTCATCTTCGAACCGGCGAGGAACATCGTCACCGCGACGTCCTCGAAGGACATGATGAAGCCCATGAACATCCCGGCGATGATACCGGGCCGCATCAGCGGAATGATCACCCGCGTCAGCGTCGTCAGCGAACTGGCACCAAGTCCGGCCGCCGCCTCGTCATATTGGCCGCTCAGTGCCGAGAGGCGGGCGATGGTCGGTACCAGCACGAAGGGAAAGGTGTAGATCGTGTGGGCGATCAACAGTCCGACGAAGGTGCCGATGAGCGGAAGGGAAAGTGCACTCTGCCAGAAGTAGAAATACTGGAGGATGGCGACGCCCAAAATAATCGCGGGAAACTGCAGCGGGCTGCGCAAAGCCGCCTCGATCACCGCCTTGCCCCGCAGGCTGCTCTTCACCATGGCGATCGCCGCCGGCACGCAAAGCAACGCCGACAGGATTGCGCAGCAGATGCCAAGCAGGAGGCTTCGGAGGAACGTGTCGACGGCCACCTGTGGAATCTGCATGTACGATACCAGCGACCAGTCCCTCGGTGGAAAGATCACCGTCGTCGAGTTGAACGAGACGATCACGACCACGAGCAGCGGCATCACCAGGAAGGCCACTGCCAGTACAGTCAGCGCATGCATTGCACCGCAAAGCACCACATCCACGAGACGTGAGATGACGTTTTTCATGACGAACCCCTCGCTCGCACGTTGCGGCGCCAGTGGGTAAGGAAAAGGATGACGATCGCGACGGCGCTGATCATCGCGACCAGCATCACGGACAGTGCCGCGGCGTAGCCAAAGTCGAACAGGACCTGCGACGCCTGCTGGATCTGGATCGCGATCACGTCCACACGCCCGCCACCGAGCAGGACCGGCGTGGTGAAATAGGCGGCTGTCGCCATGATCGCGATCAGCCCCACCGGGACGGCGTTCATCCAGGTCATGGGCAGGTGAACGGTTAGAAAGGTCTTCCAGCGCGAGGCCCCGAGCCCGACCGCCGCCCGTTCGAAATCACGCGGCAAAGCCTCGATGACGGGGATCAGGCCAACCATCACCACCGGGACCTGGATGTGGATCATCCCGATCGCGACCGCGGTGAAATTGTTGATGAGTTGTAGCGGCTGCGAGATGAGGCCGATGGCGATCAGGGCATTGTTGATCGGCCCCTCGAAACCCAGCAGCACGCGCCAGCCCAGCGCACGGGCGATGGTGCTGGTGAAGAGCGAGGCGATTGCCGCCACGAAGATGATCTTGCCCACGATGGCGTTCCGCCGCACGACTTGGAAGGCCAGCAGATAGCCAAGGAACAGCGATACGACGCCGGTCACAACGCTCAGTAGAAGCGTGGTCGACAATGACCGGAGCACGGAGGAAGAACGTAACGCGTCGGTAAAGTTGCGAAGGGACAGGGAGGAAGCGCCACCCGCATCGACAACCAGGCTGCCCCAGAGGAAATGCAGCACCGGGTATGCGAAGAACACGATGAAGAACAGGGCGAGCGGGACGATCCCCAGCCTGAACATAGAAGACCTCGCCGGGTTCATTGCCGATCCTCCGGCAAGTCCGCCGGCAGCAGACGCGCATCCTGCGGCTGAAAGCTGATGAAGAGGTCGGCGCCTTCCTCGAACACGGCGTGTCGGTGCTGGACCGCGAGCAGTGAACCCAGATCCGGAGTTTCCAGCCGCAAATGGGTGTTCACACCATAGAACATGCGCTTCACCACCTTCGCCGGCAGCGCACCCGGTTCGGAGCGGGACGTGCAGGTGATATCTTCCGGACGCAGCGACACATAGCCGGAACTCGCGTCCGGAAGACTGCCTTCCACCTCAAACTCATGGCCGGTCTGCGCCATCCGGACCCGCGCTACGTTGCCGTCGCGTGTCAGCACCTCAACCGGCAACAGGTTGGTGGTGCCCAGAAATTCGGCAGTGAATGCCGTCTTCGGCGCATGGTAGAGCCGCCAGGGATCGCCCGCGTCGACGATCGATCCGCTGCGCATGACGATGATCCGGTCGGACATCGCCATGGCCTCCCGCTGATCATGGGTCACGAGAACCGTAGTGAGTTGCAATTCCCGCTGCAGCGCCCGGATCTCTTCCTGCGCCCGTTCGCGCAACTTGGTGTCGAGTGCTCCCATCGGCTCGTCGAGCAGCAGCATCGTCGGGCGGATGACGATTGCACGCGCCAGTGCCACGCGCTGCTGTTGACCACCGCTCAGTTCGAACGGGTAGCGATCGAGATAGGTGTCCATCTGCACCATCGCGAGAGCTTCAATGGCGCGCCTGCGGCGCTCGGCCTTGGCGACCCCCCGCGCTCGCAGCCCAAACTCGACATTCTCGACGGTGCTCAGGTGCGGAAAAAGTACGAAGTTCTGGAACACCATGCCGATGTCCCGGAACTGGGGAGGAATGGCCGTGATATCCTTGCCGTCGATCCGCATCGATCCGCCGGCCGGCTTCAGATAGCCGCCGATGGCGCGTAGCAGCGACGTTTTCCCGGACCCAGAAGGACCGAGCAGGGATACCAGCTCACCCTTCTCGATCGTCAGGTTGAGATCGTCGATCGCAACCCAACCACCATAAGCGATCTTCAGGGAGTCGATCTCAAGTCTGCTCATTGCCCACGCCCTCGTCAGATGCGCTTGTTGCTAGGGTCGCCAAAACGTTCGGGTGGCGTGCGTTCACAGGTCATCAGGATTCGGGTCAGCAACGGACAGCAGCTTCAAAGGGCTGCCCGTCGCCGCTCAACTGGTCGTCAGCGAAGGATGCTCGCCCACTGCGTGGTCCATTCGCGCAGGTTCGCGAGGAAGGCCGGATAGTCGGGCAGGAACAATTTGGACGGATCCTTGATGATCCATTCGGCGGCCGACGAGTCGGCGGCCATAACAGTATCGATCGCGTAGGAGGTCGGCGGCGTGCCGGCGATGAACATGTAAAGCGGAACCGCGGCCTTGGCGGCTTCGTCCGACAGGAACTCGTTCATCATCAGCTCGACGATCTCCTTCTTTGGCGAGTTGGCCACGAGAACGAGGTTGTCCGGGTTGATCAGGTCGGAATATTCCTTGCCATCTGAGCTAATGTTCCAGGTGGCAAAGGCAACCGGGATACCCTGCTTCTTCAGCGCGAGGCAGCGGCCCTGATTGTTGCCAACCGTCAGCCACACGTCGCCCGCGGACATCGCCGCGTCCATGTCGCCCGACGAGTTGAAGAAGCCGTAGGCCTTCACCTTCGACGACAACTTTTCGATGCTGCCGGACACATCGCTGTAACTGCCGCCCGCCGATAGCGCGATGGCCGGAGCGTTGATCAGCCACTGTGCCGCCGTGGTCGAGGGGAACATCACGCGTCCCGCCAGACCCGGATTCGACCAGACCGAGATGTCGTTGGGTGCACCCAGCTTAAGCTGCTCGAACTTGTCGGTCCGGTAGCAGTTGCCATAGCGATAAGCCATGCTGGGGATACCTGCCTTGATCTGCAGGCTCTCCGGCACCTTCTTCATGTTGGGGATCTTGGCAGGATCGACCGTGCCGACGACACCCTCCTGAATTCCGCGCGCAAGGTTCGCGGAATCCATCAGCATCACGTCGATGTCCGGATTGCCGCCGGAGGCGCGGATGCTGGTGATGTTCTTGGACGGGCTGGACGGAATCCAGTTGATGGTGATGCCGGTGCGATCGGTGAAGTACTTCCCGAAGCTCGCGGCCCACTTGTCATTGAACGCACTTGAGTATCCCGCAAAGGAGATGCTCTGACCCGCGAAGCGACGGATATCGCCCGCATTCTGTGCCACCGCGCCATGGGTCGCGCTGAGCACCAGCGCTACCGAAAGCCCGCAAAGGCGAAGCCTCGTCATCGAAGGGTAAGAAGAAGGTTTCTTGTCGTTCATTGGTTTATTCCGTTCCCCTACTGGTGCTTTCGCACGGTTTTACTTGGTGACGTACTCCTCGTCGGTCACGGCGCTCTGCCAGTCGACGTTGCCGAAATGCAGGGCGATCTGAGTGACGAGGCCAGTTTCGCTGGCGCCATGCCAATGCTCGACGCCCGGTTCGGTCCAAACGACGTCGCCCGGATTGAGGATGACGCGCTCGCCGCCACGCTCCTGGATCCAGCCCTCGCCGGAAATCGTGTAGATGAACTGCCCACCTTCATGGGTATGCCAGTGCGTGCGCGCTCCCGGCGGGAACATGATGTTGATCACCCGCGCGTTGCCGGCATTGAGCAGAATGTCGGACCAGACATCGCCCGTATTGGTCGCCGACCGAAGACCGGACGGCTCGCCGTTCCGAATGGCTTTTCCGTGGTACATAATTGATCCTCTGCATTTCCGTCCCGGACCATCAGGCCCCGCAGACGGCCGAATTAGTGCGCCGGGCGAAATTCGCCGAGCATCTGCCGGCTGGCGTTGTAACCAGTCAGTCCGCTCATGAAGTTGCCGGGCCAGTTACCGACGCCGCACATGAAGAGACCCTCGATCGGGGTCATGTAGTCCGAGCATCCCGGCATCGGCCGAGCGTCGAAGATCCGCCCGGGCACGATGTCGCCATGGGCACCGTTGCCCTCGGCCATGCCGTAGTTCCGCTCGAGATCGACGGGCGTGTAGACGCTGATGCCTTCGATGATGTCCTTGATGTTGCCGATATTCTGGCTGAGCGTCTCGACGACGGCATTGCCAAGCGCCTCGCGCTGATCGTCCCAGGTTCCCTCGGCCAGATGGTAGGGAGTGCCGCGAACGCTCAGGCTCATGAAGTGGCAGCCGGGCGGGGTCATGTCGGGATCAGCGGCCGAAGACACCACGCCCGAGATCGTCACATGTGGCGACCAGCGGCCCATAATGGCTTCGTTGTAGCTCTCCTGAAGCACGTCGATGCTGGGGACCACGCGGAAATTCGTACCGAGAAACTGAGTGTTTTCCTCATCGGTCTCGGCGCGGTTGAAGCGTGGTGTTCCCTTGAGAGCGAGATGCACCTTGGAGGACGAGCCATGCATGGTCAGCCTCTTGGCCCGCTCTTCGACATCGCGCGGCAGCTGGTTCGCAGGCACCAGTTTCGTCAGCACCGTCTTTGGGTTAATGTTCGCCAGCACCCGCGAGGCCTCGATCTCCTCGCCGCTTTCCAGCACGACGCCCTTCACCTTGCCGTTGTCGCAGAGGAGTTCGCGTACCGGAGATTCAAGGCGGATTTCGACGCCAAGGCTCTCGTTGGCCCGGGCCATGGCCTGGGTGACGGCGCCCACACCGCCAATCGGCGAGGCGTTCTTCATCATCAGTTCGTTGCTCTCGAAGACGACGCCACTGCGGCGCATCGACTCTTCCTGCAGCGGACGTTGCATCAGGAGGTATCCGCTGCCCGGGGTGCGCGGACCAACGAGATTGGTCGCCATGGCGGTACCGGCCAGAAACGCTTTCAGCCACGGTGATTTCAGGTAGCGGTCCAGCACGTCGCTGACGCTGCCGAACATGACGAGGTTGAAGGCTTCCTTGTCGGCGGGTTCCACAAAACGCGCGGCGACCTCTTCAAGCGAGGGCGCGGGGTCGTAGAACGACACGCCCATCTTCTTCGCCACGTTCTGGTAGAATTGCATTACGTCGGCAAAGCCCTGCATGTCGCCGGGCTCGGCAAGCCGCTCCATCTCGGCCCGACGCCGCGCGCGCTCCGGCCACATGACCAGAGCATCACCGTTGGAAAACAGGGTCAGCGAGTTGAGCACGGGATGAGTCAACCTCAGCCCGTGCTTGTCCAGTTCCATGTCGCCGACGATGCGCGGATCGAGGCTGTGGCAGGAGTTGGCGATGCTGCTGCCGCGGTAGCCCGGAAATACTTCCTCGGTAATGCAGGTGCCGCCAACCTGGTAGCTTCGCTCCAGCATCAGCACCTTCAACCCCGCCCGTGCGAGATAGAAACCCGCGACCAGCCCGCTATGGCCGGCGCCAACGATAATCACGTCATATGTCGACATTTCTGTCCGTCTCAATCTCGGGGAATGCCGTCCGGCGCGATGGCAACTCGGAACGAAGGGTCAAAAAATTCGATTGATTACAACGGCTTGATGGTGCGGGACGCGATCCTCCAGCCCATGGAGGTCTTCTTTAGAATGTCGGTATACTCGGCTGCGGCAATCGACTTGTCCGCCCGCTGGGATAGTGCCTTGCACAGCGCCTTGACCGTTCCATCCTCGTCGCCGGACAGCAACGGGTTGGTGATATGGTGACTGAGGGACGGAGCCGGAAAATTCCTGAACGCCGTCTTTAGTTCTTCCAGCCCATTCGCAGTAAGGCGCCCCGGGTTGCTGAACTGGATATCTTCAGCAAAAACTTCGCCCATCCGGTCGTATTCTTTGGAATCAAGTATGTATGCAACCTTGTTGAGGATGTCCGTGATGTCAATTCTGTCGATCTCGGCGATTCGAGCCATGTCGTTACTTTCGTAAATTTCTAGGATGTTTCGGAAAATTCGGCGGCGACGCGCTTGGTCGCCTTGATCGCGGCGGCCAGGGCCTCCTGGCCGAAACGGTGATCGGGGATGACGGCGGCGAGGGCGCCGACCAGCTTGCCTCGAATGAAGGCGGGAGCCGCGACCGACCAGGAACCGCCGGTGGATTCATGATGGCTGAAGCCGTAGCCCTGCGTTCGAGTCTGTGCCAGTTCCGCCCTCAACTCCTCGACTGTCCGGTCGCGCTGGCCGGGAATTTCGAAGCTCACCATGTCTCCGAGAATGTCGTCGACGGCCTCATTCGTGCTGAAGGCCAGCAGTGCCTTCCCCGCGGCGCCGCGATAGATTTTGCCCTTTTCGCCAGTCAGCCGGACGCGCCGTACCAACTGGCTGGACTCGGCTGAATCGATGCAAAGGCGCTCATCGCCCAGCTGCACAAAGAAGGCGGAGGTCTCGTCCAACTCGGCACACAGGGCGGTGGTCGATTCCGCCGCCAGCATCCGCAGCGGCGCCCAGCGATCCGTCTCGTGAAGCAGCGTGGTCAGGGCCAGCCCCGCGATATAGCGGTTATTGCCCCCCTGAGCGGCAAAGCCGTGAGCCACCAGAGTTCCGAGCAGCCGTGATGCCGTGCTCACGCTGATGTTCGCCGCAGCGGCCATCTCGGAAAGATTTTTCCCTTTGCGGTCCAGAGCCGAGAGCAAAGCGAGCGCCCGAGCTACGGAGCGCACGCCCGACTTGTCTTCACTGCCCGATCTGTCTTCGTTTTCCATTAGGCGAAAACCCGTTTTCATTTTCTACGCTAAGTGCCGCGCCGCTGCCTTGTCAATCGATTTCCTCTCTGCGAAAAGTAGATTCCGTACAGTGGAAACTTTTGATCAAAATCAGCCCTTGGGCAGAGCCAGGTGACGTCAGCCATGCCGGACTATCCAGACACGAAACTCTTGATTGGCGAATCCTGGTCCGGGTCCTCCACAGGTAAGACAATCGATGTCGTGAACCCCGCGACCGAAGTCGTCATAGGTCAGGTAGCCCACGCCAGTCGGGACGATCTCGACCAGGCGCTGGCGGCCACGGAGCGAGGCTTCACCATCTGGTCAGCGACCCCGGCGTTCGATCGGTCGAAGCTGATGCGCAAGGCCGCTGACCTGTTGCGCGGGCGCGCTGATCGGATCGCCGCGGTCATGACCCTGGAGCAGGGCAAGCCATTGGCCCAGTCAAAGGCCGAAACCCTTGGCGCCGCCGATACGATCGACTGGTTCGCCGAAGAGGCCAGGCGTGCGTATGGCCGGGTCATTCCTGCCCGCGCCGCCGGCGTTACCCAACTGGCACTCAAGACGCCCGTCGGGCCAGTCGCGGCCTTCACGCCGTGGAATTTCCCGATCAACCAGATCGTGCGCAAGCTCTCTGCCGCGCTGGCGGCGGGATGCTCGATCATCGTGAAGGCGCCGGAAGAAACGCCGGCCTCCCCGGCCGAACTCATCCGCTGTTTCCGCGACGCGGGCCTGCCGGCCGGTGTGGTCGGCCTTGTCTATGGCAATCCCGCCGAGATTTCCCAGTACCTGATCGCCCATCCGACGATACGCAAAATTTCCTTCACCGGCTCAACCCCTGTCGGAAAGCATCTGGCGGCGCTGGCGGGCGCCCATATGAAGCGCGCGACGATGGAACTGGGAGGCCATGCGCCCGCGATCGTCATGGAGGACGCCGATCTGCGTCTCGCCATTCCGCAACTTGTGGCCCAGAAGCTGCGAAACGCCGGTCAGGTCTGCGTCTCTCCCACGCGCTTCCTCGTTCAGGAGAGTGTCGCCGATGCATTCGTCGACGGCTTTGTCGAGGCGGCCGGGAAGGTGGTGGTCGGCGATGGATCCGAGCCGGGCGTCGAGATGGGCCCGCTCGCCAATGAGCGTCGCATCTTTGCCCTGGAGGCGATGATCGCCAATGCCGTTGATCGCGGTGCCAAAATCGCTCTCGGCGGGCGGAGGATCGGCAATAAGGGCAACTTTTTCCAGCCCACCGTGCTGACCGACGTCCCGACCGACGCGGCGATCATGAATGACGAGCCGTTCGGCCCGGTCGCCATCATCAACCGCTATGACTCACGCGACGAGATAATCGCCGAGGCCAATCGCCTGCCCTTCGGGCTCGCCTCCTACGCCTACACGCGTTCGGCTGCGCATCAGGAAGCGTTGAAGTCGGTGCGGGCGGGGATGATGAGTGTAAACCATCTCGGCCTCGGCATCCCCGAGCTACCCTTCGGCGGCATCATGGATTCGGGTTACGGTTCCGAGGGCGGCTCCGAAGCGATTGAGGCCTATCTTGACACCCGCCTCTTCACTGCAGCCAATCTCGGTTAACTGCAATCAGCCTTGAAAGAAACTAGGTGCCGGTAAACTAAAGATGTCTGCTGCTCCTCTGGTCGTCCTGGAGCGAGCTTGACCGACGTCAGCGATGGGGTGGAGAGCCGCCGGCCATGCGGCACGCGCAATGTCTAGTCCGGGCGGGCACTCACCGTCAGCTCCCGGCGCTCAACAGCCAGAACGGCTTGAACCGAGCATGGCAACCTCGGAGACAAAGGCAGAGCCGGCACCTGTTTGCCGGGCGAACCTTTCGGATCCGTGACGGTCAACCAGCCGGAATAAAGCAGAGGGTGCCGGTTCGGCGCGGTGCCTTGCCGGTATCGTTCGTGTGGTTGACACCGTCTATGACCGGAACCTCGGAGAAATCGAACGGGCTTACTCCGTCCAGGCAAGCGACGTTTACGGCATACAGGCTCTGATTGGATCGTCGTTGGTGGTGCGTATATATCCCGCAGTGAGAACAGAAAAAGTGCTGCACTGATCCGGTATGGAAACGGTAGGTAGTAAGCACGTCCTCGCCCTGCCGGATTTCGACCCCACCCATTTCAGCCATCACGACGACGGCACCGCGCAAGCGGCAGTAGGTGCAAGTGCAGCGCCGGATGGAGTTGAAGCCGTCGCTGAGCGACACCTCGAAGCGCACGGCACCACAATGGCACTGGCCAGACCGGACGTTTGTATCGCTTACCATGTCGTCTTTGTCCTATTCTCATGCGGCGCGGGGCTCCGGAAAGCGGGCGTTGAAAGTGCATTGCCTCCAACCTCGACCAGCCGTTATGCATAAGCGCGATGGTCACCGCTCACCGCCTTGCCAGTTTCGGCCCGAGGGCGAGTGCGAGCGGCAGGTTCGCCAGCGCCGCGGCGGCGGTCCCCAGCGTCGCGACGACGGGGCCAGCCTGATCGCCCACCACGCCGAACAGCAGCGGCGACAGCGCCCCAGAGCCGATTACGCCCGTATAGAAGATGGCGAAGGCGCGCTCGGTCCGGTCAGCCGGCGACAGTTCCGGCACGGTGCCGTAGAGCACCGAGGACGTGCCGTTCAGTGTGAGCCCAAGCAGCGGAAGGATGATCAGCAGCGGTAGAAGCGGCAGGACGGCGGCGAGCGCGATCATAAGGGCCGTCAGCCCTTCGGTGCACAGTGTGACGCCGACGACGCCCCAGCGCTGGGCGAGCCAGCCGCAGGCAAGCTTGCCCGCCGCGCCGCCCAGGAAGATGAGGGCAAGGGCCACGCCGATGAGCGGCTGCGAGGCGCCTTTGAGCTGCAGCAGAAACGGCAAGAAGGTAAGAAAGCCCATGCGCACGCCGGTGTCGATCACTCCGATGGCCAGCAGCAGCGGGAAGCCCCGTCCGCCGCGACGCGGTGCCCCGCGCGCGGGGGTGGGCGGCGGCGCGGGCTCGATCCTCAGCATGGAGAGAGCGAGCAGGGCGGCGACTGCGATCCCCGCTAGCGCAAGCAGCCACAGGGCGGGCCGCCACGGCGCGAACGACAGGCCGAAGGACAGCGCGGCTGGAATGATGGCCTTCCCGAGATCGCCGCTGAAATTATAAGTGCCGAGCGGCCCGCGCGCCCTAGATCCATAAGCGCGCGACACCGCGCTGGAAGCGATCGGATGCTGGACGCTGGAACCGGCGCCGGAGACGAGCAGCGCAGCATATAGTCCCATCGCACCGCCGCTGAAGCCGGCGAGGGCATAGCCTGCGGCGGCGAGCACCGTCCCGAGGATCAACACCGTCCGTCCGCCGACATGCTCGGCGAGCCAGGTCGCAGGCACCTGCAGCGCGGCCATGGCGCCGGCATAGAGCCCACGCAGCAGCGCAAGCGCGACGTAGTCAAGCCCGAACTCGGCCCGCCAGACCGGAAGGAGCACGTAGATCGCGTCGGTGTACCCGTCGTGCAGCGCGTGGGCGAGGCCGGAGAAGACCAAAGTGCGGCGGCGGGTCCGCTTTCCGCATGGCAGCGCCGGGCGCTCGGCTGAAGGGGTGATGATTGATGAATTTCTCACATTGGCAATGTGCACTTGCTAAAATGCTGCGCGCAAACGACTAAATCGGCGGTTTGATGTCAGAAAAACTCACATGAAAGCTCCCTCGAAAGATCGGCCTCTGCCGCCTCTCAACGCCGTCCGGGCGTTCGAGGCTGCTGCGCGCCGGTCGAGCTTCAAGGACGCCGCGACGGAGCTCGGCGTCACGCATGGCGCGGTCAGCCGGCAAATCCGGCTTCTGGAGGAGTGGCTTGGCCCGCCAGCGCTATTCCGTCGCCTGAGCCACGGAGTTGCCCTCACAGCTGAGGGCCGGGCGCTGCTCATCGAAGTCCAGCCTGCGCTCGAGCGTATCTCCCGGGCGGCGGCGGTCCACGGCCGAGAGGCCAGCGGCAAAGTGGTGCTCAAGGTCAATGCGCTCGCCACCTTCAGCCTGCGCTGGCTGGTGCCGAAACTCGGCCTGCTGCGGGAGGCGCATCCCGAAATCGCGATCGAACTGACGACCGGCAACGAGCCGGTGGACGGGCTGGCGGGCGAATACGACCTGATCATCCGCGGCGGGCCGGACGCTTTCCACGGCTTCGAGGCCCGCCTGCTGCTCCCGGAGAGACGGCTCCCCGCCTGCAGCCCCGCGCTGTTGCGACGCCAGTCGCTGGATGAGGTGGGCGATCTCGATCGGCACACGCTTCTCCACGTCGCCAGCATGCCGAGGCTCTGGCGCGACTGGCTGGCGAAAGCGGGTTATGGCTCGCTCGAACCGGCGGCGACGCTAATGCTGGACCATTTTTACCTCTCGATCCAGGCGGCCGTTGACGGGCTCGGCGTGGCGATGGCGCCGTCCACCCTGATCGAAGACGACTTGCGCGCAGGACGGCTGATGACGCCCTTTCCGCACATCTCACTGCCGTCACGCAGCTATTTCGCGTACATGCCTCTCGACTCGTCGCTGCGCGCCGCCAGCGACAGGGTGTGCGCGTGGATTGAAGGCTTCGAAGGTACGCGCCAAATGCAAGTTGGCGAGTGGTAGTGGTTGGCCATGGTCGTGGCTTTGTTTCAATCCGCTTCTGACCTATCTCAACCGTCCGCTTCTGGCGCTGATATGCCGGTAAGCGTTCTTTTCGTTTCTGCCACTGGCGTTATCGTATGAGGGGCTGGCCTTCGGAAGGAGGCCACCATATTCACCAAGCAAGGCACTTCGTTAAAGGGTGGTCCTTGGAATGCTGGCCGGATCGTCGGTGCCAAACCTCCCTTGAAGCCCAAGCATATCTGGGCGCTGCGCACGCGCCTGTAAATTGCCAATCGGGTGCGCGATCTCGCCATGTTCAACCTTGCCATCGACAGCAAGCTGCGTGGCTGCGATCTCGTAGCGCTAATGGTAGGCGACGTATTCTCCGGCAGCGGTGTTCGCGCGAGATCGGTGGTTGTCCAGCACAAGACCGGGCAGCCGGTTCCCTTCGAGATCACCGAACCGACGAAGGACGCACTCGCTGCGTGGCTCGTGGTCCGGCGTGCAAAGGGAAGCGACTGGCTCTGGCCGAGCCGCAGCGGGGGTCACGTCACCACCAAGCAGTATGGGCGCCTCGTCGACCAATGGGTGAGCCTGATCGGCCTCAACCCGGTGGATTACGGCACGCACCAGGGGAGCCGAGGCGAGGGCTCGGATACCCACCCCGTTCGGAAGCATCGCAATTATGCGACGGACGCTTCGTTGATCCCCGCATCAATCCAGGCACGTGTCTGCTCCAGGATCTCGTCCGAAAGAACGGAGTCATCGATAGCGCGGGCGAGGATGACAGCCCCCACCATCGCCGCCCAGCTTCCGATTGCCGCCCGACGTCTGGTGGCCGGGTCCAACTCCGGGAGTGCCTTCTCGATGCGAGTGATCTGCGAGCGAAGCCCTTCCGTCATGGCCGAGCGTGCCGCCGGGTTCTGGTGACGAATGGCGGCGGCAAGGCCTGCCGTGGGGCAACCAGCAGCGGGGTTGTCGCGATGACGAGGCGACAGATAGGAACCGACATAAGCGCGGAAATCGCCTTCTTCGTCTGCCCCCGCAGCGAGGACATGGGCAAGCGTCTGTGCGACCAGATCATCCTTTGAACTGAAATGCCCATAAAAGCCGCCATGCGTGAGCCCGACGGCCTTCATCACTTCTGCGACGCTCACCACATCGAAACCCTTTTCACGGAACAGGCGCCCCGCCTCGGTCAGGATGCGGCTGCGATTCTGCGCCATCTGCTCTCGGCTCACTCTCATTTCCGCATGTCCCCGTGCGCACCATTGACATTATCATGATGGCGATCATATTTAATTACATTGATGATAATCATCATGAATATAGTTTTGACGTCGCGAAAGGGCAACCCCATGACCGCCAAACCATCCGTTCTCATCACCGGCGCTTCAACCGGCATCGGTGCTGCTTACGCCGAACGCTTCGCCCGCCGTGGGCATGATCTGGTGCTGGTTGCCCGCGACATCGCACGGATGGAGGCGCTGTCGGCTCGCCTACGTCAGGAGACGGGCGTGGCAATCGCCATCATCAAGGCCGATCTTACGCAGCCCGCTGATCTTGCGATTGTGGAGACGAGACTGCGCGACGACGCGCGCATCGGGATCCTGATCAACAATGCCGGGACGGCCATCGGCGGCAGCTTCATCGAGCAGAGCACCGATGACGTCGCGCGACTGTTGGCACTCAACACCACCGCCGTCTTGCGGCTGGCCAGCGCCATCGCCCCGCGTCTTGCACAGAGCGGCGAAGGCGCGATCGTCAACATCGCCTCGGTGGTCGGTCTGGCGCCGGAATTCGGGATGACGGTCTACGGTGCAACCAAGGCCTTCGTGCTGTTCCTGACGCAGGGGCTCAGCCTCGAACTCAGCCCGAAGGGCGTCTACGTCCAGGCCGTACTTCCTGCCACGACGCGGACGGAGATCTGGGATCACGTCGGCGCCGACGTCGACACCATGACAGGTGTGATGGAGGTCGGCGATCTGGTCGACGCGGCGCTGGTGGGCTTCGACCGCCGCGAACCCGTGACCATCCCGCCGCTTCCCGATGCCGGGCAGTGGGACGCGCTTCAAGCTGCGCGCCAGGCCATGCTGCCAAACTACCGGAACGCACTTCCCGCCGAGCGATACCGCACGGTCGTCTGA
>LNAP01002221.1_pt1 | contig 19698 bp, 14 predicted proteins | sample 602601 | NCBI WGS metagenome assembly LNAP01 (sample SAMN02440304, study PRJNA202911) | soil metagenome | biome: Subtropical and temperate rainforests or woodlands; isolation source: soil samples (1 kg each in a 20% v/v slurry with milli Q water) were... ...
CCACCGGCGGTGGTGGCTCCACCACCGGTTGTACCGGCTGCGGTGGCGGCGGCTCGACCACCGGCGGCGCAGGCCGGGAAAACTCGATGGTCATCGGCGGAATTTCCGGCGGCACGATCGGCAATACCGGGGTCGGCTTCTGGCTGATCCAGTAGATCACCGCACCGTGCAAGACCAGGGCAATCACCCCGAGGGCAATCGCCTCGCGCCGCCGCAGCCCGGCCTTGGGTGCCTTCTGCAGACGCAACTGGCCCAACGGCAAGCGGTGCGGCCGGCCGAGGTCGACCAAATCGCCGCTCGGCGCCTGGCGCCACAGCACCTCGTGTGCACTGGCGGCGGTCTGGACATTGCCCATTGATTAACTCCCTACAGTCTTTTGCGAATAGCCCGACCCACACCTGCGAACTCCCCCGGAGCAGCGTCGAGGGCTGAATGATTGGCGCCAGACACTTATCTCCGAAAGTAATCTTTAAAGTTATGGATAGATCAAAATCGCATATTTAAAGCCGTCATCTCGCGCCAGGCCGCGCGGATCAAGGGCTGCAGGGAAGGAGTCAAAAAGCCATGCTTTTCGAGCATTGAAAATATTCGCCAAGGGCATTGCATCGCCACGGCAAAACCGGGGTGAAGCGACAGCAGTGGCGAAATAAAAGGGACCGACCGAACGTCGATCAAGGGATCAGGCGCCCCCGGTAAAGCGAATCAAGAGGCGCCTGCTCAAGCGAACCCTGGACAGGGTTGTTCATACCTTCAGCGCCTGGCTCTCGCACAACGCCAGCAACTGGCTCTCCAGGGCCTTGCCAGCGCGGCTCAAGCCGCTGCGGCCGTACAGCGCCAGGCACACGCCCTGGATGTCCGGCAAGCCGCTGGCTGCATCGAGCACGCGGTGCCCGGCGGCCACCACCCGCACCGGCAGCAGGCTGATGCCCAAGCCTGCGGCCACCGCCGAGCAAACGCTGGCCAGGCTGGCGCTGGAGTAACCGATGCGCCAGCGCCAGCCGCCGACTTCGAGGTGATGAAGCATTTCATGGCGATACAGCCCACCCACCGGGAAGGCCACCAGCGGCAACGGATCGCGGCCGAAGGCCGGGGTGGCGCGGCTGTCGACCCAGCACAGGGGTTCCGGCCAGGACGCCAGGCAGTCGTCGCTGGCGCCCATCTGCTTGACCAGCAACAGGTCGAATTCGCCGCGTCGATAGAGCCGGGTCAATTCCGGCCCCAGCCCGCTGGTGACCTCCAGGCGCACGCCGGGATGGTCCTGGCCGAAGCGCGACAACAACGGCATCAACCGCTCGGCGGCGAAGTCTTCCGGCACCCCGAGGCGCAACACGCCTTCGCTCTGCTGGTGCAGCAAGACATCGCTGGCCTCTTCGTTGAGGGCCAGGATGCGCCGCGCATAGCCCAGCAGACGCTCGCCCTCGGCGGTGGCCACCACCCGACGCTGGTCGCGATCGAGCAACTGGCAGTCCAGGCTCTCCTCCAGCCGCCGCACCTGCTGGCTGACGGTGGACTGGGTGAGGTGCAGGCGCTCGGCGGCGCGGGTGAAGTTGGCGCAGTCGACGACAGCGACAAAGCTGCGCAGCAGCACAGGATCGAACATGGCAGCACCATTCTGAATGCCACTGATTGGCATGGTTATATTTAATTTCAGAATACATCAGGGCCTGACCATACTCGGCGTTCATTGACTGCGCAGGGAGCCTGACGCCATGCGTTACCTGTCTTGCAAACACGCTGTCCTGGCGATCTGTCTGTTCGTGGTGGGGGTGGTGATGGCAAAGGATAACCAGCTGCTCGAGGCAGTCCGCGACGGGCAGTTGCCCAAGGTCCAGGCGCTGCTTCGGCAAGGCGCGGACGTCAATGTGCGCGGCCTGGATGGCAGCAGCCCGTTGCTGCTGGCCACCGCCGCCAACCAGGTCGAGATCGCCCGGGCGCTGATCGAGGCCGGCGCCGACGTCAACCAGAAGAACCTGATCCACGACAGCCCTTACTTGCTGGCCGGCGCCAGCGGACGCAATGCGATCCTGCAACTGACCCTGGCCCACGGCGCCGACCTGAAAAGCACCAACCGCTACGGCGGTACCGCGCTGATTCCGGCCTGCGAGCGTGGGCATGTCGACACCGTGCGCCTGCTGATCGAGGCCGGCGTCGACCTCGACCACGTCAATCGCCTGGGCTGGACCTGCCTGATGGAAGCCATAGTGCTGGCCGATGGCGGCCCGGCGCACCAGCAGATAGTCGCTCAGTTGATCGCCGCCGGCGCCGACCTGAACCTGCCGGACAACGATGGCCTGAGCCCTCTGCAGCAGGCGGAAAAACGCGGCCAGACCGCCATCGCCAAACTGCTGCGGGACGCCGGCGCGTCCTGACTTCTGCCACAAGGAGCCTCCATGAAAGACGATCAGGATTACCTGCAACGCGCCGTCGAACTGGCCCGGCAAAACGTCGCGGCCGGCGGCCGGCCGTTTGGCGCGGTGCTGGTGCGCGACGGCCAGGTGCTGGCCGAGACGGTCAACCAGATCCACCTGAGCCAGGACCCCACCGCCCACGCCGAACTGTTGGCCATCCGGGTCGCCAGCCAGCGGCTCGGCCCGCGCCTGGACGGCTGCGTGATCTATGCCAGCGGCCAGCCCTGCCCCATGTGTTTGAGCGCCATGTACCTGTGCGGTGTGGCGCGCGCGGTGTTCGCCGCGGACAACGCCAGCGCCGCGCCCTTCGGCCTGTCCACGGCGGCGATCTATGAACAACTGGCCCAGCCCCTGGCGGACCAGCGCTTGCCAGTGCAACACCTGCCGCAAGCGGCGATGAACGCGATCTACCGCGACTGGCAGGCCCGCCATGCCGTTCGCTGAGTCGCGCCTGCGTCGCCTCGGCGGCTGGGCCCTGTTGATCGCCCTGGGGCTCAACCTGCGGCCGATCATCAGCTCCATCAGCCCACTGCTGATGGAGATTCGTGGCGCCACCGGCATGAGCTTCCAGAGCAGTGCCTGGCTCACCAGCCTGCCGGTGGTCTGCATGGGCCTGGTGGCCTTGCTCGGGGTGCGCCTGGAAGCCCGCCTGGGAGAACGGCGTGGCGTCGCCCTCGGCCTGTTGATGATCCTCTGCGCCTGCCTGGCGCGCTTGCTCTGCGACCAGGCCGGCGCGCTGCTCGCCACCGCCCTGCTCGGCGGTGCCGGCGTGGCCTTGATCCAGGCGCTGGTGCCGGCGCTGATCAAGCGCCAGTTCCAGCAGCGGGTGGCCTTGGCCATGGGCATCTATTCGGCTTCGCTGATGGGCGGTGGCGGCCTCGCGGCGCTGCTCAGCCCGCATGTCGCCACGCACTTCGCCCATTGGCAGGCCGGGCTCGGCGTGTGGTTGCTGCCAGCGCTGGCGGCCCTGCTGCTGTGGTGGCTGCTGCCTTTCGCCGGGCCGGGGCAGCGCCTCAACGCCCCCTCCATCAGCCTGTGGCGCAATCGTCGGGCCTGGTTGCTGGCGCTGTATTTCGGCCTGATCAACTGCGGCTACATGAGCATGGTCGCCTGGCTGCCGGCCTATTACCTGCAGTTGGGCTGGAGCGCGACCCAGAGCGGCTCGCTGCTGGCGTTCATGACCATCTTCCAGGTCATCGCCGCGCTGTTGATGCCCGCCCTGGCGCAGCGCCAGAACGACCGCCGGCCATTGCTCGCCATCAGCCTGAGCGCCCAGGCCCTGGGTTTCGGCGGCCTGGTGTTGTGGCCGCTGCAGGCCCCGCAGCTGTGGGTGGCGTTGATCGGCTTCGGCCTCGGCGCCTGCTTCGCCCTGAGCCTGATCCTCACCCTCGACCACCGTCGCGACCCACGGGAAGCCGGGCAACTGGCGGCCTTCGTGCAAGGGGTGGGGTTCTTGATCAACGCCGTGTCGCCGTGGCTGACCGGCTGGCTGCGGGAACTCACCGGCAGCTTCATCAGCGCCTGGTGGGTACTGATCCTGACCGTGCTGGCCATGCTGGTGCTGACCCGGGTATTCAGCCCCTCCAGCTACCGGGAGTCGCCGTCGACAAGCGTGACGCCACAAGCGATACCCACGGGAAGCACCTCGACCTCCGCCTGACAAGGCCCTTGGCCATCATGCGCAACTTCTTGCGCACCTGGCTGTGGATAACTCTATGAGCAGATGCTCAAGGGCTTTATAAACCGTGCCATACAGCCGAGTGCGCAACTTCTTGCACAGCACTGCGCAAGAAGTTGCGCACTTTCAGCGGCTTTCGCCCGGGAAATACTTTCACCGATCTCCAAAATCACCTGAAGCCCTTGATCCATAAGGCACTTCCCGCTCCTGGCACGCTCCTTGATATCTATCTGGGCACCCAACCGGGCGATTCGTCCCACCGGGCACCTTTATTTTTTAGCAAGGAGAGCATCCATGGCTACACCAGCGTATATGTCCATCACCGGCACCAAACAAGGCCTGATCACCGCCGGTGCCTTCACCGCTGACTCCGTTGGCAACACCTACCAGGAAGGCCACGAAGACCAGGTCATGGTTCAGGGTTTCCAGCACGAAGTGATCATCCCGCGTGACCCGCAGTCCGGCCAGCCAACCGGCCAGCGCGTTCACAAACCTGTGGTCATCACCAAGGTATTCGACAAGGCTTCGCCACTGCTGCTGGCTGCCCTGACTTCCGGTGAGCGTCTGACCAAGATCGAAATCCAGTGGTACCGCACCTCCGCTGCCGGCACCCAGGAGCACTACTACACCACCACCCTGGAAGACGCGATCATCGTCGACATCAAAGACTACATGCACAACTGCCAGGACCCATCGAACTCGCACTTCACCCACCTGGAAGACGTGCACTTCACCTACCGCAAAATCACCTGGACCCACGAAGTCTCCGGTACTTCCGGTTCCGACGACTGGCGTTCCCCGGTCGCGGGCTAAGTCCGGCCGACCGTTACACCAACATCGGCCAGCTCTGCTGGTCGATGTTGTTTACGCCATAAGGGATTTCTTGCGTTCGTCGGCGCCCGGCCCCGGGCTCGACCCACGCGGCAGTACTGCACGAGGAACAAGGGATGTTCGCGCCGGCCAATCAGACTCACTTCAGCCTGACCATCGAGGGGCTTTCGAACGACCTCCAGGTCCTGTCCTTCACCGGGCGGGAAGCCATCAGCCAGCCCTTTGCCTTCGAGGTCGAGCTGGTCAGCGCCCAGGCCACCCTGGACCTGGAAAGCCTGCTGCACAAACCGGCCTTCCTGCAGTTGGCGCAGAATGGCACCGGCATCCATGGGCAGATCTACCGCGTCGCCCAGGGCGATTCCGGCAAGCGCCTGACCCGCTATTCGGTGACCGTGCGCCCGCACCTGGCCTACCTCGCGCACCGCATCAACCAACGCATCTTCCAGAACCTCACGGTGCCGAAAATCATCGGCCAGGTCCTCGAAGAACACGGCATCCAAAGCAATGCCTACCAGTTCCAGCTGGGTTCGATCTATCCCGAGCGCAACTACTGCGTGCAGTACGACGAATCGGACCTGCATTTCATCCAGCGCCTGTGCGAGGAAGAAGGTATCCACTACCACTTCCAGCACAGCGCCGACAGCCACAAGATCGTCTTCGGCGATGACCAGACGGTGTTCCCGAAACTGGCGCCCGTGGCCTACCAGCAAGACTCCGGCATGGTCGCCAACGACCCGGTGATCAAGCGCTTCGACCTGCGCCTGGAAGCCCGCACCAGCCGCACCACGCGCCGCGACTACGACTTCGAGAAACCGCGCCTGACCCTGGAGAGCGACGCCAAGAGCGAGTTCAAGCCGGACCTCGAGGATTACGACTACCCCGGCCGTTTCGTCGACCGCGAACGCGGCAAGCACCTGGCCAAGCGCGCCCTGGAACGCCACCGCAGCGACTACCGGCTGGCCGAGGGCAAAAGCGACCAGCCGCTGCTGGTCAGCGGGCATTTCCTGGCCCTGAGCGAGCACCCGAAAGCGCAATGGAACGACCTTTGGCTGCTTACCGAGATCGTCCACGAAGGCAAGCAGCCGCAGGTGCTGGAAGAGTCGGTGACCAGCGACACCACGGCCTTGAAGGACGACTTCCACCAGGGTTATCGCAACCGCTTCCAGGCCACGCCCTGGGACGTGCCCAACCGGCCGCCACTGCTGCATCCCAAGCCGCGCATCCTCGGCAGCCAGAGCGCGGTGGTCACCGGGCCCAAGGGCGAAGAGATCCACTGCGACCAGTACGGCCGGGTCAAGGTGCAGTTCCATTGGGACCGCGAAGGCCAGTCGGACGACAAGACCAGCTGCTGGTTGCGCGTGTCCTCGGCCTGGGCCGGGGCGCAGTACGGCGGCATCGCCATCCCGCGGATCGGCATGGAAGTGCTGGTGACCTTCCTCGAGGGCGACCCCGACCAGCCCTTGATCAGCGGCTGCCTGTACCACAAGGAAAACGTCGTCCCCTATGAGCTGCCGGCGAACAAGACCCGCAGCACCTTCAAGACCCTCAGTTCCCCCGGCGGTGGCGGCTACAACGAGCTGCGCATCGAGGACAAGAAGGGTCAGGAACAGATCTTCCTGCACGCCCAGCGCGACTGGGACGAGAACGTCGAACACGACCAGAAGATCCGCGTCGGCAACGAACGCCACGACACGGTCGAGGCCAACAGCTACAGCGAATTCAAGGCCGAGGAACACCACACCGTCCACGCCGACCGCAAGGTCGAAGCCCGCGCCAGCGACCACCTCACCGTCGGCGCCAACCAGCACATCAAGATCGGCACCGGGCAGTTCATCGAAGCCGGCCAGGAAATCCACCTCAATGCCGGGGTGAAGGTCGTGATGGAAGCCGGCAGCGAGCTGACCCTCAAGGGTGGCGGCAGCTTTATCAAGCTCGACGCCGGCGGCGTGACCATCAACGGCCCGCAGGTCAAGGTCAACTCCGGCGGCGGCCCGGGCAGCGGCTCCGGCGCCGCCCCCCTGATGCCCGGCGTGCTGAAGCAGGCCGACGCCGACAAGGCCGGCGCCCTGCTGACCCCGGCGCAAATCAACACCCTCAAACGCAACGCGCCTTTCTGCGAAGAGTGCGAAAAGTGCAAGGACGGTGCCTGTGCCATCTGATCGCCTGACACCCCAAGCCTGGCTCGCCCAGCAGCCGCTGCAAGCCGACGAACACCTGTATCTGGTCATCAGCAACGCCAGCGACGCCGACCCGCTCAAGGACTTCTACCAGACCCAGGGCGCCAGCGGCCTGACCCCGATCTGGAGCGGCACACCCTACGCCGACTGGCAGCCGGTGATGCCTTACCTCGTCGAACTCAAACCGACCTCGAACTTCCTCGACTGGATCGCCACCACCGACGCCGACGACTGGGGCTGGCTCGCCGTCTCCAGCTGCGAGCCAGCGGTGGTGTTCGAACACCTGCGCAGCCTGACCCAGGTAAAGATGCCGGATGGGGCGGAGGTGTTTTTCAGGTTTTGGGATGGGCGGCATATCTATCCGATTCTGGAAGGGTTGGGCGAAGACGCCCCGCAAGTCCTGCCCATATTCGACCGCTACCTGATCAATGGCCGGGCATTGAGTACTGGCCAAGGCGTAGTCAAGCCACCCAAACCATTCCCCTGGTGGGAAGTGTCGGAAGCGCTGGTCAAGAAACTCGCCAAGGACGATCCCAGCACGGTGATCGACAACCTGATGCAGTGGCTGAGCGAAGACTGCCCCGAACTGTATTTCGCCTTTCCTGAAAACAACCTGCGCCACAAAGTCGAACGCTTCGTCCGTCATCAACCGAATACAGAAGATATGGCAGAGCGCCTCGCCGCCCAGCTGACAAAGGAAGTCAACGCATGATTAGCAGCCCACTGGGAACCTTGGTCCTTCGGGTACTGGACGCCAAAAAGCCCGACGTGAATCTGATCCTCAAGGACTTCAATAATTGCCTGAGTGATTACAAGAACTGGGCGGATGGTTTCTGGACAGGCTGGGCCATGGACGTCGACCAGAAATTCAAGGTCGGCAACGAAGTCAGCGTCACCCAGCGCAAGACCAAGACAGGGGCCGTCGAGACCTTTGCAGTGTGTCCAAAGGACGGCAAGTTCACCCTGATCCATACGTTCGAAACCGCACGCTACGTGCCCATCGGCAATACCCCGGTGCGCGTCGAACAGGTCGAAAAAGCAATGATCGGGTACTCCGTGGTGGGAGCCCCGATCAATAAAAAGATCGGTCCTGGCGGCATCGAGACCATCGACAAGTGCATCCCGGGGAAACTCTATCGCATCACCTTTTTTCCGGACGTGTCGGAAAACGATGTCAAAGCCCTCTATGGCTCTTACAAAGGCGTGATCACTCACCTCGATGGCTGGTTGAAAAGCGAGTGGACGAGCAAGTTCCAACCACAGTGGAGCACTTACTCCGCGGCAGATCGTTCGGGTCGCGCAAGGATTCTGCTGCAAGAGGCGCTCGATAGTTTTGAGCAAGCGCTGCTCGATTTGTGGGATGACTTGAAAGACCTTATGGAGCTTTTGGCCGACCCGATAGGCAAGGCCAAACAGCTTGGCGATTACTTATCGGACCTCGAAATCGACAAGCTCTACGCCACCTCCAAAGACGCCATCGCCTCTGCCTTATTGATACTCAACGACGAACCGCTGATGTTCATCTACGTCTCGGCAATCGTCGCCTGGGTCGGCATGTTGCCGCCGCAAGTGATCGTCAATGTGATTTCGAGCATCGGCGTCGAGTTCCTGATCAACGTGGTCATCGGCATCTGTCTTACCGGCGGTGCCGGCCTGGCCGTGCGCCTGGGTACCAAGGCTCTGAGCAAAATGAAGCCTGGGGGAGCGCTCAAATACCTTGAAGGCCTGGCTGAGCAGTTGATGACCGCCAGCACCAAACATAGCCTTCAGGCCCATACAGAGCTGTCCAAGCCTGTGATGCTCCAGGCCAAGGGTGTTCCTCTGGACGCGAGCAAGAAGGCCCCCCTCTCTATCAGCCCCAGCGATGCTGGCGGTGGCCCCAAGCCTATGCCTAAGCCTCTGCCCAAGACTGCCGATACCCCCACGCTGATGGAGCAGAACGCCTCGGTGTTTGCCCGGAAGAAAACAGAGCCGCAAAGCCTGCTGGTCAAACACAAACCTGTCGATGACGCGCCCAAGCAATCCAAGAATCCGGCGGATCAATCGACGCAATGCACAAAGAACACCCGCTGCGATATCGACCCTGTCTCGATGGTCACCGGCGAGGAACTGCTGACCCTTACCGACGGTGAACTCGACGGCCTGCTACCTCTGGAATGGACGCGGCTGTACCGCACCAGCGCCGCGGAAATAGACAACCGCCTGGGCTTCGGCTGGAGCCACTCACTGTCTCATCACTTGCAACTGGACGATGAAGGCGTGCTGTGGACCGACAACGAGAACCGCCGCACCCGCTTCCCGATGCCAACCGAACAGCGTCCGGCCATTACCAACAGCTTGGCCGAAGCTGCAATTTTCCTGGGCGACGCGCCAGGTGAACTGATCCTGACCCAGGCCGGCCAGAGCTCGCGCTTTTATCACTTCCGTGCCGGGCGCTTGACCACCATCAGCGATGCCTACGACAACCAATTGCACATCAGCTACGACCTGGTCGATCGCATCCAGCGCATCGACAACGGTGCCGGACGCTGCCTGTTCCTGCGCTATGACGACAGCCATATCACCGCGGTGGACTATCAGCAGCGCCGCCCCGAGTACGACGAACGAGGTGAACGTCAGGAGCCCTGGCTGACAGTACAAACCCTGGTCAGTTACCAGTACAACGCACGCAACCAGCTGATCAGCGCCACCAATGCCGTGGGTGAAATCGAACGCTATCGCTATGACGAGCAACACGTCATTCAGGAGCGCCAACTGGCCGGTGGCGCGAGCTTTTACTGGGACTGGGAGCGCGAAGGCAAGGCGGCCCGTTGTATCCGCCAGTGGTCCAACCTCTCGCAAATCGATGCGCGGTATGTGTGGGACGACAAAGGCACAGTCACTGTCGCCCGCGCCGATGGCAGCGAGTTGGTTTACGTACACGACGAAAACGCCCGCCTGGTCAGCCAGACCGACCCTGACGGTGCCGAAACACAAAAGGCCTACGATGAAAAAGGCCGGCTGATCGCCGAGAAAGACCCGCTTGGCGCGGTCACCGAATATCAGTACGACGAAGCCGGGCGCCTGGTCGCAATCATCCCGCCCGAAGACCAACCGACCACCTACCAACACCACAACGGTTTCGTACGGGTGGTCCGTCGGGGCAAGGCCACCTGGAAATACCAGCGCAACCTCCAGGGCGACATCACCCGACAAACCGACCCCGACGGCAACGAAACCCACTACCGCTACGACCGCCAGGGCCGCCTGCTGGAAATCACCCACCCCGACGGCAGCCGCCATCAACTGGGCTGGAACGGCCTCGGCCAACTACTGGAAGAACGCTTGCCTGACGGCGGCCAGCGCAAATACCGCTACGACGCCCTGGGCCGGCAAATCACCCGCCAGGACGAAAGCGGTGCCATCACCCATTACCAGTGGGACGCCGCCAACCGCCTGGCACAGATCACCCTACCCGGCGGTGCCACCCGCGCCTTCAGCTACAACGCCTACGGCAAAGTCACTGCCGAACGCGACGAGCTGGGCCGCATCACCCGCTACGAATACGCCGACAACCTGCACCTGGTCAGCCGCCGCATCAACCCGGATGGCAGCCAGTTGCGTTACCGCTATGACAACGCGCGCCTGCTGCTCACCGATATCGAAAACGAACGCGGCGAGCAGTACCACCTGGACTACTACCCCAACGGCCTGATCCAGCAGGAAACCGGCTTCGACGGGCGCAGCACTGCCTACGCCTACGACCTCAATGGCAAGCTGCTGAAGAAAACCGAGTTCGGCGACGACGGCAGCGAGCTGGCCACCGAATACCAGCGCGATGCCGCTGGCCGGTTGTTGGTAAAAACCCTGGCCGATGGCGAAGAGATTCACTACAGCTACGACGCCCTTGGGCGCCTGGTCAACGTCGACGACGGCCACTGGCCGCTGGCCTACGAATACGACCTGCAAGACCGCCTGATTACCGAACACCAGGGCTGGGGCACCCTGCGTTACGAGTACGACAAGCTCGGCCAGCTCAGCCACTGCCGCCTGCCCGACGGCAGCAAGCTCGACTACCGCCATGCCCCTGGCGGCCAACTCAGCAGCATCGACCTCAACGGCTCGCGCCTGACCAGCCACCAGTTCAGCGCCGGCCGCGAACAACAACGCCAGCAGGGCTTGCTGCTCAGCCAGTACCAGTACGACGAACAAGGCCGGCTGCAGGCCCATAGCGTCAGCCAGCAACAGCATGGCCAGCACCGCAACCTCTACCGTCGCGCCTATGCCTACGACGCCAACGGCAACCTCGCCGGCATCGACGACAGCCGCAAGGGCAACCTGCGTTATCACTACGACCCGCTCGATCGCTTGATCAACGTGCGTGGTGCGACACCAGAGAGCTTTGCCCACGACCCTGCCGGTAACCTGCTCGGCCAGGGCGACCAGCCAGCGGCCAACCTGGCCAACGTCAAAGGTAACCGCCTGCTGATGCAAGGCGACCGTCATTACGACTACGACGCCTTTGGCAACCTCAGCCGCGAACGCCGTGGCGCGGGCCAGAAACTGGTCACCGAATACCAGTACGACTGCCAACATCGGCTGATCGGCGTCAGCTTGCCGGGTGGCAGCACCGCGACCTACAAATATGACGCCTTCGGCCGCCGCATCGCCAAGACCGTCGATGGCCGCACCACCGAGTTCCTCTGGCAAGGCGAACGACTGATCGCTGAGAGCGCTGAAAATCGCTATCGCACTTACCTCTACGAACCCGGCACCTTCCGCCCGCTAGCCATGCTCGATGGCGAAGGCCCGGCCCAGGCCACACCGTTCTACTACCAGCTTGACCACCTCGGTACGCCGCAGGAATTGACCGCCTACAGTGGCGAGATCATGTGGTCGGCGAAGTATCGGGCGTATGGCAATCTGGCGGCGCTGGACGTTTCAGAAATCGATAACCCGCTGCGCTTCCAGGGTCAGTATTTCGATACAGAAACCGGGCTGCACTACAACCGCCATCGCTACTACAATCCAAGCTCTGGACGGTTTTTGACCCCGGACCCGATCAAGCTGGCGGGGGGGTTGAACAACTACCAGTACGTGCCTAACCCTACCGGGTGGGTGGATCCGTTGGGGTTGAATAATTGTCCGGGAAGTAAAGACCCATCCCCCGACGCTCCACCGGCAGTGACTGACGAGGGCGTAACCCCTCCAACGGTGGCAGAATCTAAGCCTGACTTTTATGTTGGTCCTTCTGGTCCTGAATCGACAATGCCATCTACAGGATATCGATATATTCGGTATAAGAATGATGATGGCAGCCTAAATAAATGGGGCCAAGATGCCATAGAAACAAAGAGCCAAGGCGTAACATACTTCGGGTTTGAGAAACACGAAACCGGTAGTAGTGCACGAGATGCATTTCAAGTTAAAGGCCCAAAACATGGGCCAGATGAAAATGGTCCCGGCTCATGGAGCGATGCGAGAATAAGAGCAGAGTTTGATACATTGCAGCTTTTCGTTGATGGCAAACCTAAAGCTCGGGTTCCGCACTGGAAAGGAGATAGTGATAAGACGAAGCTAGAACCCTTTGCAGATGCCTACGAACAATATGGTAAGGGTGGAGCCCAACAGCTTCACTTAGACGGCGAAAAAGTCAAATTTGATAAAGTTGACATACTTCCGGAGGAGTAATGAGGGAATTTTATATAATCGCAAAAAAAGATATGACGCCAGAATTGCAACACAGCTCTGAATGGCCAAAGCTAGTTGGTTACTCATACCAAGACAACTACTTTTTTTTATCCGAAGGAAAAGGTTACGGTCTAGGTGCTAACGATATGCCAGAGTCGAAAGCCAAAAGACCAGAATGGCTCGAACTATTTAAGGCACTAGATATAGTATGGTTTTTTGACTTTATTGACAACAATACTTTTTTCGATGAGGACGATTTCGCCAAGAAGCTAAAAAAAATGATTGGGGACATAGAAACCATACGATTCTAAGTTATTAGTCCATCAGAAAACTCAAACTAGATTACCCGTCCATAACTACCAATCACCAATATAAAAAGCAGACCCTTCAAACTTGGATGGTCTATCCATTAAAATTAGATAACCCCAATATCATCAGAATTTTTTTGATGTGGTAGCCTCTAGAGAATTTTCCTACAAAACGTATCGACTTCCGCCAACTTGTATAGCTCCTTTCACATGGCTAAGATTTTTACCGTCGTTGCAAAATCAGTGACCGGTTTTGACAGACCGAATATGATCAAGAGCATGTAAATGCCACTATGTGAACAGCTGGCATTTTTTGTGCCTGCCGTTCCTTTATATGGCGGCTGTGCGTGGGGCACCTTTGCGTGCGCCGGGCTCCTTGTTCACCCGGGGAAGAAGGCTTTGCAGATGGAAAAAATGGCCCCAGGAGAAAGTATGAAAATTGACTGGAGTTCTTTTGGAATTGAACAAGGTTCATCAGTTACCAATGACACAATCTCTCAGACACAAAAATTATTGGGTATAAACTTTCCAAGTTCATACTTAGATTTAGTCATCTATTCAGACAAGTCATCTCCAGAAATATCTTCATTTCCTTATGATGAAAACGAGAGTTGTATTAGTGAGTTTTTTGAATTTTCACCTGATATACGGCCATATACCATAGCATGGTATGCTCGCGCAGGAGGCACCGCTGGACTTCCGGCAGGCATAGTACCTATTGCACGGGACGCCAGTGATTATTTAGTATGTTTTAACTTCAACAAACCCTCTATAACCGTGGAAATTTTCGACCCAAACTCAAGCAGTCTTTACTTCGTAGCCAATAGCTTTGAAGAATTTGTTGGATTATGGACAGAGTAAGAAAGCCAGCCTCTTGCCCAATAGAAAATAATGAAACATCAAATATTAGAATCGAGTCTGATGAACAGTCTGTTCACTGTTGTCGATTGGATAGCGATCTCAAGCTGGCGGGGATTGAAATACCAGTAGGAGTCTAAACCTTTGGGCAGGTGGATTCGTTGAGGAAAGGCTTACGAAAAAAAGGACCAAGGATTTTGAATGAGGTGTTTTATGTACGACTATCAGTCACTGATACACAAAATAGATTCTTCGGACGAAGAGACATTCTGGTTTGGCGCGGCAAGCAAAGACCAAATAAAAAAACTGGAAACCCTGTTACAGCTTAGCTTCCCCAATGATTTTTCTGCATTTCTAGAGGTTTGTGGCGGCGGTGGCGTAGTCGAATCAGAAATATGTGGAATTGAGAATAACGACGCAACCCTAGCCAGAGGAGGCACTGTAAATTACAGCACTAACTACTGCAGAACTGATTATGACCTACCTATGGAATTAGCCGTCATTTTCCTAAAAGATGATGAGATTTGCTGGGCAATCGACTGCTCCCTTCAAGGCAAAGGAAAAGTTGTCAGCTATAACATTTTTAGCAAGAAGACCGAACAGGTTTTAGCCGAAAATTTCTATGACTTTTTTAGAGTCTACATAGAAATTAGAGTATAAAAATACATCCCTCCCTACTAGAAATCAAAACAAAAAACTCATAACATTTAAGTAATCCTTGAAAAACACTCGCTAGATTCCCCTTACACTCTTCAAAGAATTTCCCCACAGCCAATATCAGCTTCTACTAACTTGTGCCAAAGCATCAGTTATGTAAGTTACTCCATCCACCAATTCAGCAAGGTGACAATACGTGGACCACAGAGAAATCACTTTAGAGGAAAATGGGTCACTGCATTCAGTAGAGATCGCATATGACATGGAAAATCCATCTATACAAATAAACCTAAAAAACTCAGAGCATGTATTTTACGGAGACAACCTATTCTTTTGCTTTGCTAAGCTGAGGCAAAGTTTTCCAAAAACAACTTTCTTTTGCAAAGGGGCCAAGAAAAACGTTTATCCATCCAGAGCATCATCGCAAATGTCGTCAGGGCTAATGGCTTATGAACTACAGATGGGAAAGCAAGCTCTTAGAGAAAATATTGTAAATATTTTTGACCATGAGGATAAAAACCTTACCAACGACCCCAACATACAGTTAGATTTTTTTAAATCTTGGATAGCATCATTAAAATAAAAAAATCACATCAGAGAAGCCACTATCCTACCGCGAAAATAGAGATGATCACCGATACTCAAGCACGTTCATCACTAAAGAAACTTATAATTAAGTATTCACCGCACGGTAACCTAGAGACCAAGATCCTTTTAGACCTAGTTGATGACACTTCGCGTCAGATACCTATAAGAGGAGCCCTGGAGCATATAAAAGGACAAAAATCCGCATGCTATACGCAGCAAGAGATCGATTTAATCAACGAATTTATTTATCTATATAGTTGACTTTAAAGCCAAAGAAAACAAAAGCTATGTCAGACATTCAACAAAACCCATACAGCAAAAAAAACCTTTTTATAACCAAAACCCTGGGACAATTCATGTATATCAACAAGATTACCGAGGCTGAATCCGCCTCATACATTGGAGGCAAACCAGCCATCTCCCAAGGGATAAGCATACCCAAAAGCCCAAACGGCAGCTTGATGAGCTTTTACTTCACGCTGCAATTTCCGGAAGCTCATTCACTACATGGCTACACACTTAGTGTTTTTGCAGCAACTGATGATTTCAACGAAGACTATACAATCCCTGAAATGCTCAAGATCCCGCTATTGGGGGCGATAATTCCAGACAACTTTCTAAGCGATTCCCAAAAATATTTTGCAACCCTTCTTTTCAGGAATGAAGAAAAGACCTATGCGAGTGACTATCCGACACGGATCGCAATGACTCCTTTAGCGTTTAGCCATAGTAAAGGCAGTGATGTGTTCGGTTGGGCTGGTGATAAGCCCAAGTGGCTCATGGGTGATGAGACACCAGCCCAGTACAAGGGAATGGCCTTGGACTTTTTATTTCAAGTACACGGAGAACAGTCATTTCCGATTATTGACACCGCCCCTGCACAGCAAGAGATGGATATCTTTGGCAAAAGCAAGCCCCGAATAAAAAGAAACTATACGTTATTCAACCAGAACGAAATTTATTTCTTTGCAAGTAGAACAGAAGATGTTGATGATCGAGTCTACATCATCACTCAATGCGACTGATATAAAACTCAACCAGTAGTACAGGCCAATGAATACACTGACGCTCAGTCAAAGAAGCATTATCCACAACTGTTTGCTCGACCTTAAAGACTCTTCCTCCCTGAACAATTCAAGCTTTCTACCGATAGCCTTGGACAAGCTCATAGCCTCAGAAGGTTTCGGTATAGAAATGTCTGGAGTCTTTATCAGCACTGATGAAGACCTTGAAAACATCCCCGAATACCTGAAAGAAGGAATAGCATTCGAGTTCATGGGCGAACATGTAGTGCTTTCATTTTCTGACGGAGTCTCCGCCATCAGCAACTGGTGCGACAATAACGCCATGTCAGACCGTGAAAGCATTTTGCTAAAATGCAAAATATTGAAAGCAAAATTTTCAACGGAAGATTAATCAGTAGCCAACATCAAACTCGCAGCGATGACAGGGATGCTGAGACTGACGGGAACGCTACCCTAGCTGCCTCTGCACACTGCTCATGCTTCACCCGCTGCCCATGCTCGACGGGAATCCCGCTCACAAGTCAGCCGTCTTTCACTACGAAAAAACTGTCGAACCTACTGCTCTCCCCGCCCCTCATTTGTTTATTCCCGCTGTCATCCGTCTAATCCCTATCCCATCCACCGCTGCACAACGAAGATCCCATGACTCGATACATGCTTTACCCGCTGTTCCTGCTTTCCATTCTGCTGACTGGCTGCGCCACCAAGCTCGACGTGGCGCTCAATGGCACGCCGGATCCGGACTATCCATTTGATCGGCAGGCGCCGGTGTTGGTGACGGTTACGACGGGGAATGATGAGAGTTCGCTGAATGCCCGGTATTACCTGCGCGACATGGTCAATGCCATGAAGGACCAAGGGTTCCGGGAGGTGTTCACCGAGGCGACGCTGCCGAAGAAGCATGCGCCGATCAAGATGACGGTGACGCTGGATATCGAGAGCAAGCGGGTGACTTATCGCTATACCGCCACTGAGTATGGGCAGGTCCCGACCAGCACCTCCACGGTGTGCAAGGATGGCAAGAAAAAGGACAAGCTGGTCTGCACCAGTACGCCCAACACCAGTTATGGCCCGGTGGGCACTTCGGAGCGGACCGGTTACGCCAGGCGGACCACCTTTACCGTAACGGCCAGGGACGAGGCCAGCAGGCGGGCGGTCTATCTGCTGCGGGTGTCGTCGCAGAACGACGATTGCCAGGACGCCAAGGTCGAAGCCTTTGTAGTTGAGCAGGGTTTGCAGAACCTGGATTTCCGCGACCGTGTGCAGCGCAATTACACGGTGACCATGCCTGATGGTTACAGCTGCAAATAAGCCGTCTGCTCGCGATGCGGACGCCGTGGTGGGTCAGGGCGGACGCTATCGCGGGCAAGCCTCGCTCCTACGGAAGCACGGGTTATCCGGTTAGAAGTCGTAGCGGCCGGTCACGCCAAGGGTTCGTGGCGTGCCGAGCAGACCTTCATAGCCGCCATTCCCGCCCGACCACAGCGTGGTGTAGTAGGTCTTGTCGAAGGCGTTTTTCAGCCAGAGCGACACGTCCCACTGTCCCTGCTCGTAGTTGCCACGCAGGCCGGTGGAGAGGTTGACCACTGCGTAGCTGGGGATCTGGCCGTAGTCGGAATCCTCGACGGTGCCGACGGCTTTGGAGCGGAAGGCGTAGCTGCCGGTGACGTAGGGTTCGAGGCCGTTGTCCAGGTTCCATTTGTATTCGCCGTTGGCATTGCCGATCCATTTCGAGGCACCGACCACTTGGTGACCGCTGAGGTCGCAGGAGGCCGGGGCGCCCGGGCGCAGGCTGACTTCGGGCGGGCATGGCGCGTCCTTGTAGGACAGGTAGCGCACGTCGTTGTAGGAACCGTTGAGGTTGAGGGTCAGGCCACGGATGGGGATCAGGGTGCTTTCGAATTCCACGCCCCGTGAACGCACCGAGCCGGCGTTGGTCAGGTATTGCACACGGTTGTTGGCGTCGTAGGCGTTGGTCTGGTAGCCGTTGACCTGGGTCCAGAACAGGTTGGCGTTGAGTTGCAGGCGCTTGTCCCACAGGGTGCTCTTGAAGCCCAGCTCGGCGTTGTTGGCGCGCTCGGTGCCGATCAGCAACGAGTCGGCGCCAGCAGTGGGCGCCGAGCCGACCGCCAGGTTGACCCCGCCGGATTTCTCGCCGTGGGACAGGGTGGCGTAACCCAGCAAATCGTCGGTGAAGCGGTAGCTGAGGTTGAGCAGGCCCGAGGGGCTGGTGCTGTACTGGTTGAGGTCGCCGGAGTCGTAGGCCCCGGCTCGCCCGCGCCGCGCGGTGGCCGCGGCACCGGTTACCGCGGCGCCACCCACCGGCGCGTTACGGGTCACCCAGGCGCTTTTTTCTTCATAGGTGCCGCGCAGGCCGGCGGTGAGGTCCAGGCGTTCGGTGAGGTGCCAGGTGCCCTGGGCGAACAGCGCGAAGCTGTCGGTGCGGATATGCCCGTTGCCGATGCTGGTGACGTTGTTCAGGGCGCCGGTGGGCGTGCCGTTCCAGATGTCCGCCTTGGGTCCGTAATAGGCGAAGGATTTGTTATCGAGGTCGGAACCGAAGTAGTAGGCGCCGAGCACGTAATCGAAGAAACCGCCGGTCGGCGAGGCCAGGCGGAATTCCTGGGACCACTGCTTATCTTCCACCGAGACCCCGGCGTTATAGCTGGCCGGCACATTGAGGCCGTCGTCATTGCGCGGGGTGAAATCCCACCAGCGGTAGGAGCTGACCGAGGTCAGGGTGAAGTCGCTGGGCAAGGTCCAGTTGGCCTCCAGCGAGGTGCCACCCTGGAACACCGTGACATGCTGGTCGTTGTCCAGGTTGACCTTGCGGTGTGTGCCGTCGACCAGGGTGGCGCCGGCCGCGGTGGCCCGCGACTGATACTGGTTGACGCCATTGATGGTCGGCCCGGTGCTGTACAGCACCCGGGTGCCGGCGCTGGAATCCTCTTCGTTGTAATCGCCGATCCAGCGCAGGTTGAAGGTTTCGCTGGGCTTGTACAGCAGTTGCCCGCGAAAGCCCTGGCGCGAGCCACCGTTGAGGTCATGGCCGTTGTATTCGTTCTTGATGTCGCCGTCGCTACGGGTGCGATACGCCGAGAAACGCCCCGCCAGGTCATTGGTGAGCGGGCCGGAAATCGTGCCCTTGGTCTGGAAGTAGCCGTCCTCGCCCAACGAGGTTTCAATGCTGCGCTCCGGGGTAAAACTCGGCGCGCGTGTGCTGATGTTGATCACCCCGGCGGTGGTGTTTTTGCCGAACAAGGTCCCTTGCGGGCCGCGCAAGACTTCAAGCTGTTCGATGTCCATAAGGTCGAACACCGCCATGCCCGGCCGCCCGAGGTAAACGTTGTCGATGTACAGCCCCACGCTGCCCTCAAGGCCGTCACTCGCCGGGTTGTTGCCGAGGCCGCGAATCGACACGCTGGACTGGCGCGCATGCATGTAGGCGACGTTGACGCTGGGCACCAGTTGCTGCAAATCCTGAATCCGGTACACCCG
>LNAP01009507.1_pt1 | contig 19698 bp, 22 predicted proteins | sample 602601 | NCBI WGS metagenome assembly LNAP01 (sample SAMN02440304, study PRJNA202911) | soil metagenome | biome: Subtropical and temperate rainforests or woodlands; isolation source: soil samples (1 kg each in a 20% v/v slurry with milli Q water) were... ...
CCGAAGACCTTGGGTTCAAGGATCAACACACCGGGCAACGCGGTTTCAATCACATTCATTGTCCACCCTCAGCCAGTTTGTAAAGGTACTGACCATAACCGGTCTTGCCAAAATACTTGGCGCGCTCGAGCAAATGCTCGCGGTCGATCCAGTCTTTTTCGTAAGCGATTTCTTCGAGGCAGGCGACTTTCAACCCTTGGCGATGCTCGATGGTCTGCACATACTGGGACGCTTCGAGCAAGCTGTCGTGAGTGCCGGTGTCCAGCCAGGCGAATCCGCGGCCGAAGCGCTCGACCTGCAGATCGCCACGCTTGAGGTAGGCATTGTTGACGTCGGTGATCTCCAGTTCGCCGCGAGGCGAGGGCTTCACGGCCTTGGCGATCTCGATCACATCGTTGTCGTAGAAATACAGGCCGGTCACGGCATAGCTGGATTTCGGGGCTTTCGGCTTTTCTTCGATCGACAGGGCACGGCCTTCGTCGTCGAAATCGATCACGCCGAAGCGCTCCGGGTCTTTGACCCAGTAGCCGAACACGGTGGCGCCAGAAGGACGATTGACGGCGTTAATCAATTGCTCGCTAAAGCGTTGACCATGGAAGATGTTGTCGCCGAGGATCAGGCACACCGGATCCTTGCCAATGAATTCCTCACCAATCAGAAAGGCCTGGGCCAGGCCATCGGGCGAAGGCTGTTCGGCATAGCTGAAATGCACGCCGAACTGACTGCCGTCCCCCAACAGGCCGCGATATTGCGGCAGGTCCTGCGGTGTGGAGATCACCAGGATTTCCTTGATGCCGGCCAGCATCAGGACCGAGATCGGGTAGTAGATCATCGGTTTGTCGTAGATCGGCAGCAGCTGTTTGGACACGCCCAGCGTAATCGGGTGCAGACGCGTGCCCGAGCCCCCGGCCAACACAATTCCTTTCATCATGCGATCAACTCCTTGGTATTGATGGCGCCCAGTCGTTCACCCTGATAGCTGCCGTCCTGAACTCGGCGGCACCACTCCAGGTTTTCCAGATACCACTGGACGGTTTTGCGCAGGCCGGTCTCGAAGGTCTCTTCGGGCGTCCAGCCGAGTTCGCGCTCAATCTTGCTGGCATCGATCGCGTAGCGCAGGTCATGGCCAGGACGGTCCTGGACGAAAGTGATCAGGTCGGCGAAATGCGCGACGCCTTCAGGTTTGTTCGGCGCCAGCTCTTCGAGCAGGGCGCAGATGCCACGCACTACATCAATGTTCTTCTGCTCGTTGTGACCGCCGATGTTGTAGGTCTCGCCGACCACGCCTTCGGTGACCACTTTGAACAGTGCGCGGGCGTGATCCTCGACAAACAGCCAGTCGCGAACCTGCAGGCCGTTACCGTAGACAGGCAGCGGCTTGCCGGCGAGGGCGTTGAGAATCACCAGCGGGATCAGTTTTTCGGGGAAGTGGAACGGCCCGTAGTTGTTCGAGCAGTTGGTCAGCAACACCGGCAGACCGTAGGTGCGTTGCCAGGCGCGGACCAGATGGTCGGAGGCCGCCTTGCTGGCGGAATACGGTGAACTTGGCGCGTACGGGGTTGTTTCCGTGAACAGGTCATCGACGCCATGCAGGTCGCCGTACACCTCGTCCGTGGAAATGTGGTGAAAACGGAAAGCGCTTTTTTCGGGCTCGGCCAGGGTCTGCCAGTAGGCGCGGGTTGCTTCGAGCAGGCTGTACGTGCCGACGATATTGGTTTGAATGAAATCCGACGGACCGTCGATGGAACGGTCGACATGGGACTCGGCCGCCAGATGCATGATCGCATGCGGCTGGAAACGGGCCAGTACGGCGCTGACGGTGGCCTGATCCACGATATCGGCCTGCACGAATTCGTAGCGTGTGTCGTTGGCAATGCTGGTCAGCGATTCCAGATTGCCGGCGTAGGTCAGTTTGTCCAGGTTGAGCACTTCATGCTCAGTATGCCGGATCAAGTGACGAACCAGGGCAGAGCCAATGAAACCGGCACCGCCGGTGATGAGAATACGCATGTGTAAGACGATTGAAGCAAATGAGCATAGCTTGTCGGCAGGAGAGGGGTGGTGCAATAGGGTTGTGACAGCTATTTGGGTTTTGTTGGGGACGCGGGGGTTGATTATCGACCGACGTGGTGGCGATATAAGCGACTAATAAAATTTCAGGGGTCGTTGTATGCCGCTCGCCACGTTGATTCATCGCGCCAGTTTGCCCAGCCCGCAGGTCTCTGCGGCGCAAGCGCTCGAGCTGCTCGAAGGGCATTACGGGCTGAGCGGAAAGCTGCAGGCGCTCGGCAGCCAGCAGGACCTCAACTACCGCGTTGACAGCCAGCATGGACGTTTCGTCCTGAAAATCTGCCGGGGCGACTATTCGGCGCTGGAGCTGCAAGCCCAGCATGCGGGGCTCAAGCATCTGGCCGAGCACTCCAAGGTGCCGGTGCCGCAAGTGATTTCCGCCCAGAACGGCGCTGACCTGCTGTCACTTGAAGTCGGCGGACAACCGGTGCATGTGCGCCTGCTCGAATACATCGAGGGCCAGTCGCTCACACACCTGGATCATTTGCCTGGGGCCGTGGTGGCCGGTTTCGGCCGGCTCTGCGGTGAAATGGACCAGGCGCTGGCCGATTTCAACCATGCGGGTCTTGAACGCACCCTTCAGTGGGACGCGCGCCATGCCAAGGCGTTGATCGCGCATTTGCTACCGGTCATCGAGGATGACGCGCAGCGAGCGTTGATCGCGCAAGTGGCCGAAGAGGCCGAGCGGCATTTGCAGCCGCTGGTGGACAAGTTGCCGGTGCAGGCCATCCACATGGACATCACCGATGACAACGTGGTCTGGCAGCGCGATTCGCAACGCCAGTGGCAACTGCAAGGCGTGATCGATTTCGGCGACCTGGTCCGCACCTGGCGCATCACCGACCTGTCGGTGACTTGCGCGGCGTTGCTGCACCATGCCGGTGGCGATCCGTTCTACATCTTGCCGGCGGTTCAGGCCTATCACGCGGTCAACCCGTTGCAACACGAAGAACTGCAGGCCCTGTGGCCATTGATCGTCGCGCGGGCGGCGGTGCTGGTGCTCAGCGGCGAACAGCAGGTCAGCATCGACCCGGGTAACCAATACAGTCGCGACAACCTGACCCACGAGTGGGAGATTTTCCGCGTGGCGACCTCAGTGCCGCTGGCGTTGATGGAAGCGGCGATCCTCACTGCTGTCGGCCAGAGCCTGCCAGCCATCGGCAGTGAAGGCTTTGCGCCACTGCTGCCGAGCCTGGTCGGACGTGAATTTGCCTTGATCGACCTGGGTGTACTCAGCCCGCATTTCGAGGCCGGTAACTGGGAGCAGGAAGGGATCGATCAACGCCTGTTGAGCGAAGCGGCGGCGGCTCACGGTCTGGCCGCAAGCCGTTACGGACAATACCGTTTGTCCCGTACCCGCCCCGACAGTGCCAGCGAACCGGACACGTGCCCGCTGCATGTCGAGTTGCGGGTGCCCGATGGCACCGCGGTCGAATCGCCATTTGCCGGCGTGGTCCACCAACCGGCGCCGGGTGTGTTGCAACTCGACGGCCCACAGCTGAGCGTGCGGCTGTGGGGCGTGACGCCGTCGCTGCACACCGGCGCGGCGCTGGTCAAAGGCCAGGTGTTGGGCGCGGTCAGCGGTCCGTTGCGGGTGCAGTTGTGCCGAGGCGCTTCGTTCGATGCGCCGTTGTTCTGCACGCCGTCTCGTGCGGCGGCCTGGCAAGCGTTGTGTCCATCGCCGGCGGTGTTGCTGGGGTTGGCTTGCGATGCGGAGGTTGAGCTTGATTCGCAGACTTTGCTGGAGCGCCGCGACGCCAGTTTCGCCCGGACGCAGAAACACTATTACGTCGACCCGCCACGCATCGAACGCGGCTGGCGCAACCATTTGATCGACATGCAGGGCCGCTCCTACCTCGACATGCTCAACAACGTCGCGGTGCTCGGTCATGGTCATCCACGCATGGCCGCAGTGGCCAGCCGCCAGTGGTCGCTGCTCAATACCAACTCGCGCTTCAATTACGCGGCGGTTGCCGAATTTTCCGAGCGTTTGCTGAGGTTGTCTCCGGATGGCATGGACCGGGTGTTCCTGGTCAACAGCGGCAGCGAGGCCAATGACCTGGCGATCCGTCTGGCATGGGCCTACAGCGGCGGTCGCGACATTGTCAGCGTGCTGGAGGCTTATCACGGCTGGACAGTGGGCGCGGACGCGGTCTCGACGTCGATTGCCGACAACCCCAAGGCCTTGAGCAGCCGTCCGGACTGGGTGCACCCGGTGACGGCACCGAACACCTATCGCGGTGAATTCCGGGGCCCGGACAGTGCGCCGGATTATGTGCGCAGCGTCGAGCACAACCTGGCGAAAATCGCCGGGCAAGGACGCCAGCTGGCCGGTTTCATTTGCGAGCCGGTGTACGGCAATGCCGGCGGCATCTCGCTGCCGCCGGGGTATTTGAAACAGGTCTACGGGATGGTTCGCGCCCAGGGCGGCGTGTGCATCGCCGACGAAGTGCAGGTCGGTTACGGGCGCATGGGTCACTTCTTCTGGGGCTTCGAAGAACAGGGCGTGGTGCCGGACATCATCACCATGGCCAAGGGCATGGGCAACGGCCAACCGCTGGGCGCTGTGATTACCCGTCGGGAAATCGCCGAGGCGCTGGAAGCCGAAGGTTATTTCTTCTCATCGGCGGGTGGCAGCCCGGTCAGTTGCCAGATCGGCATGGCCGTTCTGGATGTGATGGAAGAGGAAAAACTTTGGGATAACGCCCAGGTCGTGGGCGGGTATTTCAAGGAGCGTCTGGAAGCGCTGATCGATATTCATCCGCTGGTGGGTGCGGTGCACGGGTCCGGTTTTTATCTGGGCGTTGAATTGATCCGCGACCGCGAGACCCTGGAACCGGCGACCGAAGAAACCACGGCGTTGTGTGATCGCCTGCGGGAATTGGGGATCTTCATGCAGCCGACGGGGGATTATCTGAACGTCCTCAAGATCAAACCGCCGATGGTGACCTCGCGCCGCAGTGTGGATTTCTTTGTCGATATGTTGGCGAAGGTGCTCGCGGAGGGGCTGTAAATACATCTCCCCTGGGGGGGCGAGACGGGCTTGCCGGCGATATCGATCGAACATTCAAAATTTGTATCGACTGATCCACCGCGATCGCCGGCAAGCCGGTCTCGCTCCCACAAGAGGGAGTGCTTAATTCGATTATTATCTGGTTTAAGTGCTGTTGTTTTCGACGGAAGGAAGATTAATCGCTTTTAAAGCCGATTTTTATCGGCTATAAAGTCGCCATTGCCGCGGCGTGCCTCATCACGCCCGCCACTTCCCTTTCTGTCATCGGTCGATGGGAAACTCGACCCACAGCACTTGCCCGGAGATGATTCATGAGCCGTATCGTTACCGTCGCCGCCACCCAGATGGCCTGTTCCTGGGACCTTGAAGCCAACCTCGAAACCGCTGAAAGGCTGGTCCGTGAGGCTGCGGCCAAAGGCGCGCAGATCATCCTGATCCAGGAACTGTTCGAGGCGCCGTACTTTTGCCAGAAGCCCAATCCGGATTACCTGCAACTGGCCACAACGGTGGAAGAGAACGTCGCCATCAAGCATTTCCAGAAAATCGCCAGGGAACTGCAAGTGGTGCTGCCGATCAGCTTCTACGAACGGGCCGGCCGTGCGCGTTTCAACAGCATCGCGATCATTGATGCCGACGGCAGCAACCTCGGGATTTATCGTAAAAGCCACATCCCGGACGGCCCTGGCTACCACGAGAAGTACTACTTCAACCCGGGCGACACCGGTTTCAAAGTGTGGAACACCCGTTACGCGAAAATCGGCGTGGGCATCTGCTGGGATCAGTGGTTCCCCGAGTGCGCCCGCAGCATGGCGTTGCTGGGTGCGGAGATCCTGTTCTACCCGACCGCCATCGGCAGCGAACCGCACGACAAGACCATTTCGTCCCGCGACCATTGGCAGCGTGTGCAGCAGGGCCATGCCGGCGCCAACCTGATGCCGTTGATCGCCAGCAACCGTATCGGCAACGAGGAGCAGGACGGGTACGACATCACCTTCTACGGCTCGTCGTTTATCGCCAACCAGTTCGGCGAGAAGGTCCAGGAACTCGATAAAACCGAAGAAGGCGTGCTGGTTCACAGCTTCGACCTCGACGAGCTGGAGCACATTCGCAGCGCGTGGGGCTCGTTCCGTGATCGTCGCCCGAACCTATACAATGCGCTCAAAACCCTCGACGGTTCCCTGGAGTCCTGACTGCATGACCACTTTAAACAGCACCCCGCGCGCCGACGGCTTCTACATGCCCGCCGAGTGGGCGCCACAAACCCAGACCTGGATGATCTGGCCCGAGCGTCCGGACAACTGGCGCCTGGGCGGCAAACCGGCGCAAGCCGCGCATGTGGCGGTGGCCAAGGCCATCGCGCGTTTCGAACCGGTCACCGTGGCGGTGTCCGCCGGTCAATACGAAAACGCTCGGGCGCGTCTGGACGTGCCGAATATTCGTGTGGTCGAGATGTCCAGCGACGACGCCTGGGTCCGCGACACCGGCCCGACATTCGTCATCAATAACCGCGGTGAAGTCCGTGGCGTGAACTGGGACTTCAACGCATGGGGCGGTTTTGACGGTGGGCTGTATTCGCCGTGGAACCGTGATTCGCAGGTCGGCGGCAAGATCCTCGAGATTGAACGCAGCCCGCGTTATCGCACCGAGGGCTTTGTGCTCGAAGGCGGTTCGATCCACGTTGATGGTGAAGGCACGCTGATCACTACTGAAGAATGCCTGCTTAACCGCAATCGCAACCCGCACTTGAACCGTGCAGAAATCGAAGCGGTGCTCAGCGCGAACCTGGCTGTGGATAAAATCATCTGGCTGCCGGACGGTTTGTTCAACGATGAAACCGACGGCCATGTGGATAACTTCTGCTGCTACGTGCGTCCGGGCGAAGTGTTGCTGGCCTGGACCGACGACCCGCAAGACCCGAACTACCCGCGCTGCCAGGCGGCGATGAAAGTGCTCGAAAGCAGCACCGACGCCAAGGGTCGCCCATTCACGGTGCACAAGATGCCGATTCCTGGGCCGCTGTATGCGACCGAAGAAGAATGCGCCGGTGTGGACCCGGTAGACGGAACCCAGGAACGCAATCCGACCGTTCGTCTGGCCGGTTCCTATGTGAACTTCCTCATCGTCAACGGCGGCATCATCGCGCCGAGCTTCGACGATCCGCTGGACGGCCCGGCCAAAGAGATTTTGCAGAGCCTGTTCCCGCAGCATGAAGTGGTCATGGTCCCGGGCCGCGAACTGTTACTGGGCGGCGGTAATATCCACTGCCTTACCCAACAGCAGCCTGCGCCGCACAAGGAGTGAGTGCCGTTGTAACAGCCTGAGTTGATTGAGAAATCACTCAGGCAACGGTTTTACTTCGGCACCTTGCAAGAAGCCCGCAGCCCGTCAGGACTGCGGGCTTTTTTGTATCCGCTGGTCGACTGTCCTGACACATTGGCACAGCTCTTGTATCTCTCCTGACGAGAAACAGGGAGGGGAGAACTTCGATGTTCTGTCATAAACCTTGGATAAGTTAGCCGCTCACAAACCAGGAGAGAGCGCGGAAATGAACGCCGAAATGAACGTAGTGAGCGAGCGGACACTGCATCCCCTGGCAGTAAACAGCGAATCGCTCCAGATCCTGGCGCACTGGTTGAAGTCCAATGGAACGCGTCAGATCAGGGAACCTGATCCGCGCCGGATGATGATCGAGCGCTACCCCGCTGGTTTATTCAGCGAAGCGGAGCTGGATGCGTTGTGGGATGTGATGGAAGGATAAAAAAGAACAACAACGGATTGATAAAAGCGCTGCCGGGAAGGTGGCGCTTTTTTTATGGGCGATGGTTTTGTGATCACTACAGTGCCACTCGAACACGATAGCTGCGGCTCACACCAGGCCCGCAGTGTTTAGACGCGGTATGAGCGGGTCACCGGGTTTGCCCGGTCTCCATTTCGTTTCTTGGTAGTGACAGAACGAGGGCGGTATTCGACCGATTCCTGAAACAGTTTGAAAGCTATTCCGGCGTTTTTCAGGAATAGAAGGAGGACTAATCTGCCGGCATCGAATTTCCTACCCTTTCGCCGGAGCCTCCCATGATCCTTCATTACATTTACGACCCATTGTGCGGCTGGTGCTACGGCGCAAAACCACTGGTGCAAACAGCCCGGGCAATTCTTCCGGTGATTGCCCATGGCGGCGGCATGATGACCGGCGCCCACCGCAAGAACGTCTCGCCACAGTTGCGCAACTACGTGATGCCCCACGATCGGCGAATCGCCGAGTACACCGCGCAGCCATTCGGCGAGGCCTACTTCGAAGGTTTGCTGCGCGATGAGACGGCGGTGTTCGATTCTGCGCCGCCGATTGCCGCCGTACTGGCGGCTGATCAGGTCGCTGACCGTGGACTGGCGTTGCTGGGCCGTTTGCAGAGCGCGCATTACGTGGAAGGTCGGCGCATTGCCGATGAAGCGGTGTTGTTTGAACTCGCCCACGAGATCGGCCTGGAACCTGAAGCCTTTCAGACCGCATTCAAAAACGCCGACACCGATCGCCACATCAAGGCCAGTCGCGACCTGTTGGCCAGCATCGGTGGTCATGGTTTCCCGACCTTCGCACTGGAGCAGGGTGGCCAGTTCACGCTGGTCGACATCGGGCCGTGGTTCGGCAAGCCGCAAGCCTTTGCGGCCTGGCTGAGGCAGTCGCTTCCCGCACACGCCGCTTCATCCGGGTTTCAAACCTGTGGGCTCAACGGCTGCAATTAGAAAATTCTTAGACGATTTTCGCCTATTCACAGACGATTCATGAAATTGACACAGGGTTCAGGGCGGGACTAGGATTCGCCTCAACGCCTGTGGCCAACCGCCATGACTCAAAAATAATAAAAAGGCCCGCCGCGATTTTTCGTGGGCGGGCCTTTTTGTTTCGGGGTGAAAAAAGAGTGCGATAGCGCCGTTTCAGCCGTTCGACACAGCGCGTATCAACCCGTAATAAGGAAAAGAACAAAATGTTGAACAAGCGAATCAGCCTGATCGCTCTGGGGATGTTGAGCGCGACACAGGCCATGGCAAACGACCAGGCCGAATCCAAGGGTTTTGTTGAAGACAGCAGCCTCAAAGTGCTGCTGCGCAATGCCTACATGAACCGTGATTACAAAGACGGCCGACCGGACAAAGCCGAGTGGGGCCAAGCGGCCATCGGCACGTTCTCGTCCGGTTTCACCCAAGGCACCGTCGGTGTGGGTGTGGACGCGTTCGGTCTGTACGCATTGCGTCTGGATGGCGGCAAGGGCCGCACCGGCGCACAAGGTATCGACTTCTTCAAAAAAGGCGACAGCGGCAACGCGGCAGATGACCTGTCCAAAGGTGGCGCAGCGGTCAAATTCCGCCTCTCCAGCACCACGCTGACTTACGGCGACCAGATGCCGGCCCTGCCGGTGTTGAGCTACGACAACTCGCGCCTGCTGCCGGAAAGCTACACCGGCACCTTGATCACCTCCAAGGAGATCAAAGGCCTGGAGCTGAACGCCGGTCGCTTCACAAGAGCGCTGAAGGCCGTGACAGCGGTGGCTTGAAGTCGATCAACGTATTGGGCGGCAGCTACCAGTTCACCGAACAGTTCAAGGCGGCGGTGTACGCGTCTGACGTTGAAGACGTATTGAAGAAACAATACGTGAACGCCAACTACGTGTTCCCGATCGACAAGGATCAGTCCCTGACCCTGGACTTCAACGGCTACCGCACCAAGCTGGAAGATTCCTACGTCCGCGAAAGCGGTGCGACCGGTGACGACAACAAGATCTGGAGCCTGGCAGCGACCTTCGCCACCGGCCCGCACTCGTTCACCGTCGCGCACCAGCGCAGCACCGGCGACAGCAACCTGGGCTACGCCTACGGCGGCTATCAGAAGGATCAAGGTCGCGTCGGTGATGGCGGCAACACCATCTACCTGGCGAACTCCTACTGGTCCGACTTCAACGCCGAAGACGAACGTAGCTGGCAGCTGGGCTACGGTCTGGATTTCAGTACGTTCGGCGTTCCTGGTCTGAGCTACAACGTGGCTTACGTGCGCGGCGACAACATCACCACTTCCACCAGCGAAGGCGGTACCGAGCGCGAAATCTTCAACCAGTTCAAGTACGTCGTGCAAAGCGGCCCGGCCAAAGACCTGAGCATCAAACTGCGTAGCTCGATCCTGCGCGTGGCGCAGAAATCCAGCGAATACAACGTCAGCGGCAACGAAGTACGTGTGTTCGTGGACTACCCGATCAACATTTTCTGATGATCGGTTGCAGTATCGACGCCTGATTCAAGGCTGAGAAAGATGAGCCCCGACATGTTCGGGGCTTTTTTTCGCCTATCAATAAGCGTTCAGGCGCTTAGGTTATTTCCTGCATCGGATCAGGACAGTTCCCAGTACCGAAGGGGAACAAGCCGATATTCATCACTGGATTAATCGATTGAAATACCGGACGAGAAATTCAGTTGATTGTCAGCGCTCCTCAAACGGTGGAGCCGTCCATCACGCTGAAGTTGACCCCCAATAGCCTGCTCAACCAAAATGCTTGAGGTAGCGCCAATGTAGCTACAAATTAGAAATGAGGTCATTACCATGGGTGTATTGCTGAAAACCACCGACGTGCGTTGCCGCATTGATGAGGAATTGAAAGCGCGTGCTACTGAAGTCCTGAACGCTTGCGGCCTGAGCATCAGTGACGCCATGCGGCTTTTTCTTCGTCAGGTCGTAGCGACCCAGGGCCTCCCGTTTGAGGTACGCGTGCCTTCGGAAAAAACGGCCCGCGCCATGAGAGAAGCACGTGAGATTCGCCAGCGGTTCGACTCGATAGACGACATGCTGAGGGACGCTGATGGCGAAACCGGAGAAAAAGCAAAAGCGCGCTGAGCTGCCCAGGCAATGTGCACAAACGTCAGAATTCAAGAAGTCGTGGGACCGTTACAAGCGTGCCGGGCGCCGTGACATGAATGAAGTTCGCCAAGTGATGGTCATGCTGTTTCTGGGTGAACCGTTGCCACCGGAATACCTGGACCATGCCTTGATGGGTGATTGGGCTGGTTTTCGAGAGTGTCATATAGGCGGTGATTTCTTGATGATTTACGAGCACACACGCTCCGATTTCATCACATTTGTTGATCTAGGAAGTCATTCAGAGTTGTTCAAGTAGCGTCTGTAAAGAAAAGCCCCGACATGTTCGGGGCTTTTTTGTGAGCGCTGCAAGGCTCTGGACCGGTTCACAGGACGACTCGATTGACCTTTCCCAGCCAGGTTTTCCTATTCAAATGATCAAAACGATCATTTGAATGATTGGTTTGCGCATTCTATAGCGAGAGCTTAAGATAAATTTGACTGAATCAATCATTGCTTGATTGTTTCAGTCAGTTTCGAGGTGAAACACGTCTTACCCCACAATTATAAAAGGAGACCCTCGTGGCCCAATTTCCTATCAAGCGCACCATTGAACGCATCCCGGGCGGCATGATGATCGTGCCCCTGCTGATCGGTTCGCTGGTCGCTACCTTCATGCCTGACACGCCCAAGTTTTTCGGCTCCTTCACCAATGCACTGTTCACCGGGGCGCTGCCTATCCTCGCGGTGTTCTATGTCTGCATGGGCGCGAGCATCAACATCAAAGCCACGCCTTACTTGCTCAAGAAGGGCGGCACGCTACTCATCACCAAAGTCGGCATCGCCGTGCTCATCGGCATTGTGCTCGGGCATTTTCTCGGCGAGCAGCCGATTTCGTCCGGCCTGTTCGCCGGCATCTCGACGCTGGCAGTGGTCGCCGCGATGAACGACACCAACGGTGGCTTGTACATGGCGCTGATGGGGCAGTACGGTCGGTCCGAAGACGTCGGTGCCTACTCGGTCATGTCCCTGGAGTCCGGGCCTTTTCTGACCATGGTCACCCTGGGCATCGCCGGTCTGTCGGCATTCCCGTGGCCGACGCTGGTGGGCAGCATCCTGCCGCTGGCGCTGGGCATGTTGTTGGGCAATCTCGACCGTGACATGCGCGACTTCCTGGCCAAGGCTGTCCCAGTGATGATCCCGTTCTTCGCGTTGGCGCTGGGGGCCAGCCTGGACCTGCACAACGTCTGGCAGGCCGGTTTGCTGGGTCTGGGCATGGGGGTTGCGGTGGTTGTGCTGACCGGTATTCCGCTGTTCTTCGCTGATCGTTTGACCGGTGGCACAGGCGTCGCCGGTGTTGCTGCGGCCACCACCGCCGGGAACGCTGCAGCCGTTCCTGCGCTGATCGCAGCGGCGAATCCCGTTTACGCCGAAGCCGCCAAGAGCGCGACCATATTGGTAGCGGCCTGCGTGGTGGTCACCGCGATCCTTGCGCCGATACTCACCGCCGCTGTTGCCAAGCGCGTGCAACAACGCAACGCCGTCGTCATCCCTGAGCAGGAGATCGAACCCCAAAAGCAGGAGGCCCTGCGATGAGGATTCTGATCATCGCGGATGATCTGTCCGGTGCGGCGGATTGCGCCATCGGTTTTGCGAGCGTCGGGCTGCAAACGGTGGTCACGCTCGATCCCTTGAACGACAAGGCCGATGCTCAGGTGATTGCCGCCGACACAGACACTCGGCGCCTGTCACCGGATCGAGCCGCCGAGCGCACCGTTGCGGCATTCAAGGCACTGCATCAGCCTGGGCAGCGGCTGTACAAGAAAATCGATTCGACCCTGCGCGGCAACTGGGCGGCGGAGGTCGCCGCCCTGCAACCCTTGGCCGGACTGGCCATCGTCGCCCCGGCGTTCCCCGCTACAGGTCGCACGTTGCGCGGCGGGCGGGTGTTCGTGAACGGCCAGCCGCTGGAAACCACCGACACCTGGAAACTCGAAAACGCCGATCGCCCGGCTGACGTCGAAGCCATGCTCATCGCCGCCGGCCTGAGCACCGCGAAGCTGGACCTCGACACCTTGCGCGGCAACGAAAAGGCGCTCGCGCACCACATCGCCGAAGTCGCCCGCAGCGGCACCCAGGCGTTGATCGTCGATGCGCAAACCGAAGACGATCTGCTGACCCTCGCTCGCCTGACCGCGTCGATGGATCAGCCGTTGTTCTGGATCGGCTCGGGCGGCCTGGCGCGGGAAATCGCCAGCCTTTCTGACTTCTCCGAAGCGCGGTTCACAACCCTGGAACCGACCGCGCAGGAAAAAAGCCAGGCATCCATTCTGATCCTCGTCGGCAGCCTGTCCGGCGTTTGCGAGCGGCAATGCGCGTTGCTCAAGGAACGTGGTGGCGTCAGCGAACTGGTCGTCCCGCCCGAGGTCCTTCGCCAAGGCACAACCCATGGCGACTGGGCGTTGTGGCAAGCGCGGATCGGCGAGCAACTGGACGGCTGGAGCGACCTGCTGCTGCGCATCGGCCGCGATGAAGCGTTCGATCCGCAGGAAGGCGCGCAACTCTCGAACATGCTGGCCGTATTGGTAGAACCACACTTCGCCAAGGTCGGCGGCCTGATCGCCACGGGCGGCGAGACGGCACGGGCCATATTGACCACCGTCGGCATCGACAGCCTGCAACTACTCACCGAAATCGAAGCCGGCGTCGCCTTTGCCCGCCCGACCGTTTCCCGGCAGGGCCATCGCCCCGGCATTGTGACCAAGGCCGGCGCATTCGGCACCGATAACGCCTTGTATGCGGCATGGCAACACCTGAGCGACAGCGCCGATCGCTCCCCGCCCCAACGCACACGAATCCAAGGACTCGAATGAACACTATGAGCAATTACCTCCTCACCATGGGCGACGCCTCGGGTGTCGGTCCGGAAATCATCGTCAAGAGCCTGACTCACGACATCGTCTATCAACAATGCCGGCCGCTGGTGATCGGCGATGCGCGACGTCTCGAACAAGCCAATGTCATCGTCGGCGGCAACGCCAAAGTGCGCCGCATCAAGGACGCGTCCGAAGCGCGTTACGAGGCCGGCATCATCGACTGCATCGACCTCGACCTGATCCCCGACGACCTGCCGTTCGGCGAACTGTCGGCCATCGCCGGTGACGCTGCCTATCAATACATTGCCCGCGCCGTGCAACTGGCCGAAGCCAGCCAGATTGATGCCATTTGTACCGCACCACTGAACAAGGAAGCGCTGCACGCCGGTGGCCACAAGTACCCTGGCCACACCGAAATGCTCGCGCACCTGACCAACGTCGACGAAGTGTCGATGATGCTGGTGGCGCCGCAACTGCGGGTGATCCACGTCACGACCCACATCGGCATCATCGACGCGATCCGCAAGATCGAGCCGGGCCTGGTCCAGCGCACCATCGAGCGCGGCAACGCGACACTGATCAAGTCCACGAATCGGCGTGTGCGGGATCAACCCGCATGCCGGTGAAAATGGCCTGTTCGGTTACGGCGAAGAGGAAGAAAAAATCATCCCGGCGGTGAAGCTGTTGCAGGAACGCGGCCTCGACGTCACCGGTCCGCTGCCGGCCGACACGCTGTTCTTCCGCGCTGGCCGCGGCGACTTCGATCTGGTGGTCGCGATGTATCACGACCAGGGTCACGGCCCGGTCAAAGTGCTCGGTCTTGAAGCCGGCGTGAACGTCACCGTCGGCCTGGACGTGATCCGCACCTCGGTCGACCACGGCACCGCGTTCGACATCGCGGGCAAAGGCATCGCCGATGAACGCAGCCTGCTCGAAGCGCTGCGCCAGGGTGCAGAGCTGGCCACGCGACGGGGATGAGCCGCACGGGCGCTGTCGTGTAAGATCGACCACCGTCCACCACGCGAGACCCGCCATGAAAGCCTCCGAACGCCACCGCGCCATCCTCGACCTCGTACGCATTGGCGATGCCAACGTCGAGCAATTGAGCGCGGCGCTCGGGGTTTCGGAAGCCACGGTGCGACGCGACCTCACCATGCTCGCCAAACAGCGACACCTGGTGCGCACCTATGGCGGCGCCACCTCCGTGGTCGGCGTTCATGAGCCGGAAGCTTCCCTCGAAGAACGCAAAACCAGCCAGTGGGAACAGAAGGACGCCATCGCCCAAGCGGCTGCGGCCCACGTCCAGGACGGCGATACCGTGCTGCTCGACGGCGGCACCACCTGCGCCGCGCTGGCCCATCATTTGTGCTCGCGACAAGACGTGCACGTGGTCACCAATAACCTGCTGGCCGTGATGACCCTCGCCAACGCGCCGGGTATTCGCCTGACCTTGATCGGCGGCGATTTGCGCGGTTCGAGCATGAGCACGCTGGGGCCGTTGGCCGAGCTGACGTTGAGCCGGTTGAGTGTCGACAAAGCCTTCCTCGGTGCGGACGGCGTGGTCGCGGAATTTGGATTGTGCGAGGCGAGTGCGCAGCAGGCGTATCTCAAGGAATGCATCATCAAACGGGCTGCGCAAATTGTCGTCCTTGCCGACACCGATAAACTCGGCCGCGCCCGTCAGCAACACTGGACGCCGATTGAGCGGGAGTGGCGGTTGATCACCGGTGCCACCGCCGATGAAGCTGCTCTCGCACCGTTCCATGCCCTCAAGCAAATCACCGTGGAAACCGTGACCATCGAATAATTGCACCCCCTGTGGCGAGCGAGCTTGCTCGCGCTGGGTCGCGTAGCGGCCCCAAAAAATCTCACAAGCAACGCCGTTTTTTGCACTCAAGGCGGCAGCAACCTCCCTCTCTACAAGGCTCATGTCGCAGAAATCCAATTTCGGCGACACGTTCCTCCAACATGTCGTTCGCAGCGACACGTTCTCAAGACGTGTCGCAAAAAGTGAAAAATTGCGACACGTTATGGCCTCATGCGCTGCGAAGCGGACGCATTGAATGCAAAAAGCCCCGATTGATTCGGGGCTTTTTATGCGTGCGATTTAGAGACAACGTCACTGGCTGCAGTTGCTACCCGGCGCATCAAGCACCTTCGCCACATCATCAATGATTGCCTTGCTCATATCCTGTAAAAAATGCGACGCCCAGGCATGCCGGTCGGAATCGCGAATCATGGCTGCGTCTGATGCCAGCAATTTGGAGATGTGGAGCAGATCTGATGCGTGGTGAAGCGCTCGGATGATCGGGACATCCCGATTGATTCGGAATAGAGGTTGGTTGTCGTGATAGGAGAAGGGAGTCAGGCCAATGGTTTTTAGATCTTGAGGGTTGGTCATTGGGCACCTCCGGGTGGTGACCAGTGAAGCAGAAATAAATTTGAACGGATTGATACCGGGCATTAGCAATCTCCTACATTAAGTGAGCGCTACCACGTTCGTTCTCAGGCGAATGGGTGACAGCTGTGCGCAGGCTGAGAACCGGAAATGTAGGAAACCGGCAGACCCGAAGGTCTCCCACGCACAGCCGCCATAACACGGAAATGCAGGCACAAAAAAACGCCGACAATCGTGATTTGGGGCGCTCGTGCGCCTACATATTACCCGGGTTCTCAGGCCCGGTCGCTGAATTGGCAGCGACGGGTTGAAGGTAGCTTGAGGGCTGCGGATGCGCAATCGTGGCTAGGTGGTGGCGTGGGTGGAAAATTTCAGGGCAGAGATCAGACGATCGAGCATTGCTCAGCTGTACGGCAAAGCCGTACAGTCGGGCTCATTTTCACGATTATCGAAACCGAAATTTTCAAGCGTTACGCTGAATCCATCTGGGACGATGGCGAACGTCATGAATTCATTACCTGGCTGGCGGCTAACCCGTTGGCCGGCGATGTGGTTCCTGGCAGCGTTGGTATGCGCAAGGTTCGTTGGTCCCGTAGCGGGATGGGCAAACGAGGTGGTACACGTGTTATTTACTACAACACGCTTTCAGAAGGCTCTATCTGGTTGCTTATCGCCTATACCAAGGCGAAATTCGACAATTTACCCGCAGCCTTCCTTAAGCAACTGAAGGAGGAAATCAGCAATGGTCAATGAACTGGAGCAATTCCAGCAGGACTTGCTGGACTCTGTACGTCAAATGAAAGCCGGCAAAGCGGCTCGCGTGACAGAGGTGCCGCTGTCAGCAGCTGCTGAAGCGCGTGCCAAAGTGGGTATTTCTCAAAGTGCGTTCGCTAAACTGATTGGAGTCAGTTTGCGAACGTTGCAGGATTGGGAGCAAGGGCGTCGGCAACCGACGGGTGCGGCGCAAACGCTGCTGCGTGTTGCGAGTCAGCATCCTGAGGCTTTGCGTGACCTGCAAGCAGTCTAGGACTAGGGAAAGGCCAGATTTGTTTCACGTAACCAATCTGGCCATTTAAAGCTCACTGTTCCATTTTTTCAGCGCATATCTCGAGCTAGTCATTACACCACGTAACGAATGATGTTCCCGCCCCCATCTTTATCCCCACCCCCCAAACTCCTACATTGAGCTCCAACACCTACCCATCATCCCGATGAGCAGGTCACTGGAGATCTTCCTCATGCCTTTCGTAAGCGTACGCATTACCCGCGATGGCGTTACCTCTGAGCAGAAAGCTCAGGTGATCGCTGAAATCACTGAAACACTGCAACGCGTCCTCAAGAAAGACCCGCACCTGACCCACATCGTGATCGAAGAAGTCGACACCGATAACTGGGGCTACGCCGGCATCACCACCACCCAGTACCGCAAGCAACTGGCTGAGAAGGAGGGCAAGTCGTGACTGCATCCGTCTCCATCGATTTCATTTCCGACGTGGTGTGCCCTTGGTGTGCATTGGGCGCGACGGCGTTAGAGCAGGCGATCGCGAACGTGGCCGGTGAAGTCTCGGTAGAGCTGACCTACAAGCCCTTCGAGTTGAACCCGAACATGCCGCCGGAAGGCGAGAAAGCCGTCGAGCACTTGATGCGCAAATACGGCCGCACCGCCCAAGACGTCGCCGCCGGTAAAGCCATGCAGATTGAACGCGGCAAGGCCATCGGTTTCACCTTCGATCTGGAGAAGCGCAGCCACTTCTACAACACGTTTGATGCGCATCGGTTGCTGTTGTGGGCGTTGCAGGAAGGGCGGCAGGTTGCACTGAAAAAAATCCTGCTACGCGCTTACTTCACTGACGGCCAGAACCCGAGCGATCGCGAGACGCTGGTTCGTTTGGCAGCAGAAGCGGGACTGGATGCGGCAGCGGCTCAAGACGTGTTGGCGTCCGGCGCGTTCGCCAAAGAAGTGCGTGAACTTGAAGCGTTTTACCAGCAACACGGCATCAATTCGGTTCCGGCCATGGTGCTTAACGGTCGTCACCTGGTGTCGGGTTCACAGTCGGTCGAGTACTACGAGCAGATGTTGAGACAAATGGCGAAGGAACCCGCCGAAGCTTGATTCATTACTTTTTAAACCATCATTTATCAGTAGAGGTTCATCATGAGCAATTCGAAAAAAGTCATCGTTATCACTGGCGCCTCCCAAGGTCTCGGCGCAGGCATGGTTAAAGCATTCCGTGATCTGGATTACAAAGTTGTCGCCACTTCGCGTTCGATCAAGCCATCCACCGATCCGGACATCCTCACTGTGGCCGGCGACATCGGCAACCCGGAAGTCGCTCAGAAAGTCATCCGTGAAGCCATCGCACGTTTCGGCCGCGTCGACACCCTGATCAACAACGCCGGTATCTTCGTCGCCAAACCGTTCACCCAGTACACCGCTGAAGACTACGCCAATGTGCTGTCGGTGAACCTGAACGGCTTCTTCTACATCACCCAACTCGCCATCAACGAGATGGAAAAACAAGGCAGCGGCCACGTCGTCAACATCACCACCAGCCTGGTCGATCACGCCATCGACGGCGTGCCATCGGTACTGGCTTCGCTGACCAAAGGTGGCCTGAACGCGGCGACCAAATCCCTGGCCATCGAATACGCCAAGCGCGGCATTCGGGTGAACGCGGTTTCCCCAGGCATCATCAAAACCCCGATGCACGGCGAAGAAACCCACGCAGCACTGGGCGCTCTGCACCCGGTCGGCCACATGGGCGAAATCAGCGACATCGCGCAGGCCGTTGTGTACCTGGACAGCGCCAACTTTGTGACTGGCGAAATCCTGCACGTGGATGGCGGGCAGAGCGCCGGTCACTAAGACCTGACCTGACTGTCCGCAGCGCCGTCGATCACGATCGACGGCGTTTTCATTTGGAGAACGCACCATGAACACCCACGTCCACAAGGTTTTCCTGATTACCGGCGTCAGCTCAGGCTTCGGCCTGGCCTTTTCGCAAGCAGCGCTGGCGGCGGGGCATACGGTGGTCGGCACGGTGCGGCGCGAATCCGAACGTGCAGCGTTCGAGGCGCTGGACGCCCACCGCGCCAGGGCATTCGTGCTCGACGTCACCGATTACCCGGCAATTGATCCGTTGGTGGCCGAAATCCTGCGCGAAGTAGGCCGGATCGACGTGCTGGTGAACAACGCCGGTTATGGCCATGAGGGGATTCTCGAAGAGTCGCCGTTGGCGGAAATGCAGCGCCAGTTCGACGTTAACGTGTTTGGCGCGGTCGCGATGATCAAGGCGGTTCTACCCGGCATGCGTGAGCAACGCAGCGGGCACATCGTCAACATCACCTCCATGGCCGGCTTCATCACCTTGCCGGGCATCGCCTACTACAGCGGCAGCAAATTCGCCCTTGAAGGCGTCAGTGAAGCACTGGCCAAAGAAGTGGAAAGCCTGGGTATCCACGTGACGGCCATGGCACCGGGCTCGTTTCGTACCGAATGGGC
>LNAP01002222.1_pt1 | contig 19697 bp, 18 predicted proteins | sample 602601 | NCBI WGS metagenome assembly LNAP01 (sample SAMN02440304, study PRJNA202911) | soil metagenome | biome: Subtropical and temperate rainforests or woodlands; isolation source: soil samples (1 kg each in a 20% v/v slurry with milli Q water) were... ...
CGATATCTCGGAGGGCGACGCGTACAACCGTGCGCTGGTCGACCGCGCCGAGCGCCGGCTGAAAAATCTCGACTTCTTCAAGAGCGTGAAGATCACGACCGAACCCGGCTCTTCGAGCGATCGCGTGATTCTCATTGTCGATCTGGAAGAGAAATCCACCGGCGACTTCTCCGTGTCGGGCGGCTATTCGACCACCGACGGCGCGCTCGCGGAGGTCAGCATTTCCGAACGAAACTTCCTCGGCCGTGGCCTGTTCGCAAAGGCCTCGGTGACGTATGGCCAATATGCGCGCGGCTATTCGCTGTCGTTCGTCGAACCCTATCTGCTGGACTATCGCGTCGCGCTCGGCCTCGACTTGTTCCAGCGCGAGCAACTCGCCAACAGCTATATCTCGTACGGCACCAAGACGCTGGGCTTCAGTCCGCGGCTGGGCTTCAGCCTGCGCGAGGATCTCGCGTTGCAGCTGCGATACTCGATCTATCAGCAGAAAATCGAACTGCCGAGCTATCTGAACAACTGTAACAACGTTCAATTTTTGCCCGACGGAACGCCGAATCCGCTGTTCAACCCCAGCCCGGCCTTTGCCAATGCCAACGGCATTGACTTGACGTCCACCAGTGGTCTCGGCTGCTACTCCGATGGAGAAGCCTCGCTGCCGGTCCGCAAGGAACTCCAGAATGGCAAGAGCCTGACGTCGATGGTCGGCTATTCGCTGAACTACAACACGCTGGACAACAACAAGAACCCCACCGACGGCTTGATCGTCGATTTCAAACAGGACTTCGCCGGCGTCGGCGGCGACGTCACCTACCTCAAGACCGCGGTCGACGCGAAATACTACACTCCGCTGGTCGCCGATATCGTCGGGTTGATCCACGTCCAGGGCGGCATCCTGAACCAGATCGGCAACGACAACCTGCGGATGCTCGATCACTTCCAGATGGGCCCGAACCTGGTCCGCGGCTTTGCGCCGAACGGCATCGGTCCGCGCGACATCAACCCCTACGGAACCGGCGACGCGCTGGGCGGCACCAAGTACTGGGGGGCGTCCGCCGAATTGCAGATGCCGTTCTGGTTCCTGCCGAAGGAAGTCGGACTCAAGGGCTCAGTCTATGCCGATGCCGGCGGGCTCTATGACTATAAGGGCCCGACGTCGTGGGCGGCCACGGGCGAGGTCAATGTGCCCGGCTGTATTGCGCCGACGCCGTATCCGAATCCCTCCCCTGGAACGTGTACGGGATTGCAGTACGACAGCGGCAACGTCGTCCGTACCTCGGTGGGTGTCGGCCTGATCTGGCAGTCGCCATTCGGTCCGCTGCGCTTCGACTATGCGATTCCTCTTACCAAGGGTCAGTTTGACCGGGTACAGGAATTCAAGTTTGGTGGCGGAACATCGTTCTAAGAGCATGATCCGGAAAAGTGGGTGCCGGTTTTCCGCAAGGATCATGCTCAAACAAAAGTTGGAGCGCTTTCGAGCGAAGGGATACCGGTTCGCGTGAAGAGAGCGCGTCTAAACAAGATTGAGCCCGGTTTTGATCGATCAGAACCGATTCTCTAGTTCGATCACCGGCCGGACCGCGACGGGTGGAATGGCGCAGCCGATATTCTTCGAACAGCCGCCTTCAACGACGTTGGCCGACATCGCCGCGCTGGCGAAGGTGCATCTGGTCGACCCGTCCCGCAGTGAGCAGCGGGTGAGGGGGCTGGCTTCGCTGGAAGAAGCCGGTCCGATGCATCTGACGTTTTTCGACAACCTGAAATATGCCGACCAGCTCGCTTCGACGAAGGCCGGCGCCTGCCTGGTAAGCGCGCGCTTCGAGGCCAATGTCCCCGCGCATGTGGCGATCCTGCGCGCCGCCCAGCCTTTCCGCGAATTCGTGAAGATTGCGCGCGAGCTGCACAGCGATGCGCTTCGCCCGACATCCTGGTTCGGCAATGCCGGGATCGCGCCATCCGCCGTCATCGACGCTTCCGCCCATCTGGAGGACGGCGTCATCGTCGATCCGCTGGCGGTGATTGGCCCGAACGTCGAAATCGGCGCCGGGACGGTGATCGGCTCAGGCGCGGTGATCGGCGCCCATGTCCGGATCGGCCGGGACTGCAACGTCGGTGCGCGCTGCGCGATCCAGGCCACGCTGATCGGCAACAACGTCCTGATCCATCCCGGCTGCAGCATCGGCCAGGATGGCTATGGCTTCGTCTTCTTTGGACCGGACGGCCATCTGAAGGTGCCGCAAACCGGCCGCGTCCTGATCCAGAACGATGTGGAAATCGGCGCCGGAACGACGATCGATCGCGGCAGCCTGCGCGACACCGTGATCGGCGAGGGTACGAAAATCGACAATCAGGTCCAGATCGGCCACAATGTGACCATCGGCAGGCATTGCCTGCTCGCGGCTCAGATCGGTCTCGCTGGTAGCCTGACGATCGGCGACAACGTGGCACTGGGCGCCAAGGTAGGCATCAACAACCACCTGCGGATCGGCGATGGTGCTCAGGTCACGGCGATGAGCGCGGTCAAGGACGACATCCCGGCGAACGGACGCTGGGGCGGCCATTTCGCAAAGCCGACGAAGCAGTGGTTCCGGGAAATCGTTGCGGTGGAGCGCTTGGTACGTGACAGCACGGCCGGTCCGAAGGGAGAGGGGCAGGATTGATGGAGTCACCGGTCAAATTCGAACTCATCGACATCAATGAAATCCTCAAGACACTGCCGCACCGTTTTCCCATGCTGTTGATCGACCGGGTTATCAACATCCGGGCCGATTACAGCGGCATCGGCGTCAAGAACGTCACCTTCAACGAGCCGCCGTTTCAGGGACATTTTCCGGATCGTCCGGTTTATCCGGGTGTGATGATGATCGAAGCCATGGCGCAGACCGCCGGCGTCATCGGCATCAAGTCGGTCGAAGGCACGGAGAAGCCGCGCGCGGTTTATTTCCTCACCATCGACAAGTGCAAGTTTCGTAAACCGGTGATGCCCGGCGATACCATCGAATACCACATGCGCAGCATCGGCCGCCGCAAGACCATGTGGTGGTTTCACGGCGACGCCAAGGTGGATGGCGCGATCGTTGCCGAAGCCGACGTCGGCGCGATGCTGACGGACTGATGTCGCCACCGTCGCGACGTCCCCGGTTTTACGACGTTGAACCAACCATCTCGAAATAGTGGGTAACCATACGTCACTGGACAGCATCAGCCTCCCGGGCTAACCAACGGAAAATCCAACGCATTCACCGGCTGACTACGGACCCCTCGATGAGTACGATCGATCCCACCGCGCGGATTGAAGATGGCGCTGTGATCGGCGAGGGCACGGTGATCGGACCGTATTGCATGATCGGCCCGCATGTCGTGATCGGCGCGAACTGCCGGCTGATCGGGCACGTGCACATCACCGCGCAGACCACGATCGGCGACGGCTGCACGATCTATCCGTTCGTCTCATTGGGCACGCCGCCGCAATCGCTGAGCTATCGCGGCGAACTCACCAGGCTCGAGATCGGCGCCGGCTGTACGATCCGGGAATCCGTGACCATGAACGCCGGCACGGTGGCCGGCGGCGGCATTACCCGTGTCGGCGATCGCGGTTACTTCATGAATTGCAGCCATGTCGGACATGATTGTCAGGTCGGCAATGACGTGATCTTCGCGACCTCGGCGACGCTCGGCGGCCACTGCGAGATCGGCGATTTTGTTTTCATCGGCGGGTTGTCCGCGGTGCATCAGTTCACGCGCGTCGGGCCGCAGGTGATGGTCGGCGGCGTCTGCGGCGTGCGCGGCGATGTGATTCCGTTCGGCCTCGTCAACGGCCAATACGCGGCGCTGGAAGGTCTCAACATCATCGGCATGAAGCGCCGCAAATTCACGCGCGAGCGGCTCGCGAAGGTCAGGTCGTTCTATCAAAAGCTGTTTCGCGGCCCGGGCATCTTTGCCGACCGGTTGACCGAAGTGCAACCGCTGGCGGACGAGGATCCCGCGATTGCGGAGATCCTCACCTTCATCGGCGATGCCAAGCATCGCGCGCTGTGCCTTCCCGCGGACGACAACAAGCATTGATCGCGGGGGCGCCGAAGCCATGACACCGAAGGCTTTGGAGATTTCATCGCCGGTCGGTTTGATCGCCGCGGGCGGCGTCATGCCGTTCGCGGTCGCGGATTCGCTGATCGCACGCGGTCTCGATCCCGTGCTATTTGCGCTCCGGGGGGCCTGCGATCCCGAGCGGGTGAAGCGCTTTCGCCACCACTGGATTTTTCTCGGACAGCTCGGCCGGGCGGTGAAACTGTTTCGCGCCGAAGGCTGCCGCGACCTGGTTTTCATCGGCACGCTGGTGCGGCCGGCGCTGTCGGAGATCCGGCTCGATTGGGGCACGCTGCGCGTCATCGGTCCGATCCTGACCGCCTTCCGCGGCGGTGACGACCATCTGCTGTCCGGGATCGGCCGCATCCTCGAACGCGACGGCTTCCGGATGGTAGGGATCAGGGATGTCGCGCCCGACGTGCTGATGCCGGAGGGCTGCCTGACACGGCTGTCGCCCGACGCAGATGCGACCGCCGATATCGTCAAGGGGCACGACGTGCTGCGGGCGCTGAGCGCGTTCGATATCGGCCAGGCCGCCGTCGTGATCGATGGCCATGTGGTTGCCGTGGAAGACATCGAGGGCACCGACGGCTTGCTGGCGCGCGTGGCGCGCCTGCGCAGCGAGGGACGCATTCGGGCCAAGCCGATGCGGGGTGTGCTCGTGAAAGCGCCGAAGAGCGGCCAGGACTTGCGCTACGATCTGCCGACCATCGGACCGCGGACCATCGAGGGCGCGGTCAAGGCGGGGCTTGGCGGGCTAGCGATCGTTGCCGGCAACACCATCGTGGTTGAGCCGCAGGCCACGATCGAGGCGGCGGACGCCGCGGGTCTTTTCGTGAAGGGACTGTCGGCGTGACGCAGCCGCGCGCACCAGCCGGCGTCGCGCGAAAGATATTCCTGATCGCGACCGAGGAATCCGGCGACCGGCTCGGCGCCCACCTGATGAAGGTCTTGCGCCAGCGTCTCGGCGACGCGGTCCGCTTCGAAGGCGTCGGCGGCCAGTCGATGGCGCGCGAAGGATTGACGTCGCTGTTTCCGATCGAGGAATTGTCGATCATCGGCCTCGCGGCCGTCGTAAAACAGTTGCCGAAGATCCTGCGCCTGATCCGGCAAACATCGGAGGCCGTCACGCAGGCCTCGCCCGATATCCTCGTCATCATCGACAGTCCCGACTTCACTCACCGCGTGGCACGACGGGTCCGCTCCCGCGATCCCTCGATCCCGATCGTCGACTACGTATCGCCCTCGGTGTGGGCGTGGCGGCCCGGCCGGGCGCGCGCGATGCTGGCTTATGTGGATCATGTCCTGGCCTTGCTGCCGTTCGAACCGGCTGCGTATCGGAGATTGGGCGGGCCGCCCTGCAGCTATGTCGGTCACCCCCTGGTCGAACAAATCGCCACGCTCCGGCCGGCTGCCGATGAGCAGGCGCGCCGGGATGGGCAGCCGCCGGTGCTCTTGGTGCTGCCGGGCAGCCGCCGCAGCGAGATCAGGCATCACATGGCGGTATTCGGCGACACGTTGGGCCGGCTGCAGGCCGAAGGCGTGGCGTTCGATCTGGTGTTGCCCACCATGCTGCATCTGCAGGACGCCGTCCGGGAGGGCGTCAAAAGCTGGCCGGTGCAGCCGCGGATCGTGGTCGGCGAAGAGGAGAAGCGCGCCGCGTTCCGGATCGCGCGGACGGCACTCGCCAAGTCCGGCACCGTGACGCTCGAACTTGCGCTGGCCGGGGTGCCGATGGTGACGGCCTACCGCACCGGCGCGGTCGAGGCGTGGATATTGCAGCGCGCGATCAAGGTGGAGTCGGTGATCCTGGCGAATCTCGTGGTCGGCGAGAATGTCGTTCCGGAATTCCTGCAACGGGATTGCACGCCGGAGAAACTATCGCCGGCGCTGCGCGAGGTGCTGACGGATTCGCCATTGCGGCGGCGGCAGGTCGAGGCGTTTGCCAAGCTCGATCAGATCATGTCGACAGGCAGTGAGCCGCCGAGCGTAAGAGCCGCGGATATTGTTCTGGCGACGATGCAGAAGGCGCGGCGGCAGAGTTTAGAATCGTAGGGCGGGCAAAGGCGCCCTTTGCGCCGTGCCCACCATCCATCAACGCAATTGCCTCTTGGAAGGTGGGCACGCTCTCGCTTTGCCCACCCTACGATTTTGGCGCACCAGTTAGCGTCGGCTTACTTCCGCTTGGCGATATCGACGTAATCGCGGCGGGTGACGCCGGTGTAGAGCTGGCGCGGCCGGCCGATCTTCTGCTGCGGATCTTCGATCATCTCGCTCCACTGGCTGATCCAGCCGACGGTGCGGGCGACCGCGAACAGCACGGTGAACATCGAGGTCGGGAAGCCCATCGCCTTCAGCGTGATGCCCGAATAGAAGTCGACGTTCGGATACAGCTTGCGATCGATGAAATAGGGATCGCTCAGCGCGATCTTTTCCAGCTCCATCGCGACCTTCAGCATCGGATCGTCGCCATGGCCGGTTTCCGCCAGCACCGCATGACACATCTTCTGCATGATCTTGGCGCGCGGATCGTAGTTCTTGTAGACGCGATGCCCAAAGCCCATCAGGCGGACTTCGCTGTTCTTGTCCTTCACCCTTTTGATGAAATCGGGAATCTTGTCGACGGTGCCGATGTCGGCGAGCATCGCGAGTGCGGCTTCATTGGCGCCGCCATGGGCCGGGCCCCACAGGCAGGCGATGCCGGCGGCGATGCAGGCGAACGGGTTGGCGCCGGAGGAGCCGGCGATGCGCACCGTCGAAGTCGAGGCGTTCTGCTCGTGGTCGGCGTGCAGGATGAAGATCTTGTCGAGCGCATCCGCCAGCACCGGGTTGATCTTGTAGTCCTCGCACGGCACCGCGAAGCACATGTTCAGGAAATTCTCGGCGAAGGAGAGCGAGTTCTTCGGATACACGAAGGGCTGGCCGATGGTGTATTTGTAGGCCATTGCGGCCAGCGTCGGGACCTTCGCGATCATCCGCATCGACGCGATCATGCGTTGCGTCGGATCGTTGATGTCGGTGCTGTCATGATAGAACGCGGCCAGCGCGCCGACTGCCGCCACCATGATCGCCATCGGATGGGCGTCGCGGCGGAAACCCTGGAAGAACCGCGCCATCTGCTCATGGACCATGGTGTGATGGATCACGCGGCTGTCGAAGTCTTCCTTCTGCGCCTTGGTCGGCAACTCGCCGTAAAGCAGCAGATAGCAGGTCTCGAGGAAGTCACCGTGCTCGGCCAGTTGCTCGATCGGATAGCCGCGGTATTCCAGGATGCCGGCGTCACCGTCGATATAGGTGATCTTGGACTGGCAGCTGCCGGTCGAGGTGAAGCCGGGGTCATAGGTGAACATGCCGGCCTGGCCGTAGAGCTTGGCGATGTCGATCACGTCGGGCCCAACGGTGCCGCTCAGGATCGGGAAATCGTAGGTCTTGTTACCGACCGTTAATGTTGCGGTTTTGGTGCTTGATTTTGCGTCCATCGTGAGGTCCCCGATGAAATCGTTGCGAAAGCCGGGTCTGCCTTGGTGCCGTTCTCCAGGAGATAGCGAGGCAAGCCGGATTGTCTAGAAGGCGTCATTAAATGGGTAGCTTATTGCCCTGTGCACTGCAAGACGGACTAAACGCAGGTGCGATACCACCCTAGACCAAGGCCTGATCGGCCAGCCGGGCCAGGCATTCGTCCCGTCCCAGCACCGCCAGCACGTCGAAGATTCCCGGCGACGTCGTGCGTCCGGTCAGCGCCGCACGCAGCGGCTGGGCGACCGCGCCAAGCTTGAGGTTGTTGGCTTCGGCGAACGCCCGCATCGCGGCCTCCGTGGTTTCGGAGGTCCACGGCGTCACGGTTTCCAGCGCGCGGCGAAGCTTGCCGATCAGTTCGCGGTTCTCCGGCGTCAGCACAGCCGCCGCCTTCGGCTCGATCTCGAGCGGCCTGTCGGCGAAGATGAAATAAGAACCGTCGGTCAGTTCGATCAGCGTTTTGGCGCGCTCCTTGAGGCTCGGCATCGCCCGCAGCAATTGCGCGCGCGTGGTATCATTGAGCTTTGCCTTGAGCTCTGAACCGTTAGGAATGTAATCCAGCACGTTCTCGAACATGGTCACCAGGGATTGATCGTCGGCGTGACGGATATAATGGCCGTTGAGGTTTTCCAGCTTGGCGAAATCGAACCGGGCGGCGGAGCGGCCGACGCCGGAGAGGTCGAAGGCGTCGATCATTTCCTGCGTGGAAAATATCTCCTGGTCGCCATGGCTCCATCCGAGCCTGACCAGGTAATTCCGCAGCGCCGCCGGCAGATAGCCCATGGCGCGGTAGGCATCCACGCCCAGCGCGCCGTGGCGCTTCGAGAGCTTCGAGCCGTCGGGTCCATGGATCAACGGAATATGGGACATGCTGGGAAGGTCCCACCCCAGCGCATCGTAGATCTGCTTCTGGCGCGCGGCGTTGATCAGATGGTCGTCGCCCCGGATGATGTGGGTGACGCCCATGTCGTGGTCGTCGACCACGACTGCGAGCATGTAGGTCGGATTGCCGTCGCCGCGCAGCAGGACGAGATCGTCGAGGTTCTCGTTCTGCCAGACCACGCGGCCTTGGACCTGGTCTTCGATAACGGTCTCGCCGGTCTGCGGCGCCTTGAGCCGGATAGTGGGTTTCATGTCGGGCGGCGCTTCCGAGGGGGCGCGGTCGCGCCACAGGCCGTCGTAGAGCCGGGTGCGGCCGTCGGCGCGCGCCTTCTCGCGCATCGCCGTAAGTTCCGCGGGCGTCGCGTAGCAACGATAGGCCTTGCCGCTGGCGAGCAGTGCTTCCGCCACCTCGCGGTGGCGCGCGGCTCGGCTGAACTGGTAGATGACGTCGCCGTCCCAATCGAGTTCGAGCCATTTCAAGCCGTCCAGGATCGCGGCGATCGCGGGCTCGGTCGAGCGTTCCCGGTCGGTATCCTCGATGCGCAGCAGCATCTTGCCGCCGTGCTTTCTGGCATAGAGCCAGTTGAACAGCGCCGTCCGGGCGCCTCCGATATGGAGGAAGCCGGTGGGCGAGGGGGCAAAGCGTGTGACGACGGAATCGGCCATTACAGGAGCGGGTCGTGGACAAAAGAGGCATGCGCGAGGCGCGCTGGTGTATAGCAGGTGCGGTACATAACTAAAGCCTTCCTTGGGAGGTGCGGATTTGGCAGAACCTCCCTTGATTCCCAAGCAGGAACCATAAATGACGGCAGAACCGGTAGCGCCAGAGGCGGGGCGCGATTTCATTCGCGACATCGTCCAGGCCGATCTCGAAGCGAAAAAGTACCAGCAGGTCGTGACGCGCTTCCCGCCGGAGCCGAACGGCTATTTGCACATCGGCCACGCCAAGTCGATCGCGCTCAATTTCGGCATTGCGCAGGAGTTTGCCGGCCGCTGCAACCTTCGGTTCGACGACACCAATCCGACCAAGGAAGAGCAGGAATATATCGATTCCATTCAGGCCGACGTGCATTGGCTCGGCTACGACTGGGGAACCGACGTGTTCTACGCGTCGGACTATTTCGATCGCCTGTACGAATGGGCCGAGGGCCTTATCAAGGCGGGCCACGCCTATGTCGATGACCAGTCGCAGGAAGAGATCCGGCTTGCGCGCGGCACGCTGACCGAGCCCGGCAAGAACAGCCCGTTCCGCGACCGACCGGTAGAGGAGAACCTCGACCTGTTCCGCCGCATGAAGGCCGGCGAGTTTCCGAACGGCGCCCGCGTGCTGCGCGCCAGGATCGACATGTCGTCCGGCAACATCAACCTGCGCGACCCCGTGCTCTACCGGATCCTGCACGCCACGCACCCGCGCACCGGAGACAAGTGGTCGATCTATCCGAGCTATGATTACGCGCACGGGCAGTCGGACGCGATCGAGGGCGTGACCCATTCTATCTGCACGCTGGAATTCGAGGACCACCGGCCGCTGTATGAATGGCTGCTCGACAAGCTGCCGGTGCCCTCGAAGCCGCACCAGTACGAATTCGCGCGGCTGAATCTCACCTACACGTTGTTGTCCAAGCGCGTGCTGACCCAGCTCGTGCGCGACGGCCATGTCAACGGCTGGGACGATCCGCGCATGCCGACCATCGCCGGATTGAAGCGGCGCGGGGTGCCGCCGGCGGCGATCCGCGATTTCGTCAGGCGCATCGGCGTGGCCAAGGCCAACAGCGTGGTCGATGTCGGCATGCTCGAATTCTCGATCCGCGAATGCCTCAACCGGACGTCGTTGCGGCGGATGGCGGTGCTGCGGCCGCTGAAGGTCGTGATCACGAACTATCCGGAAGGCAGCAGCGAGGAACTCGAAGCCATCAACCATCCCGACGATCCGGCGGCCGGCACGCGCCGCATCGCGTTCGGCCGCGAGCTCTATATCGAGCGCGACGACTTCATGGAGAATCCTCCGAAGAAATTCTTCCGCCTCTCGCCGGGCACCGAGGTGCGGCTGCGCTATGCCTATTTCATCAAGTGCACCGACGTGATCAAGAACGCAGCCGGCGAGGTCACAGAACTTCGTTGCACCTACGATCCCGCGACCAAGGGCGGCAACGCGCCGGACGGACGCAAGGTCAAGGCGACCATGCACTGGCTGTCGGCCGAGCAGTCGGTGCCTGCTGAAATCCGCGTCTACAATCAGCTGTTTTCAAAGCCCAACCCGGACGCCGCTAACTTCGCCGCTGATCTCAATCCGCAGTCGCTGGAAGTGTTGTCCGACGCGCGGATTGAGCCTGCGATCGCCGCGGCCAATTCGAACGAGGTGATGCAGTTCGAGCGCCAGGGTTATTTCGTGCGCGACAAGGACTCGACGCCCGGCAAGCCGGTATTCAACCGCACCATCGGCCTGCGCGATACCTTTGCGAAAGAAGTCGGCAAGGGCTAGGCTGGCGCGAGCTGAAATTCCGGCGATTGGGATCATCGATGCAAAGCGCTGCCGACGACACCGTAGCCGACGACATCGTATTTGGTATCATCGAGAACTGGTCGGCAGGCTTCAGCAGGCTCGACGCTGAAGCGCTCGCATCGCTCTATTCGAACAACGCGTTCTTCTTCGGCTCGAATCCGACCCTGTATCGGGGACGCGAGGGCGTTGCGGCCTATTTCAATGCGTTGCCGCGCTGGGATGCGCCGGCGGTTCGCTTCACCGACAGGCGCACTGTCCGGGCGGGGCCGGACCTGATCAACCTCGCGGCGACGGCGAATTTTTCCCTCGGCGAAGACGTCGCACCATTGTCGGTGAAGATCACCTGGGTCATTGCGCGGGAGGACGGCGATTGGAAAATCGTCAGCCATCATGTCTCGTCCAAGACGCCACTGATTTAGCTCGCTTTACCGGACTCTTTTTCTCCTCTTGAGCGGCAGGCCATTTCGCGCGCGAGCGGGCTGCGCCGGACCAGCCGGCGTTCAACTCCGGTCATCGAGCTGAGTGACAGTTTTGTGATGGGGGTTGGCGATGCCAGACAAATGCGCAAAATGCGACCGAGTGTCGCGATCACTGGCGACGATAACATCGCGCGTAAGGAAGCCGCGCGAGAGGCGCCTCTGCGATCGTCGTTGTACGCATCCGGCGCAAGACGCAAACGCCCGGACTCATTGATTCAGTAGCGAAAAACCCGCAGCGACCGAGGCGAACGCGACGAGGGTGAATGCTACCTTCGCTGGCGAAGTGCCCGGCTGCAGTCTGTGGTCAATTCACATCCCCGTCATTGGCGCCCGTTTACCTTACGCAAACTACTTTCTGTTTGTGAACAAAGGGGAAAACTATGTTTCGTAAATTGCTGTTGGGCTGCGTCGTAGCAGTCGCCGGTCATTGCGTGAGCGCCCAGGCGGCCATCATCGATGTGACCTACACCGGCACCATCTACAATAGCTTCAGCACGGACGGTGCTGGAATGTTCGGCACCGCCGGCGCCAGCCTGACCGGCCAGGCGATCAGCGTCAGCTACACCTACGACACTTCGCTTGCGCCGATTCAAAACAATCCAAACCCGGTTTCCAATCAAACCATCTCGGGTGCCACGACCGCCATCGACATCACGATCAACGGGATCACTCAAACCTTCACTTCGTTCTTCAGCTCGCTTGCGCTGAACTACAACAGCGGCGTTGGCCAGAGCCGTGTCCAGCACGAAGCGTTTTTCGACAATTCCGGCGTGAACTACATTACGATGCAGTTGGTCGACAACGTAAACGGGGCGCTGCCGATCGATCTTACCGCGCCTTACGACGTCACCAGCCTCACGACCGGTACCGGCTTCTTCAGGCTCGGTAATGGCACCCAGGCACTCTTCCAGCCGACGCATGTGACGGCGGTCGAAGTCGTGGCTGCCGTTCCGGAGCCGTCGACCTGGGCCATGATGGTACTGGGCTTTGCCGGCGTCGGCTTCATCGCCTATCGCCGCCGCAACCAGGCGTTCCGCGTCGCCTGATCGTCCGATCGATCGAAGCAACAGAGAGACCGCCTTCGGGCGGTCTTTTTTTGCGTAAGCAGTGACTTTGTTGAGGAGGGCGTCGCCGTCCTTCGCCGCATCCTGTCGGCATTCTGCATCCGTTTCGTCGAGCGCAAGTTGAAACGCCGCGAGGCAATCAAGAAGCGCAAACAGGACGGTAGAGGCCAAGGAGTTTCATGGCACATTCACCGCCGGCATCGGAGCGGTAGGCAGCGGCCGGAAGGGCTCGTGCCTCATCGCCAACATAGCGACCAATACAACAACGATGGCGACCAGACTGCGCATTGCGATGCCGAACATGGCGTGGAGAGCTAACAGCGTTTGGAAATGAGGGTTATGAAGGTCACTCAAGTTGACCACGAAGCTGGTCCGGGGCCGTCACCCGATCGGGTGAGTCTCAAACCTCTCGACAACAAAAGGACCGCCGCAGGCGTCTTCATTGTTCCACTGTTACCTTTTGCACAGACGGCGGAACAGCACTCCGTTAGCTTCGTCGCATTGCCCGGCCGACGTATATTTGCGATCGCCCCGGCTGCGCCGCCGGGCCTTTCGTTGATGCGTCTCGCGCGAGGTTTGGATGGGAAAGTGCATCCGTGATCGAATACCGGGCTTACTTCGTTGGTGCGGACGGGCATTTCGCCGGCCACGAACCGTTAATCTGCGCCGACGATGGCGAGGCGATCGAGAAGGCGACCCAACTCATTGCGAGCCAGGATATTGAGCTTTGGAGCGGCCCTCGATTGGTCGCACGCTTACGCCGCAAAAAGAGCTCGGGGTCGATTTGAAAGATTTCCAGAATGGAACAATTTTGCGCTAGCGCGGTCTAATTTAAATCGGTGCAGTCGCGTGAATGCCATGCCCCACAAGAACGAACGCGTCGAACTCGAAATGAAGATCATGAAAGCCCGTCAGTTGGCGCGTGCGGCGGACGACACGACCAGAGAACGGCTGGAGGCGCTGGCCGCCGAACTGGAACAGAAGCTCCGCGAGATTGACGAGTAACGGGCGACTTCCCTTTGGCTGCCTTGCTCCGGTACCCGTAGCCGAGGCCATGATCCTTTCGACGAACTTCGGTGCCAAAACGGAGTTACTCAATCAGCAGATCGTCCAGGGGTTTGCCGGCCGCCAATAACCGGGTCACCCAGAGCGGCTGCCTGCCGCGGCCGGACCATTGCTGACGAGGATTTTCAGGATTGCGGTATTTTGGCTGGACCTTTGGATAGGCGCGGCGAGGGCGGTCCTTGCTTGCCTGGACGCCAGCGAGACGGAGCCGATCGAGCTGCTTTTCCAGCTGATTTTTTTCGGCCTCCATTTTGGCGGTAAGTATCGAACCGACTGTTTCATGGAGCGCCCAAAGCTCGTCGACAGACATGGTCTGAAAATCTTTGCGTTTCATCGCTTAAGCCATGCTCGCGCATCGCGCGCGTGTTCTGAAAATAAACTGGTGAAAGAAAAAAGCGCCGCCTCGCGGCGACGCTCTAGAATCCAAGATCTATCGCCGGGGTCAAGCGGAGAGCATCGCGCGTTGCGCGCGGCGGTTGAGTCAAGGTAGCGAGACCAACAAAAAAGACCGCCGGAAGGCGGCCCTGTGACGTTGATCTGGCGCGACTGATCAGGTTGCGTTGAGGGTAGGTTGATCGCGACGACGATAGGCCGGCAACCCGACGCCGGCAAAGCCCAGAACCAGCATGGCCCAGGTCGAGGGTTCGGGAACGGCGCTGATCGAAGCCGACACCGGAAGATCGCGATTCAACGGGCTGCTGGATGTTTTGTAGACGCAAGCATTCGATGTGACGCCAATCATTTCGGTCGCAGGGCCTCTTCGAAATTTTCTCGCTCTTGATTTTGCGTAGCCTGCCGGCGTTACAGCAGAGTGACAGGGGGGTGTGCCCCCTCACGCGAAAGGCGACGGGTGGGGAACTGAACAGCACTCAACCCGTTTCCACTGACCGACGTGGAGAGATGCTGTGAATCGATGCATTCGGAATTTTACGGTTGTTGCCTGCATTGCGTGGCCGGCATCGGGGTTCGCTCAGAACCAGCCGGCACCGTCTCGCGAGGATGCGGAGCGGAACGCCTTCCAAACTCCGACAACAGGCGCCTCCAAACAAGGCGAGCCGGAACATTCGCGCGACAACAACCCGCTATCTGGCTCGCAGGGGCCGGCAACCAATCCCGAAAGCAAAAACATCACCGAACCAACCGGGAGCCCGACGAAGGCAAGCCCGAACAGTCCCGACAAATAGGGCAAGTCATTTAGGAGCAAGTCATTCCGCCTGACGATAGCGGCAGCAAACGACGGCAGGCCCGATCGGGAATCGCCGTGTTCTAAACGGGCTGAACGGCCTTCACGAGGTGTTTTTGTTGAAGTTGGCGTTGCCGTCCTTTGCCCGGTCTTTTCCGGGTATTCTGCATCCGTTCCGCTATTCGCCCTGCGACGCCTTGCGATAGCATCAGGGCCTGTGAACGTATCGTAAGGTGTGGGGCAGGTGGCAGAGCGGGGCAGGGCTCCCGGCCGGACCCAGGGTTTTGCCGGGACGTGGCCGCCGCGCGCGGCGACGCAGGCCGGCGGCTTTGTGCCATCCGGCTTGGCGGCATGGCAGCCTCTTATCGCGAAGCTGCGCGAATGGGCTGGCGCCGAAGCCGGCGCCGGCCGCTTGCTGCCGTGGGTGCCTGTCGCATTCGGCTCCGGCATCGCCTTCTATTTCGCCGCCGATCATGAGCCGGTTCTGTCGGTCGCCGCCGTCGCGGCCGTTGGGCTTTGCGTGGCCGCGTTCTTTTTGCGGCGGCAGAAGATATTTCCCATCGCAGTGATGATCGCTGCGGTCGCTGCGGGTTTTGCGGTAGCGACATGGAAAACCGCACGCGTCGCGCATGGCGTGCTGGCGAGGCCGATGTATTCGGTCTCGCTGTCGGGATTTGTCGAGACCCGCGACATCCGCGAGCGCACCGACCGCTTCGTCCTGCGCGTCGCCGCGATGGAGGCTCCGCGCGGCCAGGCAAAACTGGAGCGCGTTCGCCTTTCGGTGCGAAAGGGCACCGCGCCCGCGGTCGGCAGTTTTGTCGAGCTGAAAGCGCGGCTGCAGCCGCCGCTGGCGCCGCTCAGGCCGGGCAGTTACGATTTCGGCCGCGATATGTATTTTGCCGGCATCGGCGCCTCCGGCTTTGCGATGGGCACGATCAAGACGATGGAGCCGCCGGTCGCCGGCGGCCTGCGGCTCGGCTATGCCGCCACCATGCAGGGATTGCGCGACGCCATCGACGCGCGAATTCGCACCGCGCTGGAGGGCGACCGGCGCGCGATTGCGACGGCGCTGCTGACCGGCCGCCGCGACGCGATCTCGGCGCCGGTCAATGATGCGATGTTCATTTCGGGCCTTGGCCACGTGCTGTCGATTTCCGGCTATCACATGGCGGTCGTCGCCGGCGTGGTGTTCTTCGCGGTCCGCGCGCTGCTGGCGCTGATCCCACAGCTCACCGTCGGCTTTTCGATCAAGAAATGGTCGGCGGCCGCGGCGCTTGCTGCCGCAGCGTTCTATCTGCTGCTGTCGGGTGCCGAAGTCGCGACGCAAAGATCGTTCTTCATGACCGCGGTGGTGCTGATCGCGGTGATGGTCGACCGCCGCGCCGTGACGTTCCGTACGCTGGCGGTGGCGGCGATGATCGTGCTGGCGGTCGCGCCGGAAGCGCTGGTGCATCCGAGCTTCCAGATGTCGTTTGCGGCGACGCTTGGCCTGGTGGCCCTGATACAGATCGGCATGCCCCGTTTGTTTGCCGCGCCCGACAACTCGGCCACCGCGCGGGTGGCGCTATGGGGCGGGCGCGAGATCGCGATGCTGGCGCTGGCCTCGCTGGTGGCGGGGCTCGCAACCATGCCCTACGCCGCCTTCCACTTCCACCGGGTGACGCCCTATGGCGTGCTCGCCAATCTGGCGGCGATGCCGGTGGTGTCCGCACTGGTGATGCCGGCGGGCCTGCTCGGCCTGCTTGCGATGCCGTTCGGCTTTGACGGCGTGTTCTGGCGCGTCATGGGAGGCGGCATCGACTGGATGGTCGTGGTCGCGCAATGGGTCGCGGCATTGCCCGGCGCGATCGGCCGCATGCCGGCGTTCGGCATCGGCCCGCTGATCGCGGCGAGTTTTGGCATCATCCTGTTCGGATTGTTGCGGACGCCGCTGCGCTGGTCGGGTGTCGCCGTGCTGACGCTAGCGGTGGTGTGGGCGCTGGCCGTGCCGCAGCCGGATATCCTGATTTCCGCCGACGGCCATAACGTCGGTGTCCGCGGCAGGGACGGCCGCCTGCACCTGATGCGCACCGCCAAGGATGCCTTCCTGCTCAGGGAATGGCTGGCGGCCGATGCCGACGCCCGGCAGGCGACGGAGGCTTCGCTTTCGGACGGCGTCTCGTGCGACGAGGCCGGTTGCGTGGCGCAGACGGCCGGCGGCGAACTGATCGCGCTGGCGCTGCGGCCGGAGGCGCTGACGGAGGATTGCGATCGCGCCGCCCTGGTGGTGACCACGAGGCAGGCGCCGTCGGCGTGTCCAGCTTCGGTGATCGATCAGGAGCGTCTGCGAAGGCAGGGCGCGATGGCGCTGCGCCGAACCCGCGACGGATTTGCGATCGATGCGGTCAGGCCGAAAGGCATCGATCGGCCGTGGTCGCCGGCGGTCCCGGGCGACACCGGGGCGGAAACAAATTTCGTGCGCCCCGCGGCTCCCCGCGGCCAGGACGCGACGCCATCGGAAGCCGACCTGCAGGCGGAGGACTAGAGCACGATCGGTTCTGATTGAATCAGAACCGAAGCTCTAGATTCTTGTTTTGACGCGTTTTCTTCACGCGAACCGGTATCCACTTCGCTCGAAAACGCTCTAGGCGGGGCGGAAAAGTTGGGGTAGCTTTGAGGAGTGATGAGTTTAAGTCGTATTGGAAAACAATTTATTAGAGACGTCCTCGGCAAGCGCGACCTGGAAATTACCCGGCGCCTGCCTGAGAACGGCCCTGTGTTGCCGCTGCTTCGGTTGCTGATCGAGAGAGTGATCTCGACGGAAGGCAAGGGCATCATCTTGCAGATCGGCGCGAACGACGGGGTCGTCCACGACCCCGTTCATGAGATCATTTCCGAACTGTCGCTGCCCGCCATTCTCGTCGAGCCGCTCCCTGATCTGTTCGAGCGCCTGGTCAGGAATTACGAGGCTGAAAAAGACATCGCGTTCGAGAACGTGGCGATAAGCGACAAGCCGGGGCAGGCGGAGATCTTTCGCGTGTCCGGCAACCATCATTTCCCGGACTGGATCCAGGGCCTCGCCAGTTTTGACAAATCCGTGCTGACCCGGGAGAACAAGAACTTATCCGAGCCGCTCGATAAGTACATAACTTCGGTCAAGGTGCCCGTCATCACGGTGCAGCAACTGCTTGAAAGGCACGGCAATCCCCATGTCATCGCGCTGCAGATCGACACCGAGGGACATGACTACGCCGTGATCAGATCCGCTATGGCGGCCGGCTGTCTTCCGAGGATCATCAATTACGAGTCAAAGCACCTCGTGATGAACGATCAGATTGAGTGTCGTGAGTTGCTGGCCTCCCACGGCTACTCCTTCCTGACCAATTTTGCAGACACCCTGGCCTATCGCGAAAAGACTTCGTAAGCGCATGCGCGCGGTGACGCCGCTATCTTCGACGGTCACGCGGAAAACCATGCTGAAAACAACAGACGCTTCATCTCTCGCTGAGCGACAGGCTTCCACTCACTTCAAATGCGCCGAGGCGAAATTCCTCGTTGGCATCGTCCGTCGCCCTCGTCTTGACGAGCGTAAACGACGCATTCGGGAATTGCTCCCAGACCGCAAGATCTTCCGCCGCAACCGTGAGCCAGCCGAACCTGAACATGTACCGGCCGGGTTCGGTCACGCGTCCGACTTGTTGCCAGGTGACTTTATTGACGACCAATCATTTCCTCCTTCACGAGCCTGCCCGCCGCCCCCAACGCCGTTCGGGCCATGGGACAACATTCCCGGCTTGGCGCCGGTTCCGGCCAATCCGTCGCTCATGCGCATCTCGAAGGCGTCGAGCTGCACGGCGAACGTCGCCAGCGCCAGCCTGAGATTAAACAATTCTGTGGCCCGCGCGTCATCGCGGCGATCCATGGGACCATCCATGGCAGCAAGGGTTACGTGCGGTCCGGCGTGGCCAATATCAATTGACGGTGCGTGGCGTATCCCCGCCGGTGGCGCCGGCGAGGATACCACACGGCCAATTCAATCAACGGAGACCGACGTCGGGGCGTTCGTTTCGGCAGCGGGATGCGCGTGCTCGCCAATCTGTTGAGACACGGGCATTTGCAGCACGGTCGCCCGCTGGCCTTCGCAGAGCAACGTCACCAGCACATTGCTGCCATCGGGGAATTCGATCGCATCGTGATGGCGATGCGGGACATCCGGATCGATCACTCCGAATTTCCCGACCCGGTAATCCACTTCCCGCGTCCAGATCCACCTGTTGTCGTATTTGACATTTTCGGCGAATGCCAATTCGGTTCCAGGAAGGAGGCAGACCGCCACTCCCGGCTCGCTTTCTGATGCGAAGCCGCGGGTAGAGGTGCCGCGGAAGGTAGTCGTGATCAGCGTCTCTCCAACCTTGGCGGGGCGCGATGCCACAGCGTGCAGACTATAGTCACACATCGGATTGCTCCTCTTTGTCGAGATAGCGAACCCGCGCCCCTAGGAGGCGCAGGCCTCTATCAGAGTGGAAGCAACTGATTTTATCCCGGTTATGGGCAATTGTGCGACCCTGCGTCAGCCTGTCCGATCACAAACGCGCTACGCGGATTGCTGTCGGCGGTACGACGCCGGCACAAAAAAGCGCCAGGCTAGCGCATTTTCGGACGATAGCTCGCGCCGGACGCGACCCGGATAGGCATCGGTCCAGTGAAGCATACGCGCCCGGAAGTAGAATCTCTCAAAACGAGAAGCTGGCGTTCGGTCCTGATTCAATCAGGATCGTGAGCCCTGAAAAAATCTGTTGCATTTTCAACGCCTTACTCCGTTGTTAGTCACTCGGATTTCAGCCGTTAGTCACCTTGGCGTTCTTGCTTTGGCTTGCGGCCACTTTCGCCATGCCGCTGATCGCCATTTCGTCTTGCTCGATCTCCGCGATGTACGTCTGCAG
>LNAP01002225.1_pt1 | contig 19686 bp, 22 predicted proteins | sample 602601 | NCBI WGS metagenome assembly LNAP01 (sample SAMN02440304, study PRJNA202911) | soil metagenome | biome: Subtropical and temperate rainforests or woodlands; isolation source: soil samples (1 kg each in a 20% v/v slurry with milli Q water) were... ...
CCAGCCGCGAGCGCAATGGCCGCGTGATCGGGGAGGTGGCGCTGGGCCGGCTCGACGCGGAGGCCTTCGACGAGGCGGCCCGCAAGATCGCTGGGCTGGTCGGCGGCGCCTGATCGTCGCATCGGGCGGGCAGGCGCCGGCTTCGCCTTGATCGCCGCGCGCGTGCGGCCCAAAAGGCGCGAATGCGGCAGATTCGAACGATGAACCTCGCCTGGCGTGTGGCGACCTTCGTCGTCATCGCCGCCCTCGGCCTGCTCTACGTCAAGTGGCTGCCCTATTACGACCGCGCCTTCGTGGCCGCGGCCGACCACTCGATCGGCAAGTCCATCCTGATGGGAGAGGCGGCCAGCGCCCCGGCGGCCTCGATCGAGGCGGCGCTCGGCTATGCGCTGGCCTATGGCAAGGCGATCTGGAAGGCGATGGTGCTGGGGCTGCTGCTCGGCTCCGCCGTTCAGGCTCTGCTGCCCGCCGACTGGGTGGCGCGCCTGCTCGGCGGCAGACACTTCGGAAGCGCCCTGGCCGGCGGCGTGCTCGCGCTGCCCGGGATGATGTGCACCTGCTGCGCGGCGCCCGTCGTCGCGGGGCTTCGCCGGGCGCAGGCCTCGGCGGGAGCGGCCATCGCCTTCTGGCTCGGCAATTCGGTGCTCAACCCGGCGACCCTGATCTTCATCGGCTTCGTGCTCGGCTGGCGCTGGGCGGCGCTCCGGCTGGTGCTCGGCGTGCCGCTGGTGTTCGGGCTGGGCTATCTGGCGAACCGGATGACCTCGGCGCGCGAGGTCGCCCAATCGGAGGCGATGCTGAACGCGCTGGCGGGCGAAGCGCAGCAACCCTCGTTCCGGCGCTGGCTTGCGATCCTCGGACGCATGACCCTGCGGCTGGTCCCGGAATACGTGATCCTGGTCCTGCTGCTGGGCGCCGCGCGCGCCTGGCTGTTCCCGACGATCGGGCCGGACGTCGACAATCACATCGGATGGATCATCGCCTTCGCCGTCGCTGGGATGCTGTTCGTGATCCCCACGGCGGGCGAGGCCCCGATCATCCAGGCCATGCTGTCGCTGGGCATGGGGGTAGGCCCGGCTGGCGCGCTGCTGATGACCCTTCCGCCGATCAGCCTGCCCTCAATGGCGATGCTGGCCCGCTCCTTTCCGCCGCGCGTCCTGGCGATGGTGGTGGCGGGTGTGGTGTTGTCGGGCGTCGCCGGCGGCCTGCTGGCCGTGGGCCTGCGGTTCTGAGGACGCAATCGCACTGGTGATCGCCCGGCTACAGGATCGGTTGCGACCTAGCAGGTCTCATTCGCCGCGATGCTGCGGCCGGCCGCGTTTGGGCGAGGTTTCCCCGCCCAGCCGCCCCGCGCGGGTCGCCAAGGCCCGGTCTTTTGAAAATGCTCGCTTGTCCGGAGCCACCGCGCCGCCGCCCATGGCTGCGACCTGCCGCCGCCGTTCAGGCGAGAGCCTGGCGAAGCCACGGTAAGCCTTGGGATGGACGATGGAGTGTCTCCGCCGGCCGTCGGGCGTGGGGGCGAAGCCTTCGCCGCCAAGTCCTGGCCCGCAGGAGCGGGCCAGGCCAAGCGCGACGAGCTCATGGTAGGCCGGCCGCTGCGCGAGCGTCGGCACGAAGGCGGCGCCTTCCGGAACGCCGGCGAGCATCACCAGCGCCTCGCGCTGCGCGTGGGTCAGCTTCACCTCGTCCAATGCAGGTCTCCAGGGTGACCGGGGCGGGGCTCGCCTCGGCGATCGCGAGCGACAGGCTAGCGCGCTCTTCGGGGATTTTGGAATGCGATCGACTTTCGGCCGGCGCGGCAGGGCGCACGCGGCGCAGGTGAAAGGCGATCCTGAAGCGGTCTCATGCCCATGCCGCCTGGCCTGATCTCGGCCGAGGGAAGGGGGCAGGGCCCCCGGACATTCCTGGCAACGGTCGGATGTCGACGTATTTCCCTTGCCGCTGCGCGGTGGCGGTCGGATCTCTTGGCCGACGAAGACCGCATTATTGTTGAGAATGGGCGGTTAACGTCGCCAGTCGCCTTAAGGCTCTGCGATGGCAAACGCCCTGTCAGGTGATCTAGATCAAACCAACTCATTCCGGGACGCGCACCTAGAATCCCCGGCAAATCTCTAACTGCCGATTGAAATTCTCCCAGAGCAAGGTCGTACCAGAGCGAACCATTGCGCAGTTGATCTCCCGACCAGAGCTCGTCCAGCATATGGCGGTTACGCGGTCGTAACTTTTGCCGGTTCTCAAGCATTGGATGGTTTGGCCCCCCGCTAGGTGGTCGAGCGCTGCGCGCGCGCTTGTTGCCGAAGCGGCCGGGCATGGGTGACCAGGCGAGCAGGTCCCGTCCAGCTCACGCGCGGCCACGGCATGCAGGCGAACACGGGCGCCGTCAGCGCAGCGGAAGGTGTCGCCGTCATGCACTTCGGTGACATGGCAGCTGAACGTGAGGTCTTCTGAGGAGGGGGCGGCCGTCGACCCGGCCAGTCGGGAAGCCGTCTCGGCGCCTTTCGACGCCAGCTGCTGGAGACCCGCTGAGAGGGCCGGATGCAGATCTGACCAGAATAATGTCGCGCTGAAGCACGCGGCCATCACGGCGACGACCGCGATGGGAAACATCCACGGCGCCTCTCGCGAATGTCTTTTTGCCGGCCGGCCAACCTTTCGAGGTCTTGCGAGAAGGAAGATAGCGGCCGCCCAAGCCAGGATCGTTGAGATCCAGTCGAGCGATCGACCGAGGCGAATCGCCAAGGAGCCGACGACGCCGAGCATCACCACCATGAGCAAGAATTGCACGACCCGATCCTGACCGAGCGCGCGAATGCGTGCGAAATAGCGACGTCTCATCAGAGGACAATGAGCCGATGCTTACGAAACCAGCGTTAATGCACGGCGCGGCGCAATCTCCGACCAGACTGATCCAAGCCTTCCCGTGGAAGATCAGGGAAGCCGATCTCTGCGGCGCTGGCGTTTTGGGCTGGAGCTTTGCAAGCGACGCGCGGGCCAAGTCATAGGTCGGATGGCTGTGCCTTAATCGTCGGCTGCACCTGCGGGCCTGGAGTGCGAGAGCGCGCGAAGCTGCTCGATGCTTCCCATCAGGTAGGCGCAGATGTCCTCGGGCCAGCCGCCGATTATCTGCTTGAGGGTGTCCAGGTCGCCAGAAAACAGCGCCCTGTTCGCTTCTTCGTAGCCGGCGTGATCACCTGCCAGCGCCAGCATGACGCGATACAGGCGATTGCGAACGGTCTCGATCTGGTTCGGCGCGGCGCGGCGTGCCTGATCGACCAGGCGTCGCAATGCGGCGGACGCGCCGCCCGGCTGCCTGGCAAGCCATTCCCAGTGGCTTGGGAGCAGCGTGACTTCACGAGCCGTGACGCCCAGCTTTGGTCGCCCCCGCGGCGCGGGAGATGAGCGGTGCGGCTCGGCAAGGGCGTCTCTCCCTTGCCGCAGATCAAGGTCGACGAGCTTGCCTGTGGCGTCGTCGAAGATCAGCAGGTGCGAGGCGCCAGCCAGGTAGTTCGCGGCCGCGGCGGCGGTTACTTCCGCAAGTGCGCCGTGGGCGATCTGTCGGGCGCCGGCGAATGCGGTGAAGCTGTTCTCCATGGAGCGTCTAATACACGAGATCTGGCGGCTGATCGGCCGTGTGTTGAATTGGAATGCCGCGGTCTGTGACGAAATCGACGTCACAAAGGCAAGACATGCCTCAAAGTGACGCTAGGATGCGTCTATGCCGCGTCCGGTGACGCGCGCCCACATTCGAGAACCTTGACGTATGCGCATGTCATTTCGGTCCGTCGTCCTGGCGGCGGCCTTGTCGATTACGCCTTTCACCAGTGTAGCGATCGCGGCCCCCGGCGAAGTGGCGCCCATCCTCACGACCCCGGAAGCTCGGGACGTGAAGACCTACGCGCAACCGCAGGTCGCCCGCGTCACGCATGTGGACCTGGATCTCGCCGTCGACTTCGCCACCAAGACGATGCAGGGCGTTGCAGTGATGGATGTTCTGGCGGCCAAAGACGCCAAGGCGATCGTGCTCGACACACTCGACCTCAACATTATCAAGATCACGGACGGCGAGGGGAAGGATCTCCCCTGGCGCCTGGGTTCGAACAACGAAGAACTCGGTGCGCCGCTGACAGTCGAGCTGAGGGGCGCGAACCGGATCATCGTCCATTATCGGACCGCGCCGGGAGCGCGTGCGCTGCAATGGCTCGAACCCTCGCTGACTGACGGCAAGCGCAAGCCGTATCTCTTCAGCCAAGGACAGGACATCAACAACCGTAGCTGGATCCCCACCCAGGACAGTCCTGGCATTCGTCAGACCTGGGCGGCGCGTATCGTCGTGCTGAGCGATCTCGTGGCGGTGATGAGCGGCGAGAAGCTTACGCCGGAAGGGGAGCCTACTGCGGACGGACGCAAGGCCTATCGGTTCCGGATGGATCACTCCGTTCCGCCGTATCTCATCGCGCTTGCGGTGGGTGACCTGGAGTTCAGGGCGCTCGGCCCGCGCACGGGCGTCTATACCGAGCCTTCCATGATGGATCGCGCCGCCAGCGAACTCGTGGACACCGAGAAGATGGTGACGACTGCAGAGGCTCTCTACGGCCCCTATCGGTGGGGCCGATATGACGTGCTGGTTCTCCCGCCGTCCTTTCCGTTTGGCGGAATGGAAAATCCGACCCTTACCTTCCTGACGCCGACTTTCATCACGGGCGATCGCGCCAATGTCGGCCTCGTCGCTCACGAACTGGCGCATAGCTGGTCGGGCAATCTCGTGACCAACGCGACTTGGCCGGATAGCTGGCTGAACGAAGGCTTCACCACCTATTTCGAGAACCGCATCATGGAGGCCCTCTATGGGCCGGCGCGTTCAAAGATGGAGGCGGACCTCGACTGGGACGGCATGCAGGCCGATATCAAGGCCGCCGGCGGTCCGAAGGCCGAACGGACGAAGCTGCATGGCGACGTCGGCGGGCAACTGGCTTACTTCAAGGGCGCGACCTTCCTGAGGACCATCGAGACGACGGTGGGGCGTGAGCGCTGGGACGCCTATCTGCGCTCCTATTTCGATCGCCATGCCTTCCAGCCCCAGACGACCGCCGGGTTCTTGGCGGACCTGCGAGCCAACCTGATCAAGGGCGACAAGGCGCTGGAGGCCCAGCTCCAGCTCGACCGTTGGGCCTATGGCGCTGGCCTTCCTGAAAATGCGGTGCATCTGAAGTCGGAGGCTCTGGCGCGGGTCGACGAGCAGATTCAGAGCTTCGTGGGCGGGGCGCCGGCGACTTCGGTGACGGCGAGCGCCTGGACCACCCACGAATGGCTGCGGTTCCTCAACGGCCTGCCGCGGCAGCTATCGAAGGCCCAGCTCGACGATCTCGATGCGACTTTCGGGCTTTCCGTGTCGACCAACAGCTATGTTCGGTCCGCCTGGCTGGAGCTTGCGATCGCCAACAGGTACGAGCCGGCGATCGCGTCGCTGGACGAGTTCCTGTCGAGCGTTGGCCGTGGGCTGTTCATCCGGCCGCTCTACGCCGGGCTGATGAAGGACCGGTCCTGGGGGCAACCGATCGCGCGGCGCATCTTCGAGAAGGCCAAGTCGACGTACCACCCAACCGTCGCTGCGGGGCTGCAGCGCATGATCAACGCCCCGGCCGCTTGAGGGGACCGCCCATGCGAATTCTTGTCGGTGTTCTCGGCGCCTTGGCCTTGGCCGGTCCGTGCCTGGCTCAGGACGCCAACGCGCAATTCCTTGCACAGAACGCTCGCGCGCCCGGGGTCAATACGATCCCGGGCATACAGTACAAGGTGCTGAAATCCGGGCCGTCGGACGGCGCCCATCCACAGAGATCCTCGACGATCAGGGTTCGCTACGAGGGCAAGTTCCTCGATGGCCGGATATTCGATTCATCCAAGAACGATCCGGAGGGCGCTGTCAGCTTTCCGCTGGAGAGGCTGATCCCGGGCTGGGTGACTGCGCTTCAACTGATGCGGCCCGGCGACGAGTGGATCGTCTATCTGCCGCCGGAATATGCCTATGGCGAAGCTGGCAAGGATGCGATCCCGCCCAACTCGATCCTCGAGTTCAGGATCGAGTTGTTGAGCGTGAACTAGCGCGCACAAGGGCGCGGCCCAGCGAGGTTCGATCCGAGCTGGACCTAAACCGGCATGGCCGTCGTGTACTTCACCTGGTTCAGGGCGAAGTGAGACGCGGCGTTGGCGACATTCGGATGGTTCAGGAGCGTGCCCATCAGGAAGCGCTCATAGCCAGTGACGTCGGCCACGACAACGCGCATCAGGTAGTCCCATTCGCCGGACATCGAATGGCATTCCATGATCTCCGGCCGACCGCGAAGGAAGGCCTCGAACTCCTGCCGCTGGGCTGTGGCGTGGGACTTCATGCGAAGCTGGCACATTACGTTGACCCCGCGCCCGACCTTCTCCGCATCGACCAGTCGGACGTTCTCCCTCAGCACCCCGGCCGCTTCCAGCGCCTTGATGCGCCGCCAGCAGGATGCGGGGGAGGCGCCTACCCATTCCGCAAGGGCGGCGTGACTCTGAGAGGCGTCGTGCTGAAGCGCCCGCAGCAGCTTGCGATCGATTTCATCGAGGTGAAGGTCGTCTTTCATGAACTGGCGTCTTAGTGAAACGTTTCGCCATATAATCTGCAAATGCTCGCGTGATTGAAAGCCATTCATCGCGCCTGACGCGTAACTTTCTTCATCTGGAAGAAGGAGGCGCACATGTCCGACGTCATAGCTCCCGCTCGCTCGCTGTTTGTGGGGCTGAAACCTCAGGCGCCGGATCCGTTGCTCTCGCTGATTGCGCTCTACAAGAACGATCCCAGGCCTCAGAAGATCGATCTCGGCGTCGGTGTCTATCGCAATGACGCCGGCGATACGCCGGTGTTCGCAGCTATCAAAGGCGCTGAGCGCGTTCTGCTCGAAACCCAGCCGACCAAGGCCTATCTGGGCCCCGAGGGCGACCTCGGCTTCCTTGAACTGATGACACCGGTGGTGTTCGGCGAGGGGAAGGGGGACGGCCTCATCGCCCTCCAGACTCCCGGCGGCACGGGGGCTTTGCGGCTCGCGGCCGAACTCGTCAACGCCAGCACGCCTGGCGCGCGCATCTGGATGGGCACGCCCTCCTGGCCGATCCATGCGCCGATCTTCCGAACGGCCGGCCTCGCGGTGGAGACGTTCGGCTATTTCGACGTGGCGACCCAGCGGGTCTGCTTCGATGAAATGATGGCGGCGCTTTCGGCCGTCGGGGCCGATGACGTCGTGCTGCTTCACGGCGCCTGCCACAACCCGACGGGCGCGGACCTCTCCATCCAGCAATGGCGCGAAGTCGCCGCGCTTCTCGCTGCCCGCGGCGCGGTTCCGCTCGTGGACCTGGCCTATCAGGGGCTGGGCGATGGCCTCGACGCCGACGCTGCGGGCCTCCGCACGGTGATGGATGCCTGCGACCGGGTGCTCGCGGCCTATTCCTGCGACAAGAACTTCGGGCTCTATCGTGAGCGCACCGGCGCGTTGTTCGTCCGCGCCCGTGGCGAAGAAGAGATTGTCCGCTCCAACATCCTCCAACTTGCCCGCTGCGCCTGGTCCATGCCGCCGGATCACGGCGCCGCTGCGGTCCGGGTGATCCTCGAGGACGCGGCGCTGTCGGCCCAGTGGCGCACTGAACTCGACACCATGCGCGAGCGTATCAACCAGGTGCGTCACGCCCTGGCCGACGCCGACCCTCGTCTGGAGCCGCTGCGGGACCAGCGCGGCCTCTTCTCGCTGTTGCCGCTTGCGCCGAGCCAGGTCGAGGCCATGCGCCACGACCACGCGATCTACATGGCCGGTTCCGGCCGCATCAATCTCGCCGGCCTGACGACGGCGACTGTCCAACCACTGGTGCAGGCGCTTGCCGCCTGCCTGCAGGGAGACGCCTGACCATGACCGTGACCCCGGAAAACCCCATCGGCCTCGACGGTTTCGAATTCGTCGAGTTCACCAGCCCTGATCCGGCGGGCATGAAGGGGCTGATCGAACAGCTCGGCTTCACCGCCTACGCCAAGCACCCGACCAAGGACATCGTCCGCTACAAACAGGGCCGCACCAACCTACTGGTCAATCAGGACAACTCTGGCCAGGCGGCCGACTTCCGCCGGGCGCACGGTCCGTCCGCCAATGGCATGGCCTTCCGCGTCGCGGACGCCAAGGCGGCCTACGAGCTGGCGATCTCGCGGGGCGCTCAAGCCGCCGACGCGATGCAAAGCGCTTTCCCGGACGCCTATGTCCTCGAAGGCATTGGCGGCAGCCTGCTCTACCTGGTCGATCGCTACGGAGACAAAGGCACGATCTACGACGCCTGGGATCAGATTCCCGGCGCGGCCGAGGCCGAGGCCGCCAACAATATGGGTCTGGATCTCCTCGACCACCTGACCCACAACGTCCGCCGTGGCGAGATGCGGACTTGGTCGACCTTCTACAATCAGATCTTCGGTTTCGAGGAGCAGAAGTACTTCGACATCAAGGGCCAGGCGACCGGCCTGTTCAGCCAGGCGATGATCGCGCCCGACAAGGCCATCCGTATCCCGCTGAACGAGAGCCAGGACGACAAGTCCCAGATCGAAGAGTTCATCCGCGAGTACAACGGCGAGGGCATCCAGCATCTGGCCCTGACCACGGACAACATCTACGACACGGTCGAGCGCCTGCGCGCCCGGGGCGTGAAGCTCCAGGACACCATCGAGACCTATTACGAGCTGGTCGACAAGCGCGTTCCCGGCCACGGCGAGGATCTGGAAAGGCTGAGGAAGAACCGTATCCTCATCGACGGCAATGTCGGTGAAGAGGGGCTGCTGCTGCAGATCTTCACGGAGAACCTGTTCGGTCCGATCTTCTTCGAGATCATCCAGCGCAAGGGCAACGAGGGCTTTGGCAACGGCAACTTCCAGGCCCTCTTCGAGTCTATCGAACTCGACCAGATCCGCCGCGGCGTCATCAAGGTGGATGCGGCGGAGTAGAGGCCCGCGCCTCGGTCGGCCTTGTGGCTGACAGCTCCCCCGGCGGGGGAGCATCCTATGACTTTGGATCCTCCCCCTTCGGGGGGAGGGCGCGCAGGATGCGTGACGGAAGGGGACGGCCGTGGAGAAGACCATGCCGCTGAACTACATGTCTGGCTTCGGAAGCAGCTTCGAGACGGAAGCGGTTTCCGGCGCTTTGCCGACCGGCCAGAATTCGCCCCAACGGGCGCCTTTCGGCCTTTTCGCCGAGCAGCTTTCCGGCTCGGCCTTCACCGCGCCGCGTCACGAGAACCGGCGCTCGTGGCTCTATCGGCTGCGGCCGACCGCGAGCCATTCGCCGTTCCGACCCTACGCCGGCGCCAGCCTCGTCCGTTCTGGTCCCTTCAACGAGGTTCCGCCCACGCCTAACCGTCTGCGCTGGGACCCGCTGCCGATCCCGACGGAGGCCATCGACTTCATCGACGGTCTCGTCACCTACGCCGGCAATGGCAATGTGTCGACGCAGGCAGGGATCGCCATCCACCTCTATGCGGCGACCCGGTCGATGGAAAACCGCGTCTTCCTCGACGCCGATGGCGAACTGCTGATCATGCCGCAGGAAGGGGCGCTGCTGATCGCCTCCGAGCTTGGTCGCCTGGACGTTCGCCCCGGCGAAATCGCCGTCGTTCCGCGGGGCGTCCGCTTCTGCGTCGAGCTGATCGACACGGCCGCGCGCGGCTATGTCTGCGAGAACTATGGCGCGCCGTTCCGCCTGCCGGAACTCGGCCCGATCGGCGCTAACGGCTTGGCCAATGCTCGCGATTTTCAGTTCCCTGTCGCCTGGTTCGAGGATCGTGACGAGCCCACCGAGGTGGTGCAAAAATTCTGCGGCGGCCTCTGGACGACCACTCTCGACCACAGCCCGCTGGACGTCGTCGCCTGGCACGGCACGCTCGCGCCCTACAAGTACGACCTGGCGCGGTTCAATACGATCAACACGGTGTCCTACGACCATCCGGATCCGTCGATCTTCACCGTCCTCACCTCGCCGTCGGAGACCGCCGGCACCGCCAACTGCGACTTCGTGATCTTCCCGCCGCGCTGGATGGTGGCCGAACACACCTTCCGCCCGCCGTGGTTCCATCGCAACGTGATGAGCGAGTTCATGGGCCTCGTTCACGGGGCCTATGATGCGAAGGCCGGCGGGTTCGCGCCTGGCGGCGCTTCGCTGCACAACTGCATGAGCGGCCACGGTCCCGACCGGGAGAGCTATGAAAACGCGGTGGCCGTCGAGCTGGCGCCCCACAAGATCGACAACACCATGGCCTTCATGTTCGAGAGTCGTTGGGCGATCTTCCCGACGCGTTTCGCCACTGAAACTCCGCTGGCCCAGCTCGACTACGACGACTGCTGGTCCGGCTTCGCCAAGGCGCAAGTCCCAACCCGATGATCGATGAAACCCACGATTCCGCCCGCACGTCCTGGGTCGAGTGCGCCAACGGCCACGGTGAGTTTCCGATCCAGAACCTGCCGTTCGGTGTCTTCTCGCCTGGCCAGGAACGCCCGCGCGGCGGTGTGGCCATCGGCGATCAGATCCTCGATCTCGCGAAGGCCGCCGCATCGGCGCTTTTGGCAGGCGAAGCCAAGATCGCCGCGGAGGCCGCCGCAGCCGCGACGTTGAACAGCTTCTTGGCGCTGCCCGCTGCGGCGCGTCGGGCGCTGCGGCGCCGGCTGTCCGACCTGCTGGCGGCCGGTGCTGCGGAAGCGGGTGAGGTCAAGACCTGGCTGTATTCGGCGCGGGACTGCACGATGCATCTTCCTGCCTCGATCGGCGACTACACGGACTTCTACGCGGGCATCCACCATGCCCTGAATGTCGGCAAACAGTTCCGGCCGGATAATCCGCTGCTGCCGAACTACAAGCACGTGCCGATCGGCTATCACGGCCGAGCCTCTTCGATCCGCGTCTCCGGCGCCGAAGTCCGCCGTCCGAACGGCCAGCGGAAAGCGCCGGACGCCGAGGCGCCGACCTTTGGTCCGTCGCAGCGCGTCGACCTCGAACTCGAGCTCGGCATCTGGGTGGGGCAGGGGAACGAGCTTGGCCAGCCGATCCCGATCGGCGAGGCGAGCGACCACATCGCCGGGCTTTGCTTGCTGAACGACTGGTCGGCCCGTGACCTGCAGGCCTGGGAATACCAGCCCCTGGGGCCGTTTCTGGCCAAGAATTTCCTGACCACCATCTCGCCGTGGATCGTGACGACTGAGGCTCTGGCCCCGTTCCGGATCGCCCAGGCTGCGCGTCCCGAGGGTGATCCGCGGCCCATGGACTACCTCTGGGACGAGACGGACCAGGCCTCCGGCGGCTTTGCGCTGGAGCTGGAGGTTTTCCTCTCGACGCGACAGATGCGTGAGCAAGGCCTCCCGGCAGTCCGCATCTCCCAGAGCGCGGCCTCGCATCTTTATTGGACTGCGGCCCAGATGGTCGCCCACCACACGGCCGGTGGTTGCGATCTGCGTCCCGGGGACCTGTTCGGCACCGGCACGATCTCCACGCCCGACGACAGCGGAGTGGGCAGCCTGCTCGAACTGACCCGCGGCGGCGCCCAGCCCATCACCTTGCCGACCGGCGAGACCCGCACCTTCCTCCAGGATGGGGATGAGCTCTCCCTGGCCGGCCACGCCCGCGCCGAGGGTCGTGTATCGATCGGCTTCGGGCCCTGCAGCGGAATCGTCCGGGGTTGAGCGACGAGGCGTCTCAGCTTCCCGGCCGGCTCTTTTCCACGCCCGCCGGCGTTCGGCTCGGTCCGCTGGAGCTGATCGCCGACGGGGCGGCGCGCAACTTCGTGTTGCAGATCGGTGAGGGGCGATTTCACGGCTTTGCGGTTCGCCAGGGCGGCCGGGTGCACGGCTATGTGGATCGTTGTCCCCACGCCGGACTGCCGCTAGCCCAGCGGCTCGACGACTATCTGACGCCGAGCGGCGATCTCATCGCCTGCTCCTGGCACGGCGCGCTGTTCGATATCGAAAGCGGCGCCTGCGTGGGCGGCCCGTGCGCCGGGCAGGCGCTTCGTCCCTGGCCGCTAACGGTCGAGGATAGGGTCATAAAGACCGCCTGACCGGTTTCGTAGTTCTCCTGTCTGGACCGGGCGTGAGTGCTCGGGCTAGGTCGTCAGGACAAGACGGAGAACATCATGAGCCACTTCGAGACCCGCGCCGTTCATGCGGGCGCTACGCCTGATCCGACGACCAAGGCGAGGGTCACGCCGATCTACCAGACCACCGCTTTTGTCTTCGATGACGCAGACCACGCTTCTGCGTTGTTCAATCTGGAAGCGCCCGGCAACATCTACAGCCGCCTGGGCAATCCGACTAACAGCGTCCTCGAAGCCCGTGTGGCCGACCTTGAAGGCGGCGTCGCGGCTCTCGCCGTCGGCAGCGGTCATGCCGCTCAGTTCCTCGCCTTTCATTCGCTGATGGAGCCCGGCTGCAACATCGTGGCTTCCCGCAAGCTCTATGGCGGGTCGATCAACCAGCTCGGCCAGTCCTTCAAGCGCATGGGCTGGGAAACGATCTTCATCGACAGCGACGATCCGGCCGCCTTCGCCGCGGCGATCAACGACAAGACGCGGGCGGTTTTCGTCGAGTCCATCGCCAATCCGGGCGGAGTGATCACCGATATCGCCGGGATCGCCGAGGCGGCTCATGCGGGCGGCGTGCCGCTGATCGTCGACAACACCCTGGCCACGCCCTACCTCTGCCGGCCGTTCGAGCACGGTGCGGACATCGTCGTACATTCCCTGACGAAGTTCCTGGGCGGTCATGGCAATTCGATGGGCGGCGCTATCGTCGACGCCGGCCGGTTCGACTGGGCGGCCAGCGACAAGTTCGGCTATCTGTCGCGCCCCAATCCCAGCTACCACGGCAAGGTGTTCACCGAGGCCTTCGGCCCGGCGGCCTTCATCGTCGCTTGCCGGGCCCTGGGCCTGCGCGACCTTGGGCCGGCGCTCTCGCCCTTCAACGCCTTCATGATCCTTACAGGCATCGAGACGTTGCCGCTCCGGATGCAGCGTCACGCCGACAACGCCTTGGCGGTCGCCAAGTGGCTGGCCGCCAACCCGAAGGTCGCCTGGGTGTCCCACGCGGGTTTGCCGACCAGCCCCTATCATGAGCTTGCAAAGCGCTACACGCCGAGCGGTGCGGGCTCGGTGTTCACCTTCGGCCTGAAGGGCGGCTACGAGGCCGGCGTGAAGCTGGTGGAAGGCGTGAAGCTCTTCTCGCACCTGGCCAATCTGGGCGACACCCGCAGCCTGATCATCCACCCGGCCTCCACGACCCATCGCCAGCTCGAAGAGGCTGCTCAGATCGCGGCTGGCGCCGGCCCGGACGTGATCCGGCTGTCGGTCGGCATCGAGAACGCCGACGACATCATCGCCGATCTCGAACAGGCCTTCGCGGCGATCTAGCCTTCGGAAGGAGAAGAGGGGCGTTGAGGCCCCTCTTCATAGCTCGGTGACGGGAGGGGCCTGTTGCTCAGAGTCCGCGAGTTCTCCGCGATCGGGTATCGATCATTGCGCAGAATCTCCTGCCCAGTGTCCGACTTGGACGTCTTCGTCGGCGCCAACGGGGTCGGCAAGACCAACCTCTATCGGGCGCTGGAGCTGATCCGCGCCGGGGCCACCAACACGCTCGGGCGGGAACTGGCGCAGGAAGGCATGGCCTCGGCCTTTTGGGCTGGCCAGCGACGCTCAGGGCCGGCGCGGATCGTGCTTGAGGTTTCGCTGGGCGAAGCGGTCGGCCGCGGCGCCTACCGCTATCACGTTGAGGTCGGCTTCCCGCCTCGCGAGGCCGCGCCAGCCTTCGAGCTGGAGCCGCAGGTCAAGGAGGAATGGCTCTCGTATGACGCCGGCGACCGGCAGGTGCGCTTGGTGGATCGCCGTGGCCCCTCCGTGATGGCTCGCGGGGAGGATGGCCGGCCCGGCGAGGTCGATATCGACCTGCTGGCCTCGGAGACTGTGCTGGGGCGGCTTGAGGAGCCAGGGCGCTATCCCGGCCTGGATCGCGTCCGCCGGACGCTTCTGGAGTGGCGTTTCTATCATGACCTGCGCACGGACGCCGGCTCTCCGCTGCGCCAGCCCTGTCCGGCCGTCGCGACGCCGACCTTGGCTTCGGACGGATCGAACTTGGCCGCAGTCTTTGCGACTCTGGCCCATATCCGTGGCGACACGCGCGATCTCGACCTGGCGGTGGCCGAAGCTTTCCCCGGCGGGCGGTTGGTGGTCCCAAGTCCTGGGCGCGTGGCTAGCTTCGGAATGACCTTCGCCGAATTTCCCCAGCGGGTCTTCGAGCCGGAGGAACTGTCGGACGGCACCCTGCGCTTCCTTGGCCTCGCGGGGGCGCTTCTGGCCTATCGCCTGCCGCCGTTCATCGCGCTCAACGAGCCGGAGGCGAGCCTGCACCCCGACCTGATGCGGCCCCTGGCGCGGTTGGTGGCGGCCGCGGCGTCGCGGTCGCAGATCTGGCTGGTCACCCACTCGCAGGCGCTTGCAGACGCCATTTCGGAGATGGGGGCGGGCGAGGTGCGGACGGTCCGGAAGGACAAGGGGGCGACGTTGGTGGAGGGCCTCAGTCTGCTTGGCCGCTTCGTCGACGAAGAGAATTAGGCCGCCACAGGAAGGCGCCGATCGGCAGGTTTTCTGCCGATCGGCGCATCAAGCTGCCAATCAGTCCTTGGCCAGAGCGGCCTCGGGCATCTCGATATCGATTTCGAGGGTGGAGATCTCGTCTCCTCGGTCGAGCTTCACGATCACCCGATCCTGGTCGATCGGGATGTGCTTGGCGATGACTGCGAGGATTTCCTTCTGCAGCACAGCCGCCAGGTCCGTGCCGTTGCTGCTAGTCAGCGAGCGCTCGTGCGCCAGCAGAACCTGCAGCCGGTCCCGGGCGACGGGCGCCGAGCGCCGGTTTCCTTTGAGGAAATTCAGGAAGCTCATGCCACCGCGGCCTTTCTCCCGAAGAGGCGGCTCATGAAGCCCTGCTTCTCCTTTGGGATGCTCACGGCGATCGTGTCGCCCATCAGCCGCCGGGCCGCTTCGGCATAGGCGCGCGAGGCGGGCGAGGCCGGGTTATGCAGCGTCACCGGGCAGCCGAGGTTCGAGGCGGTAAGCACGTCGGGGCTTTCGGATACGACCCCGAGCAGCGGGATCGCCAAGATCTCCAGCACATCGTCGATGTTCATCATCTCACCGCGCGCGGCGCGGCCGGCGTCGAACCGGGTCAGGAGGAGTTGCTTCTCGACTCGCTCGCCGGCCTCGGCCCGCTGGGTCTTGGAATCCAGCATGCCGATGATCCGGTCGGAGTCGCGAACCGAGGAGACCTCGGGGTTGGTCACGACTACCGCCACGTCCGCGAACCGCATGGCCAGGGTCGCGCCCTTCTCAATGCCGGCGGGGCTGTCGCAGATGATCCAGTCGAAGCTCTCGCGCAGTTCCTCGATCACCCGACCGACGCCTTCTTCGGTCAGGGCGTCCTTGTCGCGGGTCTGGGAGGCAGGCAGCAGGGAAAGGTTTTCGAGCCGCTTGTCGCGGATCAGGGCGGTCGAGAGCTTGGCGTCGCCCTGCACGACGTTGACCAGGTCGAAAACCACCCGGCGCTCGGCGCCCATCACCAGGTCGAGGTTGCGCAGGCCGACGTCGAAATCGATGACCACGACCTTGTTCCCTGCCTGGGCGAGCGCCGCTCCGAGCGATGCGGAGGAGGTGGTCTTGCCGACCCCTCCCTTGCCTGACGTGACGACGACGACCTTGGACATCCCAGTAACCATTCCTTCCCCTCGCCAGGCGGCGAGCAATAATTCAGACCAGCGCGGCCAGACGCAGGGCGCCGCGATCACTGCGGATCTGGACGGCCTTGCCGTGGAGATCCGGACCCCAGTGCTCGGCGGTGCGATAGAGTTGGTCGACACCGACCATCTCGGCTTCCATGCGGCGGCAGAAAATCCGCGCGTTCTCGCCGAAGCGCAGGCCGGCGATCGCGCGCCCGCGCAACGGGCCGTAGACGTGGATCGAGCCGCCGGCGATGACCTCGGCGCCCGAAGCGACAGCGCCGATGATCGTCACGTCGCCCTCGTCGAAGATAATGGATTGGCCCGACCGGACCGGCCGGTCGATCAGCAGAGAGGGGGCGAGGGCGCGCGCCGGGGCCGCCGGCGGCTCGTCACCCCAAGGTTCGAGATCGCTGTCCCGCGCTTTTTCCCTCGCCTGAAGCTTGGTGGGAAGCTCTTCCCAGCGGGTGCCAGAGAGCAGGGCCGGGCGCACGCCTTCGGCGCCGATCAGGCGCAGGCCACGCGCCGTCAGGCCCTCGAGGGCGACCGGCACGCCTTCCTGCCCTACGCCGGCGACCACCGGCTCCAGGTCCACGACCACCGGCCTGCCGGCGAAGAAGCCAGGCGCGCTGGACATCTGCTCGTCGAGAGCGGCGAACCATTCGGCGAAGGGCGGCTCGGGCGAGAGCACCAACGCCATGAGACTGCGGCCGCGCACCCGGATCTTCGGTAACGAAAGCGTCTCGCCTGCTACGCCGTCCGCCTCACGCCGCTGAGAAAGATTAGCGGTCATGAGCACCCCCGACCGAATTGCTGTGAAGAGCGGAGGCCCGCCGGGCGCTCCACGAAGCTCCTGGCTCGGAGATTCGTGAGGCGATCTTACGGCAAATGGGCTGAGTCTTGCCGCAAAAACGCCGTTATGCGGTTAAGCTTGTCTGCAAATTCAACAAGCTTGAGTGTAGTTTACCCATTCTGCGTGTACGAAGCATGACGCAACCATCAGGCGTCCGGCCTGCAAGCCGTCGCCTGTCATTCCTCAAGTCGGGATTTGACGGCGTTCAAGGGTGATCGCCGCCGCCGGGCCTAGGCTTCCCGATGAAGGAGACAGCCATGTGGCCCGACGTGACGCTTATTCTTCGTGAGTTCGCTCGGCGACCGACGATCGACCGGCCGAACCTGATCGACCCCGGCGTGGAGTTCGCCAGAGCCTTTGCCCTAGCGCGACGTGCGCCGGAGCCGCGTGCGCGCAGAGCGCCGTCCGACGGCGTCGCCGCTCGCTATCGCTGACCTTCCTATCGAATTACGGTTCGCGGGCGCGGCCGGGTTACCCATGGATGGCCGGACGGCCAGGCATGACGAACTGGCGCGCCCACGCTTGCACCGCTTGATGAACGTCAAGTCGTGGCTTGGCCGGCGCCCGGCTGATCGAATGATCGGCGTCATGGCGGGAGGCTCAGGGGGACCATAGCCTCTTCTCATCCTTCTGGCGCCCGAACCTCCCCGGTGAGTCGCCAGGCGGAAGACGGCCGGCAAGCCCTGTCGGCCAGGGGCGTTGGAGCCCGTGCCTCCAACGCCCCCCATCATCACAGGGCCGCCGCAGGCGGCGGGAAAGCGCGATGCAGAACTCAGCACGCCTCATGGAGACGCCGCAGGAGCTGCCGGTCTCCCACCTCGAAACCTTGAACTGGAGCGCCTCCCACGCCCAGGAGCGACGCAAGCGCCTGAGGACGCGGGCGCGGCTGCTGGCGGCCTGCGCGAGAATCCTGGCCGCCAAGGGCTATGTGGGGCTGCGCGTCGCCGAGATCGCCACCGAGGCGCAGATGTCGCCGGGGGCCTTCTATGTTTACTTCCTCGACCGCGAGGAAGCGGCGCGGGAGGTCCTCTGCGGCCTGATCCGCCGTCTCTACTTCTTCGATCCGCCGACGGCGCCCCGCGCCGGGGTCCAAAGCTTCGTCACCATGATCCGCTGGCATCTGGAGGCGCTGCAGAACGATGCGCCGCTGGTGCGCGCGCTCTGCGAAGGGGTGTTGTTCGACGAGGTGCTGAGCAACCTCCACGCCAGCGCGATGGGCATCTGGCGCGCGCGGCTGGGCGCCGCGCTGGTGGGCGGGGCGGAGGTCGATACGGCGATAGAGGCGGAGCCTGCGCCCGACGTACTCGACTTCATCATCGAGGGCATGGCGCAGCGCGCCGGCGCGCCGTTGCTGACGAGCGCCGGCCTCTCGCGCATGGCCACTGAAGTGGCTCGCGCATGGCTCGCGACCCAGCCGAACCTTATGGACGGCGCGCGCGGCGCCAGGACGCAGGGCGTCCCGGTGCTCCGCGCCGTGGAGACCCGCCCGGCTTGATATCTGACAAGGGCGGGGGGCGTCGCCGGTCCTAAGAAGGATCATCAGGCAGGCGACGATGAACATGGCGCTCAGCAACGATGGGCTTGAAGACCGGGTCGAGGTCCGCGTCCTCTTCTGGGGGCGGCTGGCCGAGATCTTCGGCCGCGAACGTCGTCTCTCCCTGCCGGCCGAGGGATGTCCCCTTGGCGAGATACGCCGCCGTCTGGCCGCGTCCGGAGGTGAGCCTGACCCCGAACTGATGCGCGCCGACGTGCGCGGATCGGTCGATCAGGTGATCTGCCCCGACAGCGCCTGGGTGCGCGGCGGAAGCGAGGTCGCGTTCCTGCCTGTGTTCTCCGGGGGCTGAGCGGGCGGGCGACGTGATTGTGTCCTTCAGACAGGAGATGCGGGCCTCATGAAGTCCGGGATCGACGAGACGCTGCCTTTCTACCCCCTGAACATCGCCGTGCTGACGATTTCGGACACGCGCACCATGGCCACCGACACCTCCGGCCGGGCGCTCGAAGAACGGCTGGTCGAGGCCGGGCACCAGCTCTTCGAGCGGGTCATCGTCACCGATGAGATCGAGGCGATTCGCGGCAAGGTCCTGAGCTGGGCGGCCAATCCGGCGGTGGACGTCATCATCACCACCGGCGGCACCGGTTTTTCGCCCCGAGACGTGACGCCCGAAGCGGTGCGGCCGCTGCTGGACCGGGAGATGGATGGCTTTTCGGTGGTGTTCCATCAGGCCAGCCTCGGAACGGTCGGCGTCTCGACGCTTCAGTCGCGGGCGCTCGCGGGCCAGATCGGCGAGCGGTTCATCTTCTGCGTGCCGGGATCGACGGGCGCCTGCCGCGACGCCTGGGACCTGGTGCTGGCGCAGGAGCTTGATAGCCGCTTCCGGCCCTGTTCGCTGGTCGGGCAGATCCCCCGCTATCGGGGCGTATGCGCATGATCGCGTTCGACGAGGCGCTGCGGGCCGCTCTCGATCTGGGCCGGCCGCTCGGATCTGAGAGCGTGACCCTGGATGAGGCGTTCGGCCGGGTCCTCGCCGCACCGGCCAAGGCGCAGCAAGGTTCGCCACTGACCGACGTGTCGGCGATGGACGGGTACGCGGTTCGTGACGCCGACCTTGGCGCGCACGAGGTGACGCTGCGCCTGGCGGGAGAATCGCGAGCCGGCCAAACCGCCGTTGATCGGCTGGAGCCAGGTTCGTGCCTGCGCATCTTCACTGGCGCGCCGGTTCCCGAAGGCGCCGACCGGGTGGTGATCCAGGAAGAGGTGGCGCGCCAGGGCGACGCCGTGGTCTTCCGGGGCCTCGATGGCGGCAAGACGCATATCCGCAAGGCTGGCTCGGACTTCCAGGCCGGGGACATTCTGGTCGACGCAGGCAGCGTGCTGGATGCGCCGCGCCTCGTCGCGCTGGCCGCGGCGGACCTTGGCGAGGTCGAGGTCTATCGCAGGCCCCGTGTCCGGCTGATCGCCACGGGTGACGAGATCCGCGAGCCGGGCGCCGGCGGGCGACCATGTATCATAACGCCGCAGAGGACGGTCGA
>LNAP01002226.1_pt1 | contig 19684 bp, 12 predicted proteins | sample 602601 | NCBI WGS metagenome assembly LNAP01 (sample SAMN02440304, study PRJNA202911) | soil metagenome | biome: Subtropical and temperate rainforests or woodlands; isolation source: soil samples (1 kg each in a 20% v/v slurry with milli Q water) were... ...
AGTGTCTTCGTCGCCTGGGGCGGAATCCGTGCGCTCGCCGCGGTGAATCCGGCGACACTGCGGATGCCGCGAGCGATCGGGATCGGCTCGGGGTAAATCGGTGCGTTCATTGGAGCACCCGAAAATATTACTACCGAGGATACTGATCTGCCGCACCTGCTGCAGGGCATGAGGAATGACTCCGGAGAGGCGATTGTTTTCGAGGGATAGCTTGCCGCGCGCGTTGCTTTCACTGTTGTTGTAGCCAAACAAGGATAGTAGTGAGCCCGTATAACGATTATAGGACAGGTCCAAAGATACCCACGGCTTGACCTGGAAGTGATCCGGTATCGTCCCACTCAGTCGATTGTGGGACAAGGAGAGGTCTCGTAGAACAGGGCTGATGGTAATATTGGCAGGTAATTGTCCGGTGAGACCATTTCCTGAGAGATGCAAGGTCGTCAATTCGCTCATCTGAAACAAACAATCCGGTATCTTCTGCACCAGCGCGTTCTTCACATAGTAGGCGCCGGTCTGTCCGAGCAGTACCGAGCGACAGGAGCGGCCCGAGCGCATCCCATCTAATGCAATAGTAACCAGTGTTTCCGATGCACACATGGCTGTGGTCAACTGTGTGTAGAAGCAGTTACTCACAGCCGAGAAGACTTTCAACTGCGGCAAGCGAAAGACATCGTTAGGTATCTGTCCTGTGAGCTGGTTGTTACTTAATAACAAGGTGTTCAGCTTGCCGTGGGTGCTGCTGTTGAGAAACTTGACCGGACCGGAGAAGAAGTTCACTTCCACATTTAGCTCTTGCAAGAGACGTAGGTGTTGTAGTGTAGCTGGGATTTGCCCGTGTAGTAAATTATTATCTACAAGCAAAAACTGCAGAAAAGAACTGTTTCCTAGACTGGCAGGGAACGTCCCAGTGAAATAATTTACTCCAAGATCGAGTGACAGAGCGAGGGTGGAGCGGTTGAAACCAGGAATGGGCCCGGTTAGGTAGTTGCTGGACACATTCAATGCGGTCAAAAGAGGTAGAGCAAAGATACTACTAGGCAGTGGCCCGGTTAGCTTGTTGCCTGCAAGCCAGATCAGATGGACTATTCTCCCGAACAGGTGGGGAATGGTGCCGTGGAGATGGTTGTGCCGGCAAGAGAAGTACCGTAGGCGTGGCATCGACATAATATCGTAAGGCAGTGTGCCAGAAAACATGTTGTTATCCGCTTCGAAAGTATCCAGAGAGGTTAATTGCGCCAAGCAGTTGGGCAAAAGACCGGATAGACCACTATTGGACAGATACAAGCCGCTGAGATGGGTCAGATTGCACAGGGAGAGTGGGAGCGTGCCAGAAAGGCTGTTTTCACCGATCGCCAGATGGGATAGATATTGTAGTTGTCCGATAGATTCCGGGATGACGCTGGTGAACTTGTTGACTAAAAAGTCGATGGTGACTAGTTTGTTCAAATCCACTAACCATGAAGGAATGGGACCGGAAAATGTATTGCGTGAGAAATTGAGCGTGTTAATCTCCCTCAGCTGGCTAAAACAGGTAGGAATTGTGCCGTTGAAATAGTTGTCTGCAAAGTTGACTTCGCTCAGGACCTGCAAGTTGCAGATTTCAGCAGGCAAGGTGCCATTAAGGACATTGTCAAACATGATCAGAGACTCCATCAGAACGTTCTTTCCGATCGAAAGAGGAACCGTGCCGGTCAGACTGTTGCGTGACAGATGCAGCACACGTAGCTGGGTTAGATTTCCAAACACATCCGGGATGGGACCGATCAGTTTCGGATTGTTTCGGAGTTGAAGTGTTTCCAAAGCTGGGAAATCCCCCAGAGCTGTGGGAAGCGTGCCGGTCAAGTTCAGAACCGTCAGGGTGATAGAACTGATGGAGCTGAGGGAGAGGTTCGTTCCACCGGTGCACTTAATGCCATACCACCCAGGGTTGCATGGGTTGGCGTTGGCAGTAAAATTCCAGTGTAGGCCGTTGTTTGGTCCAACGTGGTATGGTGGCCAAGTCCAGTTATCTCCATCCGTGGAATTATACAGAGCATACAAGGCATTTAACTCTTGTGTCGATATTCCAGGCACATTTCCACTGCAATGAAGGTTTAAACTGAGTAAGCTTGATCTCTTAAACTATATATTTTACGACGTTTGATTTACCTGGATTGTGCTGCCGCCTGAACTTGAAACAACACTGCTGGTAACAACATTACCAGCATAGCAATATTAGCCATGAATACTGTGCGAGACGACATCGGAGGATCTCGAATTGAAAGGCGAAGCAATTTTCTGGTTGTTGATCCGTTACTCCAAGAGCACAAGATCCAACCATCCTTCGAACACCGAAATCGCGCTTTTTATGCGTTATTTGTACTTGGCCTTGTACTGTGGACGTTAATAAAAGCGATACAACACGCCAGCCCTCTCTGCTGGGATGTCGCAATATACTCGCATGATCGTCTGTGTTGGTTCGTTGGCAACAATCACCATTACCATAAAGCTTCCATGTCCGACTCTTCTTCTCTTAAGGAGGGAACCCTCTTGGATGCTGATATCGAGATGACTGCGATGCCCATCGATACTACCAGATCACTTCACTCGAAAGAAGGCACTGAGGACTCAGTCCTGAATTGTTTGCCGAATACAAGCATATCGCAATTGTTGTGTTCTAGCAATGAGACAAATGCTACCAGAAGAAAATCCAATTTAGCTGACCTTGTTTCCTACATCGGTTTTAGAGGCGTCGCTCTAATTATCGCGTTCAAAGTAGTGGGACTCATAGTTTTTGCCATGTTCTTTATGAGCTACACTTCAACAATGGATTCTGGCGATGTGAGTCACGTTACATTGTCAAGTGGAAGGGTGGAAAACTTGAGAGAGAAGATCAGAGCGACGACCCTCGCAGCTAGCGCAATGGGTTCTTCCCAACTGGATGGGAAACAAGCTGAAAAGGTTCTTTTCACTCTTCCTGTTGCCAACACACACGTTTACGATCGATACATCGAGGTAAATTTACATCTGCCAACTTCAAGTTGAAACTTCCGTTGATTTTTACTCACATTTTTCTCTTGTGCATGTGTACCTCTCATTTACAGTTTATTATGTCCTATCCTCGTGAGCCGGTTCAATCTCCCGGTGACTCCTGGCAGGCCTCCAAGGACAGCTCTTCTACTCTCTCCACTGGCTCCACTGGCTCCACAGTGGCAGAGATTGCTGCTACTCGTCAGGCCGACAAGCTGACCAACCAGGACCCATTGTCGGTGCACACCGTGGCACCTGCGTTGGTGGTGCATTCTTTCGAGGACGTTCCCTTCACCGTGCTGCTGAACAAATTCAACACGGTGAAAGATCATGTACGTACCAAATAAATCTCTTCTACATATCATTTTCTTCAGACAATATCTTAGACGGCATTGCTCAGGATTGATATTCTGTTTGCCTGCACTTGGATTTATTCTGACTTGTTTCATTCCTACCATGTTTGCAGTGCCTGCTGGTGACAAACGAGTTCGCTCCGCAGATTGCTCCTTTTCAAGGCACCGAGTTAGAGTTATGGCACTGGACCCTGCTGCAGACACGGGGTGTGGGCTTTTATAACAGCAATGGACTAGCTGGCGCCTCCCAGGCCCATCGACACATGCAGTTTATTCCCGGAGATGCGATCTGGTCCATGCGCAACAAAGATGCCACGCATGTGAGTGTTTCTTATGTGTTGTGCTACTTTGTAGTTGTTATTTATAAATGGTGTCTATTTTTGCTGAAAAGTATTGTGCTTTTCAGTACAGGAAACTTGTGTACAACACATACCAAATCAATCCTATCCTACATTCTCTCACCACTATTTGCGCTCCATTCTGATCATTGATTCTCCACAGGCGCTGCCTATCGATGACATCGTGATGCCGCCCATAGAGGCTGGCAAGTGGCGGGCATTCCCCTTTTCCTCTCATTATGACAGCTCCAACAAGGACCTCGCCATGACAGGTAACATGCTATTTTGCAAACCTTGTATATATCCAATAAGTGCAAGTACTAGTGTTGTTTTGTAGCGACTTCCACGGTTAATCGACTGTTCCGAACACAAGATTTACCCTCACTTGGTGTCTGATTTCTGCGTAAACTCTGTCTTTTTACACCTACTATTTCTAGGCCAGGATAAGTACAAATACCGGGCTAAGACAGACACTCTGGTGCCCCTACATGACAAGTTGCAGACCGCCATGCTCCACCAGCTCAAGCAGGTACAGTTCATGTGACGGTGATTGCGCTGTGTTTTATTTTCAAGCGTATCATACGTAATATCACTCATCGTTTTCATATATGCGTGTTTTGACAACATACTCGTAATATGAAGTAAAAAACGTGTTGCTTTTTTGATTAATTTTATCTCTTTTTCTTTTCATTTTATTCTATTTTAATATAGTTTGACTTCCAACACGGCGTGGCGGTGCTGCTGGACCGAAGCTCTTTCCTGGCTTATGGGGACAAAGCAGCACAGGCTTATTCAGGTGAATAACTATTTCTGTAGTTTTTTACCATAAGCACCTGTGTGGGGCCGAAATATCGCAGCATACAGCTACATCTAAATGAATCCTATATATGTTTTTAATTTTTTTTTCTTTACGTTGTTTCTCGTTCAGATTATCTGCAGCAGGCCTACGAGGCGCTCCTGCGCAGCAACGGCATTAATATTGACACACTGCGGCAGTGCGCGGCTGCTAGCCTTCACCCCACCAGTCACAAACCAGATCCCACCTCTTCTAGCAGTAGCCATAGCAACAATAACAGAGACAAAGTGGTGGAGCACGACGATTTGCCTGTTACGCACACAGAGTCACCCGATGAGGCGACTGAACCCCTCAATTGTCTCGATGCGGTGGCGTATAATATCATATTAAGACCCCAGTACATGATGCTCGTGCCGCGCAGTAAAAAAGATTTTGCCAGTGCGGTGAATATCAATAGTTTCGGTACGCTCTCTCCTTGACAACATTGTGTGTTCTTTTTCTTGATCTTTCTTTGCTGCCGACGAACATGTTCGCCTGTGTTTACACAAACTGTACCCTGACACGATCTTTTTCCTTTATTTTTTAGGTTACATGGGTTTGTTTTTGGCCAATAATGACGTATCCAAGGGGCTCATTAGGTATTGTACATTGTTTATTTGTCTTTTTAGAACAGAACACTCAAGTTGTTTTTAATTTTCATTTATTTATGACAGGGATATTGGTCCGTTAGAGATTTTAAAAGTTGTAGGTCGGCCGAAGCAACGCGTCGTATAGAAAAATGATATGATTTTTTTTGTGTCGCCATATTTGTTCTAAGAAAAATTGCAACACAACAACATATAAGTACATTTTCTAACGTGCAACATTGTATTCATGTTCATTAATTGCACGCAAAATGAATAGATGCTGTTGTATTGGCTTTTCATAGAACCAAAATTCTCGCATACATATGAGCGGCCATCAACTGTACGGCTTTCTGGAAGGCATATCAAATCAATGTGCATTTGTGCAGTGTAAAATAAAACAATTTAGTTTCTATTCATATATAACATTAACCAATGACAGGGACAGGACGCTACACTTGACGTCAGAAGAACAACCGGACTTATCTTCACCACATAAATCATGAGCGCTCCACATCTTAGAGGCGTTGATCTTATCTGTGACCTTCCTGAGTGCATTTCCGCCTCTGTGTGTTCAAGTTGGCTTCAGCTAAAATACCTTGTTTTCCTCGATAGTGCATACTGTTGCAGAGAGAAGCGAACCCTGTATTTAGAATTGCTAGGCTCTGCGGCATTAATACTGGAAAGTGAAGTGATATGCCAGAAGGTGCAACATATGAGTTGGATGTGCCAAAGACGGATCCAGGTATCATATCTCGAAATTTCCGGCTCGTTTTATCCAGGGAGTGGAGTCTTCTTCCAAACCAGTGGAAAGACGATTCGAAAGCTAGTCCTGCACGGCATCAGCGAATGCTATTGGTCTACACTTGGTAAATATTGCATAAAGGTTGTCGAGCTGGAATTAATACGGTGTACGTTGGGTGAAAGGCCACTGACCTTTATTTCTCAGTGCGCTTTCCTTCGATGCTTACAATTGCAAAGTTGCCCTAGTGATGGATCGTCGTCTGACTATAATCTTGCGCCCTGTAAGAGCCTATTGTTTATCGAGATTGCAAGCAGCCGTGCTGATATCAACGTGAACTATTTTCTACGTGTGTTTCAACTGGTCACTGCAGCAGTCGAGGTCATTTCTGTGGAGACTCCTAACTTCAACATACAATCAGAACTCGCTACCCCCATATCAAGGCTATCGACCTAAATTCTACATTTCTCACCGATGGACAGCTGCAGGAGCTAATTCAGTCTTGCAAACACTTAACACACATAAACTTGCTACACACTAAAGCACTAACAGATGCAACGGTATACGCCATTGCAGATAACCTCCAGGTGTCAACTCTGGACTTATCCGAGAATCCCCGCATTACAGACGCTGGCTTGCTGCGATTGGCAGCGACGCAATCGAATACACTGCAGTGTCTCTACGCGGATGGCACGAGCGTAACCGCGGCCGGAGTGGGAACGTTAATCCGGAAATGTTCCAAACTGTTCAGGCTATCCTTGCCGTGGAATTTGAATCAGGAATATTTTATCACGCACGTTATGCCATACTGCAACAATTTGAAAACCCTTGCATTCGCTGACCAAACACGCTTGCGGGATCCATTTTTGTTGTCCCTAGCACATCATTGTCCGAACTTAGAGAATCTTACTTTGTTCGTTAACGATGATGCTGAAGCTGGTGTAAGAGCTGTCATTAAGAAGTGCACTAGGCTAAGAAAGGTCCTGCTCCACAAGAAAAACCTTTTATTGAGCGTAGCATGGCTGTTATTGCGCCCTGGACTGAAATTCCCCCACAAAATCGACGATCTGCTGGAATTTCAATATAAATTTAAAGCTTGCGACAGTGCTAAGTTCATAATGCTGTAAATTGCCGAGTTGTTATTGGGAGAACAACCATTTCAAATCTTTTTTTGTATGTAGTGTCTATTCATGTTGTATGCATGCAGTGTTCTCGTGTTTTTTCTTTTCACTAAATGTGAATACGTAAATATATGTATATACAGAACAATCGAATTTATTTATTTCGGTAAGAAAAAAAAACATACGATCAGCTACGCTAAGCAGGTTTTACAAGGAAACCACTGTCTCGAACAGCTCCCGCTCTCTTCGACACTCTGCAATAAACTGCATCGGATCCTGTAAGGCTTGTTTCGCACCACTCGTGGGTGTAAAAGTAGCACTATTCCGTCCACCAGGGCTACGGACAGGACTCAATGCAGCTTCCAGCAGATTATTCAACCGGTCGGTGGCAGCTTGTTCACTGCGCATCTGACTGTGCAGCGCGCGGGTCCCAGGGTCTAAGGGCTGAGTTGTATGGGGAGTGTTGGGAGCACTACTAATACTGATCGTGTTCTTGGCCGCACTGCCGAATAGCTTGTCGTATGCAATACCATAGCCGGCGCTCTGTGGAGTCGCAACACTAAAATCGCCTTGGTTGTGACTACGCTGAGGTGTAGTAGCGAGCAGATCATCCGCATTGTACTTGGCGCGCTTGTCATTGCTATCAACACCTTCAGCATCGAAAGAACGCTTGATCTTGGGAGTATCCGAAGATAATATTGAATCGCGACTAAACTGCGCAAACAACGAGCGTCCAAAGCCTGCGGGAAAGGCCTGGGCGTACTGAGATTGCTCAATAAACACATTGCCACTAGGTGACATCATGATAGAATCGTGACTATTGTACATCTCATAAGAGGTTTCTTTGAACTCAGCACTGTCAACGTTGTCACACACTGCATTTATAGTTTCCGACTCGAACGTTGCAGACCTGAGCCATTCAACAAACGAAGCTGGCTTGTCCAAGGCAAGGTACACACTCTTGTGGGGCAAGCTATCACACAGATTGCGCACCTTCTCCAGGGTGATGGTATGAATGATGTCCTCAATCGCACCCGGGAGGTGAGATACTTGTCGTGTTGCATAAGCGTGGTTCAGTACCTCTTCTAGGGAAGCCACGAAAGTACTGGCATGTAGTACACTACCAATCGCATTCTGCTTCTTCGCATCACTCACCAGTACTTCTTGATAAGCAGCAATAGATTGTGCTGGTGACCAAGAGAGATAGTGGAGTGACTGCAGTGCTTCGACAATGTGCGTCAACTCAGTAGAATCTGCCCAGTTGCGCGGCAATAACAGGTCACTCGGAGAAGCATGCGTATGAGAGGTGCTAGGGTTCTCTGTCAGACTCGAGAGATCCAGCACACCACTAAGTAGGTAAGCGACAGTCTCAGAAGTATTCTCTGTGGTAGTTAACTTGTCCATGGTGACAAAGTCAGCAGCAGGATAAGTAGCATACTGGGTGTTGGTCGTAACTTGCTGTTTTAGGTGCTCGGCGAGCGTACTAAGGTGGTTGTTGGCCTTACTAAGGGCGCTTTCCAGCGCAGCGTGACCTGCAGCACGGACACTCTGCTCACTAACTTCACCCTGACTACTACTGTCATAGAGAGCAAGCTCTGCGGTACTGTGCGAGTCCTTGGCAGCGTTCAGGTGGTGCAACAGCAGCTCCTCAGGTCGCAGACGTAGCACCACGGGAGTGGGCGGAGCTGCCACGGCTAGCAACTGCAGAGCTCGCTGCATGCACCACCTGGCTACATCACTCGCCACCACAGAGGTAGTAAAGTCAGTGGTGCACTGAGAGGGAGGGAGTTCCACCACAATACTTCCTTGCACCAAATTCAGGAATGAAACACGCTGATCCACAGGCAGTGCTGCGCCAATTTCACTCAGCACGCATCTTGCCACATTACACTGGACAGAAGGAGCGTCAGAATACAGCAAATCTTCCCTGCTTACTTCTTGGACTTCAGTGGTGGTGATAGTGGATGTAGTTTGGAACAGAATCAGCACCACTGGTACACCTTGATGCGCGCACTGCAATACCTGCTGTAAAGCAGTGGTCACATAGCTGGCATTGTTTGTATTGATCACAACCACTGCCCCCTGAGTGCCTGCTAGGTCGGTCACAGCTTCTACCTGTGTAGTGTTCTCTGTTGTAGTAACTGTAGTGGTAGTAGTAGATCTGGTGATAGTAGCACTACATACATCAACTACACTCAACTGCAGCGTGGTATGAGCATCTAGCTGATGGGAATGCAGTCCGACACGCACAGCAGTCAGCGAATTTTCTTTTGTAGCCAAGGCACGAGCTAGCTGACCTCTTCGCTTCTTCATCTTGCCCAGCTGCGCTTTTGACATCTCTGCCGTGCTAGTGCTTAGGTTAGTGGTCGTGTGGTAACCATAACCACGCTCGTTGGCCAGCTGGCTGCGGAACGCGTTGCTGAAACCGCTACAACGGCACTGTTCTGACGCCTGACCGTGCTTGCAGGTCACCCCGGCAGTAGTGCAGTCAGAGATTACGGCTACTTTAAGGCACAGCGCTCCAGTGTACTGAGGACCGTTTTCGATGGCAGGACTATTGTCAACAGTAGTGCGTAGTGTCTCCATAGCACTCGGTGCTACCGGTAGGCCCAGCAAAGTGTGTAATTGCATGGTTTTTACAGCACGCAGGGTGCGGCCTACGGTGTCTAAAAGTGACTTGACATGGCGCTGCTGCTTAATATTGGATGTAGAATGTGCGCTAGGTACAGCACTGTCTTGGATGGAAATAGTGATAGCGGAGGACTCCGCATCGCACAAGAGAGTGTATCGCGATAGGGCTTCTCTTTCAGCCACACACTGCAATCTGCGCTGATTCTCCAATTGCTGGGCTTGTTTGCGCTTCAGCACATTGTTCTCCCGACTTTTGCTGCTGCTTTCGCTATTACCGAATATCTTCATTCCATCGAGCTCCTGCGCCAGTGGATCTACCATCTGAATAGACGTGATGTCGCTGATAAACACCTCTCTCTCGAGCTTGCTCCGTTTACACCCTTGGCGCCACAGCAGAAAGTACAGAGCGGTGAGTCTGGTTTGTCGCTGTGCTGCGGTTTTGTGGGCCGTGATGTGCCAGTTGAGTAACACACTCTTCTGCACAGAATTGTGTAGTTTGTGAGCGACACGGCGCTGGAAGGCAGCTAGCTTCGCTGGGTCCACTGGTGGTCGCACGGGGGACGCACGCCCGGCTGCATTCTCCGTAGAGGATACTGTTTCTGTGTTGCTTTTGTTGTTTTTCACATTTACCTGGCTAGCAGCCGGAACAAATACAGCGGAGGCAGGGTTAAGAGTAGAGCAACCGATAGTAGTAGTCGTAGGTGTAGAAGTGGTAGTAGTGCCAACAAAAGGAGTAGATTTTAGAGCTACTTGGGATGTGAAGCCGGCTGAGAAGGAGGCGGCCGGCACAGAGCTTGGTCCGGTCGCTGCTGCTGTTGTTGTTGTCTTGGATACTGCTGCTGATGCCTCTGCTTGTTGTGTGGTGGTGGTTGCTGGTGCTTGGGCGGTTGTTGCTGGGAAAGTGGGAAACACAGGCAGTGAGGATGATGCAGAGTTGGCAATTGCACTGGTTCCGGGAATAAAAGCGGTGGCTAGTGCAGCTACTACGCGTGGATCAGCAGCATTGGTTGTAGCGCTAACAGGTGTAGTAGCACTAGCACTAGACACAACAGGCATAACAGCAGGTACATCAGAAGGAAAAGCACTCATTGCACTCACCTTCTGCTGCCCATCGCTGCCTCCGCTGCTAGGCTTCACACTAGTATGATCTTGTTGTGCGTCTTTCGCACCTGCTGGTGGGGCAGCACGGCGCCAACTATCCTGAGACGCTCCAGCACCACCAGCACTAGCAGTAGCTCCAGCACCAGTACTTGCAGCTCCGAACGTGAAATTCGAAGTCTTGGTAGAATCTGAACTAGCAAACCCCCCTCCCGCACTGGACACAGATGCAGTATTTGGTTTGGCCCAAGAACCACCCCCGAAGGCTCCACTACTTGGACTATCCGCACTTACACCAGCACCAAAGGTTGGCGTGATGCGTTTGTTACTATTTTTGCCGTCTTTCTCACTCTTCGTGTCCTTCTTGGCGCCATCTGGTGGGCCCCAGACGTCTGCATCGGTCACTGGTGCAATCGGACTGGTAGCCTTTTTTGCTCCCCTTCCTGAGCCCATCCCTGCGAGAAAGCGTGCCTTGGCAGCGGAGCGCTCTGCTTCAGATAGCACAGGTCCAGCTGCAGGGGAAGCAAAGTTACCAGCAGATGTAGTGGTGGTTTGATTGGGTAGAGCCGAGGGGGTGGACATAGTAGACATGGTGGTAGGCACACGCACGCCGATCTCTCCAGTCTTTTTACTCTGTGTAGGGTACTGCATTGGTGTCGATGCACTACGTGTCGTAGAAGAAGCCGGTGCAGGAGGTGCAAACACAGGGGTGGAGCCACCAGTGGCTTGACCACGGCATACCTCTGCAATACTATAGCACTCTCCTGTAACACCACTACCACTACCACCACTAATGCTAGTAGTATAGTTTCGTAAGCATTTCATAGTGTCAATAGCACTGCCCATATAGCGGGTGGGAGGAGGAATGGGTCGGTCGTTTTTGTCCCGGGGCAGTAAATGGTCGATGTTTTGGCCCGACAGCAGTACCACGAACTCCTCTGTTAGAAATAGATTGTGTAAAAAGTGAGATGGTGTGAAACAAGATGGTAGAAAGTAAAACAGTGGTGCGTTTTTCACGACATTACACCATTCATACAACAAATAATAATACAGCCAAAAGAACACTAAAAAACAAATAATACCTGTCGGAGAACCCGCTTTCGCAGGATCCAAATCTGCGGCACTACTGGCACAGCAAGTCAAGCCACAGTGCTCCACAAACTCCACGCATTCCTCAACGCTCTCAAACATAAACAGACTCATCAGATCTCGTAACACGTATTCTTGGGGTTTGTTGCCCGGCGGGTTGAGACTGCGGGTGAGTTTTTTCAGTGCCGTCAGTCGCACTTCACCCATATAGCGATGCATCAGACAGGCCTGCAGAAGGGTCGCGCGGGTCCGCAACAACCGCAGATACTTGGCGTAATTCTGTGTCTTCAGAGCACCCCAGACTTCAATCGCAAACCGCACGTGGGTGGAATTCAACACCTCATCAGGCAACTGCTGCAGATATTTCGACACTTCGCCGCCGTTGCCCAACTGAAACAACACAAAATAACACACGAATTCGGCCTTGTTGGGCATGTCAATGGGGGCATTGGGGGTGGCAGCGTCGGCGCCCACGCGAGAGCGGAAGTAATATCCGTGGAGGGTCTTCAACAGATTGTTCAAAGATTCGCCGTTCTGCTGGCCATGACCCGCTGAGATGAAGTCATCTAGAGAGGGAAAAGATCAGAGAAAACAAACAAAGTTAAATCAAGCAATGACAAGCATAATGGCTTGTATAAAAAATGTATTGCATACGTTGCACAGATGCAGCAGATTTGAACAACGCAAGTTTTATGTTTCTACAACATCGAAAACGCTCAAATCATCATACTCAACATGCAACTCACCTGCAGCTTGCATTTTGTGGTCCATCAAGATGAACCAGCGGGCCATTCTTTCATGACATTCTACCCAGATACGGGTCAAGGGGAGCATCGACTGCTGCAGGGTGAAGTCCTTCGCCACCATTCGATACCTGCGTAGACAAAAAAACAAAGCCAAAGGGGGTTCAAAAAGATGTAAGCGATTACAGAGAAGCGAGTGTGCCATCATTACCAAAAACACTGTTTATTCAATGTATAATCATGCTTGCAGCTAAACATGAAACACTCACAGAAGCAAGAAACAAACAGCACTGATTCGTACCTGTCCCAGACAAACAAGTAGATAAACAAAGTGGAAGGAGCTTCGCCGATGCGGGGATCAAACACTCCCTTGGAAGCTCGGTCCATCAATTCGTTCTCAATGTATTCTATCATACAAATTTACAAAGGACAATCAAGTCAGAAGTGAGAAATGAGAAATGAGTGGCAAGAGGACAAAAAGGAGGATGATGCGGAAGCTTTTAGCTAACCAATAAACAAGAACACATATAAACACTCACCAATGGAGCGCAACAGAGCCTCCGGTGTGCGCAACAAATGCGGAATCTGCAATGCATGATCAGCCGAGGAGCGTTGGAACTTTTTCACCATCGTAAAGGCATAATCATTGCGCCCGGGAGTCATCTCAGGGTGTGGGATCTCGAGTTTGTGGATGTCGCTCTCGTTGAGCCGCTTGGTGCGCTCTTCTGGTGGGCACATGTCCTCGCAGGTGCCCATTGCCTGTTACAACAAAAGACAAAAAAAGAAGAAAAAAGCACATAAGAATATTTAAGAATTGACAAAACAAAAGACAAGAAACATGGTACAAATGATTCCCCTGTGGATATATGTATCTCAAAGAATATAAGACAAAGTCACACTTACATCAGTTCCATCGGAATTGGAGCTCTCCGTGTCACTGCCATGGGCAGAATCGTCATGAGATCGCGCCAACTGCGACGGCACGGCACTCTGCTGGGCGCTTTGTGGCTGACTGGACGGCACGCTAGTGAAAGCACCGAACGCAGGGGGAAACTTGGAGGACGCTTTCATAAAACCCATCAAGGACGAGGTGGCACCACCTTGGGATCCATGGGAGGCATTCCCAGGAGTAGTAGAAGTACCTCCAAATGTGAGTGCACTGCTGTGGGAAGTCAATGGCACGGGGGCGGGTGTGGACTGCGAGAAAAGGGCTCGTTGTGGCACTTCCTCCGCTCGGGCTCGCGCTGCCGCCGCCGGAGAGCCCAGGCCGGGGCCTTTGATGGGCGAACTGTGGGTGCTATGAATATCGCCCGTGGCGCTTTCTTGGGAAGAAAAAGAGAAATTTAAGTCATCTTCTTCCTCTTCTTCTCCGTCATCATCTTCACCATCGTCGTTGCCTTCGTCTGCCGAGCTCAAATTATTGTATGCGTTATTATTGGCAGTTGTGGTGCTGCTCATACCTGGCCGAGTCGGCACCTCTTTTGCACTCTCAGCAGGTTTCTCTGGAACCGTCGGGAGCCCGCCTAACCCAGTGGCCGGGAATTTACTAGACGAAAAGGGTCTCGGGGCAGCACTGGGAGGCACAAAAGGATGTGATTTTGCCTCTGGGAGACCACTTGGACCACCTGGATTGCCGAGAAAAGTGGCGCCAGTTCTTGCGTACGGGTTACCAGCGGCCGGTTGAGGTGGCTTTTTCTGGATCTGTGAAGTCGGATCTTGGCCTGGACCTTGACTTTGACCGTGAGAGTCTGCGAAGCCAGTTTGGCCAAATGTAATGCCCTGGCGAGGTGGCTGGCTTGGTGCGAAAGGTCGAGGTGCTTGTTGCTGACGTGCGTCTTGACTGGCTTTTGGCTTGTCCCAAGCCTTGTGGGGTGGCTGCTGATGTGATGGCGGGTAAGCTTGCGGAGGGGCAGTTAGAGAATGCGGAGGGCCTCCAGCTACTAGTGGGGCACCACGCGGGGCCCGAGATGGACCAAATGTTTGGCCGAAAGGGGTTCCGCGAGGCTGAGGTGTAAAAGGCGGCGCGGTGGCGTTCAGATTACCCGAGGTATCTGCCACAGCCACAGAGTCCCTTCCTGTCATGGGCAGTCCGAACAATCCACCCGCTGGGCTGTCCCCTTTGGCAAGCGGTTGGCTGTTGAAAGCGCGTGGGGCTTGTTGGCCAGCAAAACTACTTCCGCCGAAGGTGTTGGTAGGCGCACGACTGGTGTCAAAATGTCCTTCGGTCTTGATGTGTTTCTTTAAGTCTTCAGATGTGATGAATGTGGCTTGACACATGCGACACTTAAATGTAACAGCATTGATACTGGTCTGAATTCCAGGCGCGGAGGGTTTTGAACTCAGGTTGAACCCTCCAGGGGAACGTGAAGTCCAGCTTGCACCTCCAGCAGTGTTGTCGGCAGCGGGAGTGGAAGTGGAACCAAAACCAGTAGATGGCTGATTAGCGGTCAAGCCTCCAAACCCACTGCTGGTATTGGCAGGAATACCACCGAACCCTCCGCCAAAATTTGTATTTTGAGTGCCAAACGTGGCAGTGCTTCGGTTCTGCCAAGGCGTACTCTGAGGAGTAGCTTGTGCTGAAAAGGTAGCGCTCAGCGACTTAGATGCTTGCGAACTAGCGTACGGATTCTTCGATCCAGAAGGACCGCCGCTACCGCCAGAACCAGTGAACATTTTGGCTTCAAATGCAGGCTTTGTTCGTGTTGCATGCGGAATCTCCAAAACAACGACCAATCCACATGTGTGCAAAAATGACTAATTTTACAAACACAGTGAGTCAAAAAAGTCAATTTACTGACGCACCGTCCAATCACTGAATTGTTGAACACTGCTGGAGGGCAGCCAGTTTCTATGCCTCTATTGCTGCTCAACCCAATCGTTGTTGTACTGTTTCTAATAGTTTCGTGTTTACCAAGGAAGGAAATGTTTTCATTGCGAAGGCCGTTGCATAATGGAGGTAAGAACTTAACTGGTTCGTCGTTTGGCCTATAGCAACGTTTGACTTGCATGCTTCTCCGCTTTTGCAGGTACTATTGCTTCTCCGAGCTTCACTAGGACGACCAAGGTTGTGAAACATATCCAGTCCCAAGCTACATCCTCGTCGCTGCCCAAGCTTGTGCACAAATCCATCTATGACACTGTTTATTTGAAAGGGCTTTGTGGTGGGACGTGCGTAGTGGTGCAATGCCCCGAACCAGAACAATATATGTTTCCCACCAATCTTGTCAATGCAAGCCGCGATATATGTATGGTGGGTATAGACGGTCTTGAGTCACTGGATCAAATGTGTGCGGAAGTTGAGCTTGGGCGCACCAAGCATTCAAGCGATAAGAAGTTGAATGTATTTATGGGCGGCCGGATCGCCATGCGACGAGCTCTCTGCACCTTATTCCTGCACAGAGAAATTTATCAACTGAGTGGTCTGCTGACTTTCGCCAATCCCGTGCAAGGCTCCCCTGTACCTGGACCCACCTTGGCGAATAAACACGGAGCTCCAATTTTGGAGAAGGGCTTCGCCGGGAGTATTTCCCACAAAGAGAATCTGGCCGCCACGGTGGCGCTCAACATGCACTCGATGTTTGGCCGCAAGGGCCACATTGGCCTTGATATAGAAAAGTTCACCAACAAAGGTGCACTTAATATTGGCAAGCGGGTACTTACGGAGAACGAACGCGCTTCCTTGAACGGACTGGATGGATTGTTCTCAATAGAAGAAGAAATTATGTTGCGCTTCTCGTTCAAAGAATCCATCTACAAAGCCTTACACCCACATCTACAGCGGTATATTGAATTCCACGAAGCAGAAGTATATCCAAAACCAGGTGGTAAGGTGGAATTAAAGTTCAAGCTAAAGACAGGAGAACAGATTGACTATCATGCGGAGTGGCGGTTCATTAAAAACAGCTATTGGCTGACGTGTGTGCATGCATGGGTTGTGGACAACAGCGCAATCTGCGATACATAGTATTCTGTATCTGTTTATGATGATGTAATGTTGACTTTACGCCCTAAGGATGCACATATCAGGGATACACAGTAGTTTCTTAGTCACTGTGCGGTATTGCGTCTGGTTTGTTGCAAATATGATTCGAATTACTGAATGGTTTCTGTCATGAGTCAGAAGTGGATGGCGTGCGCTCATCGTGGACACAGAGAATATCTACCCATTGAAAGAGTTGCGCTAGCATGAAAACATGAAATCTACATTTTTGTTTCATATGTATGCTTAAACTGTGTACTGCTTGCATTATTGCTGTGCTCTGCAATTGCGTTTGAAAACATTACGTTGTGATGCAAACAGAATTTCAACTGACAATTCTGTTTCTTCATTAATTTACATATTTGATATGCGAAACATTTGTTCTAGCTCATTTATGGGAACAACACGTCGAGGGGGTGCTGCACGATGTAGCGCCACGTTGCAACAGCCACCAGATCTGCCAACTCACCTGAATGCTCATTATTTATTGCCAAACTACCAAAAACAGAATAACAAATGGGTTCATCAATCAGTGTACGTCGCACGAACGAAGATTCCATCTTTGTCAATAAGGCCTTTATTGACACGGAAGCTGTGTTGAAGGTCTCGGACCCTCTACGGTTTCACTTTGTCAAGTTTATCAAAGAGAAGAAGTGGGTTCAGAGATTGGGTACGTTTGAAGAACCAATAAACATGTCATCTTTCACTTCATCGACATGGAACCGATTCGGCTACAAGTCTCCTCACTGCTCCGGCACGCGCAGCACGGAGACCAAGTCACCAAGAAATGAGGGCAAGGCCACGCGAACAGAGCAAGACCAACTTTGCACTGAAAGATCGTGTTCCTACTGGCAAGATAATTCCCTTGATGGCAGAAGTGACCTCCGGTCCATATTGATCGCGGCCTTGATGCCCATCTTCCTCAGTGAACTCGAGCGACAAAAGACAGTTGACATTTGGACCGCTAAAAGCGAAGCTGAGACACTTAAAAGTTCCCAATTGGCATCGACTCGTGCTAAAACCCCAGGCCGTCTGGAGTTATGGCTGTCTGAAGTATCCGATATGTTCACTGCCGATGATCTCGATGATTACCTAGGAGATGGTAACCAAAGCTGGATCGCGGATTACAAGTCCGCATTGCTAAACTTGCCCGTTAAGGTCACTTTGTGCACCGTGGATGTGGCAACAGAGAGTTCTCCAATTGTCTACAATAATGTGCTAGAAGAACGATCCGAGCAAGAAGGTGTGCACCTACACGAGCTGTACAGTGAAGATTGTTCACCTGGTGGCGCCGTGCAGGTGCGCAATGCCATCTTCGGCGGCAAGAAATACAAACGCAGCCTGACGAACACCGACGGCCAGTGTCGACTGCGCGCCCTGAAGCCAGTGTTCAACAGCTTGGGCCAGCATGTATACAGTCTAGGTGTAGTGTCTTGCTTGTTTGAAGATCCGGTTTTGCAAGCCTGCCACGGAAATGTGTCGGAAAAACCCTTTGAGCAAGTGGAAGACATGTTGTTGGTGCTGCCGTTGTTAATTAGAGCACCACTGTGTGCCCAGTAATCTGTATATCTTACTGCTGTAAGTGCCGATGAGAAGAAATTGTATGTTGTAAACGAGATAATTTTTAGTAGCTTTATCTGTATATGTGACGTGACGTGCTGTGCTGTGCTGTGCTGTGCTGTGCTGTGCTGTGTGTGTTCTTATATATGTTGTTTTCCCCTCGATTCCCAACCGCAAGTAATATTACTTGTCACGTACTCGTAGATTGCCTGTCCGATTCGAACAATAGTTAGCATTCTTTTCCATGCAAACACGAAATCAATAATCAAACCATTTAAATAACCCGCGCGAGTCGTTCTTGAAGCAAAGTTACCGACATAACACAACACCCAACAATTTATCTTCCCCTTCACTATATATCGACCAATTTCTTTTTTTACTTGCTATGTACAATTAAATCCTCCATACTAACATGCTTGAGCTTTTTCTGGGTGAAATATCCGGATCTTTTCGCACGCTTGCTGCCACTTGCCCCCGCCCCTGCAAATCCATCGCAACACCAAAGAAAAGGACAAAAAAGACAAGTTTAGACTTGAAAATTTGAACAATATCTCGATGCAAACGAATGTTGAGTAACAATCAAAATGTCATTTTGCAAGCAACACGTGTTGGTAAAAGAATTAAACGGCACAATTGTTGTAAAAAAGGATATAAAAGGGCACCTGAGAAGAAGTCGGTGATGTTCATCGATCCTGCGGCACTGTCATCTTCGTCACATTCCCTATATATAGTAGTTTAGAAGATATTGAATGGGCAAAGAAATAACAGTGGGGTAATTCACAGATGATTCTTCTGCGAGTGTTGTTTCATTCGTACTGGCAAATGATTAAGACAATAAAAATGAAGCATAAATCATACCATTTGACTTTGCATGCGCCACTCTTGTCCAGAGCCTCGCGTGTTGTGGACCAAGAAAAGCGAATCAAATTGGGGTAACCAAACACCGGAAAATGTGCGGCGGCCAGCCTGGACATTAGATTATCACAGCCCAAGTTGGTTAGAATTAGTATATGGGCTTGATATTTGCTTTGTAATACGCATCACTCTTATACAATGTACTGCTTACCACTTGACAGTGTTCTCGTCGCCCGGATAGCCCGACCCGAAATTCTTTTCGAGTTGCACCGTCGGCTCGGCCCACTTCCATTCTTTCAACACAGTGTCGCGATGGACCTTGGCCACAATACTGGCCGCTCCGACCACTTTATACTTCGCATCGGCCTTCTTTTCGATGGTAAACTTGCCATAATCGTCCCCAAGATTGCTCACCAATCGGTGTTTGTAAGTTTCTGGGTCGCCGACAGTGTCGATGTACACATCGGTCACCTGTGGCGCCACTGGCTTTTCATCGACGATGCGCTTCAACATGCGGCACACTGCGTCGTAACTCAACGCATTAAGCGAAACTGGATTGGCGCGAAGCATATCCTACATGTAAGATTTTGTCCATGGCTGTAAAAATATATGAAAAGGCACAAATGGAGATGTGTACAGTACAGTTGTATGTCATACCCTCGATAGATCTGCGGCAGTTAACTCCTCAATAACCCAGCCAATGGAAGGATGGTCGCGAATTGAGCTAAAGAACCCATCTCTATCACC
>LNAP01002227.1_pt1 | contig 19682 bp, 20 predicted proteins | sample 602601 | NCBI WGS metagenome assembly LNAP01 (sample SAMN02440304, study PRJNA202911) | soil metagenome | biome: Subtropical and temperate rainforests or woodlands; isolation source: soil samples (1 kg each in a 20% v/v slurry with milli Q water) were... ...
AGCCCACCGGCTCGGCGCTCGGGGCACCGCACGTGATGTGCGTTCGGCCGCGGGCGCGGCCGGTTACTTGCCAAAGAGGGGATGCAGCGTGCTGTGCTTGCCGTCATAGACCTGGCTGGGGCTCTCATCGACCTGGACGGTAAGCCCCAGGTGACGCTGCGCGAACAGAGGTGCCAGATGGTCCTTTGCGCAGGCCAACAAGGCATCACCGGCGGCTCTTTGCACCCCTGCCGATCGGCCGCGACCCATGCGAAGGTTGACGTACACAAAGCCATAGTCACCGTCGCCGCCGGCAGCCTTGCCTACCGCACCGCCGTCCGACACCGCGTAGTGCGGCGCCGGATAGGCGTACACCCGCGTACCGCCCTTGGGAAACACCGCGCTGCCATCTTCGGCGCGCGCAGCCAGCATGGTGTCGGCCAACCGGCGACACAGGGTGCTCATGTTGGCCTGTGCTTCCAGATTGCCGGTGTAGAGAATGACGACGTGAGGCATGTCAATGTTCCAGGCGCGTGGTGCTTCAGGCGACGACCATCGTGGCAGCCGTGCAGCTCACCGCGAAGATCGGGATGGGCGCGCAATGCAGGATCGTCCCCTGCCCGCGTGCGGCTGCGGCCACTGCCATGAAGGTGCGGATTTCGAAGCCGCCTTGACCCGCATCGCGCAATGTTTCTTCGTCGGTATAGGCCAGCATCGCGTCTTTGTCGTTGCGGCACCATTGATCCATGAAACGCTGGTCCCACTCCCAGTTGACCTTGCCCGAGTCGGGTGTAGCTGGCCAGTGCGAGATACCTCCGGTGCCCACCAAAGCGATCCGCTCGGGCACCTTGTCGCATGCACGGCGCAAGGCTTCACCAAAGGCCCAGGCGCGGTGCAATGGCGTGAGCGGTGGTCCTTGGCAATTGATGTTGACCGGGATGATGTCCAAGTCGTACTTGGGCGTGAGGAAGTGCAGTGGCACGATGATGCCGTGGTCGAACTTCCACTCTTCGGCAAACGCCACGTCCACGGTCTGCATCACCTCGGTGATGAGACGCTTGGACAGTGCGGGGTTTCCTGGCACCTGCACCTTGGCAATGCCCAGCCAATCCGGATCTTCGATCGGCGCGTCGTAGCGCGGCCCCATGCCCATAGCAAATGCAGGCATGTTGTTCATGAAGAAGTTTGCGAAGTGCTCCGCCGCCATGACGATCACTGCATCGGGCTTGGCAGCCTCCAACTGCGCACGCATCTGGTCCATGGCCGCGTAGAAGGCGTCCTTAGCGGCCGGGTCGGCCAGATGAGCGCGCCCAGTGATGCCGGGGGCATGGCTGCAAATACCTGCAAAGACAAGGCTCATATTTTTAAACTCCTGCGATCTTTTCGTCCATTCCGGTGGTCATGGCATAGACCCCGGCGCGCACCGGCCCGTACTTCTGAATTCCGTCGCGCATGGCCTGGATATAGTTGGCCCAGGGCATGCCGAGCAAAGGAGCAAAGTGCATCAGCAACTGACCGTTGCAACCCAGCACATAGAGCTTCCCGATGTCGCCCTCGAAAATGGCACGGTACTCTTCCTCGGCTAGGTCGTAGCAATGCAGCAGCGCGTCGCGCGCGTCGCCACCTTCGCTGTAGCGGCGCTGCACTTCCGGCTCCCGGTTGAGCTCGAAAAGAAATTTCTGCATTGCATACAAACTCATCGCAATCTCCGCGGTCAGTTCGCCATGATGTTCGCGCGTCGAATGACGTCGCCGTACTTATCGATCTCGCTGCCCACGAACGCCGTGAATTGGGCGGCCGATCCTGCCTTGGAGACGATGCCGCCTTTCTGGAAGGCCTCGACCACCGTCGGCTGGGCCAGCGCGCGGACCACCTGAGCATTGAGCTGCGCAACGAGTTCATCGGGCATGCCGGCCGGCGCGAGCAGTCCCTGCCAGGAGTTCGATTCCAGCTGCATTCCCTGCTCCGCAAGCGTCGGTATGTCCGGCGCGAACCTTGAGCGCCCCTGCGTCGCCATGCCGATAGCGACCAGCTTGCCGGTCTGCACGTGGCTGCGGAACTCGGGCCAATTGCCGAACATCACCGTAACCTGGCCGCCTAGCAGATCGGCCAGGGCCGGCCCCTGCCCCTTGTACGGCACATGCACCATGTCTGCGCCTAACTGCTGCGCCAGCAGGGCGCCCGACAGATGCGCCGAGGTGCCATTCCCAAAGGAGGCATAACTCAGCGTACCGGGCTTGGCCTTGGCCGCGTCGCGGAGCTGCGCCACGGTCTGAATGCCACTTGTAGGATTGGTGGCTAGCACATGCTCCGACAGACCCATCAGCGCCACCGGCTTCAAGTCCTTCAGCGTGTCGTAGGGCAGGTTCTTCTGCAACGTCTGGTTAGCGGCAAAGCTGTTTGCCACGCACACCAACGTGTAGCCATCACCCGCCGATTTCGCGACGTAGTCAACGCCAATCACCGTGCCGGCACCAGGCTTGTTCTCCACTACCACCGGCTGACCCAATGCCTTGCTCAACTCGATCCCAACGAGACGCGCGACGAAGTCGGTAGTGCCGCCGGGAGTGAAGGGTACGACGATGCGAATCGGCCGAGTCGGCCAGCTCTGCGCTTGCGCGAAGACCGGTAAAGCAAAGCTGGTGGCAGCAAGTGCGCTGCCGCTGAGAAACTGTCGTCTTTGCATGAAAAACCCCCGGTAGATACGTTTCATCAAATAGAAGATGAAAGCGTCAGCGCCTCAGATGCCCCAACGGGGAATGTGATGTTCGCCAATTGAGACCGCAACGTTCTTAGGTTCGCAGAACACCTCGTAGCTCCAGGTGCCGCCCTCGCGCCCCGTGCCAGATGCCTTGGTGCCGCCAAAGGGCTGTCGCAGGTCACGTACGTTCTGGCTGTTGACGAAGCACATGCCGGCTTCCACGGCCGCGGCGACGCGATGGGCCTTGCCGATGTTCTCGGTCCAGACGTAACTTGACAGGCCGTACTCGATGTTGTTGGCAAGCCGGATTGCGTCTGCCTCGTCCTCGAACGGAATCAGGCAGGCGACCGGCCCAAAGATTTCTTCCTGAGCAATGCGCATGCTGTTGTCCACGTCGGCGAACACGGTCGGCAGCACGAAATTCCCCTTCCTCACATGCGCGGGGAGCTCGGGCTGGCCCAGGCCACCGCACAGAAGCGTGGCGCCTTCCTTGGGGCCGAGTTCGATGTAGCTGCGCACCTTGGCCAGGTGCCCCTGGCTGATCATAGGGCCGACGATGATGTTGGGGTCAAGCGGATCGCCCACTGTGATGCGCTTGGCGCGCTCGGCGAACTTGGCGGCGAAATTGGCGTAGATGCTCTTCTGCACCAGGATACGGCTGCCAGCGGTGCAACGTTCGCCATTGTTCGAGAAGATCATGAACACAGCCGCGTCGAGTGCGCGCTCGAGGTCGGCGTCTTCGAAGATCACGAACGGACTCTTTCCGCCCAGTTCCATGCTGAACTTCTTGAGGCCTGCTGCCTGCACAATGCGGTTGCCGGTCGCGGTGGAGCCAGTGAACGAGACCGCGCGCACGTCCTTGTGCGCCACCAGGGGCTCCCCAGCGTCCTTTCCGTAGCCGTGAACCAGGTTGAGCACGCCGGCCGGAATGCCGGCTTCCATCGCGAGTTCGCCCAGGCGCGCCGCCGACATCGGCGAAAGCTCGCTCATCTTCAGCACCGCCGTGTTGCCGAAGGCCAAGCACGGCGCGACCTTCCAGGTGGCGGTCATGAAGGGCACGTTCCAGGGACTGATCAGCGCGCACACACCCACCGGGTGGAACAGCGTGTAATTCAGGTGTGTGGGCGTGGGGTAGGTGTGGCCGTCGACACGCACGCACATCTCGGCGAAGTAGCTGAAGTTGTCGGCCGCGCGCGGCACTAGCTGCTTGCCGGTCTGGCTGATGGTCTGGCCGCAGTCGCGGGTCTCGGTCTCGGCGATCTCGGGCACATGCTTGGCGATCAACTCACCTAGCTTGCGGATCAGCTTCGCGCGCTCGGGTGCGGGCAGGCCGGCCCACTTTGGAAAGGCCTCCTTGGCGGCCGCAACGGCCGCATTGACCTCGGCCGCGCCGCCCGAGGCGACTTCAGCCAGCACTTCCTGCGTGGCTGGGTTGACGGTTTCGAAGTAATCGGCGCTGGCAACTGACTTGCCGTTAATGAGATGGTCGATTCTTTTCATGGTCATGCAATGGTGTTGACGAGGGCGCCGATGCCTTCAATTTCGGTGACGATCACGTCGCCACTCTGGCAGTCGACGACGCCGTCGGGCGTACCCGTCAGGATCAGGTCGCCGGGCGACAGGGTCATGAAGCGGCTGAAGTACTCGATGAGGAAGGGCGCGTTGAAGATCATGTCGCGGGTGCTGCCCGATTGCGTGACCTTCCCGTTAACTGTGGTGGTGAGCGCCAGATTCATCGGGTCAGGCACATCCTTGGCGTCGACGAGCCAGGGGCCGATTGGCGTGCAGGCGTCGCGGTTCTTCACGCGCAGGTTGGGGCGATACCAGTTTTCCAGGTAGTCTCGAATCGCGTAGTCGTTGGCCACCGTGTAGCCGCCGATGTAGTCGTAGGCATCTGCGCGTGCGACGTGGCGTGCGGTCTTACCGACCACGATGGCAAGTTCGCATTCGTAATGCATGTATGTCACCCCTGCCGGACGAGTGGTGAGCTGGCGGTGGCCGATCAGGCTCCCCTCCCCCTTGATGAAGACCAGCGGCTCCTCGGGAGCGGCCTTGAACGCGAGTTCCCGGGCATGGTCGGCGTAGTTGAGACCCAGCGCCAGGATCGTGCGCGCACGCGGTGTCGGCGCGAGCGGCGGCAACCAGGTGGAGACGTCGTTCAGGCCAATGCGGCGGCCATCGGCCAACAACAGTTGACCGTCCTGCTCGGTGGCGTCGTAGGTCTGACCATCAAAAACGATGCGGGCGTGTTTCATGCAGCGTTCTCCGCAAACAGGGTGTTTTCCAAAGTGATGAATCCGAGGCCGCTGATCTCGATGCGATCCCCGACACGAGCACGTGGGCGCTGGCCGGCCTGAGGAATGTCCAGGCCCAGCAGCAACCAGTCGCCTGGACGCAGCGTCATGAACTCGCCCACGTCGGCGAGCAGTTGGGAAGCGGGACGCACCAGCTCGGTAAAGCGCAGCTTCTGCACCACCTCGCCGTTGATCTTCGCGGTGAGCTCGAAGTGGGCCGGGTCACCCGCCTCAGCTGCAGCGCGCGGCGCGCCAGCAAAGCCCAGAAAGCCGTCGAGCGCGTTGTACTTGACCGGCGGGCGGTAGTAGCTGTCGTGCGGAATCGAAAGATCGTTCACCAGGACATAGCCGTCCACATCTCCTGCGTCGCCGATCACCAGGGCCACGCTGGCACCGATTTCAACCTCGGGCACCCATGCCGGCACGGGAATCTTCCCGCCTGAAGGCGTCCAGGTGTTGGCTGGCTTGACGTAGAGCACCGGAGCCTTCGGTGCAGCCTTGTACGGCAGTTGGTCCATCTTTGGCTTCAAGGCATCGTACTCGCGACGGAAATTCAGCAAGGTGCCGTACACCGTGCCGCGAGGCAAGAAAGTCGTTTCACCGCTCATGGTTTCTCCAATTCGATCAATTCATCCAGTAGCGCGTACAGCGCCGTCAGCTTCTGCTTGCCCAACGATTTCTCCATCCTCGCGTAATACGCCTCGATCACTCCCGTCAGGGACCGGACCAGCGCCACACCTTGTGCAGTGGCCTCGACCACCGAGCGGCGCTGATCCTCGGGGTCCCGGGCGCGCCGGATCAGGCCGTCGCGCTCCATGCGCGCGAGCACCCCGGTCAGGCTAGGGCCTAGGATGAACGCTTCGCGCGCCACCCGGCCGGTCTCCACGGTCCCGTGCTCGCCCAGTACCCGCAACACACGCCATTGCTGGTCCGACAGGCCCTGCTCGCGCAATGGAGGCCGTGTGTGCGCCATGACGGATTCGCGCGCCTGCAGCAGCAGGCCTGGGAGATTGCGATGTGCGAAGCGTGCCGTCATTACTTAAGATGTTAAATGATCTGGGGTGCCCTTGCAAGACAGTTGCCCTTGAGCCAAGCCCGGAGGCCGGCGCGTCAGTCGACCGTAGCGCCCGCCGCACGGATTACCGATCCCCAGCGTTGAGTCTCGCTGCGGATGTAGTCGCGCAACTGCGCTGGCGTGGCCGTGCCTGGCTCGAAGCCCTCGCTCTCGAGGCGCTCGCGCAGCGCCGGCTGGGCCATCACACTCGCCAGGACCTCGCTGTAGCGCTGCACCAGTTCTACGGGCGTGCCGGCCGGAGCGACCAGGCTCTGCCATGCCACAGCCTCGAAGCCCGCAGTGCCCGCAGCCCCCGACTCGGCCACCGTGGGCACGTCCGCGATCGCGGGCTGGCGCTTGGCCGAGGTCACGGCCAGTGCTCGCAAGCGTCCCGAGCGCACGTGCTGCAGGGCCGGCGGGATGTCGGTGAACATCACCTGGATCTGCCCGCCGAGCAGGTCCGCCAATGCGGGAGCGCTGCCGCGGTAAGGAACGTGCGTGAACTTGGCGTCCGTCTGGGCTTTGAACATTTCGACGCCCAGATGCTGCGGACTGCCGTTGCCGGCGGAGCCGTAGCTGAGCCCCCCGGGGGTAGACCGGGACAGCGCGATGAGTTCGGCAACGCTCTTGGCCGGCAACGCGGCGTTGATCACAACCAGCAGCGGCACCGCGCCGATCAGGCCAATAGGCGCGAAGTCCTTGACCGGATCGTACGTCAGCTTTTTGTAGAGCGAGGGGTTGATGGCCAGCGTGGTGCTGGTGGCCACCAGCAGGGTGTTGCCATCGGCCGGCGCGCGGGCCACGAAGCTCGCACCGATTCCGCTACCAGCGCCCGGCCGGTTGTCGACGATGACCGTGCGCTTGAGCCGCGGTCCCATCTCCTGCGCCAGCATGCGACCCAGCATGTCCGTGGTGCCGGCGGCCGCGTAGGGCACGACGATGGTGATGGGCTTGTCGCTCTGGGCCTGGGCCCAATGCGGCAGCGATGCGGTCGAAAGCGCCGCCGAGAGGGCGGCAAGGGCGTGACGGCGGTTCATTGGGAGGTCTCCTTGGCAACGACGGGAAGTGCGCCGCGCAGGCGATCGATCAGCGACAGTGCGTCGGCCGGAGCGGCATCGCCGCGCCAGGCCACGTGCTGGTCGGGGCGTGAGATCGCCAGCGCGTGCGGGTAGAGCGCGGCGGCCTCAGCCGCCAGCACGTCCAGCAGCACCATGGGCACGCGACGCGCCGCGGCGGCCGCAAGAAGGGGGCCGACGTCCACCCCAGGGTCGAAGCGCAGCAAGGTGTAGTCCGGACCCATCGCGTCGTAGAGCGAGCGCCCGTCGTCCAGCCACAGGTGCGGCGTCCGACAGCCCGGCACGGTAGACGACGTGAAGCTGTCCATGTCGTAAGGCGGATGCGCCTGGCCGTCGTAAGCGATGAGCGGCGAGTGGTCGTAGTAGTAGCCGAAGTTCAGGCCGGCGCAGCAGTACTGACGCACGTTGAGGTCGTACAGGGTCTGGCCGAAGCTCGCGCGCACGCGATCGCCTTCGGCGCCCTCCTCCTCAATGTTGGCGGGCACGCCCTCGCGCTCCTTCTGCAGCGCGATCGCATGGTTCATCGCGAAGCGCGAGACTTGCTCGGTGATCGGCTGGCGCTCCGCCTCGTAGGCAGCCAGGATGCCCTCGTCGGCCCAGCCGTTCAGGCGCGCGGCCAAGGTCCACGACAGATTCATCGCATCGGCGATGCCTGCGTTCATGCCGTAGCCGGCCATCGGAATCCATAGGTGCGAGGCGTCGCCGCAGATGAAGATGCGCCGATCGCGGAAGCGGTCGGCGACGAGGCGGCGACCTATCCAATCCTCCTTGGATATCACCTCGTAGCGGAAGTCTGCGTCCACGCCCAGGATTTGGCGCAGCGCCCAGTCACGGTCCACGCTGTCAAACTCGGTTTCGTTCGCGCCCAGATAGTTGTGGACCAGCCAGCATTCCCTGCCGTCGATCGCATACACATTGCCGCAGCGGCGTGGGTTCACCGAAAAGGTGGCCCAAGCCGGCGCCACTTTCAGCCGGCCTATCAGGTCCGGGGCGCGGATGAAGGTGGACTGCACCCGTCCGACCACGTCGGTGCCGGACAACGTCGCGCCAATGGACTTGCGCACTGCAGAACGCCCGCCGTCGCAGCCGATCAGGTAGTCGACACGGATCTCCAGTGCCTCCCCGGTGTCTAAGCTTTCGCCGGTTGCGCGACAGCCTTCGGCATCCTGCTCGTAGGTTTCGATGCGCGTGCGGTTCAGGATGCGCAGGTTGGGCGTGGCTTCGGCGTGAGCGAACAGCACCGGCTCGAGGTAGATCTGATTCACCCGATGCGGCGGCTCCGGCGTGGGCCACCAGGCGTCGGGGCCGCCCGTGGCCGAGTAGCGATCGCGGCGCGCTGGGATCGGGATGCGCGAGATCTCGGTGCCGGTGAAGCTGGTGCGGTAGGCGACGTCGTTCGGATAGTCCTCGGGCAGGCCGGCCGCGCGCATGGCGGGCGCAACGCCCAAGCGTCGCAGAATCTCCATCGAGCGTGCGGAGATGTGGTTGCACTTCACGCTGGGCGCTTCGCCGCGGTGGCGCGTCTCTGCCACAACTACGTCGATGCCACGCTGCGCGAGGTCCAGCGCCAGTGTCAGTCCGACCGGGCCGGCGCCCACGATCAGCACCTGGGCTTGCAAACAAGTTGTCATCTTTCCTTCCTCCAATGTCCATTCGAAAAACTGATTGGAGCGAAGATGGCCTCGCATGGAAAATGAATCTTTCATGGCGACTTATAAAAGACCTTTATCAATACGCGAGCTGCCGTCGGTGCGGCAGATGCGCGCTTTCGTTGCCGTCTACCAGCTGGGGCATCTGTCGGCGGCGGCAGAGCAGCTGTCGCTGACGCAACCGGCCGTGACCGTGCTGATCCGCGAGCTCGAGAACCGGCTGGGCGTGAAGCTGTTCGACCGCACCACGCGCAGCCTGCGCCGCACCGAGGCGGCCGACGAGGCGATCGGCTATGTGACGCGCGCCCTCGAGGAGATGCAGCATTTGAGCCTGAGCCTGGCGGATCTGGCAGGCGCGCGGCGCGGCCGTTTTCGTGTGGCCGCCACCTCGACCGTGGCCCAAACCCTGCTGCCGCCGCTGCTACGCACCTTCCTGCTGGCGCATCCGGGTGTCGAGGCCTCTGTGCAGGACTGCGGACCGCTAGATTTCGTGCAAACCCTGGCCTCCGATCGTGCCGACCTGGGCATCGGCTCGCTCGAACGGCCCGTCCCGGGGCTGATCGAGCATGTCTTCTTGCACGACGAACTCGTCGCCGCAGCCTTGCCGGGCCCGGGCTTCGACGGGTCGCAGCCCGATATGACCTGGCGCCAGCTGGCACAGTACCCGTTGATTCTCGTTAAGCCGGGCTATGGTATCCGTCGACTGGTCGAACAGACGCTGGCCGACGCGGGGCTGTTGCCCCGGATGCGGGTTCGCCAGGAAGTGTCACTGCTGACCACCGCGCTGGCCATGGCGGCAGCGGGCTTGGGCGTGGCGGTGCTGCCGCGCTCGATCGTGACGCACGGCGCCTTCAGCACCCTCGTCTCGCGCCGGCTTACGCGGCCGACCGTCACTCGGCCGGTGGCAGTGATCCACCGGGCCGAACGCAGTCTGTCACCGGCCGCGCTGGCCTTCGCGCGAAATTGCGTGCCCGGCCTCGCCGCTTGACGGGCGAACAGCCGGCTCGCGCCGGCTGGGCTCAAGCGCTGGCCTCAGGCGGTTCTGTCGCGATAGTGCCCGGGAGCCAAGCGAAAGCCAGGTCATTCAGCGCGCTCAAAAGGCCAAGGATTAGAACTGAGAGGTTGCAGCCGTGTCTTCGCCATGAGGCGGTTGAGCTGGTCCTTCTTGATCACGTGCGTCGTGTGTGCGCCTTCCAGGGTTTTAGCGCTGACCTTCTGTTTCGGGCAACGGACCAGCCTTTGTCAAGACCCTCGACTCGATGGGCCGCCCACATCGTCGTAGAAAAATCCGCGGCGCCTGGCTGTCGGTGCGCCGCCGCAGATCGTCCATCGTCGTTGAGAATCGCAGCTACTCCGCTTTGGCGAAAGCAAACCTCTAACCATCGGTGAGGAGCGGCTTTCCGGGAAGCACCTCGCGGCGATCGCGTGCCGTGTTCTGGGTTCCGTCTTGCGCGATGGCCTGCGCGCTATCTTCCGCTAGATCTCGACGAATGACGACGGGCTTGCCACCGAGCCTCAGCTTGTTGAGCCAGTGTGAAAGCGCGGAATCCAGTTGATCGGCATGGCCGGGGGAACCAGCCGGCAAGCTCGTCTGCAAAAGGTCGGCAGAACACGTAGATACCCATTGTTGCCTGACCTCGAACCTGCCGGATCGAAGCGAGCACAGCAGCGTGCTCCTTCATGTGGCATTCGCGAGGCGGAAACTCTGTGCTGGCCATCCACTCGTCCTCCTCACCGAAATGCATTTGCGCATGGATTAGCAACTCGTCGAGCAGCGGCTCCAGCTGGTCGTTCGACGCGATCTGCAGGAGGCCGATGAGGTCGACGAACTCACGATGGAGATCGTCCATTTTCGCGTGACCCAGGAGGTAGCGGTCGCTCCAACGAATCGCCTCGACAGCGCTCGGCACGAAGGCCTCGATCGCGGGTTCATTCATAGCAGTTCTCGGTTGTTGTGTGCATGACCGGGTCAGTTGCGCGATGCCGCCACGTTCTGGCCAGTTCCTCGTGGACGGGCGCGACGGGCAACGCCGTGGGCGTGCCGTCACGATGGACCGCTGTCGGAGCACGCCCCGCTTTGCGTTCGTTAAGCATGCTCGCCACCGTTCGGGACGATTGAGACCAGACGGCGTGTCACACCGGGCTCCAGACCAATCTGTGAGATAGCGTTCGTCGATCATTCAGGAAATCTTTTCGGTGTGCCGGTGTGTGCGATCCGGGCGCATGAACGCTGCTCTCTACATTCCCCGATGAGCGATACCGCAATCATGCCCCGTCGGCCAAATCGACGATTTCTTCGCAATGGACGAGCTCTTCTTCACCGACGGCGGGACTGCCGGATGTCGCGCTCGTGAACTTCAGAGTGACCCAGATTCCATCGCCCATGTTGTCGACGATCTCGCCGACCGATCCGTTGCGGAGTTTCAAGCTTTGACCGACAGTCAGAGTCATCAGGTTCAACATAGCTGGCTCTCAGAAGAACATCGTCAGATTCTTGGCGAGGAGAACGTTCTGCGGGAGATGGATCTCCCGTCGAACCAGCTTCCAGCCACTTTCCTCACGGCGCAGGATATCGTTGCGCTTGCCGGAAAAGTAGTACTCCTCATGCTCGCAGCGGTTCTGGTACATCAGGAACCTGCTCCGCACACCGATTTCGTCCTTGCCATCCGATGTCTGGGAGATCGACGTAAGCTGGACATTGCTGACCATGCGGTTCAGTCGCGAGAGTGGCTCTTCCGCCCAATGGACACCAGTGAGGATCTGTTCGGCGCGCTTGGTCAAGGTCCACTTGCCTTCGTTGAACCAGCTCATGTCCTTTTCTTCCCGCGTCTTCTCGCGCTGACCGTGCTGCCCGAATTTCACGTTGAACAACATAGGCATGAAATACACGAGATCTTCAGAAAGAGTGTCGAGCCATTCGCGGAACCGCCGGTCGTCCAACATCTCCGCTTCGTCGTAGAGAAACTCCTCGATCTCTTGCTTGAGCGAGTAATAGCGTGCGTCGCGGATCACGACGGCGATGGCGTGGCCTTCGGCGGCCTTGGCTTGAGCGAGTTCGGTCATTGCAGACTCCTTGTCTTGAGGTGTTCAGTTTCAGGCCGCGAGAGGGCCACCTTGATTGGCGAAGCATCCGACATCAACGACCGTCCCCGAGATGGTGGTGGCGTCGTCGGAGAGCAAGAAGGCAACCGCGTGTGCGAGATCGGTGCCCGTGGCAGGTCGGCCCGCCGCGGTGCCCGCAACCTTTCGGCTCCTGAAGGCCTCCGCATCGCCCCCGAAGCGTCCGACGCTCATGCCCGAAACGATGCCTCCCCCGCCTGGGATCGCCACGTTTACTCGCACATGATCATGAAAGTGGTCGTAAGCCATCGCCGTCGACAGCGCAAGGATCGCCCCCTTGCTCGATGCGTAGGCGGCCATGTTGGGCTTGCCGTAGCCGGCACCGGAACCGATGTTGACGATGGAGCCCCCCCCTTGACGCACCATGTGCGGAAGGACGGCACGACTGGCCAGGTAAGTGCCCCTGACGTTCACATCGAAGATCCGGGCGAACGTCGCTTCATCGGTGTCGAGGATCGTTCCGAGTGGGCCTATCGCCGCGTTGTTGACGAGTCCGTCGATGCGACCGAACCGTTCCAGCGTGCGCGCGACCACGGCGTCCACATCTTCGGTGCGGGACACGTCGGCCTCCATGACCTCGACGCTTGACGCGACGCCGGCCGACGCCAAGCCACTGCGCAAGGCCTCGAAGCCCTGCGCTGTGCTCGAAACCTGCGGCTGGGCGAGCCCGAAGGCCATCACCTGGTGTCCGCGGCGTGCAAGTTCGAGCACGATGGACATGCCCAAGCCGAAGGTGCCGCCCGAGACGATCGTCACGGGCCCGGCGCTTGCATTCGTCATGCTGCGCCGCCGCTGGCCGGGCCGTTGTCGTGCTTGCCCATCAGCGTGTCCCAGTCCGCATCGTTCATGTAGTCGCGCCAGCGGCGGTAGAACTGACGTGGGTTCTCTTCGCTGACCTGCAGGCTCACATTGCCTTCGACAGGCCCGTTGGTGGTGACCTTCCCGAAGGACTGCTGGTAGTTGTACGGATAGCGCTTCGCGATCACGCCGCGACTGCCAGCTGTCGCGTAGTTCCAGTTCTCCATGTCATCTTGCTCAGTCATGCCGGCGGGCCCCGAGTACCGCATGTAGTACGAGCGCAGGAAGTCCTTGACCTCCTGCGGCGCATCAGCATCCACGAGGAAGAAACGCCATGCCTCGGTCGACTCGGGCCCGTTGGGATGCCAGACGCACAGGTTGCGCGGCTGCTTGCCGTGGAAGGACACGTTCGGGTAGATCGTGCCGACGAAGGGCACGAGACGGTTGCGCTCGACACCCAGGCGGCGCTTGCGCTCCTCGTGGCAATAGCGGAAGTATTCCGCCACGACCGGGTTGTTCTGGAAGGTGTCGACGAAAGGCAGGTCCTCGGGGACGATCGCGCTGTGGACGCCATGCCCTGCCGGGAAGTTGACCCAGAGATGCTGCGCGTATTCCAGTTCGTTGTCTCGCCGGCCCTTCACGCCGACTTCCGCGCTCGGGCCGATGCCGATCAAGTCCACGGAACGATGGCTCACGTTGTGGTACGTATCGCCGAGGAAGTTCTCAGCCGCGAACTTCCAGTTGCAGGGGATCACCCACTTGTGGACGCCGACCAGCACTTCGGAGCCGCCTTCGCGCCCATCACGACAGTCCAGCGCCAGATCGAGGTGCTCCTTGGCGCCGCCAAGGAACGTCAGAAAGTCGGGCGCGTTCTCGTCCCAGGTGGCCCAGACGGTGCCCTTGTAGATCTCGAGCTTCGCGACTTCGATGAGCGACCAGTTTTCCTTCTCGAGGCAACCGTCGTAGATCTGCTTGAACTGGGGCACGCCGAAGAGCTTGCCTTCGGTCGTGTAGCTCCAGCTGTGATAGGGGCAGGTGAACAGCTGCGTGTTCCCATGGTCATACTGGCAGACCTTCATCCCGCGATGACGGCATGAATTGAGGAACACGTGCACCTTGTTCTTCTTGTCACGCGTCAGGATGACGGACTCCGCGCCCATGCGCGACGTGAAGTAGTCGCCTGGCTTCGGGATCTGGCTTTCGTGGCCCACAAACAGCCATGCGCGGGTGAATACCTTCTCCAGCTCTTCCTCGTAGATCTCCTTGCTGGAGAAAATCTCTCGGCTGATCGTGCCTTCCTTGAGGTTGACCATGCGGTCGTATGACGATTGACTCATTTGAATTCCTTACGTTAAACGGATGTTTGCGTCAGATCAGTTGAAGCGCTCGCACAGCATGTCTTTGCGCGCCAGTCCTGAGGACTCCGCAGCCGTGCGGCCCGCCTCGACCATCGGTGGCGGCCCGCAGAGATAAATGCGTGTGGATGCATCCAGACCGAGCGAGCCAATCAGATCGGTGGCATACCCAGCGTGGCAATCCTCGGCAGGGTCGAGCTCCGCTGCGAATCGAACCTGCAACGCGGGCAACTTCTCACGCAGGGCTGCGAGTTGCGCGAGGGCGAACAGATGCGCGCCGGTGCGAACGCCCAGCAGGAGCGCCGTGGGGATGGCTCGCTCTTTCTCGATCTCCGAAATCGACTCCAGCATGGAGAGGAAGGGTGCCAGGCCGGTCCCGCCGGCCACGAACAGCCGCGGCCGGCTCTCATCCCGCAGGAAGAAGCTGCCGTGGGGATGGCTCAATTCCAGAATCTCACCGGCTTTCGCCGATCCCGTCAGCCAGGTCGAGAAACTCCCGCCATCGACCAGGCGGATGAAGAAGACAAGCGTCGTCGCACCCGGCACGCTGGCCATCGAATACGACCGCCAGTCGGAGCCGCCTGCAGGTCGCATCCGGACATACTGCCCTGGCTCGAAAACCATGGGCGCGCTGATCTCGACTTTAAGGCGAACCGTTTCCTCGGCCACGCGCTCGACCGCAAGGACGCGGCCCTCGATCGGAGGCGGCTCCTCGGCCGTAGCCTCCGAAAGGTCGTACGGAAATTCGACGACACAGGGACCTGTGACCCGCGAGACGCAGGTCAGCACGGTGCCATCGGCACGATCGCTGTCGGGCAAGACGGCACGATCGTAGTGGCCCAACTCCAGCCCACCGGAAACCAGCGTGGCCGTGCATGTTCCGCATTGGCCGTTGTTGCAATCTGTCAGCAGGTTCAGCCCCGCCGCCGTCGCCGCAGCGACCACGCTCTCGCCGTCCTGGGCATCAATGCGGCGTGCAGCACCGTCAGAAAACAGCAGCGTGATAGGGAAGGTCGTCATGCCTCGGACTCCTTGGCCGTCAGTCGACCCGGATGTTGGCGCTCTTGGCCAAACCCGTCCACTTGGCCTTGTCCGATGCAATCTGGCGACCGAACTTCGCGCTGTCCACATGGCCCGGCTCCATGCCGAGCTTTTGCAATTGATGAACCGTGTCAGCGTCGGCCAAAATTTCCTTCAACGCGCCTCGAATCCGATTCGTCACCTCGGCGGGCGTTCCAGCCGGAGCCACTAGCCCCGTCCAGATTGGCACGTCGTAACCGGGGACCCCGGCCTCAGCCAGCGTGGGCACATTTGGCAGCACGCTGGAACGCTTAGCCGTTGTCACGGCAAGGGCCTTCAGATTCCCGCCGCGGATGTGCGGCAAGACCGCCGCGATGTCCAGGAAACCGACGTCGACCTCTCCACCCAGCAGCGCCGTGAGCACGGGACCCGTACCCTTGTAATTCACATGCGTGAAGTTCACACCGCTTTCTCGCGAAAAGAGTTCGGCCGCAAGCTGAAAGCTCGAAGAGGCAACGCCGTGATTGAGGCTGCCGTCGGGGCGCTTTGCGGCGAGCGCCTTCAGGCCCTCGACGTTCTTCGCCTCAATAGACGCCGGGGTGACGACAACCAGAGGGAACGATCCCAGCAATGCGATCGCCGTGAAGTCCTTGATCGCGTCGTAACTCAGCTTCGAATAGACCGCTGGATTGACGGTCAGCACACCGCTTGACGCCACAAACAGCGTGTAGCCATCGGCGGGCGCCTTGGTCACAAAGTCCGCCGCAATGATCGAGTTGGCACCGGCCTTGTTCTCCACTACGAAAGCCTGCTTGAGGCGCTCTTGCAGCTTGACGGAAATGATGCGCGCCAGGATGTCGTTGGTTCCGCCCGGCGCAAAGCCAACGACGACCTTCACAGGCTTATCAGGGTATTCCGCTAAAGAGAGGGCTGGCGCGAAACACAGTCCGACCACGGACGCGAGCAGGCCTTGGCGAGCGAGAGCTCTGAACTTCATCATGTATCTCCGTTTTGTTGTCCACCCCTTGGACAGTATCTTCATTATACGGACAAGGAGGCCGACTGCAAGTCGCGCTCCCGTATCATTGACGTTTCAAACTCGAGGTCGAGCGGTCGCAGCGGTGGCATACATCCAGACGTCGGTCGGGAAGGAGCGTCATGGAAGTACCTGAAAAAGGAGCGGACAGCGTCAGGGCGGTCACGCGCGCCCTTGAGTTGTTGTTGGCATTCACGCGCGATGACTTCGAACTCACCGCCAGCGAACTGCTTCGGCGCGTCGATCTGAGCCGGCCGACGCTGTACCGGTTGCTGCACACCCTAGAGGTAAACGGGTTCATCTCGTCGTCAGGCGATCCCCAGCGCTTCCGGCTGGGCTCGGCTGTGGCCCGGCTTTCCCACGTCTGGTCCGAGACGTTGGATCTTTCACTGATCGCAGAGCCGATCATGCGCACGCTTTGGACCGAAACCCGGGAGACGGTCGCGGTGTTTGTCGCCCAGGACATGCTGCGCCTTTGTTTGGCAGAGATGCCCAGCCCCCAAGCCCTGAACTTCAAACGCGGGGTCGGGTATACGGAACGCATCGCACTAGGTGCCAGCGGCCGGGCGATCCTGGCGTTCATGCCGGATGCCGAAAGCAACCTTGACCGCTACACCGATGGCTTAGGCATCAATCAGACGAGCTTCCGCAACGAGCTGGCCACAACGAAACAACGGGGTTTTGCCGTCAGCCGGAACGAACTAATCGACGGCGCTGTGGCCGTCGCCGCCCCATTCTTCAACAGCAAGGGAGTTGCGGGGTCCATCGGCATCTTCGGGCCGGCAACACGGCTGGGCGATCGCGAGATTTTCAACCTGGGCGAGCTTGTCAAGCGCGATGCCGCACTGCTATCGCAGGCGCTCGGCGTCACCGCGCCCACACCTACCAAACGAGAGGTCGCGCAAAAAGGCCGAAAAGTCGCGTGAACGTGATGCGGCGCGAGCAATAACCGGCAGACGTAGGCGACTTCAGGTTGATGAGAACGCGCCGACCGGCGACTCTCAACCAAACACCATCAGCCGCCTCTGCCATGCCCGCAGGAAAGGCCGAGCGCGCACCCGCCCTCCCTGCTCCAAGGCCCGCACTGACGCCCGAAGCAGGCCTTCGCACCCGATCGGGACTTTGAGATCTTCTTGCGGCCTCAGCAACCCGGCTGCCCGGACCGCCAGATGCGCGGGTCTTAGGCGGACGTGCTTTTCGCCTTCTTGCTGAGGAAGGCGCTCATGTGGGCTGCGGCTCACCCGTGTTGAAGGCTTCACCGAACTCCGCCGCCCTGTTTTCGACCGCTGCGTCGAGAGTCACGGTTTCCCAGCGGCAAAGCAAACGCTATGCTGGCGCCGCACCGACCGCCCGGTCTGCGAGAACCCATGCGCGACCACCTCGATCCGCGCGTCGAGCCGGTCCTGCGGCACGCACTCGCTGATGATGCCCCAGTTGCGCGCGCCTGCATGGCGCCGATGTTCTCGCCGGTCAGCAGGATCCAGGTCGGCAGGGTCGTGCCAATCTGGGAAGGCATTATGGCGGCGTGGATTACCGACGGAGTACGGACTTTGATCTCCGGCATCCCGACCACGGTGCAGTTAGCTGCGATCCTCAGGTCGCTCCATCGCCCCGTCCCAGGCCACCCACCAGAGTATGACCCTCCAGGCGCACGATGAGGACCCGGAAATGACGGTTGACGTTGCAAGGTCGCGCAGACCGCTGATGATGGCGCGGCCGCTCTCGGCATCGAGACCTGCCATCTCCTTGATGTCCGCGCCAGCAATAAAGGCGCACGAGCCACTGCCGCGCAGAACCAACAGTTAATGTCTTCATTCCCCACTAAGCGCTCCAGCGTTTGGATAAGGCCCCGAATCACTGACGTCAGCACAATCTGGATACGATCAGGCGTCTGTCGCGCGCGCATGGGAATGAAGCACATGCTGGGCGTCATGGCGATGATGCGTTCACCACCGTCACACCGGGGACCCATAGCACGCGTCAAGGGCGAAGCAACGGACCAGGGCGACGCGACGAACGGGATTGCCGGGCGAGCGCAGAAAACCGCGGACACGCCTTGAGAAAACCGCTGAACTCCAGGCAGCCTTATCTGGGTGACCGCCAGCGCTGTGGTCCTGTTTGCGTGCTCGCTTATGGCGGCATTTGGCGCTTGAGTAGAAGACTCTCCGCGGGGGCCGATGTCCGAGCGAAACGCCGTCCGCTGCGCCGCCTATCACGAGCGAAACCATTCTTCCGCGCGTGCTCCGTGCCGCATGCGTGCCAGTGGCAGGGGAAACTGCTCGAACGGCATCGTGGCCGTAATCCGTACGAGATGCCGAGGTTTGCAGTCGGCGCCCAGGCGCGCCCCCACCGTCTTGCTCAGCGCCATCGGACTGTTGGCGCTGACGCGATGAGCCGCACACCGCGCAGGGATCAGTGGCAGCACCGTGGTGTGGAGTTCAGCTCCGTCGGCACGGATGCCCGCATCGCGCAGTGCGCGTGCGTTAACAGCAACGCCTGTCGCGAGTTAACCGTCACACTGGGAGCCGTACTCACATCGCCGCAGGGGCAAGCCCTCGTGGGACTTCGCTGTCAAGAGCTGGCCGATCGGATGCTAACCAGTCGGACATTCACAAGCCGAAGCCGCGTTGGAAGGCGGCGAGCTGCTGGCGCGCCCTTGTATTCCAAGTCCATCCTGGCGGCATCGAGAGCCGCGGGACAATCGGCGTGGCTTAACGAACTACATGCTCCCGCCGTGTCAGGCTCCGCTGATGGCGAATGCGTCGGAGTAGAAATTTGCTGCCCGAAGGCCGCGCTCCTGGACGAAGGCAGCGCGCGCCGAGCTCACCATGGAGGGTGCGCCACAAACGTAGACTTGGTGATCGGCCATGCTGGCATAGTCGGCGAGAACGGCCTCGTGTACCAGGGAAGCCCTAAGCGGCGGCTCCGCGGCACCTTCAGAGATGACGCCAACGAAATGGAAATGTGGGTGCTTGTGCTGCCACTTGCGCACCTGGTCCATCGCATACATTCCGTCCGCGCTGCGAGTTCCCCAATAGAGCGCGAAGCTTCGATCCTTGTGCTTGGGCAGCGCATCTTCAAGCAGCGACTGAATCGGCGCGAAGCCCGTACCGCCTGCCAGTAGCAGCACGGGGCCAGTGCCCTCTCGCAGGTAGAAGTCGCCGAAGGGCAACGCGACCTCGACTTCGTCACCCGGTCGAAGCTGACCGAGAATGCGTTCGCCGAACAGGCTGCCGGGCAGCACGCGCACATGCAGCTGTACCCCGTCACTGACGCGCGGCGTGCTCGCCATGGAAAAGCTTCGCGCGGGGTGTCCTTCAATCAGCACCTGTAGGTACTGCCCTGCCTTGAACGTCACCTTGACGCCCGCCGGAAATCGCAGATCGAGGACGGCAACGTCCGGTGCCGCCATGCGCAGCCGGTAGAGCCGCGCACGCACCCGCTTGTGCGCAGTGTGTTGAAGCCGCTCAGCGCGGTCCGGCGCGATGCGAATGGCACTTACGGCGCGCACCTGGCACAGCAACGCGGTGCCTCGGGCGTCACAGGCGGGATAAACCTCACCTTCAAGCACCGGGGCACGGCAGGTCTCGCAATTACCGC
>LNAP01003240.1_pt1 | contig 19677 bp, 20 predicted proteins | sample 602601 | NCBI WGS metagenome assembly LNAP01 (sample SAMN02440304, study PRJNA202911) | soil metagenome | biome: Subtropical and temperate rainforests or woodlands; isolation source: soil samples (1 kg each in a 20% v/v slurry with milli Q water) were... ...
TTGGCCGGAATCTCGATGGCGACGTAGATGTCGTTCGGCAGGTCTTTGCCAGCCGGAATCTTGCTGTAGCTCATTGGGCGTTGCCCCCGTAGTTGGCCATGTACATGGCCGGATTGGCCTAAAAGTGGCGGCGATTATAGGCATATTCTGACGCCGATGCCATGCACCAGACGTCGTACAGTCATTCGCCTTGTGGCTGATAACGCGGGTCGTGCGCTTGCAGCTGCGCGAGGCGGGCCAGAGGGTCCTGGCGGTAAAAATGACTGAGTTGGGCGTACACCTGTGGATAACTTTCCACCAATAAATCTGGCGCGCTGAAAAAATATTCGCTGGTGACCGCGAAAAATTCCGCCGGGTTTTCGGCGGCGTAGGGGTCGATGGCGGTTTCGGCGTCGGGGTTGGCGTCCAACTGGCGGTTAAGCTCATCGTAGGCGCCTTGCATCACGCGGGCCCAGTCTTGCACGCGCATGTCGTGGTGCAGGGGCGGCAGGCCGTTGGCGTCGCCGTTGAGCATGTCGAGCTTGTGCGCCAGTTCGTGGATCACCAGGTTGTAGCCTTCCCAGTTGCCGCTGGCCAGCACGCCGGGCCAGGCGAGGATCACCGGGCCTTGTTGCCAGGCTTCGCCGCTGTGCTCGCCGTCCCACTCGTGCTCGACGCCACTGGCATCGCGATGACGTTGCGGGCTGAGGAAGTCGTCGGGGTACAGCACGATCTCGTGGAAGCCCTGATACCAGTCGAGGTCGCCGAGGTTCATCAGTGGCAGTTGCGCCTGGGCGGCGAGCAGCAGGCGTTGTTCCTGGTGCAGCTCGACGCCGGGCAGGGCGGTGAGGTGTTTTTCGGCGAGAAACACCACGCAGGCTTCGCGCAGCCACTGGTCTTGCTCGGCGCTGATGCCGTCGAGGAAGGTCAGGTGCTCGCGCACCCGCTGCCAGGTGTCATCGGCAATCGGGTGCCTGGCCAACAGGCGCCGGCGACGCCAGGCGCTGAGGGACCACATCGCAGGTTACTGCGACTTGGCTTCGGTGGACGTGCGACCAAAGCGGCTGCGGAACACGCTGATGATCATCGGCACCAGCGACAGCAGGATGATGAACACCACCAGCAGCGAGAGGTTTTTCTTGATGAACGGCACGTTGCCGAAGAAGTAGCCCAGGGTTACCAGGCCGCCGACCCAGAAGACGGTGCCCAGCACGCTGAAGCCGAAGAAGCGCGGGTAGGGCATTTTCGCGATACCGGCAACGAACGGCGCAAAGGTGCGCAGGATCGGCAGGAAGCGCGCCAGGGTCACGGTTTTGCCGCCGTGCTTGTCGTAGAAGTCGTGGGTTTTTTGCAGGTAGTCGCGGCGGAAGATTTTCGAGTTCGGGTTGCTGAACAGGCGTTCGCCGGCTGTTCGCCCGATCACGTAGTTGGTGCTGTCGCCGAGGATCGCCGCCAACATCAATAGACCGGCGAGCAAGACCGGGTCCATGCCGCCACCCGCCGCCACCGCGCCGGCAATGAACAGTAATGAATCACCCGGCAGGAACGGCATGACCACCAGGCCGGTTTCGCAAAAGATTACAAGGAACAGAATGGCGTAGATCCACAGACCGTAATTTTTTACCAGCAGGTCGAGGTAGACGTCGAGATGCAGGATAAGGTCAAGCGGGTTGAAATCCATGGATGGCACCTGTGTGAATGGCCCGACTCAGCAGGCCTGTGCGGAGGCTCGGGTAATAAGGCTACAAGTATTTGTCGCGCTTCTTACAATCCTGAAAGGTCGGCATTATACGGATTGAGAAGTGAAAAGAGTGTGTGGGTTTTGTAGCGGGTGATGTCATGGCACTCGGCTCCCAGAGCACCACAGAACCAAATGTGGGAGGGGGCTTGCCCCCGATCGGGTCGTGCCAGTTATAAATAGTCTGACTGGTCCACGGCTATCGGGAGCAAGCTCCTCCCACAGGGACTTTGGGGGGGCTTGGGGATGGGGTCAGTCTTCGCTGATCGGCAACACGTAGTTCTTGAACTCGCTGTCTTCGCGAAAACCCATCGACTCATACGTCTTCTGCGCCACGTTATTGTTGCTGCTGGTCGACACCCGCAGCCGCACCGCATGGGTTTCCTTGGCCATCTTCTTCGCCGCGCGCATCAGGTTGTCGGCTACCAATTGCCGGCGCGCGTCTTCGGCGACGTAGATGTCGTTGAGGATCCACACCCGTTTGAGCGACAACGAAGAAAAGCTCGGGTACAGCTGACAGAACCCGAGCAAGCGCTTGTCGTCGTCATCGGCCAGGGCCAGGTAGATCACCGATTCCTTGCGGCGCAGGCGTTTTTCCAGGAAGGCCCGCGAAGAGTCCGGGAACGGCAGCGCCCCGTAGAACTCGCGGTATTTGACGAATAACGGGGTCAACAGGTCCAGGTGTTCCAGGGTCGCTTGAGTGATCCGCATGCCAGGCCTCAACTTCCAGATGGTATATGACCACGCGAGCGGCCGTGACTCGATGCTGCCTAAAGACGCGAAAAAGCGCAATCGTGCGGGGATCAGTCGGTGGGCGGGCTGAGCAGGAAATTGCCTTTCACCAAGTCCGGGTCATCTGACTCGATGGTCTGAACCTGCGCCTCATCCTTGAGGTTGACCCCCGACAACTGCCGACGGCAGGCCTCCCGCATCAAGTACAGCAGGCGATGGGCCGCCATGCCATAACTCAAACCCTCCAGGCGCACGTTGGAGATGCAGTTGCGGTACGCATCGGTGAGGCCAACCTTGGGGTTGTAGGTGAAATACAGGCCCAGGCTGTCCGGCGAACTGAGCCCCGGTCGTTCACCGATGAGGATCACCACCATCTTGGCGCCGAGTAGCTGGCCAATCTCATCGGCCACCGCGACGCGGCCCTGTTCCACCAGGATCACCGGTGACAAGGACCAGCCTTCGGCGTGGGTCTGTTCCTCCATGCGCGTGAGAAACGGCAACGTGTGTTTATGTACCGCCAGCGCCGACAGACCATCGGCCACCACCACGGCCAGGTCGATGCCGCCCGGGTTGGCCGCCGCATGGTCGCGCAGGGCCTGGGCCGACTCATCGCTCAGGCGCCGCCCCAGGTCCGGGCGTTGCAGGTAGCTGTGGCGGTCGACGGCGGCGCTGTGCAGCAACAGGCTGTCACGCCCGCGTTCGGCGAGCTGAGTGCTGAGGCCGACATGGTCGAAGGGCAGGTGGACCGCGTCCCGCGCCTGGGCGTGGGCGAATTGGAAGTCCAACTGTGCGCTGGTGGGGATGCTGGTGCCAGTACGGCCCAGGGCGATGCGCGCCGGGGTCAGGCGACGCAGTTCCAGCCACGGGTTTTCGGGTAAGTCTGGTTGCACGGGCGGCTCCTTCATCCCAATTGCGCCAAGGCGTGGCGAAACGCCGGTGGCAGGCTGTTGCCGAAGCGCACTTTGCCGTCGGCTTGCGTGAAAATGCCCATGTTCGCCAGCCACTGTTCAAACTCCGGCGCCGGCTTTAAACCCAATGTCTGGCGGGCGTACAGGGCGTCGTGGAACGAGGTGGTCTGGTAGTTGAGCATGATGTCGTCGGAACCGGGAATGCCCATGATGAAGTTGATCCCGGCCACGCCCAGCAGGGTCAGCAGGGTGTCCATGTCGTCCTGGTCGGCTTCGGCGTGGTTGGTGTAGCAGATGTCGGGCACCCCCAGCAGCTTGCCGCAGAAGTGGTCTTCGAGGCCGGCGCGGATGATCTGTTTGCCGTTGTACAGGTACTCGGGGCCGATAAAACCGACCACGGTGTTCACCAGAAACGGCTTGAAGTGCCGGGCCACGGCGTAGGCGCGGGTTTCACAGGTTTGCTGGTCGACGCCGAAGTGCGCGTTGGCCGACAAGGCGCTGCCCTGGCCGGTTTCGAAATACATCAGGTTTTGCCCGAGGGTGCCACGGTTCAGGCTCAGGCCTGCTTCGTAGCCCTCCTGCAGCACGCTCAGGCTGATGCCGAAACTGGCGTTGGCCGCCTCGGTGCCGGCGATCGACTGGAACACCAGGTCCAGCGGCACGCCACGGTTGATGGCTTCGATGGAGGTGGTGACGTGGGTCAGCACGCAGGCCTGGGTGGGGATTTCGTAACGCTGGATGATCGCGTCGAGCATCTCCAGCATGGCGCAGATCGAGGCGATGCTGTCGGTGGCCGGGTTGATGCCGATCATGGCGTCGCCGTTGCCGTATAACAGGCCGTCGAGAATGCTCGCCGCGATGCCCGCCGGTTCGTCGGTGGGGTGGTTGGGTTGCAGGCGGGTCGACAAGCGGCCGCGCAGGCCCATGGTGCCGCGAAACCGGGTGACCACGCGGATCTTCTGCGCGACCAGCACCAGGTCTTGCACGCGCATGATCTTCGACACGGCGGCGGCCATTTCTGGTGTCAGCCCTGGCGCCAAGGCGCGTAGGGATTGTTCATCGGCTGCGTCACTGAGCAGCCAGTCGCGCAGGCCGCCGACGGTCAGGTGGCTGACGGCGGTAAACGCCTGTTTATCGTGGGTGTCGATGATCAGTCGGGTGACTTCGTCGCTTTCATAGGGAATCAGCGCCTCTTGCAGGAAGTGCTTCAGCGGGATATTCGCCAAGGCCATTTGCGCCGCCACCCGCTCGCCATCGTTCTGTGCGGCGACGCCAGCGAGGAAGTCGCCTGAACGGGCGGGGCTGGCCTTGGCCATCACGTCCTTGAGGCTGTCGAAGCGGTAGGTCGATGCACCCACCGCGTGGGAAAAACTTGCCATACAGTGTCTCCTTGATGACGCGGGCGAATATGGGTAAGGCGCCCGCGTCGAGGTTTACGGCAGTCAGTGCAAGGCGGCCTCTGCGGCCTGGATCGCCGCGAACTCTTCTTCCGGCGTGCCTGCTACCAAGTGATGCCGGCTGTAGAAAGCAAAGTAAGCAATTAATACTCCATAGATGATTGCAGCGCCAATCACCACTCGCGGGTCGACCAGAAAGCCCGCCACCACGGCCACGCAGGCCAATACCAGGGCCACGCCGGAGGTAAAGATGCCGCCCGGCGTGCGGTACGGACGATCCATTTTGGGGCGACGGATGCGCAGGGTGATGTGCGCGGCCATCATCAGCACGTAGGAAATGGTCGCGCCAAACACCGCCACCAGAATCAGCAGGTCGCCCTGGCCGGTCAGCGACAGGCCGAAACCGATAATGCCGGGGATCACCAGCGCCAGGACCGGCGCCTTGCTTTTGTTGGTCTGGGACAGTTTGCGCGGCAGGTAGCCGGCGCGGGACAAGGCGAAGATCTGCCGCGAATAGGCGTAGATAATCGAGAAAAAGCTGGCGATCAAGCCCGCCAGGCCGACCAGGTTGACGAAGCTGCCCATCCACGTCGAGCCGCCGTAAGACAGCGCCAACGCTTCAACCAGCGGGTTGCCGGACTTGATCAGCGCGTAGGTGCCGGCGCCGCCCGGTGCAATCACCAGGATCAGCAGGGCAAAACTGGTCAGCACCACAATGGCGCCGATCAGGCCGCGAGGCAGGTCGCGCTTCGGGTTCTTGGTTTCTTCGGCGGCCAACGGTACGCCTTCGACCGCCAGGAAGAACCAGATCGCATAGGGAATCGCTGCCCACACGCCGACGTAGCCGAATGGCAGGAAGGTGCTGGCGCCCTTGGCGTCGGTCACCGGGATGTCGAGCAGGTTGGCGACGTTGAAGTGCGGCACCATCGACACCAGGAACACGCCCAGTGCAATGGCGGCGACGGCGGTGATGACAAACATCAGCTTCAAGGCTTCACCCACGCCAAAGATATGGATGCCGATGAAGATGATGTAGAACGCCAGGTAAATCATCCAGCCGCCGATGCCGAACAACGACTCGCAATAGGCGCCGATGAACACCGCGATGGCGGCGGGGGCGATGGCGTATTCGATCAGGATCGCGGTGCCCGTCAGGAACCCGCCCCAAGGGCCAAAGGCGCTGCGGGCAAAACCGTAGCCACCGCCGGCAGTAGGGATCATGGAAGACAGTTCGGCCAGGGAAAAGCACATGCACAGGTACATGGTGGCCATCAGCAATGTGGCGAGGAACATGCCGCCCCAGCCACCCTGGGCCAGGCCGAAGTTCCAGCCGGCGTAGTCGCCGGAGATCACGTAGGCAACGCCAAGGCCGACCAGCAGCACCCAGCCGGCGGCGCCTTTTTTCAGTTCGCGTTGTTGGAAGTATTGGGAATCGACTTTTTCGAAGTCGACGGAGGATCCAGTGGGTTCGCTAGGCATGGGAAAGTACCTTTCATTCTTATTGTTTTGGTCCCGACAAGTTGTCGCCGGGTAATGTAGGAGCGAGCTTGCTCGCGAAAAACTTCAGAGCACCGCGCAGAGCCAGGCTATCCGCGTAATCGTTGAGGTTCTTCGCGAGCAAGCTCGCTCCTACGGGGGGCGGTTATCGCCCCGGCGGTGTTGGGTTAGAAGAAGCCCAATGGATTGATGTCGTAGCTCACCAGCAGGTTCTTGGTCTGCTGGTAGTGATCCAACATCATCTTGTGGGTTTCACGACCGACGCCGGACTTCTTGTAACCGCCAAACGCGGCATGTGCCGGGTACAGGTGGTAGCAGTTGGTCCACACGCGGCCCGCCTTGATCGCCCGGCCCATGCGGTAGGCGCGGTTGATGTCGCGGGTCCACAGGCCGGCGCCGAGGCCGAACTCGGTGTCGTTGGCGATCGCCAGGGCTTCGGCTTCATCCTTGAAGGTGGTGATGCTCACCACCGGGCCGAAAATTTCTTCCTGGAACACCCGCATCTTGTTGGTGCCCTTGAGCAGGGTCGGCTGGATGTAATAGCCGGTGGCCAGATCACCTGTCAGCTTCTCGACCTTGCCGCCGGCCAGCAACTCGGCGCCTTCGCCCTTGGCGATTTCCAGGTACGACAGGATCTTGTCGAACTGCTGCTCGGACGCCTGGGCGCCGACCATGGTGTCGGTGTCCAGCGGGTCGCCACGCTTGATCGACGCGACCTTCTTCATCACCACTTTCATGAAGTCGTCGTAGATCGACTCTTCCACCAGCGCGCGGGATGGGCAGGTACACACTTCGCCCTGGTTGAAGAACGCCAGCACCAAGCCTTCGGCGGCTTTCTCGATGAATTGCGGTTCGGCTTTCATGATGTCGGCGAAGAAGATGTTCGGCGACTTGCCACCCAGTTCAACGGTGGACGGAATGATGTTCTCGGCCGCGCAATGCATGATGTGCGCGCCCACCGGGGTAGAGCCGGTGAAGGCGATCTTGGCGATGCGCTTGCTGGTGGCCAGGGCTTCGCCGGCTTCTTTGCCGAAACCGTGTACCACGTTCAGCACGCCCGGCGGCAGCAGGTCGCCGATGACTTCCATCAGCACGTTGATGCCCAGCGGGGTTTGCTCGGCCGGCTTGAGCACCACGCAGTTGCCGGCGGCCAGGGCCGGGGCGAGTTTCCAGGCGGCCATCAGCAGCGGGAAGTTCCACGGGATGATCTGGCCGACCACGCCCAGGGGCTCATGGAAGTGATAAGCGGCGGTGTGTTCGTTGATTTCGGCGCTGCTGCCTTCCTGGGCGCGGATGCAACCGGCGAAGTAGCGGAAGTGGTCGGCGGCCAGCGGGATGTCGGCGTTGAGGGTTTCACGCACGGCCTTGCCGTTGTCCCAGGTTTCGGTGATGGCCAGCAGTTCGAGGTTCTGTTCGATGCGGTCGGCGATCTTCAGCAGCACCAGCGAGCGGTCCTGGGCAGAGGTTTTGCCCCAGGCGTCGGCGGCGGCATGCGCGGCGTCCAGCGCCTTGTCGATGTCTTTGGCGGTGGAACGCGGGAATTCGGCGATGGGCTTGCCGTTGACCGGGGAAGTGTTGGTGAAGTAGTTGCCATCGATCGGCGCCACGAATTCGCCGCCGATGTAGTTGCCGTACTTGGCCTTGAACGAAACGATGGCGCCTTCAGTACCGGGGTGTGCGTAACGCATGGTGGGTATCTCCTGGCTTTTTATGTTTATTGGAGTGCAGCGCGGCAAGCGCTTGATAAAGCGTAGAGCAAAGGTCGGGCCACTGCCTTGCAAGCCAGTTAAATCAGGGGGTTGGCGAGAGCCAAAAAGTGCGGCTGTGCCAGCCTTGGTACAGTCTGTGTGACAGTTTGTGCCATGCACGGTACAACCTGTGACCGGTGGGTCGGCGCGGGATTGCAATGGCCGGGTGGCTGGGGGATGCTGGACGTTCTCACGCAGGGAGAATAATAAGAACATGCATCACGATCATTTCAGTCGCCATGCCCAGCAAGTCTTGACCGTGACCCGTGGGCAAGACCTTTCCCAGGGCCCCGGCAGCGACCCGTCCATCGCCCGCTCCTGGCTGCGTTGCCTGGAGGATTATCACCTCGACCCTGCGCTGAGCATCGCCCCCACCGTGCTCGAACATGGCCGTCTGCTGGAAAGCCGCGAGCGCCTGCAGCAGGTGCTGCACATCGCTGGCGGCGAGATGAACAGCCTGCATCAGCAACTTTCGGGCGCCGGTCACGCCGTGTTGCTCACCGACGCGCGCGGGGTGATCCTCAACTGCGTCACCGCGCCGTCCGAGCGCAAGATTTTCGAGCGCGCCGGGTTGTGGCTCGGCGCCGACTGGAGCGAGGCCTGCGAAGGCACCAATGGCATCGGCACCTGCCTGGTGGAGCGCCAGTCGTTGACCATTCACCGCGATGAGCATTTTCGCGGGCGCCACACCGGGCTGACCTGTTCGGCGAGCCCGGTGTTCGATCCCCATGGTGAGTTGCTGGCGGTGCTGGACGTGTCGTCGGCGCGGGAAGCGGTGTCGCGTCAGAGCCAGTTCCACACCATGGCGCTGGTCAACCTGTCGGCGAAGATGATCGAGAGTTGTTACTTCCTGCGTCACTTTGAACACCACTGGCTGCTGCGTTTTCACTTGCAGGCGGAGTCCGTGGGCTTGTTCAGTGAAGGGCTGCTGGCGTTCGACGGTGAAGGGCGCATTTGCGCAGTCAACCAAAGTGCCCTGAACCTGTTGGGGCAGATGCGTGGTGGCTTGCTGGGGCAGCCTGTGGAAGCGCTTTTCGAATGCACCCTGGATCAACTGCTGGGCCGCGCCAGCGCCAATGCCACAGCGAGTTGGCCGCTGCGGACGCGGGACGGTCGACATCTGTTTGCCGCGTTGCGCGGCCAGCCGCGCAGTGTGCCGGTGCCCGTACCGTCGCAGCCGGTGGTTGCCGCCAAGCCCGAGCGTCTGCTCGGTATCTGCCTGGGCGATTCCGCGTTGCAAAGCGATTTTCGCAAGGCGTTGCGCGTGTTCGAACGTGATGTGCCGCTGCTGGTCAACGGTGAAACCGGTTCCGGCAAAGAGGCCTTCGCCAAGGCCGTACACCAGGCCAGCCAGCGTGCGGACAAGGCTTTTGTTGCGCTCAACTGCGCCGCCATCCCGGAAAGCCTGATCGAAAGCGAACTGTTCGGCTATCGCGGCGGCAGTTTCACCGGTGCCCGCAAGGAAGGCATGCGCGGCAAGCTGCAACAGGCAGATGGGGGCACGTTGTTCCTGGATGAAATCGGCGACATGCCCCTGGCTTTGCAAACCCGGCTCTTGAGGGTGCTGGAGGATCGCCTGGTGGTGCCCATCGGCGGCGAGCCCCAGGCGGTAAACGTGAGAGTCATCAGCGCCACCCACCGTGATTTGTTGCAACGTGTGCAGGCCGGCAGCTTTCGTGAAGATTTGTACTACCGACTCAATGGCCTCGAAATCGGCTTGCCGCCGTTGCGCGAGCGCAGTGATAAGCCGCAATTGCTGGATTTTCTGCTGGCCCAGGAAGCCGGGGAGCAGACGATAACGCTCGATGCCGGCGCGCGTCAGGCATTGCTGGCGTTCGCCTGGCCGGGCAATGTGCGGCAGTTGCGCACGGTGTTGCGTACCCTGGTTGCACTGTGTGACGGCGCGTTGATCGGTGTCGATGATTTGCCGCCGATGATCCGCCCGGCGTCCTTGGCTATGCCTGCTGCGGATGTCCCCCCGCTGTCGCTGCTTGAGGATGCCGAGCGCCTGGCATTGTTGAAGGTCCTGACGCAGCAGCGCTGGCATATGACCCTTGTGGCTGAACGGTTGGGGGTGAGCCGCAATACGTTATATCGAAAGTTACGCAAACATGGCATTGAATTGCGTTCGGCGTTGTAATTCGTAAGTTGTTGTCGAGTGTGTGGGAGCGGTTTTTAATTGTTGGTTGTAGGGGGATTTACTGTTTTTGCTTTTGTGGGTTAATTGTTGAGAAAGTGTGTCCTGGCTGGCGCGGAAGTAAATGCATGTAATGTTGTTTCGGTGGAACTGAGATAGATATTTTTGTCACCCAGTGAATGCAAGTTTTTATTGACTGACTAAGGTGATGATTATGAATGTTACAGGTGTTCCAACTTACACTACAGCACCGTCCAGTGACGTTTCAGCTGATGTTACTCAAGCTGCCAATAATACTGGATCGACCGGTAACCCGCGCAACGCCGCTTCGGCTACTTGGCAAAATGATCGCTCCGAGCTTACTTATGATGCTGAACGTTTGAACTCGGACACGCAGGTTCGTAGCAAAAGGGGAATTGATTTCGGACGTTTTTTCCGCAGGCCGACGCATAGCACTTCCCGTGTGCCGTCTGGGACGCCCGGTCAATATACTCAGATTAATAAGGGACCGTTTTTCTCAAACCCACCTTCCACTCATGCATCTAATAAGCCCTTTCGAGATCTGATTAATAACAACCGGTTCGGGGGCTCTACCCTTCCTTCCAGGTCTCACCCCGTTCCCAAGACGTTTGGCGAGGTGGCGCAAAACCTCGTCACTGCCGATCGCCTGGTCAAGGCTGGCGTGTTCAAGACCGGGCCAGATCTGAAAACCGTGACACGGGACGCTTTCGTGAATGCCGCAGTCAACGGCTTGGTCAGTACGCCATTGAGTATTGGTACTTACGCAGGCTCCGTATGGAGTGGCGAGCAGATCAAGGGGGCGTTCAGCGCCAATACCCCCTTACTTCCTCCCGCGCACCAGCCCGCGCCGAGTCAACAGAACGGTGTGGCGGGATCGGCGCCGAGTCCTTCATCGCCGCAAGACCTGGCGTTGCACTTGGACAATGCAGAATTAAAACTGCTCTTGGTCAGTAATACGATCCAGGCCTATACCGAAGGGAGCGAGGGTCAAGCCTTGGATAAAAGCCCCGATTGGCCAACCGAGACAACTGCCCGACTTGATATGTTGGAAAAGCAATACAACACCGTCGAGTCGAACTTGGAATTAATCTCTAAGGAAAATGATTTTATATTCAGGCCCTTTAAAAGTGATACCGCCGCCACCGAGAAAGACCCTGTGCGCCGCCTTGAAACATTGGATCGACGCAATCAGGCTGTTTTAAACCAGATCTCCCGTATCAATACGGTGTTGGAGCCGAAGGGGCCGCTATCCTCGATGCAGTTTGTCTGATGCGGGTTATGCAGGGGAGGCCGTTAATTGACACCCCATAGTGACCCCTCGTATACGCTGAGTCCGGTGCAGTCACGGCGGGTGCCGGCACCGGGCTCAACGACCGCACTGCCGGCCGAATTCAGACGATTGAGCTGGCGTGTACCGCTAAAAGAGTGCGATTTCCCCCTCCCTGCGCTAACCTGCCTCGATGTTTTACGAGGTCGACCATGCACATTCATATTCTCGGTATTTGCGGTACTTTCATGGGCTCGATGGCGGTTCTGGCCAAGGAGTTGGGCCACCATGTGACGGGTTCCGATGCCAACGTCTATCCGCCCATGAGTACGCAACTGCAAGCCCAGGGCATCGAGTTGACCCAGGGCTATGATCCATCCCAATTCGATCCGGTCCCCGACCTGGTGGTGATCGGCAACGCCATGTCTCGGGGCAACCCGGCGGTCGAATACGTACTGAACAAAGGTTTGCCCTATGTGTCCGGCCCCCAATGGCTGGCCGACCATGTGCTGCAAGGCCGTTGGGTACTCGCGGTAGCCGGCACCCATGGCAAGACCACCACCAGCAGCATGCTGGCCTGGGTGCTGGAGCACGCAGGCATGAGCCCGGGTTTCCTGATCGGCGGCGTACCGCAGAACTTCTCGGTGTCGGCGCGCCTGGGCGATACGCCGTTCTTCGTGATCGAAGCCGATGAATACGACAGCGCGTTCTTCGACAAACGCTCCAAGTTTGTCCACTACCGCCCGCGCACGGCGATCCTGAATAACCTGGAGTTCGATCACGCGGATATCTTCCCCGATCTGGCGGCCATCGAGCGGCAGTTCCACCATTTGGTACGCACCATCCCGAGTGAGGGCCTGGTGATCCACCCGACCACCGAGCCGGCCTTGCAGCGCGTCATCGACATGGGCTGCTGGACGCCGGTGCAAACCACCGGCGCGGGCGGGCAGTGGCAGGTCAGGTTGCTCAGTGAAGACGGTTCGACATTTGAAGTGCTGTTCGAAGGCGAGGCCCAGGGTGTGGTCGACTGGGACATGACCGGCCAGCACAACGTTGCCAACGCCCTGGTCACCTTGGCGGCGGCACGGCATGTTGGCGTGGTGCCTTCCATGGGCATCGCGGCCTTGAGTGCGTTCAAAAGTGTGAAACGACGCATGGAAAAAGTTGCCGATGTGAATGGGATTACCATCTACGACGACTTTGCCCACCACCCAACGGCGATTGCCACCACCCTTGATGGCCTGCGCAAGCGGGTCGGTGATGCGCCGATCATTGCGATTATCGAACCGCGCTCCAACTCCATGAAGCTCGGCGCGCACCGCGATGGTTTGCCGGAGAGCGTCAATGATGCGGACCAAGTGGTCTGGTACGCACCGGCCAACCTCGGCTGGGACCTGCCCGCCATTGCGGCGCTGTGTCACGTGCCGTCGACGGTCTGCGATTCGATCGAAGGCATCATTGAACACGTCAAGCAACAGGCCACGCCCGGCACCCACGTGGTGGTCATGAGCAACGGCGGCTTCGGCGGCCTGCACGGCAAATTGGCTGAGGCCCTGAAATGAGCGGGCCCGAGCGCGTGACGCTGGCGATGACCGGCGCATCCGGCGCGCCCTATGGCTTGCGCCTGCTCGACTGCCTGGTGCGCGAGGAGCGTGAAGTTCATTTCCTGATCTCCAAGGCCGCGCAACTGGTGATGGCCACCGAGACCGATGTCGCGCTGCCGCCCAAGGTGCAGATGATGCAGGCGTTCCTCACCGAGTACACCGGTGCGGCGGCGGGGCAGATCAAGGTCTACGGTAAAGAGGATTGGATGTCGCCGGTGGCCTCCGGCTCCGGCGCGCCGGCGGCGATGGTGGTGGTGCCGTGTTCCACCGGTACGTTGTCGGCGATTGCCACGGGCGCCTGCAACAATTTGATCGAACGGGCCGCCGATGTGACGTTGAAAGAGCGGCGCCAGCTGATTTTGGTGCCGCGTGAGGCGCCGTATTCGAGCATTCACCTGGAGCACATGCTCAAGTTGTCGAACATGGGCGTGACCATCTTGCCGGCGTCGCCTGGTTTCTATCACCAGCCGCAGACCATCGATGACCTGGTGGATTTTGTGGTGGCGCGGATTCTCAACCTGCTGAACATTCCCCAGGACATGCTCCCGCGTTGGGGTGAGCACCATTTGAGCAGCGATGAATAAGGCGCTGTTGGTGTTGCTGGCGTTGCAACTGGCGGGCTGCGCCACCGCGCGCACGCTGGATGCGGCGAAGCCCGGCGCGCCGGTGGTGTATGCCGGCACGCGGCTGGACCTGTATGCGATGAACGGCGGCTGTTGCGCGATGGACCGTTTTGGCGCCGAGGCGCCGAGCTATCCCGGCGTCGACCTGCCAGCCAGCGCGTTGCTCGATACCCTGCTGTTGCCGCTGTCGGTGTTGACGGTGTTGGGGGTAGGGTTCAACGCCACGGGAGGGCTGTGACTCCGCGCTCAGGCCCCATCTGAACCCACATGTTGAGCTGGCAGCTCGGTTGGCGGGTTTATTTACCCAGCTTGCGCAACTCATCCGATTCGACCACACGCACACCATCTTGCTCTTCCAGCGCCAGGCGCCACATGGCGCGTGCCAGTTCGCACACTTCGATGCCGTGGTACTTGCCTGGAATCAGCCGTGACAACGGCCCGGCCAATTGCTCGGCCAGGCGCGGTTCGAGGCGCTCCCCCAGCAACAGCGACGGCCGCACGATGGTCAGTTGCGGCCAACCCTGGGCTTTCAAGGCGTCTTCCATTTGCCCTTTGATCCGGTTGTAGAAGATCGAGGATTTCGGGTCGGCGCCAATCGCGCTGATGACAATCAGGTGCCGCGCGCCCATTTCCCGCGCGCGCTTGGCAAAGGCCACGACCAGGTCCAGGTCGATCGCGCGAAAGGCGTCCTCGGAGCCGGCTTGCTTGATCGTGGTACCCAGGCAGCAGAAGGCGATATCGACCTGGCCACGCAGTTGCGGCAGGACCACCGCCGGGTCGCCCACTGGGTTTTCCAGGCGTGGATGTTCGGCCAATGGCTTGCGGCTGGGCGCCAGCACACGGGTCACGGTGGGTTCGTTGAGCAGGCGATCGAGCAGGTGTTCGCCGGTCAGGCCAGAGGCTCCTGCGAGCAAAATATGCTGAGGCGTCAGGTACATGGTGTTTCCCCCTTTGTTACACGTTACAGCTTAGTTGCCTTTAGCTTCCTTGCTATTCATTGAGACGCTTTCGAGCGCCTTTCGTGCTTGCTGCTTGCGTAATAGTTGCCAATGGGCGATCACGCCTTTGGGGGCCCAGATCTGCGGTTCGGAGGCTTCGAAGTTGTCCGCCTGTTCGCGTTCGGTCACGTGCAGTTGCGCCAGCTTGAAGGCTTGCTGCAAGTCGTCGGTCTGGTTGAAGGCTTGGGCGAAAAGGGCATCGCCGAAGTAGGTGAAGTCGGCTTCCTCGGAGCAGCCAAACGACACCCGGTCGGCGCGGGAAGCGGTCATGATCAAGGTGTGCTCGTCTTTCAGCGCGGGAATGAAACCGCCGGAGTAGCACGCGGAAATCACCACGACCTTGTCGCGGTTCTTCAACGGCGTGAGTACTGCGGCGAGCTCATCGGCCGGCAGGTCGGCCAGCTCCATGCGCGGCTGGTCGAGCACCAGTTCGCTTTCGTGGGTGCCGTGGCTGGTCAGGTAGATAAACACCAGGTCCTCCGGCCCACTGCGTTCGGCCAGGGTCTGCACCGCACGGCGCAGGCTTTCGCGGGTAGCCAGGGGGCGGTCGGCGATATGGTCGCGGTGGTTGACCAGGCGAATCTGCCCGCGCGCACCGAAGCGGCTGGCGAGCATGTTGCTGACGTAATCGGCTTCGCGCAGGAACACGCTCTGTTTGCCGTCGCCGGCGAGTACCAGGGTGTACAGTTCCACGGCGGGGGTCGAGGGCGGCACGGCGGCGAGGGCAGCATCGAGCAGGCGGCCCTGGGCCAGCACGCCGATTTCCAACGGGTCGGGCAACAGCTTGCCGTCGGCGTCGCGCACGCGCATGCCGTTGACCCAGGTGCCGGCCTGCACGGTGCCGTCGGCGAGCACCAGGGTGCCGTGGCCCTGGTAGTTGTCGCTGTCGAAACCGCCGATATAGAAGCTGCCGTCGGTGAGGTTCAGGCGGCCTTCGCCGCTGAAGCGCCAATCGCTGAACTGGCCAATGTAGTGGCTGCCATCGACGCCGATCAACTCGCCCTTGCCGCTGAGGGCGCCTTCCTTGAACTGGCCGATCCACACGTCGCCGTCGGCGTTTTCGTAGCGACCCTTGCCGTTCAATTGGTTCTGTTTGAACTGGCCGACGTAGATGTCGCCGTCAGCGCTGTTGAAGGTGCCGTTGCCTTCCAGCTGGCCATCGACGAAGTGGCCGCTGAACTGGTTGCCGCTGTCGTCGTTGCGCTGGCCTTCGCCGTTGGGCTTGCCGTGGGCGAACTGGCCCTGGTATTGGCTGCCGTCGGCCAGCTCCAGGCGCCCGAGGCCGGAATACTGGTCGTCCTTGAATTCGCCGCGATAGGTCATTTGCCCCTCTTTGAGGGTGCCTTCGCCGTTGCGCCGGCCTTGCTTGAAGCCACCGACATAGTGGCTGCCCGCAGTGGTCAGGCTGCCCTGGCCGTCAAACAGGCCTTGCTGGAACTGGCCTTTATAGACTTCGCCGTTGCTGCCATGCCATTCGCCCTGGCCGTGCCACTGGCCTTTGTCGAACTGGCCGGCGTACCAACTGCCGTTGGGGTAGTCCACGCGGCCCTGGCCTTGCAGCAAGCCATTGACCACATCACCCCGGTAACGGCCGCCGTCGGGCAGGCGCGCATCGGGCGGCAACAGCGATTCGCCGTCTCCGCAAGCGGTGAGCAACAGGACAAGGGCAAGGGGAGCGAGTGGGCGCATAGCGGGATCCGGATAATTAAGCGCCGAGTATGCCGCAGCGAAGGAGCCATACCTAGTGGTCTGTTGGGGAATGATGACCTGTAGGAGCCGGCTTGCCGGCGAAGGTGGTCAACGAAAACGCGGGCATTCAGGGGGAATGTGGCGTCTGGGGGCTTTTCGCTGGCAAGCCAGCTCCTACAGGGAGGAAGGAGGCGGTTACACGAAGCAGAGCGACAGCGACTCGGCAATGTAAGCGGGTTTCTCCTGGCCTTCGATTTCCAGGGTGGCGGTGGCCTTGAACAGCCATTGGCCGGGTTTTTTCTCGGTGACGTCGGTGAGGGTCACGTTCAGGCGGACCTTGGAATTGACCTTCACCGGCTGGATAAAGCGCACGCTGTCCAAGCCGTAGTTGACCGCCATTTTCAGGCCTTCGGGCATGATCAGGATGTCTTCCATCAACTTGGGCATCAGCGACAGCGACAGGAAACCGTGGGCGATGGTGCTGCCGAACGGGGTTTGCGCGGCCTTGACCGGGTCGACGTGGATGAACTGATGGTCGCCAGTGGCTTCTGCGAACAGGTTGATGCGGGCCTGGTCGATGGTGAGCCAGTCGGAACGTCCCAGTTCCTTGCCGACATAATCTTTGAGCTGCGCTACGGGTACATAGGGCATTGCGTCTCTCCTTGGTTCATCGGTTTTTATTGATGTGCGAGAACCATGTTAGATCATCATGGGCAACCAGCCCGGTCAACCCACCATGCATATGACGAATGCCGGAGCATAGCGCGGGCATGCTTATAATGCGGGTCGGTCTTGAGGGGGGAAGGACGGATGCTATTACGCGGTCTGACATGGCTGGTGCTGTTTCAATTGATCGGCACGGCGATCAACCATTTGCTGCTGCCGGTGTTGCCGGGGCCGATCATCGGTCTGCTGCTGATGCTGGGTTACCTGGTGTGGCGCGGCGAAGTCGGCGAGCCGCTGAGCCTGGCGGCCAGCAGCCTGCTGCGTTACTTGCCCTTGCTGCTGGTGCCGCCGGCGGTCGGGGTGATGGTGTATGCCAAGGACATCGCCGCAGACTTCTGGGCCATCGTCGGTGCCTTGGTGTTGTCGCTGGTGATCGCCATGGGGTTCGTTGGCGTGCTGATGCAAAAACTGGTCAAGCGCCAGGCGCAGCAGGAGGAGCAATCATGACCTTCGACTGGCAAGGCGCATGGGCGGCGGTGATTCATCATCCGCTGTTCGGCATCGGCATCACCCTCGGCGCCTATCAACTGGTGCTCGCGGGCTTCGAGAAAACCCGCTGGATCTTCCTGCAGCCGGTGCTGGTGTCCATGCTGCTGGTGATCGGCGTGCTGCTCACCTGTGGCCTGAGCTACGCCGAGTACCGCAAGAGCACCGAGATCATGAGCATCCTGCTGGGCCCGGCGACCGTGGCCCTGGCGGTGCCGCTCTATTTGAACCTGCGCCGGATTCGTCAATTGTTCTGGCCGATTTTTACTACGCTGGTGATAGGTGGTGTGTTGGCCACCGGCCTGTGTGTGTTGCTGGGCTGGTGGTTCGGTGCCGAACACAGGATGTTGATGACCATGGCACCCAAGTCGGTGACCTCGCCGATTGCCATGCTGGTGGCCGAGCAGATCGGCGGCGTGGCCGCGTTGGCCGCGGTGTTCGTGCTGATCACCGGCGTGATCGGGGCGATGATCGGCCCGGCGTACTTGTCGCGCCTGGGCGTCCACAGCCCCGAGGCGCGCGGTATGGCGCTGGGCATGACCGCTCACGCTGTCGGCACGTCGGTGGCCCTGCAGGAAAGCGAAGAGTGCGGCGCCTTTGCGGCGCTGGCCATGAGTCTGATGGGCGTGGCGACGGCGGTGTTCCTGCCGCTGGCCGTGTCGGTGATTGTTTGAACCAGGGTTAAGGAAACCTTTATGAGTCTGGCGCTGTTCCCGCTCAACACCGTGCTGTTCCCTGGCTGCACCCTCGACCTGCAATTGTTCGAGGCGCGCTACCTGGACATGATCAGCCGCTGCATGAAAAAGGGCGAAAGTTTCGGCGTGGTGTGCATCTTCGACGGCAAAGAGGTGGGCGCGGCCCCGGATGGCTACGCGCTGATCGGCTGTGAAGCGCTGATTCGCGACTTCAAGCAGCAGGATAACGGCCTGCTGGGCATTCGCGTCGAGGGCGGGAGGCGCTTCCGTGTCCGCGACGCCGAGGTGCAGAAGGACCAGTTGCTGGTGGCCGAGGTGCAATGGCTGGAAGAGCGGCCGGACCACGCGCTGGAAGAGGCGGACGCCGACCTGCAGGCCTTGCTCCAGGCCCTGGCCGAACACCCGATGGTGGCCTCGCTGGACATGGGCGCCGATGCCGACGGCCAGCAGGCCCTGGGCAATCAATTGGCGTATTTGCTGCCGTTCACCGAGGCCGACAAGATCGACCTGCTGCAACTCGACGATCCGCAACAACGGCTGGATGCGATCCAGAGGCTGCTGGATGAACTGCAAGGTGAGCTGTTCACCTGATTTTCAGAATTGTCTGGTGCTGCTTTCAGACGTTTCTGCGTTGCTCCCATCGCACGGGCTGAAATAGTTTCCGATCACACAACCACTGATCAGGGGATGAACATGATTCGGCTAGCGCAATCGGAGCAGGCGGCCTGGGACGCTTTTTTTGTCAGCATTACCTCACAACTGCTCGCGCAGGATGCACAGCGCGGCCCGGAATACATCGCCGAGCGTGCCGCAGAAATTGCCGATGAAATGCTGCTGGAGCGGCGCGAACGTTGCGTTGAGCGCCGAACCGCGCCAATCGATTGGATCGGCCCGGCCAAGGGTCAGTAGGCATACGCGAGGTGTCGCTGAAGGCGATGAAACCGAGCACCGCCACCAGGGCAGGCAATACCAGCCACCAGGCTTTCTGCGACATCGGCGGCAGCGGGCTGCGGTATTGGATTGCGCCCAGGCTCAATGTACACACGCTCATCGCCAGCAACATTCCGGCGAGGATGTCGGTGGGCCAGTGGACGCCCAAGTAAACCCGCGACAACGCGATGAATGCCGCGGGGATGCAGCCCAGCAGCAGCCAGGTCAGGCGCAGGCGCGTGGGCTGCCCGCGCCCGGCCAATACGGCTAACGCCAGGAAAAACGCGAATGCGCCGGAGGAGTGGCCGCTGGGCATGCTGAAGCTGCTCAGTGGGTCGGTGAGGATTTCCGGGCGACCGCGGGCGAAGAACAGCTTGGTGGCGGTATTGATCACTGCGGCCATGCCCAGCGTGATGCCGACAAACAGCGCGTGGCGCCATTGGCGTGCGAGTAACAACAGGCCGGTGAACAGGGCGCTGGCGACAAACATATTCTTGAACTC
>LNAP01002228.1_pt1 | contig 19676 bp, 19 predicted proteins | sample 602601 | NCBI WGS metagenome assembly LNAP01 (sample SAMN02440304, study PRJNA202911) | soil metagenome | biome: Subtropical and temperate rainforests or woodlands; isolation source: soil samples (1 kg each in a 20% v/v slurry with milli Q water) were... ...
TGGCGGCCGGCTTCATTTCGGAATCGTGGCCGGCTTCAAATCGGAACGGGGGCCGGCTTCAGATCGGAATACCCGGCCGGAATAAATCGGAATCCGCACTCTTGCGCGGCGGCCTGGGCCGCCGACAATATCCAGGCCAATGCTGTGCTGCCCGGCTGGATCGATACCGACCTGACCAAGCGCGCCCGAGAGCAGATCGACGGCCTGCATGACCGCGTGCTCGCGCGCACGCCGGCGGCACGCTGGGGTGCGATCGCCGACTTCGCAGGCATCGCGGTATTTCTAAGCTCCGGGGCGTCGGACTTCGTCACCGGCACCGCCATCCCTGTCGATGGCGGGTTCTCGATCATGGGATAGCGGACATCCGCTCCCCAATCTCAGGCAGATCGAGACGCCGGCGAATGCACGTGCTCGGGGCGCACGCCGAGGGCCAGGAATCGGGCCGTCATGCCCTGTAGCCACGGCACTGCGTTGACCACGCGCACAATCAGCGGGGGCTTGAACGGCTGATCGCCCGGCTTCAGGGCCACGCTGATGATCTTGTTCTGGATCACGACCTGCATGGCCTGCGTCATCCGCACCGGAAACTCGCGCCGCCGCCGTACGGTGTCGAGTTCGTCCTCGGACGGGCAGCCCTTGGTCAGCTTCTCGGCGAGCAGGTTCGCCGTCGCCACCGCATCCTGGACTGCGAGGTTGACGCCGACGCCGCCGACCGGCGACATCGCGTGGGCGGCGTCGCCGATGCACAACAGGCCCGGGCGGGTCCAGCGCTTCAGGCGATTGATTGCCACCGTCAGCAGCTTCACATCGTTCCACGTCTTCACGTCAGACATCCCCGATTTCAGCACCGGGGCCAGGCGGCCGATGGTGTCGCGGAATGCCTCCAGCCCGCGCGCCTTGACGGCCTCGTATTGTCCCTTGGCGATCACATAGGCGCATTGCCAGTAATCGCCGCGGTCGAAGGTGACCAGCATCTTGCCGGGCTCGAGCCGGGCAAAGAGATTCTCGTTTTCGTCGGGGCGCCTGCCGGCGCGAAACCAGAGCACGTCCATCGGCGCGCCGATCTCTTCGACTTCGAGATTGGCGCGCTCCCGCACGATCGAATGCCGGCCGTCACAGCCGATGGTCAGGTCCGCTCGGATTTCGACGGGCCCTTCTGGCGTATCGGCTTTCACGCCGCTGACCGCGTCGCCGGAGCGGATGAGATCGGTCACCTCGGCATTCATCATGACCTTGAGCGAGGCAAGCCGTTTGCCGCTGTCGCGCAGGAAATTGAGAAAATCCCACTGCGGCATGAAGGCGATGAACGGGTATTTCACCTTGAGACGGCTGAGATCGGCTATCCGGACGGAAGTCTCGCCGAACTTGCCGTCCATCTTTTGCAATTGCTGGTGCGGCAGCTTGAGGAAGCCGTCGATCAGGCCGAGTTCATCCATCACCTGCAGGGTCGAGGGATGGACCGTGTCGCCGCGGAAATCCCGGAAAAAGTCGCCGTGCTTTTCCAGCACCAGCGTCTCGATGCCGGCGCGCCCCAGCAGATATCCCAGCACCATGCCGGCGGGACCGCCGCCGACGATGCAGCATCGCGTGCTTATCATGCGCGGAGACGATCGTTCTGCAGAAGCGCCCGCGCCCATGATCTCGTTCTCGCCGGTTGGACGTCAGCGCCGGAAGCTCTTGATCTCCGACACGCTGCCGTCGCGGTAGGTCAGTTCAACTGACACTGACTTGGTCGTGGGCGCAAGCTTCAAGTAGGGCTGCGCGTCGTGGGGAATGATGCTGGGATCCCTGGGATCGCAGGGCGGCATTTTCAGCACCTTGTCCGGCACCGAAGAATCGACACCGACCCGCACTTCGCGGATCGCGCAGCGATACGACATCAGGTGCGTGTAATAGACCAGGAGCCCGTTGAATTCGCGGAACGACAGCCAACTGGTCGCGGTCATGTCGAGGATTTTTCGCTGGTCACGAATCAGCGCCGCCTCCGGATCGAATTTGATCGGAAACGGTCCCTGCAATTCGCCTGAAGCATCGACATAGCGAACCTGGATGGTGGCCGCGGGCGCGTCGGCGGCAAGCTCGACCGACGGATTGGGCATCCGCTTGCGCGTCCGCGGATCGAGCGTGTCGATGAAGCCGGTCTCGCGGAATTCGCCGGTATCGCCCATCCGCCAGGAGATCCCGAGCGTCGGGTCGGCGATCGAGAACACCACGGTCCAGCCGCCATTGTGGCGCGAGAACATCGCGATCGGCGCGTTGACGGAATCCTCTTTCGGCAGCCGCAGCGCCGATACCGGCGGCAGTGCCGCGACCTTTTGCGGTGGCTCGGCTGGTTTTGCGGCGTCAGCCTGGCCTTTCGCGACGCCATTGAGGAAAACGTCATCGACCATCTGGTCGAAATAAACCGGGATCTGCTTGTGCTTTATGGTCTGCGCCATTTCGCTCACCAGCCGGCGTGTGCGCTGCGCGACCTGAACGAGGTTCTCGCCCGGCTGTAACAATTCTTTCGCAAACGTCCGCGTGAACACCGAATTGGGATTGGCGTCGTCGTTCGACAGCCGGTCGAGCGCGGTCTGGCGGGGGCCTGCCGAAAACACCGAGAACACCCCTTCCGGCAACTGCGTCATCGGTGCCAGCCCGCCGGCACCGGCTACCGCACGCGTGCCGGCGCGTTCAAAGGGGTTATTGCGACAGGCATCGAATACCAGAATGGCGGTACGCACCTTCTTGTTCTGCAACCGCTCGATAATGCGGTCGGCGAGAACGGAGGCGTCGCGTACCAGTTCTTCCTGGCCCTCGGTGGCCGTAGGCACATCGGTCGGCAACAAGAAGTTCTGGCCGGCGATTTCAAAGCCGTGACCGGCATAGAAGAAGAATGCGGTATCGCCCGGCCCCACCGCCTTGTCGAACGCCAGCAGTGTCTCGGAAAATGCCTGCCGGTTCTGATTTTCCGCCACCATTACGGAAAAGCCAAGCTGCTTGAGCGTATCGCCCATGGTGCGGGCGTCGTTGACCGCCTTCTGCAGCTTGGGGACATTCCTGTAGTCGTTGTTGCCGATCACCAGCGCGACGCGCTTTTCCGCGTTCGCGGGTGCTGCGAACGCCAGCAATGCGGCCGCGAGGCTCCACACCAATACGGCCCCGACCGACAGCCATTTTTTCATCCGATACCCCTGCCTCGCACGGCTTGGTTCGGAGCCCGTGCGACCTTCCATCGATAGTCGGAAAAGTTGTCGCAGCGGTTCAATCCGAGCCGGATTTCGGCGAAAACATTAAGCTTTTTCGGCGCTTCCCGCGCCCGCTCCATTGACTTTAGCCAATTCGCCCCTATGTTCCGGCTTGACGCGGCCCGGTATCGAAACGCGATATCTTGAATAAGCCGCCTGTCTGCGTATCCGAAAATCCCGTGCAAATTTGCGTGCCGTTCCGGGGTTGAGCGCGACAGCTTTTACCGTGATTCCAAGCGGCGGTTTCGACCAGAGGCTCAATGTCTTTTTCCCATCTCGGTCTGTCCGACAAGGTGCTCGCCGCTGTTGCGGCCACCGGCTACACCACCCCCACGCCCATTCAGGAACAGGCGATTCCTCACGTTCTGGCCCGCCGCGACGTTCTCGGCATCGCCCAGACCGGCACCGGCAAGACCGCCGCCTTCGTCCTTCCGATGCTCACCATGCTGGAGAAGGGCCGCGCCCGGGCGAGAATGCCCCGCACCCTCATCCTGGAACCGACGCGCGAACTTGCCGCCCAGGTGAAGGAGAATTTCGACAAATACGGCGCCGGCCAAAAACTCAATGTCGCGCTGTTGATCGGCGGCGTTTCGTTCGGCGACCAGGACACCAAATTGACGCGCGGCGTCGACGTCCTGATCGCCACCCCCGGCCGGCTGCTCGACCACACCGAGCGCGGCGGGCTGCTGCTCACCGGCGTCGAATTGCTGGTCATCGATGAAGCCGACCGCATGCTGGACATGGGCTTCATTCCCGACATCGAACGCATCTGCAAGATGATCCCGTTTACGCGGCAGACGCTGTTCTTCACCGCGACGATGCCTCCGGAAATCCGCCGCATCACTGAAGCCTTCCTGCACAATCCCGAAAAGATCGAAGTTTCGAGACCCGCGACCACAGCCGTAGGCGTCTCGCAATTCCAGGTCAGCGTCGGCCGCGAGCCGCACGAGAAACGCGAGACACTGCGCCGCCTGCTGCGCGACGCCAAGGATCTCCAGAACGCAATTATCTTCTGCAACCGCAAGCGCGAAGTGGCGCTGCTGTACAAGTCGCTGCAAAAGCACGGCTTCAGCGTCGGCGCGCTGCATGGCGACATGGATCAGTCGGCCCGCACCGCCGCGCTCGATCAATTCCGCAAGGGTGAAATCCCGCTATTGGTCGCCTCCGACGTCGCGGCCCGCGGGCTCGATATTCCAGCCGTCAGCCACGTCTTCAATTTCGACGTTCCGCATCACGCCGACGACTACGTCCATCGCATTGGCCGCACCGGGCGCGCCGGCGCAGAAGGGCTCGCGGTCACGTTTGTTTCCAAGAGCGACCTGCGACTGGTGACCGACGTCGAGAAACTGCTGAAGACCAAAATCGAGCTCGAAGGCATCGAGTTCGAAGAAAACCTGCCCAACATCCGCAAGCAGGGTCACATCAACGACGGCCGACGGCTCTACCGTGAAGACGGCGGCGACCAGCGCCGCCCCGAAGACTTTGCCCGTGGTGCGCGTTCCGAGCCGCGGCGCAGCCGCCCCGTGCCGCAAGACCCGTTTTTTGAAAAACCCTACGAGCCGTCCCTGCCAGCCGATGTCACACCCCCATGGGAAGCCGCTGCCGCACGCCCCGGTGTGCGCACCATCTCCAGCAACATCAAAACCAAACGCAAGGTGCCCGCGCTGTTCCAGGCCGCCTGATTTTTGCCCCCTGTGGGAGCGGCACCCCCGCCGCGATTGACTGCCAAAACCATCGGCCCGAGGGCGGGCCTCCTACGAAATATCAGCCCGGTTTTTGCGCTTGCTCGCATTGCACCTGGATCAGTTCATGCGCTGCCGGGCCGTTGCCCAGTTTCAGGGCGCTCAAGTGCCCGCCCCACACGCAGCCTGAATCCAGCGCGTACAGATCGTCGCGGCCCAGCCAGCCCAGCGTGGACCAGTGGCCAAACGCCACCGTGACATCACGGGTCTTGCGTCCGGGCACCTCAAACCAGGGCAGGTAACCCGGCGGTGCCGCGTGGGCGCCGTCGCTGGTGTCAAACTCCATGACGCCATCCAGGGTGCAGAACCGCAGCCGCGTCAGGGCGTTCACAATCAACCGCAAGCGGTCCAGCCCCAAGAGGCGGTCGTCCCAACGGTTGGGTGTGTTGCCGTACATCTGATGCAGGAATTCGCTCAAGTCGGGGCCGCGCAACACCGCTTCGAATTCACCCGCCAGCGCCAGGGTCTGGCTGGCGCTCCAGCCCGGCAGCACGCCGGCGTGTACCATCAAGATGGAGCGGGCCTGGTGTTGCAGTAAAAAAGCCATGTGCTGCTGGCGCAGCCAGGCCAGCATGGCGTCGCGGTCGGGGGCTTGCAGGACGCCGTCCAGCGTGTCCTTGCGACTGGGCCGGCGCGCGCCCACACTGGCTGCCAGCAAATGCAGGTCGTGGTTGCCGAGCAGGCATTGCGCCGCATCGCCATAACGCATCAGGCGGCGCAGCACGGCTGCCGAGTCCGGGCCACGGTTGACCAGGTCGCCTAATAAATAGAGCGTGTCACGGCTGGGTGAGAACGAAATTTTGTCCAATAAACCTTGCAAAGCGCTGTCGCAGCCCTGCACGTCGCCAATCAGGTAAAGTGCCATGGTGTTTATTGTCGTTTGATTCCATTTCTGAATCATCCCTGTCGTTGTTGTCTCGCCTTGGCTTGCACTTGCAATGCCTGCGGCTCGACGCCTGGACAGCAATGGTTTAGAAATGGAATGAGATATATGGAATTTTTGCTGATTGTCTTTTTAACGCTGCTCAATGGTGTCTTTGCCATGTCCGAGCTGGCGCTGGCCGCCAGCCGCTGGCAAGCGCCGCAAGCGGACTGACACCATGGGCCAGCGGGCGCCGCCTTGCGGTGCGGGCAACCTGGCAAGGCGGGCGAAGGATCGCCCGCCGCTGTTCTAGATCGGTCCGACCGACGTTCCGAAACGGATGGCGCGGCGCTTGCCCTGCACCGAGATCTCTTCATCGCCGTCGTCCGCGCCGGGCTCGCGCAGCCACATCATGGCGGACAAGCCGAATTTTTCGTCATAGCCGCCGAACCAGTCGATAAGCCGCGCGACGTAGCAATGCGTGCCCACATGCACCGCCACGTCGGCCACGGTCTCGTAGGAATAGTGGCCCGCTCCGTATTGGTAGTAGCGGTCCCGCTCGTCCTCTTTCACATCGGCGGGAATCGGGCACAACGGCCGGTCCGGCGCGCCGGCCAGGTTGTCTGCATCCCCATCGCCACGCGCGGATTCGGCGTCGACGGTTGCCAGCGCCTGCGTCAACCCCGCATGCAAGGCGTCGTCCAGGACGTGGACCGCGTCTTTGTCGGCGCGCTTCTGCTGTTTCGGCACTTGCAGCTGATAGCGGTACTGGATGGTCAGGGTGGGGACTTCGCCCACGGCATGCAGCGGGCGCAGCAGATGGACATGATCGACACCGTAGTAGCTGTTGCGGTATGCCGCGTAGACGCGGCCGCGCAGGCGGATCCACTCGCCGGCCTGGTTCGAGCCGCGGCCGTTCAGCGTGTACAGGCTGGACGCGGCATTGCCATGGGCGTCGATGGCTTCGGCATAGCGGCCGCCCGCGCGCCGCAAGGCGCTGATGTCCGAGAACAGGCCGGTGCCGCCAGTGTAGGAATTGATCACCAGGTCGCGCTGGCCGTCACCGTCCAGGTCCATCAAGGAGTAAGAGGCGGCGCCGTTTTCGCCGCCCGCATCGATGCCGGACGCTTGCAACGCCTTCCATTCGTCCGGCGTCACGCCGTCGGGCCGCGTGACCGGGAACCTGGCTTCATCGTCATCCTCGTTCGCTCGGACATTGGCGAAAGTGGTCGTGCCGCGCTTGATGGACAGGGACGCCAACGCGTCTTCCAGCGGGAACTCGGCGTTGTTCCGGCTTGCGGCCTCTACCGCTTGGCGCAGGTCTTCGAGCGCCTGCCGGTCGGTTTCATCCGGCACGTAGGCCGTGGCGCTGCGCAGTTGATCCTGCAAGACGCTCACGCGTACCAGGTACTGGTCGCGAAGACACCCCGCATTCGCGCCGCAGCCGTTGCGCGCGCGCAGCCAATCGCGCTGATCTTGCCGCAAAGCGGCGCGGCCGTCGGGGCGGGCGGCGCCCAGCTTGCCGTATATCGCCGATAGCTCGCTATCCTGGCGCAGCAGCTCCGCGTCGGCGCAGATCGTCACTTCAGTGGGGGTTTTGGCTTGCGCGCAATTCATGCCTGCGGCCAGCGCGGGTGCGGTTAGGGGCGCTAGCGCCAGAAGGGCGGCAAGCAAGGGCTTGGGAGTCAGAGTCAAGGTGCGGTGCGAAGTGGTGAGGTACAGTGCATTACACGATTGAACCGTTAAACCAGGCAAGCCGCTCGTTGCGGCCCACGCCTAATTTCTGTGAGCTCCATGATCGACGACCTGATCCAACTGGGCAAACTGATCAGCCTGGGCCTGGCGCTGATGCTGCCGCTGGCCAATCCGCTGACCTCCATGACGTTGCTGCTGTCCCTCGGGCAGCATATTCCCTACAAAGAGCGCGAACGCCAGGTCACCCAGGCGGCCTTCTACGTGGTCGGCATCATGCTGGTTACGTACTACGCCGGCGCGTGGATCATGCACACGTTCGGCATATCGATCCCCGGCCTGCGGATCGCGGGTGGGCTGATCGTGGTCAGCATCGGGTTCAGCATGCTGTTTCCCAAGGCCGAGTCAAGCACGCTGGAAGCCGAGGTGGCCGCCGATGCCCAGCATCAGCGGCAAACGCCCAACATCGCCTTCGTGCCGCTGGCGCTGCCCGGCACCGCGGGGCCGGGCACCATTGCCATGATCATCAGCGGAGCCGCGTCGGTGGATACCGCGATCACCCCTGACTACGCGCCGTGGGTGATCGCGGTGACGCCGGTCATCGTGTTCGCCTTGCTGGGCGTGTTCTTCTGGATCTGCCTGCGCTCGGCAGGCCGCATCGTCGCGGTGATCGGTCAAAGCGGCGTCGAAGCCATTTCGCGCGTCATGGGCTTCCTGCTGGTGTGCATGGGGGTCCAGTTCGTGATCAACGGCGTCCTTGAAATCATCACGCAGCATGCGGGGGGATAAGCGGGTGTCGCACGGCTGGCTGCGTCGCAGCGCAGCCGTCTTCTGGCGTGTCCTCGGCAGTTTGCTGGTGTTGGGCTCCGCCTTGTGGGGCGTGTTGGCGCTTGCCTATCAGGCGCCGGGCGGCGTGTGGGGCAAAGGGGCGGCCGCGTTGCTCTGGACGGGGCTGTGCGCGGGGGCGCTTGTCGCGCTGTGGCGCCAAAGGCCTTGGCGCCGGCGCGCCGGATGGGCCTATCTGGCCGGCGTGGTCGCGCTGTGCGGCTGGTGGCAGACGCTGACGCCCTCGAATGATCGCATCTGGGCCGACGACGTCGCCCGGATGCTGCACGGCACGGTGCAAGGGTCGGTCGTCACGCTGGAAAACGTGCGCAATTTTGATTGGCGTTCGGATGACGACTACACGGCGCGCTGGGAAACCCGCCAGTACGACCTGGATCAGCTGGTGGGGGTGGACATGGCGCTGTCGTATTGGTCGGGCCCGGCCATCGCCCACACCCTGGTGTCCTTCGGGTTTTCAGACGGCCGCCACGTGGTGTTTTCCGTCGAGATCCGCAAAGAACGCGGTGAAAAATTCTCCGAGATCGGCGGCTTCTTCAAACAGTTCGAATTAAGCGTGGTGGCGGCGGAGGAACGCGACATCCTGTATGTACGCGCAGGGCCGCGCGGCGAGAGCGTCTACCTGTATCCGGTGCGCATGCCTGCTGCGGCCATGCGCGAGCTGTTCCTGTCATACGTCACCACGGCAAATGCGCTGGTCGATACGCCTCGCTTCTATCACACGGTAACGGCCAACTGCACGACGCTGGTTTATCAGATGGTGCGCGCTATCGTTCCGGGGCTGCCGCTGGACACCCGCATCCTGTTGTCGGGATATCTGCCCGAATACTTGTACGAGCAGGGCGGCCTGGACGCCAGCTTGCCTTTGGAGGAATTGCGCCAGCAGGCAGCGGTCGGCCCGTTGGGCGCGCCCGGTGACGATCCCTTGGCCTTTTCGCGCCAGATCCGCCAGCGGGGGGCGCCGGCGCTGGTTGGCCCCAGCCGTTAGCCGCCGCCAGGTTCTTCCGGAGCAGTGCCAGCGACGCAAGGGCGTGCAGGCCTCCCGAATTACCTGTTTCGCCCCGTTTCCAACGTGGATTTCCGCGCGTACGTCGCGGTCTTCGGACCGGTAAACTACAGCACGGTAAAAATCTCAAGCGCTTCACGCGTGCGCGTTTCTCTCACGTGAGTTTTAGGTCTGGTATCGGAACCGGGCTGTTTTGAAGGAGGGCGCCAAGATGTTCTGGCTGACCCTGATTATTGCCCTGATTATTGCCCTGATTCTTGCGGCCGCCATTGGCGCCGTTCTGCTGCGCCACCCTGGCGTGGTGCTGTACGACTGGATCGTCACCCGTCAGGCTGCCACCCGCGCACGCCGTTGCGCCATGGCAAGGGCTCGCCCCGTCATGCTCCAGACGCGTCCCGTCTCATCCGCTGCGCAAGCGCAGCCGCGTCCCGCCGAACACGCTGAACCCGCCGCGCTGGCGGGATAGCCGTCTGGCAATCCTTCTCTCTGCATAGATAAAAAAAGGCCATCCTGAAAAGGATGGCCTGAAGTACGGAAGGGCGCCCCGACTCTGCTCAGTTGGGGCGGCCCGTAGCCCGCTTAGAAGCGATGGCGGATGCCGGCGCCGACCGTGCTGATCTTGTTGCCGTTGATGAACGCGGCGCCATCGGCGTACGACGCCAGGGCGTACAGGTTGGTCCGCTTGGACAAGTCGTACGTATAGCCCACGCTGTAGATGTCCATGGCGTACAGGTTCTTGTTCGGATCGGCACGCTGCCACGACGCGAAGATGTTGCTGGCGCCGCCGATCGGCGCGCTCACGCCGACCATGTACGAGTTGATGCGCAGGCCATCCCACGTGAAGCGGCCGTTGCTGAAGCCCTGGCCCATTGCGGGACCGCCGGATTGCTGGCGGCCGCCCATCAGCGAGAAGTCCTGGCCTGCGAAGACGCCGTCTTCCGAACGGCCGTAGGCCAGCGACAGCTTGATCACTTCGAAGTCATACGCACCGCCGATGATGAACTGCTGCGGTTGCGGCTGGTTCGGCTTGCGGTATTGCACGTCATACGACAAGGCCAGCTTCAGGGGGCCGTTGTCGTAGCGCACGCCGGCCGTGATGGCGCGGTTGTTTTCCTTGGTCCGGAAGCCGGTCGGGCCTTCGACGTCATCCGTCGAGAACGAGTAGCCCACGCCGCCCTGGAAGCCGCTCCAGACCGGGGTCTGATACATGACCATGTTGTCATAGCGGACCGTGTTGGCCGCGCTGAATGCCATACCCATGTTGGCGTTCAGGTAGTCCAGCGAGAACGGGTCGATGTCGCCGAAGTACTTGGATGCGATGTTGGTTTGACGGCCCAGTTCCAGCAGACCCCACTGGCTGCTCAAACCGATCGTGGCTTGGCGGCCGAACAGGCGGTCGCCTTGCGAACGGTTGCCGTTATTGGCCGTGAAGCCGCTTTCCAACGTGAAGACCGCCGACAGACCGTCGCCCAGGTCTTCCGTGCCACGCAGGCCGAAGCGGGAACCGTTCTGGATGCCGTCGTTCATGCCGATGCGCGACTGATAGTCGCCGCCATACACGCCACGATTCGAATCAGTGGTGCCGACCTTGCCGCGCTGGTACGTCAGACCCAAGTCGACGATACCGTACAAGGTGACGGACGTCTCGGCCTGCGCCGCACCGGCCATGCCAGCCAGAATCGCGCCTACGAGCAAAGTTTTCGTTAGTTTCATATCCACATCCGGTTCTAAGGCTTGTATTGCCTGCTTTCAGCACCGTGAAAGCAGCCCAGGCCTAAACAATAGGCAACGCCGCCGGAAAACATGAAACTGAATACTACTTAATTATTCTTGATATAAAAATTAGGGCCGTATTCGAGCGATTTTCCCCTGACGCGTGCCTGAAACCAACAAAATTAGTTACTCGGTTCACACATAAAAACGGGCCAGATATGGCGTAAGAACAACAGTCTTCAAAAAGTCCGCGTCCGCTGCCTCGTAATTCTACGATTGGCCATTGATATTATTGAAGAAAATAATGTCTGCTTGTTGCGTACAAATTGATAAAGTATGCCTATCATTTCGTTGCGACTGAGACGGCATTGCATTCATATATGGTTGCCTGCGCTCACCAGCCCTAAAAAAAGCGCATCGCGCCACTTGGCGGATGCGCATAGGCGGGCGATGCGTTCGGGCCGTGATTGGACGTCGCGCCGTCAGCGGGCGGGCCTTTGCAGCCCCAGATGGCCGCGCAGCGTGCGGTGTTCATACTCTGTGCGGAACAGTCCCCGCCGCTGCAGGACGGGTACGACCTGATCGACGAAGTCGTCGATGCCCCCGGGCAACGCGGGCGGCATCAAGTTGAAGCCGTCCGCTCCCTCGTTCCTGAACCAGGTTTCCATCTGATCCGCGATCCGCTCGGGCGTGCCCACCATCGTGCAGTGGCCCCCGCCAGCGGCCAGTCGCCCCAGCAACTGGCGCACGGTGGGCTGTTCGGTCTCGATGATTCGAAGAATGGTCGCGTACCGGCCCTTCGGTCCCTTGAAATCGGACAGGGAAGGAAGCGCCGGCACCGGCGCGTCCAGCTCCCAGCCGCTGCAGTCCTGTAGCACGAAGGTTCCCAGTTGCCGCAGTGACGCGTCACTGGGCAGCAGCTCATCAAGTTCGCGTTGCTTGGCGCGGGCTTCGGCGTCGGTCGACCCAACGTAGGTGACCAGACCCGGCATGATCGGGACGAAGGCGTCGCGGCCCGCGGCGCGCACGCGTTGCTTGATGTCGCGGTAATAGGCTTGCGCGGCGGGCAGGTCGTACGCCACGGCATAAATGGCTTCGGCGCGCCGGGCGGCCAGGTCGCGGCCTTGGTCGGAAGCGCCCGCCTGGAACAGGACGGGATGCCCCTGGGGCGGACGCGGGACGGTCAGTGGGCCGTCGACCAGGAAATGGTCGCCATGGTGATGGATCGGGTGGATGCGCTCGGGCACGCCATAGACGCCGTCGCGGTTGACGGCCAGGGCCTCGTCTTCCCAGGAGTCGAACAGGCGTAGCGCGACGTCCACGAACTCTTCGGCGCGGGCGTAGCGCCAGTCGTGCCCCGGCATGGCCTCGTAGCCATGGTTGCGGGCTTCGGCGTCGAACATGGAGGTCACCACGTTCCAGCCCATGCGGCCGCCCGAAATGTGGTCCAGCGATGCAACCATGCGGGCGGCGTGGAAGGGCGTGAAGAAGGTGCTGGAAACCGTGCTGATCAGGCCGATGCGGGTGGTGGCCCGCGCAATCGCGGCCATGGCAGTCAGTGGTTCCAGGTACCAGCGCGGGCCGTCGCCGATGTTGTCGGTGGATTGGCCGTCGGCGAAGAAGATCGCGTCCAGCTTGCCACGTTCGGCGGTGCGGGCCAGTGCCTCGTAATAGCGGATGTCGCCCAGTCGCTCCGCGGCCGAATCCGGGTGGCGCCAGGCGGCGCGATGGTGGCCGCAGCCGAAGATGAACAGGTTCAGGTGCAGCATGGCGCTCAGTTCTTGACGAGGCCGCCGTCCACGACCAGGTTCTGGCCGGTGACGCTGCGCGACCACGGGCTGGCGAAGAACAGCACGGCGTCGGCGAATTGCTCGGGCGTGGTGACGGTGCGCAGCGGCGTGCTGGCGGCGATCAGGTCAAACACCGCCTCGGGCGTGGCCGCCGACGCGTCGGTCGTGCGCAGCAAGCCGCCCGACACCATGTTGACGGTAATGCCGTGCGGACCGAGGTCATGCGACAGCGTCCGGGTGAACGACAGCAGCGCGGCTTTGGCGGCCGTGTAGTCGTGGTAGGGCACGACCGGGTTCTGGACCAGGTTGGTGCCGATATTGATGATGCGGCCGACGCCGGCGCCGCGCATGCCGGGCAGGGTGGCCTGCACGGTGTTCAGCGCGCCGCGCACGCAGCCTTCGATCTGGTGGTTCAGATCGTCCCAGGTCAGCGTATCGGCGTGCGGGCGGGCGTCGCCGGACTGGCGACCGGGCGTTGGCCATAGCTGCTGCCAACTGCCGGTTCCACCACGACCGAACTGCGCATGGTGCCGCAAGCGGCAAGCAGTACGGTCGCGGCCAGAGTTGCCAAGCATTGAAGATATCGATCCATGCGCACCAGCATACCGAGGCGGGCGGTCTTTTTCATGCGACGTCGCTCCCCCGGACAGCGTCGCTCAACGCAGCCAGAACCACCACACCAGCAGCAGGGCCAGCACGGCCAGCGCGGCCCAGCCGATCCATTCGACGTACTTGTGAAGGATCCGCTCGGCGCGTTCACCGAACAGGCGGATCAACAACGCCAGCAACCACACGCGCTTGCCGCGGCCGAGCCCGATGCAGGCCAGGAACGGCAGGATCGGCACGCCGATGATGCCGCACGCCCAGGTGATGAACTTCATCGGCACCACCGGCTGCAACGCGGCCAGGATCAGCACGCCGTACATGCCCCAGTGATGCTCGACCATCTGCCTGCTCAAGGTCGCCACGCCCTGCTCGATCGGTGCCAGCAAGTGCAGCGTGTCGAGCACCGGCCGCAGCGCGTGGAACGCCCAATGCCCCAGCACGTAGCCAACCAGCGCGCCCAGCAGCGAAAACAGCAGGCTGATGTTCGCGAAGAAGAACGCCTTGTGCCGCTTGCCCAGCATCATCGGCGCCAGCATCACTTCCGGCGGAATCGGGAAGATGAACGACTCGACGAAACTCAGCCCGGACAGGTAATACAGCGCCCTTGGCTCGCGTGCCCAGCTCAGCGCACGCGCATAAAGTGCCCCGAACAGACGCATCAGCCGATCCCGCCCAGCAGCGGCACGAAACTGACCGCGCCCAGTTCCTCCTGGATGAAATCGCCCTGGCCATCGCCGTGCATGCGGATCAGCGTCTGCCGGCTGGGCGAACCGACCGGCGCCACCAGCACGCCGGTGGGGCTGAGCTGGTCGAGGATGCGGGTGGGAATGGTGTCGCCGGCGGCGGTGAGGATGATCGCGTCGAACGGCGCCTCGTCCGGCCAGCCGAGCTTGCCGTCGTCGTAGCGCGAACGCAGGTTGGTCAGGCCAAGCTGGCGGAAGCGCCGGCGCGCCTGGCGCAGCAGGGCCTCGATCCGCTCCACCGTGAACACCTGCGGCACCAGCGCGGCGAGCACCGCCGCCTGGTAGCCGGAGCCGGTACCGATCTCCAGCACCTTCTGCGGCATGCCGAACTCCAGCAGCGCCTCGGTCATGCGCGCCACCACCCACGGTTGCGAGATGGTCTGGCCGTGACCGATCGGCAACGCGTCGTTCTCATAGGCGCGCGAATGCAGCGCCTGGTCGATGAAGTGATGCCGCGGCAGGTTGCGGATCACCTCGATCACGCGCAGGTCGCGGATGCCGCCGTCCTTCAGGGTCGCCGCGAGGCGATCGCGCGCGCGTTGCGAGGTCATCCCCTCGCCCTTCAGGTCCGCGGCAGGCAATGGATACATGGTCATGGCTCAGGCCGCCTCGTCGTCGTTGGTCCGGCTCACCGCCATCGCGTCGCTCAGCGGCTGCATCCAGCTGCTGACCTTCTCCAGCGCCTGGAACCGGGTCAGGTCGACATGGATCGGCGTGACGGAAACAAAGCCGCGCCGCACGGCGTTGAAATCGGTGCCGGGACCGGCATCGTCCACCTCGCCGGCCGGACCGATCCACCAGATCGGCCGCCCGCGCGGATCGGTCTGCGCGATGCACGGCGCGGAGCGGTGACGCCGCCCCAGCCGGGTGACCTCGAAGCCTTCGATCTCCGCCCACGGCCGGTCCGGCACGTTGACGTTGAGGATGGTGTCGGCCGGCAGCGGATCGACCAGCAGGCGCTGCATCAACAGCAGGACCGCCTTCGCCGCCGAGTCGTAATGCTCGCCCTTGTGGTCATGGCTGACCAGCGACACCGCGATCGCCGGCAGTCCCAGGAAACGCCCTTCCATCGCCGCCGACACCGTGCCGGAATAGATCACGTCGTCGCCGAGGTTCGCCGAATTGTTGATGCCGGACACGACCATGTCGGGCTCTTCGTCCAGCAGCCCGGCCAGCGCCAGGTGCACGCAATCGGTCGGCGTGCCGGCCACGCGGTAGTAGCCGTTGCCCATCGGCAGCACGCGCAACGGCGCGTCGAGGGTGAGCGAATTGCTGGCGCCGGAGCGATCGCGATCGGGTGCCACCACCGTCACCTGGGCCACTTCGCCGAGGCGCTCGGCAAGCACGCGGATGCCAGGTGCATCCACGCCATCGTCGTTACTGACCAGAACTCGCATGATGCTCCGTCGAAAGCTGACTGCGGGCGCGCCCTTCGTCTCACGACAGCGCGCCTTTCATTCCCTGAAGTCTACCGGAGCGAGCCGCCGGTTTCACGCCGATCATGCGCCGTTCGCGCCCATTCGCCGCGGATCCGCGGCATTGGTTAGCATGGATGGATGAAGCGCCGCGCACCTGCATCGATCAACGACGACGACAGCCGCCTGTTCCGCGAGGCGATCGGCGACGTGCGCCCGCTCGCCCCGGCGCCGCCACCTCCGGCAGCCGCGAAACCCGCACCGCACCCACACATGCTGGAAGCGGACGAAGCCGCGGTACCCGGGGAATTGCTGGACATGGCGTTCGACCCGGCCCTGCTCGAGGTGGGCGAGGAGCTGGGCTACCTGCGCGACGGCTACCCGCCGAAGCTGCTGCGCCAGCTCAAGCGCGGCCAGTTCAGCGTGCAGGACGACCTCGACCTGCACCAGATGAACGCCGCCGCCGCACAGGCCAGCGTCATTGCCTTCCTGGCCGAAGCGAAACAGCACGGCCTGCGCTGCGTGCGCATCGTGCACGGCAAGGGCCTGCGCTCGAAAGCCGCCGGACCGGTGCTGAAAGGCCTCACCGACCGCATGCTGCGCCGGCGCGACGACGTGATCGCATTTGCTTCGGCGCGGCCGGCACAAGGTGGTACCGGCGCGGTCGTGGTGCTGCTGAAAGGCTGACGCCGTTTTGTAGGAGCGCACCCTGTGCGCGAATGATTTACAGGAAATTGATTAAAAAAGCATCGCGCACAGGGTGCGCTCCTACACAATCGAAGCCAGTTCGCGCACGACCACCGTGGCGTACGCGCCGGCCGGCAGCTCGAACGACAGTTCCAGCGCGCCGTCGCCCTGCCAGTGCCAGCGCAAGTCCTTCGGCAGCAGCCGCAGCGGCCGGCGTTCCTGGTCCATCCGCGCCGCCGCCAGGCCGGTGGCCAGATCGCTGTTCGCCGCACCGATCTCACGCTCCAGCGCGCCCGCCTCACCCTGGCTCGGTGGCTCGCCCTGCCCCCACAACGGGCCGGACGGATGGATATCGGCACGGGCCAGCCGCTCGGCCAGCATCTCGGTGAACGGTTCCGGCCCGAACCACGAGCGCGAGCCGGCCAGCGACCAGATCTCGCCATCCAGCGGGGTATCCCAGGCGCCGCGTTCGACCCGTGCCGCCAGCACGCTGTTGAAGATCTGCGAGCGCGCCGCCGACAGCAGGAACGAACGCTTGTCGCGATCCACCCGGCGTCCGCCGAACATCGCCCGCGCCTGCGCCACGTTGCCGCCCTCGCGGCCGAAGCGCTGCTCGCCGTAGTAATTCGGCACCCCGCGCGCGGCGATCTGCGTCAGCACCTGCTCGGCCGTCTCGCGATCACCCTGTACTTCACGCAGCACCAGCACGAAACGGTTGCCGCGCAATGCACCGCGCTTCAGCTTGCGCGAATGCCGCGTCGCCGCCAGCACCTTCACTTCCGCATGCGGAAACGCCGACCAGTCCGGATCGGGCTTGCCGGCCAGTTGCACCGAGAACGTCTGCCGGGTCAGCGCATGGCGATCCTTCATGCCCGCATAGCCGACCGCGACTTGCGGCACGCCGGCGAATTTCGCCAGCTCGCGTGCGACCCAATCGGTATTCGCGCCGCGCTTTTCCACCCACAGCAAGGCGTGCTCGCCGGCACCGTCGGCGTCGTAGCCGAGAATCTCCTCGACCTGGAAATCCTCCGGCGCGCTGCGCAACCGCGCCTGCAGCGGCGGGGTGCTGTAGGCCCACGGCAGCGGGGCCTGGGCAAGTTCGGATTCGGACATGGCACTCCACCGGTCGCGCCGGCACTCAGGTCAGGCCGGCATCACATCAGAAAGATGGTGGCCAGGCCAAGGAAGATGAAGAAACCGCCGCTGTCGGTCATCGCGGTGATCAGCACGCTGGAACCCAGCGCCGGATCGCGACCGAACTTCGTCATCAGCACCGGAATGCCGACGCCGGCGAACGCCGCCAGCAGCAGGTTCAGCGTCATCGCCGCGGTCATCACCAGGCCCAGCGACACGCTGTCGTACAGCAGCCACGCCACGATGCCGATCACGCCACCCCAGACCAGCCCGTTCAACAACGACACGGTCAGTTCCTTGCGCCACAGCCGCTTCGCGCTTTCGGCGGTGATCTGGTTCAGCGCCAGCGCGCGCACGATCATGGTGATGGTCTGGTTGCCGGAGTTGCCGCCGATGCCGGCCACGATCGGCATCAGCGCGGCCAGCGCCACCAGCCGTTCGATCGAGCCCTCGAACAGGCCGATCACGCGCGAGGCGATGAACGCGGTGACCAGGTTGATCGCCAGCCACGACCAGCGGTTCTTCAGCGAGGCCCATACCGAGGCGAAGATGTCCTCCTCCTCGCGCAGACCGCCGCGGCTGAGCGCTTCGCTCTCGCCTTCCTCGCGGATCACGTCGACCATCGCGTCGATGGTGATGCGGCCGATCAGGTGGCCGCGCTCGTCGACCACCGGCGCGGTCACCAGGTCGTAGCGTTCGAACGCCTGCGCCACATCGTACGCGTCGTCGGTGGGGTGGAAGGTGTTGACGTCCGGCGCCATCACCACGCTGACCATCTTCTCCGGCGGGTTCACCAGCAGCCAGTGCAGCGGCAATACGCCGGTGAGCAGGTTGTCCTGGTTGATCACGAACAGCTTGTCGGTCTGCGCCGGCAGCTCGTCCCAGCGGCGCAGGTAGCGCAACACCACTTCCAGGCTCACGTCCTCGCGGATGGTGACCATCTCGAAGTCCATCAGCGCGCCGACCTGGTCATCCTCGTAGGACAGCGCCGACTGCACCTGCTCGCGCTGCTGCGTGTCCAGGCTCGCCATCAGCTCCGGCAGCATCGCGGTCGGCAGGTCCTCGACCAGGTCGGCCAGCTCGTCCGCGTCCAGCGGCTCGACCGCAGCGAGAATCTCGTGGCGGTCCATGTCCGCGATCAGCGATTCACGCACCGCGTCGGACACTTCCAGCAGGATCTCGCCGTCGCGGTCGGCCTTGACCAGTTGCCAGACCGCCAGGCGGTCGTCCAGCGGCAGCGATTCAAGGATGAAGGCGATGTCGGCCGGATGCAGTTCGTCCAGCTGCCGGCGCAATTCGGCCTGCGATCCGGCCGGCAGCGGACTCTCGTCGTCGTACCGGCGCAGTACCTCGACGATGGCTTCGAGCTGGTCGTGCAGCCGGCTTGCGGCGCTGCGGGCTTCTACTTCGCTCACGCGCGCTCCAGCAGGACGCACGCCTGTGCGGCGATCCCCTCGCCGCGGCCGCAGAAGCCGAGTTTTTCGGTGGTGGTGGCCTTGACGCTGATGCGGCCGATCTCGCTGTCCAGGTCGGCGGCGAGATTCTCGCGCATCGCCTGCGCGTGCGGACCGACCTTCGGCGCCTCGCCGATCACGGTGATGTCGGCATTGCCCAGCGTGTAGCCATGTTGCGCCATCAGCATCGCCGCGTGGCGCAGGAACTGGCGGCTGTCGGCATCGCGCCAGCGCTCGTCCGACGGCGGAAAGTGCTGGCCGATATCGCCCAGCGCCAGCGCACCGAAGATCGCGTCGCACAGCGCATGGATCACCACGTCGCCATCCGAATGCGCCACCACGCCGCGACGATGCGGCACGCGCACACCGCCCAGGGTGACGTGGTCGCCCTCGCCGAATGCATGCACGTCGAAACCCTGTCCGATCCTCATGGGGCTGCCCTCATGCGACTGTCCTTGCAAGCAGGAACTCGGCCAGCGCGAAATCCGCTGCCGTGGTCACCTTGACGTTGTCCTCGGCGCCCTCGACCAGCAACGGCGCGAAACCGGCCTGCTCCATCGCCATCGCCTCGTCGCTGACGTTCACGCCGCGCCGTGCCGCCTCGCGCAGCGCCATCGCCAGTTGACCACGCCGGAACATCTGTGGCGTGAAGGCGCGCCAACGCAGGTCACGCGGCTCGGTCAGCTCGCTGCGGCCGGCCGTATTCGCCCGCTTCAGCGTGTCGCGCAGCGGCGCGCCCAGCAGGCCAAGGCCGAGCACGCC
>LNAP01002229.1_pt1 | contig 19675 bp, 16 predicted proteins | sample 602601 | NCBI WGS metagenome assembly LNAP01 (sample SAMN02440304, study PRJNA202911) | soil metagenome | biome: Subtropical and temperate rainforests or woodlands; isolation source: soil samples (1 kg each in a 20% v/v slurry with milli Q water) were... ...
GGCACTTTTTTCAGGTTTTTCTTGTTGTAGCCAATGACCGACGAATAGAACTCGTAAGCCACCGAGTACGGTGTGCGATAGGCCGCCGGCATGCTCTGCACGTTCGGCAGTTTGCTCAGGTCCAACGGTTCGATAAGCCCTTCCTTACCACCGCGCAAGCAGTTGGAGGGCGGTGTATCAATCACATCCCAGACCGGTTTTTTCGCTTCGCCCTGGGCCTTGACCATCGGCCAGGCATCGGGCGCACTGTCCTGCTTGACGGTCATGTTCAGCAGCTTGGCCGCCGGATCCAGGATGGCCTTGGTCTGGGCCTCCTGATAAGCGCCGCCTTGGGAAACAAAGGTGATTTCTTCAGCCACGGCGGGCATAGCGCACGCCACCGAAAGACTCAACAGGGAAATGACGGAACCGAACGCTTGAGCAATAGACAAGGTTTTCATGGCAAATCATCCTGGACGTAGATTAATTCGGCAGCGTTAAAACCTCGACTGAACACCCTGCACCAGCGTGCGTTGCCCAGGTTTGATTTTATTGTTAGACCGAGCGGGACATTTCGACGTTACAAGAGCGTGACACCACAGGGCAATGCACGAATAGTCAGGGACACCATAACTTCAGATCATGCCGATTTCCCCTGACACCTGCCAGCGCCCTCCCGGGCCACTCGCTTACTTGAGCGCCGCGAATGGCAGGCGGCTGGCCAGTTCCTGCACGAGGAACCGGGCGAAAACCGAGATGCGTTGCGGAATATGCCGGCGATGCTGATACACCACGAAGATATCGGCCTTGGGTGCCTGATGATCACTGAGTACCGCCCGCAGGTGCCCGCTTTCAAGGTATTCCTGAACATTCCATCGCGAACGCAGGATCAGCCCATGCCCGTCCAGGGCCAGGCGCAAAGCGACTTCACCATCGTTGCTCGACAGCGTGCCGCTGACTTTATGGGCATAATCCTGACCATCCTTGCTGAAGCGCCAGATCGCGTAGTCGCTGCCGAACTGGCGTAGAACGATGCAGTTGTGCTGCACCAGATCAGCCACCCCTGTCAGCTCAGGCATAGCTTCAAGGTATTGAGGAGAAGCACAGAGAATGCGCGGGTTTTCAAGCAGGCGCACAGCGATCAGCCGCGAGTTCGGCGGCTCGCCCATGCACACGCTCATGTCAAACTGATCATCCAGCAGGCTCAAGGGCTGGCTGGACAGCTCCAGGGAAAGCTCAAGCTCCGGATGCAATCGGGCGAAGCTGGAGACCAACGGCGCCAGATGCTGCCGGCCGAAACCTAGCGTGCCGTTGATCCGCAAGCGTCCCTGCAAGGTCGGTTGCCGACTGTTGAGCGCACTCTCCAGTTCTTCCAGTTGCCGCAGGATCGGCAGCCCTCCTTCCAGGTACAAGGTCCCTTCCGGCGTCAGCGACAGTCGTCGGGTGGTGCGCTGCAGCAACTGCACCCCCAGACGCGCTTCAAGCTGGCTCAAGCGTTTGCTCACCGCAGGCAACGACAGGCCGAGGTGCCGCGCGACTTCGGTGAGGCTGCCGCGTGTCGCCACCTGCTGGAAGAAACTCAAGTCATCGATCATCGCCACGGATTCTTTCCTTAAAACTAAGAATGGCTTTCGCGCAAGACTAATTATTAATACAGGGCTACTGCATACACTGGCAATCAATCCACATCAATCCCAGGAGTCGAATCCATGAGCAAAGCCCAGTACAAGATTGCAGTGATCCCCGGCGACGGCATCGGCAAGGAAGTCATGCCCGAAGGCGTGCGCGTACTCGACGCCGTGGCGGCCAAACACGACCTGGAATTGCAATGGGACTGGTTCGATTTCGCCAGCGCCGATTACTACCTGGCCCACGGCAAAATGATGCCCGACGACTGGTTCGACATTCTCAAGGACTACGACGCGATCTACTTCGGTGCGGTGGGCTGGCCAGACGTCGTGCCTGATCACATTTCGCTGTGGGATTCGCTGTTGCAGTTCCGTCGCGAATTCGACCAGTACGTCAACCTGCGCCCCTGCCGCCTGATGCCAGGCGTCAAGGCTCCACTGGCCAATCGCAAGCCCGGCGACATCGACTTCTGGGTCGTAAGGGAAAACACCGAAGGTGAATATTCCAGCGTCGGCGGCAAGATGTTTCCGGGTACCGACCGGGAAATCGTGCTGCAGGAGACCGTCATGACCCGCGTCGGCGTCGACCGCATTCTCAAGTTTGCCTACGACCTGGCCCAGAGCCGCCCGAAGAAACACCTCACCTCCGCCACCAAATCCAACGGCATCGCGATCACCATGCCGTACTGGGATGAGCGCGTTGCCGAGATGGGCAAGAAATTTCCTGAAGTGAAGGTCGACAAGTACCACATCGACATCCTCACCGCGAACTTCGTCCTGCATCCGGACTGGTTCGACGTGGTGGTCGCGAGCAACCTGTTCGGCGACATCCTTTCCGATCTCGGCCCCGCCTGCACCGGCACCATCGGTATCGCGCCCTCAGCCAACATCAATCCGGAGCGCAACTTCCCAAGCCTGTTCGAGCCCGTGCACGGCTCGGCACCGGACATCGCCGGAAAAGGCATTGCCAACCCGATCGGACAGATCTGGTGCGGAGCGATGATGCTAGAACACCTCGGCCACCCGCAGGCTGGAGCGGCGGTGCTGGCCGCCATCGAAACGGTACTGGCGATGGGGCCGGAGAACGCACCGCTGACCGCCGATATTGGCGGCAAAGGCAACACCGAAGCCCTGGGCAAGGCCATCGCCGCAGCGGTCTGAGACGGCAAATAACGCGCAATCTTCCGTTCACAGCACGTGATACGGGAGATTGTTGCGCGTGACTTTGGCATCGTGTGAACACCTTTCCAGCGTTTGCGAGAGACACCATGACCCTGCTGTTCAAAGTCGACGATGCCCGTGGCTGCGCCTGGAAAGCGCTGTTCGAAAAACACGCGCCGGACATCGACGTGCGCTTCTGGCCGGACATCGGCGACCCGCTAGACGTACGCTATTTCGCCGCCTGGCAACCGCCACGGCAGTTGCATGAGCGCTTTCCAAATCTGGAAGTGATCTTCGCCACCTCGGCGGGAGTCGATCAATTCGACCTCGGCGAGCTGCCAGAGCACATCAAGATTGTACGCATGCTTGACCCCGGCATCGCCCAAGGCATCGTCGAGTACGCATGCTTCGCCGTGTTGAGCCTGCATCGACAGATCCCGCTGTACCTGCATCAACAACAGGCCGGGCGCTGGCAAGACCACCTCCTGACCCCAGCAGCGCAACGTCGGATCGGCGTCATGGGCCTGGGCAACCTGGGTATTGCGGTGCTGCAGAGCTTGCGTGCGTTCAACTTCCAGTTGCATGGCTGGGCACGCTCGCTGAAGAGCATCGACGGCGTGCAATGCCATGCCGGCGACGACCAGCTCGAGCCCTTTCTCAACCAGTGCGATATCCTGATCTGCCTGCTGCCACTGACCGACGACACCCGCGGCATACTGAACGCGAGGACGCTGGCCGCACTACCAAAGGGTGCCAGCCTGATCAACCTGGGCCGGGGCGGTCATCTCAAGGAAGACGATCTACTCCAAGCGCTGGATGACGGGCAACTGAGCCACGCCATTCTCGACGTACTCAACGAAGAACCGCCATCACCGGATCATCGGTTCTGGCAGCACCCACATGTCTGGCTGACGCCGCACGTTGGCGCAATGACGGCACCGCAGAGCGCTTTCGAGGGATTGCTGGCCAATATCAGGTGTCATCAGGTCGGCGAATCCCTGCAAGGCTTGATCAAGCGCGATCATGGCTACTGAGGCTCCGTACAAAAGAAAAAAGGACCCGAGGATAAACGCGCGCTTCCCGACGAAGCGGCAAGACATAGGTGGGGCAGAGGTACGCAACTCGGCGAGATATCTAGGGATGTTCCCGAGCGCATTCTCCGGCCGAATCGATGATGTCTTTTCCAAACTATGCCGCGACTGGATCACTACCGCCTTCATAGGCCGGATTCATCGTTGCCTAAGCCAGTGTCAATCAAACCATCACTTACTGCTTTGCCAACTGCAGTAAGCGACGCCGATCATCCGCTGGAATTCTCTGCACATTATCCAGACTTCTGTGATCCGCACGTTTATTAAAGGCTTCCTCCTGCAGCCGCTACGCTTCCATTTTCTCCTGCAGGCCGCCCCCCCCCTGGAGAGCGGGTTGGCTCACAAGCTTGGCGAATGGTGGTCTTGCGGTATTTCAGGATGCCGCCACTGTGTTCATTGAGGTAGGCCGTTATCTCCCCAACAATGGCCAAGGCCACGCTCGCCGGGGTATCGCCCCCCAAATCCAACCCAATCGGATAATGAAGCCCTGGCACAACTTCTGGCGAACGGGCCGATGCGCCCATCTCATCAAGCAGTCGTTGTGTTCGCTCTCGAGGACCCAACTGCTCGACATAGGCGGGAGAACATTGCAAAACGTTTTCCAGCCAATACCGATCTTGTCGATAGCTGTGGGTCGTGATCACTACTTCGGCACCGTCGACAGCACTGGATAAGTTAAAGGGCTCGTTGATAGGCCCAACAATGACGCGGCTTGCTCCAGGGAACCGTTCCGGGCGAGCAAAGTGCGCACGCCCGTCCACCACCGTGACATGCCAGTTCAAATCCCTGGCGAACCGCACCAAAGGCTGGGCGTCATGACCCGCACCAAAGATCATCAGTCGACGCTGTGGCGCGATGTATTCAAGAAAGACCTCGACTTCATCGGCTCCGCTTCCGTAAATCATCAACTGAGACTTCTTGCGTGCAAGGGTACTGCGCAAATCGCCCTGCCGGGTGTGTTGAAGCGATTGACAATGGATGCCTTCACACGCGCTCATAAAGGCGTTCAGTCCCATTCGAGCACCGACTCGCACACGGGCTGTTCGACCCGCCGAGATGACCGTTGCCAGGGCTGCCGGTTGACCGGTGGCCCTCACCCGTTGAAGCGCATCGAGCAACAGACTCTGCTTGCGGGCATCAAGGCGCTCCAAGAGTACATGCACGGTACCGTTGCAGCCCAGACCTCATCGCCGCGTCTTCATCATTGGCGTCCTCATCTTCCTGGGCCGCCGTGCTGTAACGACGAACCACTGCCTCGCCGGATTCAGTTAACCACCAGGCCTTCTTGGCCAACTCCTGCTCCAGACAACCACCACTGATGGTTCCGACTGTCTGGCCAAAGAGTGGGACCAGCATCCTGGCGCCAGGACGCCGATAGGCCGAGCCCTCGACCTTGACGACCGTGGCGAGTACAGCCTCGATCTTTGTGCTGTTGGCTTGATCCAATGCATCGAGCAAGGCGTACAAATCAGACATGGCCACTCTCCCGGGTCAAATTCAGTTGATTGCTGCGCCATCGTCTTCAAGTGATTGGCCCCTCGTTTGCGGGGAAAAACAGCGTTGCCAACAACCCGCCGAACGCATTGAACGGGAGTACTATTCATTCCCTTGCATTCGTCGAAGAACAATGCGACATCGATCTAATGCATACGGTGTACGAAAAAAACCAGGGTGTCTAAAGAAACACTTTGGCCGGAGTGCCAAGTTCAGCGATCGGTGGCGCACTACCACGGAATGTCAGGTCATTTCCTGGTCATAAATATCGCTACGCATAATCGTCAAGGGCAATAGCGTGAACAAAAAAACAGGTATCAGAGCCCAGCAGGCCGACCAGACCAAGGCTCGGATTCTCAAGGCCGCGGTCAAGGTCTTCACCCGTGATGGTTATGCGGGCGGGCGGATCGAACAGATTTCCAGTGAAGCCGAGTCCAATGACCGGATGATCTATTACTATTTCGGCAGCAAGGAAAACCTCTTTGTACGGGTGCTTGAGCACACTTATGAAGCCTTCAACCAAGCCGAAAGCATGCTGCGCCCGGATCTTTCGAACCCCGTGCAGGCTTTGCGTGATCGGGTAGCATTCGTCTGGCATTACTACGTAAAGCATCCGGAATTCGTCGCTATCCTCAATATCGAAAACCTGCACGAGGGCACGCACGCCAGGCAGTCCAGCGAGCTTCGTCGCTTGTCCGGCACCACGCTGGGGGTGATCACACCGATCATCGAAGCGGGTCAGCGCCAGGGTGTGTTTCGCCAGGACATCGACATCAACCACGTTTACCTGATGATCGCCTCGCTCTGCTACTTCTATAACTCCAACCGGCACACCCTCACCTCATTTCTTGGTCAAGACCTGGCGGATCAAGGCCAGCAGCAGGACTGGCTGGCGTTCATCAGCGATCTGGTGGTGCGCGGTGTGCTGACACTGCCTGCGTCTCAGTGACTCTCTGATCAATGAGTTCCGGGATTGGCCCGCAAGTGCGCGACCTTCTGCTCCAGCCCTTGCCACGCAGGTTCAGCTGAGGCGAAGCGATTGCGCAGGTAGGCCGTCAGTTCGGCGATCTGCCTGTTGGACAGGCTGTCCTTGAAACCTGGCATATAACCAAGGTCCGGCGTCGCCGGGTTGGAGATGCCTTGCAAAATGACCTTCAACAGGTTGTCTGGCAGTGGGCTGTGCAGGTTGGTATTGGTTGCCAGCGACGGACTGACACCAAACAGCTTCGGCCCAAGACCATCGGCGTGGCAGCCCTGGCAGGAGCCTTCGAACACCCGCCGGCCATTGCTCAACGACACGGCTGTGACACTGGGTTGCGCTACGGTTTGGGTACTTGAGCGAGTCTGTGCCTGCGCCGTGCCATCGAGCGACGCGAGGTACACCGCCATCGCCCGGATATCTGCCTTGGGCAGCTTCGCCAATTCACTCACCACTGGTCCCATGGGGCCCGCCGCGACACCGTGGGCATCGGAATAACCGCTGCTCAGGTAGGTGAACAGCTGATCTTCAGTCCACGGCGTAGGCGACTTGGATAAGCCATTGAGCGCCGGGGCTTCCCAGCCATCGACCATGCCGCCCGCCAGGAAACTGTTGCCGCCCTTCTCCGCCCCCATCAGGTTGCGCGGCGAATGACAGGCCGCGCAGTGACCCAGCCCATTGACCAGGTAGGCGCCGCGACTCCACTGCTCGCTGCGTTGCGGCTGCACCTGGATTTCACCCTTGCGCAGGAACAACGCGTTCCAACCCGCCATCAGCGGGCGCATGTTGAACGGGAACTGCATGTCGTTGACCTTGGCTGGCTGGCTCACCGGGGCCTGAGACATCAGGTACGCGTACAGTGCCTGCATGTCGGCGTCGTTGATATTCCTGAAGGCCGTGTAAGGAAATGCCGGATACAGATTCTTGCCATCGCGACTGATGCCATCGCGCATGGCCCGCTCGAATGCGGGATAGGACCAATTGCCAATCCCGGTTGTCGGGTCAGGAGTGATGTTGCTGCTATACAGCGTGCCGAAAGGCGTCTGCATGGCCAACCCGCCCGCATTGGTCGCGCCGCCGGGCGCTGTGTGGCACACCGCGCAATCGCCGACTGCCGCCAGCAAACGCCCTCGCTCCAGGGTCGCCGAAGACCAGGTGCCCGCGCCGGGTGGCGTGATCGGGGCGATTTCCGCACGCCAGGGCAAAGCCGTGGCAGCCACCCCCAGTATCGCCCCGAACGTGGCGAACAATGAGCCGAATAACCATTTCGAGCGTTTGGCCTTTGGCGAATCCGGGGGATTGACATTCGCTTCGTCCGCCGAGCCTTTGAGCGCGGCCAGCACACGCTCAGCGGTGATCGGCAGTTCACGAAAGCGAATCCCGGTGGCGTCGTAGATCGCATTGGCTATCGCTGCCGCGCTCGGCACTGCCGCCGACTCACCCGCCCCCATGGGTGCCTCGTTCTGGCGCGGCATCATCAGCACGTCGATTTCCGGCACCTGGGGGAATGTCAGGATCGGGTAACCGCCCCATTCCTTGCTGGCAACGGTGGACTCTTCGAAGGTCACGCGCTCCTTGAGCACGCGACTGGTGGACTGAATCACATTACCGTGAATCTGATGTTGCACGCCGGCCGGGTTGATCATCATCCCGGCGTCATGACCGATCACGACCCGGGTGATGGACACTTCGCCGCTGCGCTTGTCCACCGCCACGTCCGCGACCCACGCTGCCCACGCAGCGCCAAAACCGGGAAATTTGCTGTGAATGTAACGGGCATAGGCAAACCCACGGCCACGCAGGATGTTGTCTTGTTCCGGGATTTGCATCGGCTGCGTACGCGGTGTCCATTCGGCGCGGGCAGCCGTGGCCTTGACCAGATCCGAGGCGCGTTCATCATTCAGATAGCGCAGGCGGTATTCGACAGGGTCGACGCCCGCGGCAAAGGCCAACTCATCGATATACGACTCATGGGCGAAGGTATTGGGCAGCGCCGACACGCCCCGCATCCACGACGCCCGAACGATGGGCGCCATGTCATTAACGCTCACGCGCATGTGTTCAAAATCATACGGCGGGATCGAAGTGCGGTCGCCCATTTCGAACATAGCTGCCACCGGTTCGACCCGCCCTGTCAGCAGCAGTGCCAGGGTCGGCGCACCGTTGGACGGGTAGCTGGTCTGGAAATCGTAACCGGCCACACCACCATCGGCATTGATGCCGCCATCGACTTCCATCAGTTGTGCCGTGCCTTTGGGCTCCCAGACATGCTCCTGCTCGCGGGTCAGTTGCACCCGTACGGGCAGGCCGACGGCCCGGGACAGCAACACCGCATCGGCACACACGTCGTCGGCGCAGTTGCGCCCATAACAACCGGCCGCTTCCATGCGGATGATCTCGATCCGCTCTTCCGGGTACTCCAGCAGCCATGCCAGGTCGGCGCGCAGCAAATGCGGGTTTTGCGTCCCGGACCAGACGCGTATGCCGTCCTCGTGATAGTCCGCCAGCCCGCAGGACGGGCCGATGGAGGCGTGAAGCTGATACGGCCACAGGTAGGTGCGGGCCATGCGCTCGCTGGCCTGCTCCAGCGCTTGATCAACATTGCCCTTGTCCAGCACGACGCGCTGCACCCGGGGGTTGTCGCGAATGGCCTGCGCGATGTCACCCATGTCCGGCAGTTTGTGGTTCCAGGCTTTCCAGCTGACCTTCAGCGCCTGGGCGGCCTTCGCGGCCTGCTCTTCACGCAGGGCGACCACGCCGACAAAATCGCGAATCACCACCACCCGCACGATGCCGGGAATGTGCGCAATAGAGGACTCGTCTACCTCCAGCAGGCTGTTGCCGACGAAATCTCCGCTGTCGAGCCCGGCATAAGGCGGGCGAATCACCCGGCCATGAAGCATGTCCGGCAGCCGCATGTCATGCACGTAGGTCAGCTCACCGGTGGCTTTACCGGGAATATCCACCCGCGCTGCGCCCTTGCCCACCAGCCGATAATCTTCCAGAGACTTGAGTGGCGCGTCGCCAGAAATCGTCAACTGGTCACGCTCGCCCTCCACCAGTTCGGCAAACGTGAACTGGCGACCGTCTTCGCTGCTGACTACCCCGCTGTTTATACGCAAGGTATCAGCCGCAACGGCTAAACGCCGGGCCGCCCGAGCCAGCAAAAATCGCCGGGCTTCAGCTGCCGCGTTACGCAAGGGGATGGCCGAAATCTGGATGGTCGCACTGGCGATGGTTGCGCCCTGGTTCGGCGCGCTATCGGTATCGCCAAGGACCATACAGACTTGATCCAGCGCCAGGTCCAGCTCTTCGGCGACGATTTGTGCCAGCGAAGTACGGATCCCGGTGCCCAGATCCACATGGCCGTTGAACCCATAGACTTTACCGTCGTCGTTGACCGCAATGAACAACGCCAGCTCCTGGGGCTTGATCAAGGGTACGCCACCTTTGGCCACGGGGCCGGACGGTGGCTGGATCTGATCGACGATCAACAAGACGCCGGACTTGGTCAACAGCTGAGCACGGGTGAGCGTTGCATGGGTCATGGTCATCGATCCGTTCAAGACGTTTGACGGGCGGCACGCAGTACCGCACGAAGAATTTCGATATGAGTGCCGCAGCGGCAGAGATTGGCCGACAACTCGTTGCGAATCTGCGCCTCGCTGGGGTGCGGATTGCGGTCGAGCAAGGCCTTGGCCGTCATGATCATGCCGTTCATGCAGTAGCCACACTGCGCCGCCTGCTCCTCAATGAACGCCTGCTGCACCGGGTGCGGGTGCTCACGACTGCCGATGCCTTCGAGGGTGGTGATTTCCCGGCCTTCGGCGCCGGACAACGGGAACACACACGCCCGCGACGCGACGCCATCGATGATCACCGTGCAGGCACCGCACTCGCCCAGGCCACAACCGTATTTCGGGCCGTTGAGCTGTAAATCGTTACGCAGTACCAGTAACAGCGGCGTGTCGGCCATGGCACAGACCGTAGTGATCTGGCCGTTGACTCGTAGCGTCACGGTCTTTTCCGGCACCAGTGCTTGCTCACTCATGTCGCACTCCCTGGGTGTTACCGCCTGCCATCTTGAGGTGCGGCTTTTTTATTAAGTAACCACTACATGAAAAAGGCGTAACCGGGCGCATGTGCGTACTGCGCAGATCGAGCGCAGTGCCATTGCGGGTTCCAGAGATTGAAGAGGGGGTTGGCTACCGACTCTTCACGTTACCCCTGACTACATTTTTTCATGAAGTGCCTACCTCATGAAAAAGAGGCAAGAAGAATGCCAGGGGCGGCTGGTCACTGCTTAATCGTCGGCGTCATCGATCATTTTGCGCAGCAGATACAGCATCGCGACGCGTTCGGCCGGGTTGAGGTTACCCATGGTCAGTTCGCTGACGCGGGCAGCATGAGGCACAGTGTCACGCACCAATTGATGGCCACTGTCGGACAGGCCAACGATGACTTTGCGCCGATCTTGAGGGTCTGGTTCCAGGGTGATCAGGTCGCGCGCCTTGAGCCGCTCGACGATGCCTCGAATGGTCGCCTGATCCACCGCAGTGGCCTTGACCAGCTCGGTCAATGAACTCGGCCCGCTGTCACGCACGGCGCACAGCGTGATGAACTGCACGGCGGTCAGCTGCGAATCGTCGACGTTCTGCTGGAAGATCGCCATATTGCGTTGGTAAGCCTTGCGCAGCAAATGACCGACCTGCTCGGAGAAGGCATAGGGCGCGGTTGTCTGTGGGGTGTTGTCTGTCGTATCCGGCACGGCGGGCTCTATCAAAAAAAAAGTAAGTGGCGTTTACATTAACCTGCGAGGGGGATCAAGGTAACTCAATCGTGGTGGGCCACTGTCCCGCCCCCCTCTTTTATATCACCGCGCGATAGAGGCCTGCGGCGCGACCACATCACCGCCCAGGACCACCGCCTGATCATCGAGGTAGATATCGCAATGGCGTAGCGGGATGTCCAGGTGGCACGGGGTTTTTCGGGTGCCGCCCACCTCGGTATTGGGCCCGGTGGAGAACAGAAAGTTGCCGTAGAACGCCCGGGCATCCATGCACATGCCGTCGTTTTTGTCATGCAAGCCCATGGCGGTCCACTGCGCACGCGGTTGCAACCCCCAGCCGATATGGGAGATGCCGTACACCTCGGGGTCGTTGAAGTACTTCATGTAATCGCGCAGGTATTCGGCTTCGAAGCCCCCATGGATCGAGGTAATGAAGCCCTTTTCGATTTCCAGGGTGATCTTCTCTCGCGAGTAATTCTTGAACGGCAACAGGATATCGCCGACGTCGATCACCAGTACGCCCTCGGCGGTTTCCTCGTTTGGCCAGGAGAATAGAAACCCGCTGGGCCAATGATCCCAACGCCCCGGCTCATCGGCAAAACCGTACTCGGTGACCGCAGGGTATTGCCCGAGCAACGCCTTGAAATCGCTGCCCGCCCTGGACTTCACGTGGATCGAGCGCGCTTGCTTCAGCAGCTTCTCGGCCGCCATCACCCGCTCCTTGTCCGCCAGCGTTGGCAGCATCCGCGCCAGCACTTCCGGTGGTTCGACCGCCAACAGTATGCGCGTCCCGGTCTTGAGGATCTGCTCCTGCTCCGGCGAGTGCAGCAACATCATGGTGTCGATCACCAGGTCCGCCGCTTCCAGAGCCCGTTGCGCGGCGATATTGCCGGTCAGCGCGGTGTCGCCGCAATAAGCGGTCATGTCATTGCCCATGGCCATAGGGTGGTTGAACGACGGCAACTCGACCGCATAGACCTTGGCCCCAAGACGCTGGGCGGCGTCCATGGCTGCGCGCACGGTACGCGGGTCGGAGTAGTGGCTTTTCAGCACCGCAACGCTTTGGGTCGAGTCCACTTTCGACAGTTTCAACACCTGTTCAAACATCTGGGTCAGTTCGCAATCGCTTACCGGCATTTTTTTGTCTCCCTCTTGACCTGTTGAGTTCGTTCGTCGCCTCGCACCTTGTGCACCAAAGCAAGGCAGCGAGCTGGGCATCTGCACGAATTTGAAGTGTATACGCTATTTATTGACGATAAAACATTAAATTGGCGGACATCTTAAGAGAAGCAGCGAAACGTTACAAAGCAACACAACGCCACTATATAAAGGCTACCTAGCGTTACTAGCACCGTTTATCGTTGATTTTTTATTTTTCAATCGTGCTATTCCAATTGAAAAATAATAGTGTATACACTTCAAATAACGGCGAGACGACATCCTGATCTCACCGGCCACATATTCAAATCGAAGGAAAAGCCCCATGCGAAACAAACAAAAAATCGCAATCGTCGGCGCCGGCCTGGGTGGCGCTGCTGCTGCCACGCTGTTACAGAAAGCCGGGTTCGAGGTCGATGTTTATGAACAGGCGCCAGAGTTTTCCCGTATTGGTGCGGGTATCCACATGGGGCCCAACATCATGAAAATCTTCCGCCGCATGGGCATTGAACAGAAGCTGAGCGACATGGGTTCGCACCCCGATTTCTGGTTCAGCCGCGACGGTGCCAGCGGTGACTATCTGTCCCGCATCCCCCTGGGTGAATTCGCTCGCAAGGAATACGGCGCGGCTTACATCACCGTGCACCGCGGGGACCTGCATGCCCTGCAAATGTCGACCATTGCGCCGGGCACTGTGCACTTCAACAAGCGCCTGACAGGTCTCGAGGAAACCGATGAACTGGTGCGCCTGCGCTTCAGCGACGGCACCACCACCGAGGTCGACATCGTCATCGGCGCCGATGGCATCAATTCCAGAATTCGCGAAGAGTTGCTCGGAGCGGAAAGACCGCTGTACAGCGGCTGGGTTGCGCATCGCGCCTTGATTCGCAGCGAGGTGCTGGCCAAGTACGACATGGACTTTGAAAACTGCGTGAAGTGGTGGAGCGAAGATCGTCACATGATGGTCTACCACACCACCAGCAAGCGAGATGAGTACTACTACGTCACCGGCGTACCGCACCCGGCCTGGGACTTCCAGGGCAGCTTTGTCGATAGCAGCCGCGACGAAATGTACGACGCCTTCCAGGGCTATCACCCCACCGTTCAAGCGTTGATCGAATCCAGTGAAAGCGTGACCAAATGGCCGCTGCTCAATCGCAATCCACTCCCGCTCTGGAGCCGTGGCCGGTTGGTGTTGCTGGGCGATGCCTGTCACCCGATGAAGCCGCACATGGCGCAAGGCGCGGGCATGGCCATCGAAGATGCCGCCATGCTGACCCGCTGCCTGCAGGAAACCGGCCTCACCGATTACCGCACCGCGTTCAAGCTGTACGAAGCCAACCGCAAGGACCGCGCCTCGCGAGTACAGGCCGTGTCCAATGCCAACACCTGGCTGCGCACCCAGGAAGATCCGGCCTGGGTCTACGGTTATGACCTCTACAGTCACCCGCTGAAATCGGAAGTGGCCGCATGAGCACGTTCATTCATGGCGGCAACGTTCAAGCCAACGGAATCCGCCAGCATTACCTGCGTTATGGCGGTCAGGGCGGCACCGGCAAACCAGTCCTGCTGCTGATTCCCGGCATAACCAGCCCGGCAAACACCTGGGGGTTCGTCGCCGAGCGCCTGGGCCAGCATTTCGATACCTACGTACTGGACGCTCGTGGCCGCGGCTTGTCCTCCACCGGACCGGGCCTGGATTACGGCACCGACGCCTGCGCCGATGACATCGGCGCATTTGCCAAGGCCATGGGCATCGATGCCTATCACCTGGTGGGGCACTCCATGGGCGCGCGCTTTGCCGTGCGCAGCGCCGTGCGCAATCCGGCAGGCCTGCAAAGCCTGGTACTGATCGATCCGCCCGTTTCCGGCCCGGGTCGACGCGAGTACCCAAGCAAGCTGGCGTGGTACGTGGACTCGATCCGCCAGTCACTGACCGGGATGGACGCCAACGCCATGTGCGCCTTCTGCCCGACCTGGACCGAGGAGCAGCTGCAAGTCCGCGCCGAGTGGCTGCACACCTGCTACGAACCTGCCGTCGTCCGCGCCTTCAACGATTTCCACGAGGTGGACTTTCATCAAGATCTGCCGCACCTGCCTGTCCCTGCCCTGCTGATCGTTGCCGGTCGCGGCGGCGTGATTCAGGCCGGGGACGAAGCAGAAATTCGCGACCTGCAACCCGGCATCCAGATTGCTCACGTTGAAAACGCGGGACACATGATTCCGTGGGATGACCTCGAAGGTTTTTTCGCGGCTTTCGGCGATTTCCTCGGCCAGCCCCTGACCTGAATTCAACGCACGTTGCAAAGGAGACATTTTGTGATCAAGCCTTATCGTATCGGCCAGATTGTGCCAAGTTCCAACACCACCATGGAAACCGAGATCCCGGCGATGCTGGCAGCACGCCAACTGATCCGCCCCGAACGTTTCACCTTTCACTCCAGCCGCATGCGCATGAAGCAGGTGCGCAAGGAAGAGCTGGCGGCAATGGATGGCGAATCCGATCGCTGCGCGGTCGAGCTGTCTGACGCCAAGGTCGACGTGCTGGGTTATGCCTGCCTGGTGGCGATCATGACCATGGGCCTGGGTTATCACCGCCAGTCCGAGCAGCGGCTGCGCAAGGCCACCGCCGACAACGACGCCAATGCGCCGGTCATCACCAGCGCCGGCGCCTTGATCGAAGGCTTGAAAGTCATGGGCGCCAAACGCATTGCCATTGTCGCGCCGTACATGAAGCCGCTGACCGAGCTGGTGGTGGATTACATTCGCGAAGAAGGTTTCGAGGTGATGGACTGGCGCGCCCTGGAAATTCCCGACAACCTGGCCGTTGCCCGCCACGATCCGGCCAACCTGCCCGCCATTGTGCGCGACATGAACCTTGAAGGCGTGGATGTGATCGTCCTGTCGGCCTGCGTGCAGATGCAATCGCTGGGAGTGGTCTCACAAGTCGAGGCCGAAACCGGCAAACCGGTACTCACCGCCGCCATCGCCACCACCTACGCCATGCTCAAGGCACTGGACCTGGAGCCCATCGTTCCGGGTGCGGGCGCGCTGCTGTCTGGCGCTTATAAATAGGAGCGTATCATGAGCCTAGAACAAAGCGCCGACGCCAACTATCAGGGCGTGTGGGGCCAGCGCATCGGCTTTGGCAACAAGCCTGCGCTGTTGATGATCGATTTCATGCAGGGCTATACCCAAGAAGGCGCACAGCTGTACGCGCAAGGCGTGGTCAGCGCTGTCGCCGAGAGCGTCGAACTGCTGGCCTGCGCCCGCCAACATGAAATCCTGGTCGTGCATACCAACATTCGCTACCACCCAGGGCACTTTGCCGACGGCGGTATATGGGTCAAAAAAGCCCCCGTGATGGAAGACATGATCGAGGGCAACCCACTGGCAGCCTTCTGCGAGCCGGTGCTGCCCAACCCCGATGAAGTGGTGATCAGCAAGCAATACGCCAGCTCGTTTTTCGGCACCAGCCTGGCGTCGATGTTGCACGCCCAAGGCATCGACACCGTGGTACTGGCAGGCTGCTCGACCAGTGGCTGTATTCGCGCGACGGCGGTAGATGCCGTGCAGCATGGATTCCGGACCATCGTTGTTCGCGAATGCGTCGGCGATCGACACCCCGCGCCACACGAAGCCAATCTGTTTGACATTGATAGCAAGTATGGCGATGTGGTGAGTAAACAGGAGGCCATGAAGCAATTCAGGAAATGAGAGGGCCATTGGTTTTCCCGGGCTGGCACAGCGTCCTCCGGGCAAGCCTGCAACCTCCACAGATTCACGCTTTACCGAATAACCGGCAGAAATGGTTATCTGCCGTCGAACCAGGCCGTAGAGCACTGGTCGCCAAATACTGGGCAAGGGTCGACATCAAACCCTGCCCAGTCTTCTGACACTGCCTTTGGAAGCCGCCGACCGGTGCGACCAAAGCATTGATCCGCGGCTAAACAACAATCACAAAGTCACCGCCAGGAGACACCCATGCCCTCTGCAAATGTAGGTACACCCACTGCGACCACCGTCGCAGACCCAGTCCAGGCGCTTTACCGCAAGATCACCTGGAAGCTTGTTCCCTTCCTCTGCTTCTGCTATCTGGCCTCATACCTGGACCGGATCAACGTCGGCTTCGCCAAACTGCAAATGCTCGAGCACCTGCAGTTCAGCGAAACGGCTTTCGGCCTGGGCGCCGGTCTGTTTTTCGTCGGCTATATCATTTTCGAGGTTCCGAGCAATCTGGTCCTGGAAAAAGTCGGGGCGAAAATCTGGATCGCCCGCATCATGATCACCTGGGGGCTGCTCTCGGCCTGCACCATGCTCGTCACTTCCACCACGCAGTTCTACGTCCTGCGCTTCCTGCTCGGCGCCGCTGAAGCGGGCTTTCTGCCGGGGGTGCTGTATTACCTGACCACCTGGTTCCCGACCTATCGCCGTGGCCGCATCATCGCCTTGTTCATGATCGGCCTGCCGTTGTCCAGCGTGCTCGGCGGCCCGCTGTCCGGCTGGATCATGGGGCATTTCGATAACGCTGGCGGCCTGCGCGGCTGGCAATGGCTGTTCCTCCTCGAAGCGATACCCAGCGTGTTGCTCGGTGTGCTGACCTTCTGGGCCTTGCCGAACAACTACCGCCAGGCCAAATGGCTCAACGATGACGAGAAAAACCTGCTGGAACAGGAACTGCGCGCCGACGACACCGACTCCGCCGGCAGCAAGCACAGCTTTCGCGACGGTTTCTTCAACCTGAAGGTGTGGATGCTCGGCGGTATCGACTTCTCGATCCTGCTCAGCGCCTATGCCATGGGCTTCTGGATGCCGACCTTCATCCGCAACGCAGGCGTCGTCGATACCTTTCACATCGGCGTGCTCACCGCGCTGCCAAGCGTCGCCGCGTTGCTGGGCATGCTGTTGATCGGCGCCAGTTCCGACAAACACCGCGAACGCCGCTGGCACATCATCGTGCCCTTCCTGGTGGGCGCGGCAGCCATGGCCAGTGCGCCCTTCTTTGTCGACAACGTGGTGGCGACCGTGGCGCTGTTCGCTATTGCGTCGGCGGCGATCATCGGCGCGGTGCCCGTGTTCTTCAGCCTCCCGGCAACCTTTCTCAAAGGCACCGCGGCGGCCACCGGCTTCGCCCTCGCCTGCTCGGTGGCGAACATCGCCGGGCTGGTCAGCAACTCGCTGATGGGCGTGGCCATCGACGTCACCGGCAGCAGCGCCGGGGCGTTGTGGTTCTTCGCCGGCTGCCTGATTCTCAGCAGCTTCCTGGTGATCGCCCTGCCGGCCAAGCTGGTCAATCGCTGAGACACGTCAGCCAGGCGACTGCGTGTCCTGGTGTGAGTCGCAAGGGGATCTCCTGCAGCCCCCCTTGCGGCTGATCCCACCGACGCGAAACAGCTCAAGCCAGGCCCGCGAGCCATCAGCCAACCCATGTTCAAGCCCCCTCCTGCGGACAGGCCTCGACCTCGTCTGACGGGAGGTGCTTTGTCCTCATTCCAGAGATCAACAGCATGCACACTCCTGCACTGCGCAAAGCTCATGCAATCGGCGGCACCCTCGGCGGCTGCCTGACGCTGGGCCTGGCCTCGCCACTGCTGGCCGAAGAAGCCGGCTTCATCGAAGGCGCGACGGCCAACCTGCAACTGCGCAACTACTACTTCAGCCGCGACTTCTCCGACATCGTCGGCCCCAACAAGCAATCCAAGGCCGAGGAATGGGCCCAGGGTTTCATCCTCGATGTCCGTTCAGGCTACACCCAGGGCAGTATTGGTGTCGGCGTGGACGTGCTCGGCCTCTACGGCGTCAAGCTCGACAGCAGCCCGAGCCGGGCCAGGAGCGGACTGCTGCCGACACACGACGACGGCAAGTCCGCCGATGAATACGGCCGCCTGGGTGCCGCAGTCAAGTTCAAGGTCTCCAGTACCGAGCTGAAGATTGGAGAATTGCGGCCCAACCTGCCGGTCCTGGTGCACAGCGACCTGCGCCTGCTGCCGCCGACCTATCAGGGCGCCTCGCTGGTATCCAAGGAGTGGACAGGCCTGACCATAAACGCCGGCCAGCTGCACTCCACCAGCCTGCGCGACTCGACCAACACCCAGGACATGTATGCGCTGATCAACGACCCGATCAACCCGGCGCGTATCGCTAGGTTCACCAGTGACCGCTTCAACTACCTGGGCGCCGACTACAGCTTCAACTCGAACCGCACCAGCGTCGGCCTCTGGCAGGCGCAACTGGAGGACATCTACCAGCAGCGCTACTACAGCTTCAAGCACGCCGAACCGGTGGGTGACTGGACACTCGGTGTGAGCCTCGGCTACTTCGACGCCAGCGACGATGGCCAGAGCATCGCTGGCAAACTCAAAAACCACGCACTGTCCAACCTGCTTTCCGCGAAACACGGCGGCCATACCTTCTACCTGGGCTACCAGCAGATCGGCGGTGACGACGGCTTCATCCAGATCGGCGCCAACACCAACCCGCTTGGCAACACCCTGCCCACCTACGAGTTCGCCGCACCGGACGAACGCTCCTGGCAGGCCCGTCACGACTATGACTTCGCCGCCCTCGGCATTCCCGGCCTGACTACCACCCTGCGCTACGTGACCGGGGATAACGTCAGCACTGGACAGGGCTTCGAAGGCAAGGACTGGGAGCGCGACCTGGATATTGGCTACGTTGTCCAGAGTGGGTCGCTGCGCGGAGTCGGCATCCGCAACGTGACTGCACGCTCCAACTACCGTAGCGACATTGACGAGAACCGGCTGATCCTCAGCTATAACATCAGCCTTTTCTGATAGCCGTAACCGCAGGAACTTTCAGGCAGAGTACGCCAAGAACTGGGCACCATCAGCGATGGTGCCCAGAAGCCGACGTGGCGAAGCAGAGCCTGAGCGAGCATCATCACTTTCGGGAAGATCACCCCGTAGTGAACCGGCGGTTGAGGCGCCACTACGCAAGGACCCAACATAAATCAGTAGCACGCTTCGGGCAGACGCTACGCTTCCATTTTCGCCTGCAGGCCGCCCACCGCTGGAGAGTGGGCTGGCTCACAAGCTTGGTGAATGGTGGTCTTGTGGTATTTCAGCATCCCGCTACTGTGTGTTCACGCCGACACCGAATTGACCCACGTGCCGACGCAAGACTGCCCCACCTCCAAATTGGTACGAATCCAGCGTAGGCGAAGGTTCGAGAGGAGTCAGACTGGATCAGTGGCATTTCGGCAACTGGATCAAATCGGCGTCGGCACGAACAAGTTGCGCTTCACTTCGTTCGCTGTGGTCAGCTTACGGCGGGACTTTCACCCACAAGATTGCGCCCATGCTGGGCGCACATAAAAAAGGGTCGCGAGATAAATCTCGCAACCCTTTGAATTATATGGTCGGGACGGAGTGATTCG
>LNAP01002230.1_pt1 | contig 19672 bp, 14 predicted proteins | sample 602601 | NCBI WGS metagenome assembly LNAP01 (sample SAMN02440304, study PRJNA202911) | soil metagenome | biome: Subtropical and temperate rainforests or woodlands; isolation source: soil samples (1 kg each in a 20% v/v slurry with milli Q water) were... ...
GAACCCAAAATCGACCTTCACGCCGAGCGCAAATGATGTCAGAGGTATGCATGTAGTGACCATCATCGAAGCGGCCTAACGGGCCTTTCCGTACGTGTCCGAAGACGACTCCCATCGCGCTTTTGCCAACGATGGCTACATGATTCAAATAGGCCGTCACTGGAAGCTCGAATCCTTGCGCTTGCGCCCTATGAATTCTAAGCAGATCGAAATTTGATAGGCGTTTGCTGTGAAATGACATTTCAATACCTTCCATTCGAGAACTCCGTTCGAGCGTGGTAAGCGTTAGATTCGGCGAATGCGACTTGAGTGGTAAATTTCTTTCAGGTTGGTTACTAATGCTCGGTCGAAACCTTGACGATGCGAATCGTGGTACACGGCACCGCTTTCGACTTCGATAATGCAAACGACGCACTCGAGTTCATCTTCCCCCACAGACACCCTGGTAAGTGGTTCCATACGCGGAACCCCTCCTCCATTCATGTAGGCTGGGATTACTACTTGCGCACCGATAACCACCATTGTGGAGTCTTTGGAGTTAAATACCGCTTCCAGCTGATGCTCATCGTTGATCATCAACTCGTACTCCACCTGTCGACCTTCCAACTCATGCTGAACAGTGACGTAGTACCAGTGCATTCGGAGCACTCGCGACACGGTGTGCCAGTGCGCGAGGCCTTCGCCAAACATGCCAGGTACGCCTGCCATATCGCTTTCGTAGGTTCTAAACATTTTTACTCCAGCTTCGAGCTATCGCAGGAGCGACGCTAGAGTTTAAAAGAAAGAATTGTTTTAAGGCCGACTGATTTTTCATGCCCATTGCCGCATAGGATGTAAATGGTGTTTCGGGTCTCAAAGAGAAAACCGTCCTGAAAGGAAGTAGCGAAAGTACTGCGCACCCAGTCCCCCACATCAAATCGTCGCTCACTGTCAAAAATAACGTTGTCCGCAAGAACCACCATGGGCAGTTGGCCTAGTGCATGGATTTTTTTTAGTTCGTCTTCTGTCACATCCACTCGAGCGAGAGTCCAGTCTTCGACCAAACAGTAGGGTTTGTTCGGGAAGCGTGTCTTCACAAGCTCTATGAGGGCTTCATCGCTCTCCTCCGACCCAGCCAGTAGCTCACCGGAGCCGTAAAGCAGTTCGGCTTGTGCTTTGTATTCGTCTGTGCTCATCCCAGTGAATCTCCGTCAATACATCTGATATGTTCGCGTGTACCCCTGCCAGGGATGACCAACAGCTAGCCCACCACGCCTTAACCTGAGCGGGAACGCCTCGTCCCAGCGATCCAAAGCCTCGACAGTTCCAATAATACCACTAAACGAGGTTTATCGGAACTAGCCGCATATGGCTCTATCCTCGTTTTTTAGGACGGATCATGTCGCTCAAGAAAGAGGTTGCAGGCGCGATCAGGGCAATCCGCACTACGAGAGGATTGGATTACGGAGACCTAGCTGAGGTCAGCGTTAAAGCCAATATTGGGAAATTGGAACAAGGCAACAGCAGCATTACGCTGGAGAAGCTGATTGAGCTGTCCGAAGCGCTTCAGTTTGATCCTGTCGCCCTGCTTGCCATCTGCTTGGCCATACATAAAGAGGAGCCCTATGCGCTCACGCTTACCCGGGCACGGGATCAGCTGGACGCATTCGAGGCAGAAGGCGGGGTGGAGCTTTTACGTAGCCAGCTTGTTGGCAAAGAATTGCTTCAGCGTCCTCGTGGGAAGCCCAGGAACATGAAAAATGCGGAGGCAGTCAGGGAGTTGCAGACTGCAGGGTTTAGCCAGGCGGAGGTGGTAGAGAAACTAGGGTTGGCCAAGTCGACGGTGCATCGATATTGGAGTTTGTAGCTACACCTAGTAAGCCTGAACATAGGTAGCGATAACGTTACTGGATACTAGGTAACGGGCACCAGACGGATTAGGACTGAGAGGGGATCAGGGATGTAGAATCAGGTTGACTCCCCATCGGCAAATACAAGATTGGCCTCCATAACACTTGACGCAGCCATTACGTTTTTGACGTGCCTGAAGAAAACGATCAGCGTCAAAGCTGATCTGATCTTGGCACCAGAGCATGGCTGCCCAAAAAACACCAATGGAAGCCTACACTCAGCGCGCTACGAATGAACCGACCAACATTGCAGGCTAGGCAAAAAATGGCTCTCGATACATGCCATAGACAGAGGTGAACCAGGAGAATCAAGCCAAGAGCACTCCCCATCTCAAGCAGGCTCTAAATGCTTTAAAGGCAGGAGCAGAGCACGTCAAAGCCTAGGGTCTTTGACACTAAAGAAGAGTCTGTCTAGAAAACGCCCGTCACGTAGTCCGGGTCACCCGGCAGCCAGATGGTTTTCTTCACCCCCAGCAGACGGGTGAAGATTTCCTCGATCTCGGCCTTGGTCATGCCCGGGTTGCGATTGGGGTTGAGCAACACCGATTCGGTGGTGATCAGCGTGCCCTCGCCGTCGACATGAATCGCACCGCCTTCGTTGCTCAGCGGGGTGCCAAAGCACGGCACGCCGAGGCGATTGAGTGCGCGGCGCGCCAGGCTTTCGTCGAGGTTATGCAGCGACTTGCCGCCCCAGGCATTGAAGCGCCAGCTCACCCCGCCCAGACCGTGTTGCGGATGGCAGACGAAGCTCGGGCCGGAGTCGCGGCACCAACTGTCGTTGACCGCCAACGGGATCAGTTCGATGTTGGGTCCACACAGCGCTTTGGCACTTGCGATAGCCGAAGGGTCGACCACCATTTTCACCGGTTCGAACCGGGCGATGGCGTTGGCCACCCGGGCAAAATCCTCTTGCACCAACGGCAAGGTGACGCCCCAGCCCGACTCCCAAAGCGCCTGGTTGTGTGGCCAGACCATCCAGGTCGCGGCGTGCTTCACCCACTCTGCCGGCATCCACCAGCCACTGTTCTGAAGTTCGTTCTGCTGCATGACAAGCACCCTTGAGTTAAGTCATTGTGTTCAATGAAAACTGCCTTCGCGGTCTTGGCATGCATGCTACGGCCGTAAAACAAGGCCAACAAACGATGGATTTTGTAGAAAAGTGATTAGAGGAACTTATCGATATGCTCAAGCACTGGCCCCCGCTCAACACCCTTCGCGGCTTTGAAGCCGCAGCCCGCCTGGGCAGTTTTCACAAGGCGGCCGACGAGCTGCATCTGACCCAATCGGCGATCAGCCAGCAGATCCGCACGCTTGAGGCGTACCTTGAGCAGCCGTTGTTTTTTCGCAGTGGACGCAGCGTCAGCCTGACCGATGCCGGCCACGATCTGCTCAGCACCACCCAGGCGTTATTGCAGCAACTGGCGGTCGGCATTCGTCGCCTCGGGCAATACCAGAAACCCAACCAACTGGTGCTCAACACCACGCCGACATTCGCCCGTCATTGGTTGCTGCCGCGTCTGGGGGATTTTCGTCGTCAGCACCCGGAGGTCGACCTGTGGATTTTCAGCACCGATGAAGTCCCGGACATGACCACCCAGACCATCGACCTCGCGGTGCGTGACGACATCAGTTCCCAGGCCGAGTGCAGCTTCAAGGTGTTGCACGCCGACCGCCTGTACCCGGCGTGTCATCCAGACGTGTTGAAGGTGCCCGTCGAGCAGCGCACCACCCTTCACGGAGAGCGGGAGATGGACTGGAGTCATTGGGCGGTGGAGGCCGGGATTGATGTCGGGCAGAAGGATCAGGGGCTGAATTTCTCCGACCCCGGCCTGCTGCTGGACGCCGCCTGCGCGGGGCTCGGCATCGCCCTGGTCAGTCAGTTGCTGAGTCGGCCGGCACGTGACAGCGGACTGTTGCAGCCCTTGGTGGAAGACACCATTCGCGGCCCGAACTGGGCCTTGCTGACCCATCGTGACAGCGAGAACAATCCGCTGGCGCGAAGCTTCGTCGAGTGGCTGTTGAGTAACCTGGACGCAACGAGCCAGACGTCTCCCGCACGTGCAATATGAAAGGGGACTCGGCTAATGGCCAGTATCCTCAGCCAAGTCCGTTGATGAAGTTCATATTGAACAACAGAACACTCAGCCTAGTGCTATTGAGAGAAGTCGCTTACAAGAAACTTAATTAGTTCAAAAGAACTTCCAGTGCGCCATGACATTATTCAGGCGCCATTTAAGTGACTTGTATTTCACAAAAACCACTCGCTAATGCCGCCGATCGAGACTGCAACAATCATTCAAAAATTCAAACACACCGACGAATGGACTTTAAATATTTAAACCCTTTAAAAACAACAACTTAATATTCTATTACCAACTAAAACAAAACCCCGTCAGAAAAACACAAAACCAAAAAAAGACAGGGATCAGTTATAAAAGTTTCAAACTCATTTAATAAATAATAAATTCCATGTAACGCTTTAAAACATCTCTCTTCAATGCTAATAATTCCGCCGCTTCCGGGCTTACAGGCGCTCTCCCCCTCACACGAAGTGAATATCAGCATCAACGCTGATCCCCGGCATTAATCAAATTCAAATAACACCGGCTTGCTCAAGTTCAATAAAACTTGGGCCTGCATTGTGCTGCGCACTAAAACTGCGCGAGGAAGGCATCATCGCTCGTCATCATTCAAGGATTAAAATCCTTTCGATCTTCGGTACCCGTCCAGAAGCCATCAAGATGGCGCCGTTAGTCAAAGCCCTCGCTGCGGAACCCGGCATTGATTCGCAGATATGCATCACCGGCCAACACCAAAGCATGCTCAAACAGGTGCTTGACCTGTTCGACCTCAAGGCCGATTACACCCTCGATGTCATGACCCCGCAGCAAACGCTCAACTCCCTGACGGCGGCGCTTTACGGGGCGATCGACCCGGTGCTGGAAATGACCTGCCCGGACCGGGTGCTGGTGCACGGCGACACGACCTCGGCCATGGTGGCTGCGATGGCGGCGTTCCATCGACGGATCCCGGTCGGCCATGTGGAAGCCGGGCTGCGAACCGGTGATATCTACAGCCCATGGCCGGAAGAAATGAACCGTCGCTGCATCGACCTGGGGGCGGACATGCTATTTGCGCCCACCCACGAGTCGCGCCAGAACCTGCTCGACGAACGCCTACAGGGTCGCACCTTCGTCACCGGCAATACGGTGATCGACGCGCTGCAGATGACTGCACGGCGCATTGAGCGGGATGCCGACCTGCGCGCAAGCCTGGACCGGCAGTTTTCGTTCCTGCAGACCGGCCGCAAGGTCCTGTTGGTGACCGGGCATCGTCGGGAAAATTTCGGTGAAGGCTTCCTGGATATCTGCAAGGCCCTGAGTCATCTGGCTCGGCGTTCGGATATCCAGATCGTTTACCCGGTGCACTTGAACCCCAATGTCATGGGCCCGGTCACCGAGCATCTGGGCGATCTGCCCAACGTGCACCTGATCCAGCCGCTGGACTACCTGGCCTTCGTGCGCCTGATGCAACGGGCCCATGTGATCCTCACCGATTCCGGTGGCGTGCAGGAAGAAGCGCCGTCCCTGGGCAAACCGGTGCTGGTCATGCGCGATGTGACCGAACGCCCGGAAGCTGTGGCGGCGGGCACTGTGCGCCTGGTCGGTACCTCGCCGGGCTCGATCATCGCTGGCGTTAACGCGCTGTTCGATGACGACCTGTTGTGGCGCCGCTGCTCCCAGGCGGCCAACCCTTACGGCGACGGCAAGGCCAGTGCGCGCATCGTCGATGCCCTGATGGGCCGTCCGGTGGACGATTTCATCGTGGCCGGCCAGTCCTTGCCCAAGTTCCTGCAATACCCGTCTGCACAGCCTGCGCCCGAGAAGCATTACCCCGCTTTTACCTCTCGATAAACCAAACCGTTTCTCCCCTTATCAGCTCGAGATCTACCTGAATGAAGTCTTCCGTTGCCATCCATACGGGTGCCCTCAGCGCCCTTGCCTGTGGTGTGAGCCTGCTCGCGCTCATGCCGACCTTTGCCTTGGCCGCGGACAGTCCGCTCACCCAGGCGATCAACCGGCTCAACGCCGACACCCGACAAGAGCGTGAGGTGCGCTTGAGCGATCTGGGGATCGATGCACCGATCATCCTCGGCTCCACCGATGCCCGCCGCGAACTGTATCTGCCGGTGCCGGCAGGTGTTCCGCTGACGGATGCGACGTTGAATTTCGACGCCAGTTACCTCAATGGCGAAGGCGGCCGCAACACGCTGCTGCTGTCGCTGGACGGTTATCCGGTGCGTGCCGAAGGGCTGAGCGAAACCCAGGGTGACGCCAGCGTCACGCTGGGCGTGGACAAAAAAGCGCGGGACAGCGGCTCGCTGCGCCTGGGCATCGCCTGGTCGTCGATCGTGTCCCGTGTGCTGTGCGAAGACGAACGCGCCATCGGCAATGTTCTACGTATCGAACCCGACACCCGCCTGACTTACAGCTATGACGCCAGCCAGTTGCGCGACGTCGGCGCTGCGTGGACGGCCTTGCCTGGCAAACCGGGGATCATGGTCGCGCCCGGCACCTTATCCGCTGAAAGCTACGATTCGGCATGGCGTCTGGGCGTGGCACTGGAGCGGATTGGCAAGCGCAGTCAAATCCTGCCCTTCCCTGCCGTACAAGACAGCGTCGACCTGAGCGGCCTGCGCATTCCGGCCGAACTGCAAGGTATTCCAGCGTTCGCCAGCCTCAACGGCAAAGGTCCGCACACGTTGGCAAACCCGGCGGAGATCGGCGCGTTGCTGGTATTGGGCCAGACGCCGAACGTCCAGGCGGATCTGGCGGTCAACGACCCGCAACTGCTCACAGCGATCAATGCGTCCCTCGACGCGCTGCAGAGCCAGATCCAGGGCTTCGATGCCACGGCGGCCAACGCGTTCACGCAATGGCGTGAGACGCATATCAATGCCGGCCTTGCCGCCAATGGCACTGACAATGTGCGCCTGGCCCTCGTGGGCACGCGCCCGGTTCTGATGATTGCGCCGCATGCCACCGACAAGGCGCTGGCCTTGTTCAGTAGCGCCTGGAACAAACTGGCACGCAGTCGCCAATTGACCGTCAGCGAAGCGCAGCTGCCCTTGAGCACCGACGGCCGTGTCGCCCTGTCTCGCCTGGGCGGCAATCCCGGCGCCATCGACGTGCTGGCCAAGTCTGACTGGAGCACGTCATTCCCTCTGGGCAGCGTGGCTTACGACGGTCGCTTGCCGGTGAAGGCTGTGGTCGACGTGTCTGCCGCGCCCGGCGCTTCAGACACTGCGCCGGTGGCCTCGCTGTTTCTCAATGACTACCTGATTGGCGCGCAGCAGCTGGTGGCCAACGGTGAAAAACAACGCATCGAAGCGCGCATCCCGCGTTACGCCGTGGGCGCGACCAACGTGCTACGCGTGTCGTTCCAGCGTCAGCCCGTGAGTGATCGTTGCCTGGAAACGCCGCAAGCCTTCCCGGTTTCCGTGCTGCCGACCAGCCACATCGTGCTGGAAAAAACCGCGCTGGGTGATGACTTCTCCGGCATGGCCGCGCGCTTTGCCGTGGACACCCAGCTCCTGGTGCCTCAGGCCTACCTCGATCATCCGGCGAGCAGCTTGCCGCAAGTGATTTCAGTCGCCGATGCCGCCGGGGTCTCGCCGCTGCGTGCGCAATTGAAGGTCATCACAGATCCGAAAGCCTCGGTCACGCTGGACAAGGCCTTCCTCGCCTTCGAGCTGCCGATCAAAGACAGCAAGGAGTCCGTGCAGGTCGATGAGCAGGGGCGTCTGCGCATCAATCACAAGGATCAAGTGTTGCTTGACGTGCATCCGCTCAATCACCTTGCCTCGTTGCAAGTGGTCGATGCCGGCGGCCAGCGCGGTATGGTCTATCGCGCATTGGGCAATGACTCGCCACGCTTCGCCAAACAGATTCTGCTGACCCGCGGCGATGTGGCCATCCTCGGCGACAACGGTGCCCTGACCACCTTCGACACTCAGGATCCAAGCGGCAGCCAATTGATCGACAACGAAGAACCCAAGGGCCTCGACGCCTGGCGTACGCCGTCGCTGTTGTGGCTGATTCCGGGTGGCATCCTGTTGGTTCTCATCCTGTTGCTGGCTGGCCGTAATGCCCGTCGCAATCGCCAGTAACGGAACCCTTCGATGACGTCGCTTTATTGGCCCTATTGGCTGGCTCACTACTACAGCTTTCTGGAGATCTCGACCATCGTGGTCGCGGTGCTGATCCTGATTTCCAGCCTGGACGACCTGTTCATTGACCTGTGGTACTGGTCGCGCCGCCTGTTTCGCAAGTTCACCGCGGACCGCAAATACCGACCGCTGACCGCCGAGCAGTTGATGGCCCGGGACGAACAGCCGCTGGCAATCATGGTCCCGGCCTGGCTGGAATATGACGTCATCGCGCCGATGATCGAAAACATGGTGTCGACCCTCGATTACCAGAACTATGTGGTTTTCGTCGGCACCTACATCAACGATCAGCGCACCATTGACGAAGTGGAGCGCATGCGTCGGCGCTACAAGCAGCTGCACCGCGTGGAAGTCCCGCACGCCGGGCCGACCTGCAAGGCCGACTGCCTGAACTGGGTGATCCAGGCGATCTTCCTGCATGAGAAAACCCACGGCATGACCTTCGCCGGCGTCGTGTTGCACGACAGCGAAGACGTGCTGCACCCGATGGAATTGCGCCTGTTCAACTACTTGCTGCCGCGCAAGGACATGATCCAGTTGCCCGTGGTTTCGCTGGAACGCAACTGGTACGAATGGGTGGCCGGCACCTACATGGACGAGTTCGCCGAATGGCACGGCAAGGACCTGGTGGTGCGTGAAAGCATGACCGATACGGTGCCGTCTGCCGGCGTCGGCACCTGTTTTTCCCATCGGGCCCTGCGTGTGCTGGCCGGGGAAACCCAGAACCAGCCGTTCAACACTGACAGCCTCACCGAGGACTACGACGTCGGCGCACGCCTGGCCAAGGTCGGCATGAACGCGATCTTCGTGCGCTTCCCGGTGCAGTTTCGTGTGCTGCGCAAATCCTGGTTTCGCAAGCCTTACGAATCGACGCTGAAGATGCCGTTGTGCGTGCGCGAGTTCTTTCCCGACACCTTCCGCACCGCGTTCCGGCAGAAGGCCCGCTGGACACTGGGTATCGGCCTGCAAGGCTGGGAGCAAATGGGCTGGAACGGTTCGCTGGCCAATCGATATCTGTTGTTCCGTGACCGCAAAGGCGTGGTGACGGCGTTTGTCAGCATCATCGCCTACGTGATTCTGGTGCAGCTGTTGGGCCTGATCATCCTGCGCCAGAGCGGCCTGTGGGACGTGAGTTTCCCCACGCCGTTCGAAACCAACGGCTTCATCAAATACTTGCTGCTGGCCAACGGTGTTGCGCTGGCCTGGCGCATCGCGCATCGCTGTTACTTCACCACCGTGCTGTACGGCTGGCAGCACGGTTTGCTGTCGATCCCGCGCATGGTGGTGGGCAACTTCGTCAACTTCATGGCCGCGTCACGGGCCTGGCGCATGTTCCTGGTCGGCAAGGTCATGAACCGCAAACTGGTGTGGGACAAGACCATGCACGACTTCCCGTCCACCGACCTGGTCGCCGCCGCCCCGCGCAAGCTGGGCAGCGTGTTGCTGTCCTGGCAGGCGATCAACGAAACCGACCTGCAAAGCGCCCTCGCCGAACAGAAAACCCGGCACATGCCATTGGGGCGGATCTTGCTCAGCAATGGCTGGCTGGACGACGAGACGCTGGCCGAAGCCATCGCCTTCCAGAACGACCTGCCGCGGGTGTTCGATGTGGCCCACAAGGCGCAAGCGTCAACCCTGACCCTGGACGATGAATTCGCCCTGCGCTGGCGTGTGGTGCCGGTGGGCTTGAACGCCGACGGCCGAGTGCAATTGGCCGTGGCCAGTCCGTTGCCGGCCGAAGGTCTGCAACAAGTCAGCGAGGTACTGGGCAGCGAGCCGGTGCAGCTGATTGCCCGTGAAAGCGAAATCGTTGCGCAGTTGCGCCTGATGAATGTGCGCGAAGGCCAGTCGGTACCAGATGCCCGCGCGCCACTGTTGGGTGACCTGTTGATCGAAATGGGCCTGCTGGATCGCGACGTGTTCAACCGCACCATGTTGCAGTACCGCCCGCAGCGTCACGGACGCATCGGCGACTATCTGGTCGACAGCGGCGTGCTGCCCCGCGCCACCATCGAAAAGGCCGTGGCACGTCAGCACAGCCACTACCCTGCGGAGCTTCCGGCATGAATCGCCCCTTGCTGACCCTCATGGCCACGGGGCTGAGCCTGATACCTGCGCTGGCTCATGCCGAAACACTGCCATTACCGTTGACCGGTCCAGCCTACGTCACTGCCAACGAGGCCTACAGCGCCTACGAGCGCAAAGACTACGACCTGGCCATCGCCAAGGCCCGCGAAGCGTTGCGTCAGCGCGCCGACATCACCCGTTTGAACAGGCTGATCGTGCTGGCTCAACGGGACAAGGATCTGCGTGATCATCCCAAGCGCTACCCACAGTCACGTCAGGCTCCAGGCTTCGGCGCCGCCGCCCAGGCCTTCAAGGCCTATGATCGCGATGATTTCGGCGCGGCGGCACAGGCGTCACGCAAAGCCATCGCCCAGGCGCCCAAACGCATGGATTATCGACTGCTGCTGATCGAGTCGTTGCAGCGTCAACAACATCTTCAAGAAGCGGATCAGGCCACCACTCAGGCATTGGCCGTGTTCCCGGACGACGATACGTTACTGATGCGCCGCGAAGCGATTCGTCGGCAATTGGCCGCACCGCTGGCCGTCGAAAGTTATCGCGCCCTGGAGCAAGGCCAGGTGCCGTTGGCCGTGGATAAGGCCCGGAAAGCCGTCGCCTGGGCACCGGAAATCGGCGCCAATCAGCAACTGCTGATCAGCGCCCTGCTCGCAGCCAAGGATTACCGAGGGGCCGAGCTGGCCGCGTCTGGCGCACTGGCTCAGGACGATGGCGAAATCGCACCGTGGATCCTGCGCAGCTACGCCCTTGATCGTCAGGGTAAAACAGCGGCAGCCGAGGCTGACCTGAATCACGCCCTGGCCATCGATGGCCTGCTGGAAACCGAAACCCGCGACATTCGCTTCTTCGCCGCCGACGCTGCGCTGGCCCATGGCGAGCCTCAGCGGGCGCTTGATCAGCTGCAACCTTTGGCCGATGACGAAGGCGGCGAAGTGGCCCGTCGACGCACAGCCGCCCGAATGGCCCTCAGGCAAAAAAACAACGGGTTGAACGCTGTCGCCCAGTTTCCGGCCCCGGCCCTGAACTGTCAGGAAACCGCTTTTGGCCTGGTCTGCGATATCTGGCCGGGCAACCAGCGCGACGGCGGAACCGACAAGGCCGGTCAGGCTTACGCCGCACTCGCCAGCAAGGACCCCGCCTCGGCCGTCGTCCTGGCCAACGAAGCCATTGCCCGTGCGCCGAAGAATCCGGCGTACCGACGGTTGCTCGTCAGCGCCTTGAGTGATCAGAAACGAGTGCCCGAAGCCATCGCAGCAGCCAGCGAGGGCCTCAAGCTCACCGGCGATGACGCCCGACTGCTGGCCCAACGCGGTCGTCTGCGCCAGCAATCGGGTGACGACGCCGGGGCTCGCGAAGACTTTACCCAGGCCTTGGCGCTGGGGAGCCTGCCTGCTTATGAAGAAGCCAGTCTGTACAGCGCCATCGGCCAGCGCCGAACCGCGCGCGAACGGCTGCAACAAGCGCGGGACACGGGTGAACTGGAATCGATGAGCGACCTGCAGATCGCTTACTTGTCGGTCCAGGCCGGCGACGATGACGGTGCCCACGCATCGTTCCGCAAGGCCGATGCCGAGACGCGACTGACGCCGACAGCCACTCAAGACGCGGCCTATAACGCGATGCGGGTCAATGATGACGAACAAGCCGTCAGCTACTTCAAGCGCGTCATCGACGCAAACAATGCCGGTGAACCGGACCTGTCCCCGCAGCAGCTGTTCGACACCCGTCGCGCCGTGGCCGATGTGTCGCGCACCTGGGGTTTGACCAACACCACCAGTTACCGCGGCAACAGCACCAGCAGCGGCCTGAGCTCAGCGCCGAGCGGCGGCAATAGCAGCAATGACAGCCTGCAGAACAGCACCGAATTGTCCTGGCGCCCGTTGGGCTATCGCAATGCACGCTTTGTCGAACTCTACGGACGCGTCACCGACACGCTGTGGAGCAAGAACAGCGATTCGGACACCGGTTTCGATGCGCTGCAAGGCGCGGTGGGTGTACGGGTCAAACCCTTCACGTCGCTGAACGTGATGGCCGCCGTCGAGCGCACATTCCCCTTGGGATCGTCGGACGTCGACGGTGACTGGCTGCTGCGTCTGGGCTATGGCGCAAGCGTCGGGACCGATCTGCGGGTCGATGCCTCCAGCTGGTGGACTTCGCAGTTGTTCGCTGAAGCCGGACATTACGTCAACGACTCGCGGGACTATTTCAACAGCGAATGGCAGGTCGGCCGCAGCTATGCCATCGGTGGCGCGGGCTCACGCTGGGTGACGTTCCCCCATGTGGTGGCCGCGTTCGATTACGACTCGAAGATGAACAGTGGCACCGACTCCGATGGCAAATCGGACTCATCGTCCGGCAAGGCCGGTGGCATCGGTGTCGGCAACAACGTGCGCTACTGGTTCCGCGAAGATGCGTACAACGCGCCCCGCTCCTATCTCGACTTCTCCCTGCAGTACCGCGTCAAGGTGCTGGGCGATGATCGCGCTCAAGGTGTCTTCGGTCGCCTGACTTATTCCTATTGAGGACTTGCATGAAGATTCGATTCTGTTTGTGGTTGGGACTTGGCCTGATCCCGATGGGGGCAAACGCCGCCCCTGAAATTGCCCAGTTGTACGCGCCAAAACTGCCGGAGGGTTCGGCCTGGGTGCGGGTGGTCAACCCCTCCGACACTGCCATGCAGGTCCAGGTGGGCCAGGGCGCGAGTTTCGCCCTTTCGACCCAGGCGACGGTGGCCAGTCCTTTTCAGGTCGTGGACTCGCGACAGCCGCTGCAAGTGACCGTCAACGGTCGCGAAATAAAAGGCCTGAGCGCACCGAAAAGTGCGTGGGTCACGCTGATTCTCGACAGTGACCCGGCGCGGGCACCCCGCCTGGTCATCGACCCGCCGCTGCGCGGCAAAGACTTGCGTGCCGAACTCAACCTCTACAACCTGGCCAGCGGTTGCGAAAAGGCCGGGGTGAAACTGGCTAACCATGCCCCGGTGTTCAATCAAGTGCCGTTCAACGGTCAGGCCCAGCGCACGATTAACCCGGTGCAAGCAACGCTGGTTGCCAATTGCGAGCAGAACATCAGCCTGCCGTTCAAGCTGGCGCCCTTCAAGGCCGGCGATCGTTACAGCCTGTTCCTGGTCGGCTCCCGGCAGGCTCCACGCCTGATCGGCCTTGTCGACCAGACCGCGCCATGACCCTTCAATGGAAATCTCGCTGGCCGGTTTCCGCCCTGATCGCCGGTGTCTTGTTGAGCCTGTCGGGCACCGGCGTTGAAGCGGCCTCGGCGGTCATTACCGGCGAAGGTGGCTGGCTGTTCCCGGCCTGGGAAAGCCTGAGCAAGGTCGATAACCCCGGCATGACTCGCAACATTGCGCTGGTGAAACAACTCCAGCAGAACCTTGCGCGGGAACACATCAGTCTGGTCGTATTGGTAGTGCCGATGAAAGCGCCGTTTTATGCCTCGCGCCTGCCCGCCAATCAGCCCTTGAGCCCGGCCGTGATGCAGCGCTACGACCACTTACAGAGCGAGCTGACTCAGGCAGGCCTGACCACGCTGAACATCAAGCCCGTCCTGCAACGCACTGAACACGGCAAACAGACCGCGTTTTATCGCGCCGACTACCACTGGACCGCCTGGAGCGCGGAAAACACCGCCGACGCCACGGCGCAACTGATTACCGAGCGTTACCGCCTGCAAGGCGAACCCGGCGGTGGCGCGGCGCTGGGCGAGTGGTTCGACCGACGCGCGTTCGGCGATCTGGCGAGCAATTTCCTGCCGGCGATCAAACGTAAATCGATTGGTCGCGACATCTACACCGTTCGCCATCAGGCCCAGAACGACTTGCTGATCGATGACGCACCGGCACCGGTTCAGGTGATCGGCAACAGCTTTGTCCAACCTTACCTGGGCTTTACGCAAAAGCTTTCCAATGCCCTGGACCGTCCCGTCGCGCTGACCTGGAATCCTGGCGATGTCGGCCCATGGGCTACGCTGCTGCAATACCTGGAGTCTGCGGATTTCGCCCAACACAAACCGCAAGTGATCGTCTGGCAATTCAACGAGGGCCAGTTCCACCTCGGCCCCGATGCCGCAGCTAACTGGAACGCCAAAGGCGTCACCTCGCTGAGCCAATGGCATCAGCGCATCAATAAGGCGCTTCCGTGAACATTCTTGGTTACACCGCCAGTCGCGCGACCATTGCGGGTCTGTTGTTTGCCGCCATTCTCGGCACCGGGACCGGCGTGCTCTACGTGACGGACAAAAAGGCCCAGACCCCAGGGATCGTCGGCATCGTCTGGCAGCCGGACAACAAGACCGTCGGCATCAATGGCCACTGGGAAAAGCTGGGGGCCCGCGAGCTGCTGGTGCAATGGACTGTCGTCGACGATCAGGCATTCGTTGCCGGTTCCGGCCTGCCCAGCGTGCCGGTTCTGCCCGATTGGGCACGCATTGCCAAGGCCCCTTGGGCGCAAGACGTCATCCTCGGACTGGCCGGCTATTTCAGCGAAAACCGCTCACGGGACAACATCGAGCAACTGGCGGCAGTCTCGGCACGCATCGCCAAATTGCCGACGCCCTTGCACGTCACCGGCTGGTACTTCCCCGCCGAAGTCGACCCCAGCTGGACCCGCGCCAAAGAACTGCCCGCCCTGCTGGCCAAGCTGCCACGACCGTTATGGATCAGCGTGTATGACGGTGCGAACATCGGCCCTGTCGCCACGGCAGAATGGCTCAAGCAGTGGCTGCCGAATGATATTGGCGTGTTCTTCCAGGACGGCGTCGGTGTCTACGCCCGCACCGCACCGGTCGCCAGGACCTACGCCGACGCGTTGCGCGAGCGTCTGGGCAAAGACCGGGTGCGCATCATCGTCGAAGCCTTCCGCCCCAACTTCGGCGGCGGATTTCGCTCCGCCACCGCCGCCGAGCTCAAGCCGCAATTGGCGGCCTATGACGGTTATCCGCTGTACCTGTTCGACGGACCGCACTACGTGACGCCTGAGCTGGTGGAGCAACTGGCGCGATAACGTAGATCATCAGCGTCAGGTCGGATTAACCCTTGACCGCCGCTTCGATCGCCGCGACATCGATTTTCCCCATCTGCATCATCGCGTTGAACGCGCGCTTGGCCGCTGCTTGATCGGGATTATTGATGGCATCCGTCAGGACGCGGGGCGTGATCTGCCACGACAATCCCCATTTGTCCTGGCACCAGCCACAGACGTTTTCCTGGCCGCCGTTTCCGACAATCGCGCTCCACAAGCGATCGGTTTCGGCCTGGTCGTCAGTCGCCACCTGGAACGAGAACGCCTCGTTGTGCTTGACCCCCGAGCCCCCGTTCAGGCCGAGACACGGAATGCCCATCACCGTGAATTCGACCGTCAATACATCGCCCTGCTTGCCCGCAGGATAGTCGCCAGGCGCGCGAAGGATGGTGCCCACCGCGCTGTCGGGAAACGTCTTGGCGTAGAACGTCGCGGCCTCCAGCGCGGCGCCGTCGTACCAGAGGCAAATCGTGTTTTTGCTGACCATTCTGGTTCTCCATCAATGGGGAATGAATGATCATTCTAGCTGAGCGACCAGATGGACCACGAAGAGGGCCATGCCCCTTGTCGGCAGATCAATGCTGTGACGAAGTCCAGCGTGCTGATTACTGGAAACTCGGCTCGGCGCAAACCGCTGATGTGGCGCGAAGTGTACGCAGCCCCAACAGCACGATCACCACCATGACCAGCCCCGCGCCGATGGCGACGCCGAACCCTGCCCGTGCGCCATAGGCGTCGATGACCAGCCCCGCGAGTACGCCACCGAGCGCCACGCCGATGCTGATGCCCGTCGTCATCCACGTCAGGCCTTCGGTGATCCTGGACGGTGGAACGATGATCGTACCAAGGTTCATGACGACGACCATCGTTGGTGCGAATGACATGCCTGCCACAAACAGCATCCCGGAAAGGATGTAGACGTCCGGCGAGAAAATGGGCAAGACGGCTGTAACTGCCGTGATCAGAACGCCAACGAAGAACTGCTTTTCAATCGACAAGGAGACCCTCAACGCGCCGAACGTCAGGCCCGCGATCATTGAGCCGAGCGCATAGGCTGCGAGGATGAAGCTGGCGGACGCTGGCCAGTCTTGTGCGTTGGCGAAGGCCACCACCGCCACATCGATTGATCCGCCAATCACCCCCATCGCCAGGAGTGCCAGAACGATGGTGCGAACGCCGGGAATCAGCAAGGTAGAGCCAGTGCTCTTCCTGACGCCCACGACGACCTTCGGTTCTGTCTGCTTTTGCAGAAGAAAAGCGCTCACGCCGATGACCAGCAGCAAGACCGCGACAAGCGGTCCGGCTTCGGCAAAAAAACTGACGCTCAGACCGATGGCCAGGGGTGGACCGATAATGAAAGCGAGCTCAGTCAGCACCGTGTCCAGGGAGAAAGCCGTGTGCAACTGCGGCTTGCCACGGAAAAGCTGTGTCCAGCGTGCTCTTATCATCGCGGGCATGCTGGGCATCGTGCCCGCCAGTGCCGCAAGAATAAACAACAGCGGGGTCGGCGCCCTCATAGAGACGGCAACGATCAGCGCCAGCAACATGCCAATGCTGAAGGTGGTGACTAAGGGCAGCACCCGACTCTGCCCCCGCTGATCGACGAGTTTCGACACCTGCGGGCCGATCAGCGCATTTGCCAGGGTAAAGGTACCGGCGACCGAGCCAGCCAGCCAATAAAGTCCCGTCTGCTGCACCAACATGGTAATGATGCCGATGCCGATCATTGCCTGCGGCAGACGGGCAATGGAACTCGCGATCACCAACCCCATGACGCCCGGGGTGGTGAGCAGTTCGCGGTAGGGATTTGCCATGATTTCTCCTTTTTATAATGCTTCGCCGATGGGTACCCCGCTGCACGCCCGCAAACTGTTGCGGGCGGTTTTCGGCGACTCAATGGCACAGGTGAACCAGCAAGCGAGGCAGATGAGCGTTACGCTCGAGCGCTTACAAAAGCGCCCGGCTGAAGGCTTCAGCCAGGTGTTTCCGATGACTGATGTCCTCCATCATGGACACATGCGTGCCTGGAATAGAAACCGAACTTATCGCCAGATCCGGCAATAATTCTCTCCAGCCGCCGACCATATCCACCTGCGGCAGACGAGCACGCTCACGGTCAGCCGCGTAGAAATGGTAGAGGTTGATCGGCAATGGCGAGGGCTTATAGGCGCCGGCAATCTGTGAGAAATGATAAATGGCTTGCCATTTGATTGTTTCCAGCAAGAGGTCGGCATTTGAGTCATAGCCGCCCAGATCCTGGGCTTTTTTAATCAGCTCAGCCAACTCGTCAGCCTCATTCATTCCATCGAACTTTTGACACTGCACCTCCGAGGCCACCGCCTTAACATGCTCGATAAAGTACTGCTTTATGTCTCGGTTCTTATAAAGCAACTTATGAGGTGCAGGCACGTCAACAAACCCTAAAAACTCGACGCTCGCTTCTTTGCGCATCAGCGCATGGGCGATGGCATAAGCGAGGATCCCGCCAGAGGAATAGCCCGCGATTCGATACGGTCCTTCCGGCTGGATCGCCTGGATGAGCGGGATCATTCGTTCGGCCATATCCTCCATGGATCGAGGTTGCGGCTCACCAATGGCCGACCACGGCAATACGTGGATCGGGCAGCTCACCCGGAGTTGTTGCGCCAGTGAAATCGCATACGAATAATCCGCCAGTCCCGACGGCACAAAAAAGACCGGGGGCTCAGTTCCGTCCGCGCGCACCGTGATCGCTCCGACAGGCGGCTTGAGCGCAGAAGACTGTGCGATCCGAGAAGCCAGATGAGCCAATCGCGGATGCTCAAAAATGTCGCTCAGCGAACACTCCAGACTATAACGCCTGACTCTTTGCGTCAGCTGGACGGCCATGAGCGAATGGCCGCCGAGGGCGAAGAAGTGGTCATGGCGACCGACCTGTTCAACCCCGAGCAATTCTGACCAAAGCGCGGCGAGGATCGTCTCGGTCTCACCTTGCGGTGCCTCATACACTTCATGGGCAAAGGACTCGCCCTCAGGAGCAGGCAATGCCTTGCGATCCAGCTTGCCATTAGGGGTGAGCGGCAAGCGTTCGATCAGCACAAAAGCCGACGGCACCATGTAGTCGGGTAACCATTCACTCAGGTAATCCCGCAGTCGTCCTGCCAGCGGCAAGCCGGCCTCTGGCTGAGCCACAACATAAGCGACCAGTCGCTTGTCCGGGTCGACGCCTTGCACCTCCACAACCGCCTCGCGGATGGCGGGATGCCCGGACAATCTGGCTGCGATTTCACCCGGTTCGATCCGCAAGCCGCGGATCTTGACCTGATCGTCGTTGCGGCCCAGGAACACCAGGTTTGCGTTGGGCAGATAGCGGGCCAAATCCCCGGTCTTATACATCCGCGCGTCAGGCTTGCCGGCGAATGGATCGAGCAAGAAGCGCTCAGCCGTCAGGTCGGGGAGGTTCAGATATCCTCGTGCAACCCCCGCGCCCCCGATGTACATCTCGCCCACCGCACCCAGCGGAACAGGCACGCCATGCGCGTCCAGAAGATAAACGCGTGCGTTTGCAATCGGACGGCCTATCGGAACCGGATCGACGTCTTCAGAGGAGCAGCGATGGACCGCCGCCCAGACGGTCGCTTCCGTCGGGCCATACTCATTGAATAATTCAACGTGGGTGAACGAAGAGGTCACTTCGTGGACCAGCTTCGCCGGGCATGTTTCACCCGCTACGATCACCTGACGCAGTTGACCACAGCCGAGCTGGGCGACTTGCGGCAGAACCAGCCTTGCCAGAGAAGGCACCATCAGCACTGAGGTGACCTGGTTTTCAATCAACAGCCTGCTGATGATGTGTGGATCTACCACTGCATTGCTGCCTGGCAGACACAACGCACCACCGGTGGTTAACGTTCCGAAGATACCTGCCACGGAACTGTCAAACGCCACCGACGACAACAGTAAAAATACTGCATCGGCTCCCGGCTGATAAACCGTGGTCCGTGCCAGTGTCGACGCGACCAATCCACGGTGTTCGATCATGACGCCCTTGGGCTGTCCGGTTGAACCCGAGGTATGGATCAGATAGGCAAGGTTGTGCGGTGTGAGGCCGGGAATCTGCAGATTGCCTTCTGCTTCCGTCAGGACTTCATTGGGATCAAGCACAGTATGGGTCTGCAACGCCTCACCCAGCGCCTGCCGCCCGGCCGCATCGGCCAGCACCAGGACCGGAGCGGTATCGGCCAGAATGTAAGCCAGTCGATCACCCGGATAGGTCGGATCAAGCGGCACATAGGCGCCGCCCGCCTTCAGGATCGCCAATAGCCCGACGACCATGCCTGCCGAGCGTTCGACACAGATTGCCACCCGCCGGTCTGGTCCGACGCCCTGCTCGATCAGCCGATGGGCCAGTCGATTGGCCCTGACATTAAGCTCGCCGTAACTGAGGGTCTCTCCCT
>LNAP01018534.1_pt1 | contig 19661 bp, 21 predicted proteins | sample 602601 | NCBI WGS metagenome assembly LNAP01 (sample SAMN02440304, study PRJNA202911) | soil metagenome | biome: Subtropical and temperate rainforests or woodlands; isolation source: soil samples (1 kg each in a 20% v/v slurry with milli Q water) were... ...
GTTTTTCGCCGTGTTGATGGCGATGCGGTAAAGCCACGTATAAAACGCGCTGTCTCCGCGAAAATTTCCAAGTGCACGGTATGCCTTGATAAAGGCTTCTTGTGCCACATCCTGGGCTTCATGGGTGTCGTGCACGAAACGCACGATCAACCCGAGAATTTTGTGCTGGTATTTCAGCACTAGCAGATCGAAAGCACGCTTGTCGCCGCGCTGAACGCGTTCGACCAGTTGCTGATCCTCTTCCTGGGTTAGCATGAACACTCCTCGATGAGCTCGGAGGAGGCTTGCAGAAGTAAACCACCAGACTTGCAAACATAGACTCGGGCTTTTCGCAAAAGTTCTCCCCCTCCAGGCAAGTTTCCTGCGGGCTCTGATTTGGCACGCACGAAAAGCGCAGCACGAGTTGACCCGGCTGCGCGGATAATCTTGTCATCGGATTCTTCAGCAAGGATCGAACTGCAATCCCGCACTGAAGCCGACACTGTCCCTTGTTTCAGGCAACCGTCTATTGATCTTGGGCCTTTGGCAAAAGTTCCAATTATTTATAGCCGTACCAACCCGACATCGTGCAACCGTGAAGGGAAAAAGACTGTTAAATCGGCGATACAGTCATTCTCGCGCCCAATGGGCAGAAAAACATCCGACGAAGCGACCGATGTTTTGCGTCACGGTAGTTTCACAATGCCATGCTAGCTCGGGTATTGTGCCGCTCCCCCCCTCTATATACTAGTGGGCAGTGCGGCTGCGTTGACTCGAAAGTCCAGCTGCGCCACCCCCGACCCGGGTCGCTTTGAGCGGAATCCTGAAATGAGCCAACAGTTTCAACACGATGTTCTGGTAATTGGCAGCGGTGCTGCCGGCTTGAGCCTTGCGTCATTTGCGCATTGCCGTTCTGAGCAAGGGCAACCTCGCCAATGGCTCGACTTTCTGGGCCCAGGGCGGCGTTGCGGCCGTTCTCGATGACACCGATACCGTTGAATCCCATGTCGATGACACCCTCAATGCCGGCGGTGGCCTGTGTCATGAGGACGCCGTGCGCTTTACCGTCGAACACAGCAGGGAAGCGATTCAATGGCTGATTGACCAGGGCGTGCCCTTTACCCGCGATGAACAGTCGAGTAACGAAGATGGCGGGTTCGAGTTCCACCTCACCCGCGAGGGTGGTCACAGCCATCGGCGCATCATCCATGCCGCCGATGCCACCGGTGCTGCCATTTTCACCACCCTGCTCGACCAGGCCCGGAAACGACCGAACATCGAACTGCTGGAGCAGCGGGTTGCGGTTGACCTTATTACCGAGAAACGCCTGGGACTCGAAGGTGATCGCTGCCTCGGCGCCTATGTGCTCAATCGCGGCACCGGCGAAGTCGACACCTACGGCGCCCGCTTTGTGATCCTCGCCTCCGGTGGTGCGGCCAAGGTTTACCTCTACACCAGTAACCCTGACGGCGCCTGCGGCGATGGCATTGCCATGGCCTGGCGCTCGGGCTGCCGGGTGGCGAACCTGGAATTCAACCAGTTCCACCCTACTTGCCTGTATCACCCGCAAGCCAAGAGTTTCCTGGTCACCGAAGCCCTGCGAGGCGAAGGTGCCCACCTGAAGCTGCCCAACGGCGAGCGCTTCATGCAGCGCTTCGATCCACGGGCCGAATTGGCCCCACGAGACATCGTCGCCCGGGCCATCGACCATGAAATGAAGCGCCTGGGCATCGACTGCGTCTATCTGGACATCAGCCACAAACCCGAAGCCTTCATCAAGACGCACTTCCCGACGGTGTACGAACGCTGCCTGGAATTTTCCATCGACATCACCAAACAACCGATCCCGGTGGTCCCGGCGGCGCACTACACCTGCGGCGGCGTGATGGTCGATCAACAGGGTCGCACCGATGTGCCGGGACTGTATGCCATCGGCGAAACCAGTTTCACCGGCCTGCACGGCGCCAACCGCATGGCCAGCAACTCGCTGCTGGAATGTTTCGTCTATGCCCGCTCGGCAGCCGCGGACATTCTCGAACAGTTGCCCCGGGTTCCGATGCCAACCCCCCTTCCCGCCTGGGATGCGAGCCAGGTCACCGATTCCGATGAAGACGTGATCATTGCGCACAACTGGGATGAACTGCGGCGATTCATGTGGGACTACGTTGGCATCGTGCGCACCAACAAGCGTCTGCAACGGGCGCAACACCGCGTGCAGCTGTTGCTGGATGAAATCGACGAATTCTACAGCAACTATAAAGTGAGCAGAGACCTGATTGAGTTGAGGAACCTTGCTCAGGTAGCTGATCTGATGATCAAGTCAGCGATGGAACGCAAGGAATCTCGGGGTCTGCACTACACGCTGGACTATCCAGAGATGCTGCCAGAGGCGAAGGATACGATCCTTACCCCGACCAGATGAGGCACGTTAGGAGCCCTGAGCGTAGCACGCTGAGGACCCGTTTTGTAACAGCTTTGGGCCATCTTTGTCCCATCGCTGGGCGTAGCGTCAGCTCGCTACTGGGGTCCTTATGGCGCCTGCGCGAGGGCATACGGGGGAACCTGTGTGGAATGAATCAATGAGGTGATGCCTCGGAAATTTCTGTCAGATTCCCGCTAAAAGTACCTATGCGACCACAGCCAGAAAATCAACTGAATGCGCAATTGCGCTGACTTGACCATTACACGCAAAGGAGTGACCGACAGAGAACGGCCAAGAGCAGACGGTGGACAGATTAATGGCAACTGAGTAGCGTTGACCTGCTGCGTTGAATTTTACCGCAGTTGAGCTCGGCGTCATCCAATGACACGCTTCTCCCTGAGCATGCTGTCTTCAATGTTAAATGGAGTTTTCATGAATCCCAAAGTAGGAATTTTACTCGTAGTATTTCTTGCAGGGTGTGCCACAGCCGAAAAATTCAATACAAAAATGAATGGATTTGTAGGGAAGCAAGAAATTGCGGTGGCTTCCATTTACGGGCCGCCTCAATCTGTTTATTCACTACCAGATGGGCAGCGGGTTATATCGTACACCCGAGGGGGACCGATGGTGCTGCCGGGCGTAACCACAATTCAGCCAGTTACAACAAACACAACAGGCAACCTAACCCTTAACCAAGGTCTGCGCCAATCCACCGGTACTTATTCGCAGCAATCTACAACATACGTTCAACAACAGGGACCATCTACCACATTGAATCTATCTTGTACGGTTAACTTCACAATTGATGTGCAAGGAGTTATCCGTTCATGGAATGCGGCTGGGAATCATTGCGTAGCGGAGTAATAACGCCCCACGAGTTACTCCAGCTCATCGTCACTAAAGCTTGGGTGGTTCAAGCCGCATGCAAGCGGATGGTCAATATAAATGCAGATGCCTGCTCCTTTTGATTGATTGCCCATCGAAGCGTGAGAGATGAAGCGAATAAGAACCCCTGCCGATCTCTCATTGGGTTGGCCTTATGGGGCTCTTTGGGTTAAGCAGTCAGTGTGATGCGGGTGATCATCGGGAAGGCCACAGCCTCGGACTGGAGACCATCAGAAGTCAGCTTCACATCGGGCTGGCCTTACGGGGCACTTCAAGTTACTCGATTGACTGTCAAATTTGATTGGAGTTGACCTTCGTTTACATCCGGCACTTTCGCCACAGACCAATCTTATTGGTAATTATTTCAGACTTTTTTTTCCTACCGAAACACGCTATCTTGAGTACTGCTTAACACTCAATGCACGGTAACCCCGGTGTACCACCTAACATACTGAAACCCAAAAAAGGAATTGCAATGTACCTTCTCATATTCTTTGTTTTGTCTGTCGCGCTGGCCATTCCGACCTTTGGTATTTCTTTGCTTGCATTTTTTATAATTAAATTCTGGCTTGATAACAAAGCTGTTAACACTATATTAAGCATGGCGGCCGCAAGCATGCGTGAGGAGCTTACGCAAGAGCTGTATCATATAAATAGAGGGGCAGTTCACAAGCTATTTGATAGGTTTTCCGTAGATTCATCAGAGCAGGTTAGAAATTTCACAGGTGGCGTAACTGTGTACTGGGGAGTATTTCGCCACCCCATGATAGACGGTGGGAGATCATTTTCGCTGAGAGTAATTTACACACCCCGCAACGGAACATCGAACACAATATATATTAAAGCTGCGCCAGGACTAAATCAGGAAGTTTTAAGTGAAAATATATTTGAACCTGCACTTGGGCGGTGAAGCTTGATTGGTGCACTGGTAGTTTCACGATTGAAATTAACCGAGATTGTTTTGAGGTAATCCTGACAGTTTTTTCTTGAAGTGTTCATAGGCGCCTTCAAGGTCATGGTTTGTTTTGAGATCACAGGCTTTGATCTCGAAGACTGCATAGGTTGATCTCGGAGCCATGATCGACTCGATGATCATTAGGTCGTCTTGATGCTGCGAACTGAGACCGTCAAACTTGAAGTAGATTCGCATAGAATCTCCTTTAAGATGGGCTTGTAGAATAGGGGAGTTCATGATCATCAGACCAACCCCTAACTTAGAGGCAGCTTGATATAATCTTTAAGAAAAGAGCAAAGATTTATTTAAAGAATAATAATAAGAGTAACTCAATGAGTAATCTTTAAGAATCTTTAAGTTAAAGGCCCCCGTGACCATTGAGCAATACACGGTGGCCCCAATCCCGTGCAAGACTTCCCAGCGATGCCTTTGAGAGGCACCGACTTATGGTCAGCAATATCAATGATCGCTCCTTCCTACTGGAGCCAGACGCTGAGGTCTGCTTACCGGGGACGGCTGAGCGCTTGGCGTGCCTCCCGTGAAGGGCGGTCGCACTGGTCATCTCGGTTGTCGCTGGTCGGGTCCGCAAGGGAGCCCGGTAGGAATCGGAGAGAAGCACAGAGAATTTATTTTTGGTTTCTGTGGCCTCTCACAATAGTGAGGGTCTAATAAACCCTGTTGACATCCTTACGAAATCCATGAATCAAACTTGCTTAGGCCCTTGCGAATTCGCCGTGTGATTCCTTGCGTCTGGTCTTCAAGTAGTTCTGGGCAGCCCTGATATTAGCCAGATGGGCAATATGAGGTTCACCGTTGATCGACACTTGGACTCGATACCAACCGTCCTTCATCTTGGAGATTCCTTTTGGAAGCCCAGAGTGCTTTGGCTTGCCATTGGCGTTCCAGAGATTTTGTTGAACAGTACAGGCGCGAAGGTTCTCAACATTGTTATTTAGGCAATCGCCATCACGGTGATCGACAACAAGTTCAGCCGGATCGATTCCAGTGTGCATGTAATAGATGACTCGGTGGGTCCGATAGAACTGACCGTTGAACTGCATACGGTAGTAACCATCGCTGCCGATGCTCACGACAGGACCAACTTTGCGTAGCTTTGGTACGGGACAAGCCCGAGGGGCTCTCTGGGTCGATCTTATAGCGGGCCTGAAGTTCGGTCAGGGATGGCATTGCGGTGAAGCTGATCATTGTGGGTCCTCCTGAGGTTTGGTTGGGTGTCTCTCAATAGTGAGGACAAAATAAACCGCCTCAGGAATGACCAGAATGGATCACAAAGTCATGAACGAGCACGCTCCTACGCGCACCCAGCAAGGCCAGGACCCAGCGAGTCGATTGGAATTCACGTAGGAACGCCCCTTGGAGATTGCCCAAGGACATTGATGGCAAAGTTTGCCAGTAGACCCCTACCTTCAATCGGTAGGGCACTGAGAGTCACGGGTTGCTGGATTCCTCAGCGTTGTACTTGCCGGTCTTGCGGATGGTCGGGAGGACTTCCTCAGTGACCCACTTACGGAACGGTTCGGAGGCCGGTGCGTGGCCCCGTAAGAGCATCTGATAGGTAGCGGCCTCAGTGAAGACCCATGAGCGTGGCTGCATGTTAGGCAGCTTTGGCAAGGTCTCTACATTTGGTATAGACCCCAAGGCCATCGCCCCAGTTGTGCCCGAGTAGCCAGCGTGACGGCTCACTTGTTGGCTGGGGTTCTTCAGGCCAGCGATCCGAGCCACTTGGACGGCCACGAACAGGAGTTCATGCTCAGGGTGCCCAACGAGGACATCCATCTCAAACCCCATGAAATTGCGCTACAGACCCAGCATCAAGGACAGTTTCGGGCCAAGGAACGCAACCAGCTTCCATCCACCATAAAGTGCAGCGAAGCTGAGAATCCAAGAGGCAGCGGTCAACAGGTAATCACCCAACCTTTCCATGAATGGCCTTCCGTGAAATTAAAAGGCCAGTATATGGTGGCTCGTTGCCGGTCAGCTACCGCAATAAAGCTGTCTTGAGTGCCTCAGCCATACGCCCCACCTCCACAGACGCCCCCGCTCCGTACAGGTCATAACTGATCGACCCCGACGAATGCCCCAAGATCGACTCAGTGGTCTCCTTAGGGGTCGCAACGGCCTTCAGTGCGCCACTCAGTGAGTGACGTAGCGAGTGGAATGTCTGGGTCCGGTCGGCCTCCAGTTCCAAGACTTCCCGAAGGGTCCCATTGACCACCTCAGAGAATCTCCCCTCCCCCAACGGGAACAACCGCGAATCGGCCTTTTCGACAAACTGAAGGAACGCTTGGAGGTCAAACCCATAGGCCCCATCGGTCAGCGGTACGACCCGGACTGAATGCTTGGTCTTAGCTGACTTGCCATCGTTCCGATTAATGTCGATGACCCAGACCTCTCCGATCTGCTTAACGTCCTCCTTGGTCAACTGCCGCAGTTCCGCGATGCGGGTCGCAGCGATGGCCCCCAGTGATAGCGCCCAGCGTAGCCACGAGTCGACAGGCAAGCTGTTAGCGTGCGCCATGAAGGTCTTGATCTGATCTTGAGAGTACGCCCCACGAGAGCTATCAGTGCCCTTGGTGGGCTTCAGACCCTTATCGAAGCTCTTATCGAGGTAGCCATTATGCACAGCCCAATCCATGACCGTTGTTAGTCGAGTCATCAGCTTCTTAACCGTGGAAGGCTTGCGATCCTCAAGGAGCTTGTCCCTGAGATTCTTCATGTGCTCCCGTGTGTGGGTCTTTAGGTCCAGGCCACCGAAGACCGCCCCGATAGATTCACAAGACGACCTCACGTCCCGCATGGTGCTGGCCTGAATGCTGTCCTTGCGTTCCTCCATGTAGAGCCCTGAGAGGGCCTTGAAAGTCAGCGGCTTGGCTGCTTCGGACGGTAATACAGATAGAGACGCAGGCAGGGGAGTTGGCGTGCCACAATATTCACCCTTGAGGTCCCTTACGATCTCGACCAACTTCCCCGGCCTACCCGCCAAGCGTTCCTGAGCGGCCTCAAGGATCTCCAATGCCTTACTGATGGCCCGTTGCTGATTGACGCTCAGCGGTAGCTTGGCGCTGGCCTCACGAAGGGCCACATGCTGTTCATCATGGATCATCTCGTAGGCGACCAATGATCCATCCCCATGGGCCATCGTTAAGCAACTCTCAGCGATGTCGATCAGACGCTCACGGAGCTCATCCCAAGTGGCCTCTGGGTTGTCAAACTGGAAGGCCTTGAGGGTCTGGAGGATTTCTTGGGAGATGGTCATTGCAGTGGCCTTGTCGGTGGTTCTAAGCGATAGCGTGAAGAAGCCTGTAGTGGCGCCTTGAGGGCGAAGGCGAAGGTAATAGCGACCAGACCGACGATAGTGGTACGGCTTGGCGAGGGCAGTTTGTAACAGGTTTGTCCCACTTTGGGAGCGTTGGCGGATGGTCATTGGCTGAAACCCCTGTATCCATTGGGTTTAGCCTCATCGCGTCGAGTTCTACAGCAACTACAAGGTCAGCCGGGACCTGATCGAGCTGCGCAACCTGGCCCAGGTGGCCGAGCTGATGATTCTGTCAGCCATGGAGCGCAAGGAAAGCCGAGGCCTGCATTACACCCTCGACTACCCGGACATGTTACCGGTCGCGCTGGACACTATTCTGGTGCCGCCCACCTACGTCGGCTGAACTTGAGCCGCACCCGCAGGCGTCGGTGCACATCCGCCGCCTGCGCATCCCGGGGTACGCAAATGGCCCTGACCCGGCGCTCGCCACGCAGACGGAAACGCAGTACCACCACCAACGGTAGCGCCAGGCTGTCCGGCCTCAGTTGTACGGCCTGCCACCCCCTGGCCCGACTCCACAACTGCCAGCCATCGGCATCGCGCCGCAAGCCGCAAAAGGCCTGCGGGTGCGTCAGCAGGATTTGCCGGGGCAACAGCCAGGCTCCGTGAACCACGCACAGCATGACGCCGAGCAAGCTGGCCCAGACCGGAATCGACAGTAAAAACAACGAACCCAACGCGAACAGCTGGGCCAGAAGATAGGCCGCCAGCAACTGCCGTGAGGCATGCCAGCGGCATTCGAACCCATTACTTGGGCTGGACACGATCCAGGATCATGCGAACCATGCGTTGCAGCTCAGGATCTTCCGATTCGCTGCGTTCCATGAACCAGCCGAACATGTCCTGATCTTCACATTCGAGCAACCTGACATAGCAGGCGCGATCAACCTCGTTGAGGTGCCGATAAACCTCTTTCACAAACGGCACCAGCAACACATCAAGCTCAAGCATGCCGCGGCGGCTGTGCCAATAGAGGCGGTTCAGTTCAACATCTTCGACCATGGAGCGCTCCTCAAATAGGCCGCAAGTATACAGGCCCGCGCCCCGTCGAACAGTCGGCTTTGGTCGGCTTTGTTAACTACCCATTTCGAAGGCGGCCCCTTATGATGTCCACCAGACTTTTTACCCTGCGATGACCCATGGCCGACTCTGCTTTTTTCTGCACCCTTTTTCATGAAGGTGTTCTCGCGGTCCGCGGCGCGGACGCCAGCAAATTCCTGCAAGGCCAACTGACCTGCAACCTCAACTACCTGAGCGATTCCCGGGCCAGCCTCGGTGCCCGCTGCACGCAAAAAGGCCGGATGCAATCGAGTTTCCGCATCCTGCTCGAAGGTGACGGCGTGGTCCTGGCCATGGCCACCGAATTGCTCGAACCGCAACTGGCGGACCTGAAAAAATACGCGGTATTTTCCAAGTCGAAACTGACCGACGAAAGTGCCGCCTGGGTCCGCTTCGGCGTTGACCATGGCGACGCCGCACTGGTCAGCCTCGGTCTGGACCTGCCGGCAGAAACCGACAGCGTCGTGCGCAACGATGGGCTGATCGCCATCCGCGTCTCGCCTGAACGTGCCGAACTGTGGGTTGCCGCCGGTCAAGCCGATGCGGTCAAAGGCAAGCTTTCGGCTGTGCTGAGCGAAGGCGATCTGAATCAATGGCTGCTGGGCCAGGTCCGCGCCGGGATCGGCCAGGTCATGCCCGGCACCCGCGAGTTGTTCATCCCCCAGATGCTCAACCTGCAAGCGGTCGGTGGCGTGAGTTTCAAGAAAGGTTGCTACACCGGGCAGGAAATCGTCGCGCGGATGCAGTACCTGGGCAAACTCAAGCGCCGCCTGTATCGCCTGCAACTGGCTGCCGGCGAACTGCCTGAACCGGGTACCCCGCTGTTTTCCCCGACCCACGGCAGCGCCATCGGCGAAGTGGTGCTGGCGGCCCGCGCCGGACAGAACATTGAACTCCTGGCTGTGTTGCAAGCCGAAGCAGCAGAAAGTGGAGACATCCACTTGGGCGCGCTCGAAGGGCCGTCCTTGCCCTTATGAACTGGACCGCGACCGCGAAATCCAGCAATAACGGCAGTACTTGGTGCGACACCTAGAGAGATTAAATGAGCAAGCTGGCGGAAAAGGTCCAACAGGATTTGGTTGAGGCCATCAATAACGATGACCTGGTTCTGCCAACGTTACCGGAAGTAGCCTTGCAGATTCGCAAGGCCGCGGAAAACCCGGAAGTCAGCGTCAGTACCCTGAGCAAAGTGATCGGCCGTGATACCGCGCTGTCGGCACGCCTGATCAAAGTGGTCAACAGCCCACTGTTGCGCGCGACCCAGGAAGTGACCGACCTGCATACCGCGATCACACGCCTGGGCATCAACTACAGCTGTAACCTGGCGATCGGCCTGGTCATGGAGCAGATTTTCCATGCCCGCTCCGACGTGGTGGAACAGAAGATGCGCGATGTCTGGCGCGCCGGCGTCAGCTACGCCTTGTGCCGCAGTTGCACCCGACTAAAGCCCGATCAGGCGGCCCTTGGCGGCCTGGTGCACCAGATCGGCGTGCTGCCGATCCTGACCTACGCCGAAGATCACTACGAGCTGTTGTCCGACCCGGTAAGCCTCAACCATGTGATCGACCGGATTCATCCGCTAATCGGCGAAAAACTGCTCAGGGTCTGGGAATTTCCCGACATGCTGGTACAAGTGCCGCGGCTATACCTGAACTTCAAGCGCCAGTCTGCACAGGTCGACTATGTGGATCTGGTGCAGGTGGCCAGCCTGTATTGCCTGCAGGACACCGATCACCCGCTCGCCAGTACCGATGCATTGAACGTACCGGCCTACAAGGCACTTGGAATCGATTTTGACGACAAGGCGATGTGCGCCGACCTGGAAGAAACGCGCACGATGTTTTACTGATCAAAGACCGCGAAGGGGCCTGAACAGACGCGGCATCAATCCCCCGCAACAAAACTCACCCGCACCTTCAACCCCGCCCGCTCGCCATCGTGCAGGCTGATCTGGGCCAGATGCGCGCGGCAAATCTCACCGACAATCGCCAACCCCAATCCGGAACCGGCCACTTGCTGATTGCGGCGATAAAAGCGCTCGAATACCCGATCGCGGTCTTCAAGAGGTATGCCGGGGCCATCATCTTCGACTTCCAGCACGGCAGGCGCCGAGACCCGCAGAATCACGTTGCCACCCGGCGGCGTGTGGGCCAGTGCGTTATCCACCAGATTGCTCAGCAGCTCGTTCAATAACGTCGGCTCGCCCCGCAACCAGACCGGCTCATCCGCCTCCAGTGCCAGCGCGATACCACGCTTGTGGGCCAACGGCGCCATGGCCATGCCCAGCTCCCGTGCCAGCTGACTCAGGTCGAGCAACTGCGCGCCGCCCTCGGCAATCGCCCGTGCGCCATTTTCGACCCGCGCCAGGGAAAGCAACTGATTGGCCAGATGAGTCAATCGATCAGTGCCCTGGGCGGCACTCTCCAGCGTGCTGCGCCAGACATCGGGCTCAGCCGAGCGCTGGCCCAGCTCCAGTCGCGCCTTGAGTGCCGCCAGCGGCGTGCGCAGTTCGTGGGCGGCGTCGGCGATGAATTGCGCCTGCTTCTCGAACTGGCCACGCAAGCGCTCGGTAAAGTGATTGAGTGCGCGCACCAGCGGCCACAATTCGCGCTGCACTTCCACCAAAGGCAAGGGGCGCAGATCGTCCGGCTGGCGCTCTTCCACCGCCGTGCGCAAGCGCTCCAGCGGGCGCAACGCAGCACTCACCGCGAACCACACCAGCATCAACGCACCGATTGCCAGCATGCCCAGGCGCAGCAAAGTATCCGCCGCCAGACTGCGGGCCATGCTGACGCGCGCCTCATCGGTTTCCGCCACGCGAATTTCCGCCATGCCGTTCATGTTCGGCTCGCTCACGGGCTTGAGCAGGCTCACCACGCGCACGTTCTGCCCGCGGTACTGGGCGTTGTAGAAACGTGCGAGCGCCGGATAGTCATCGGTGCGCGGCGTTCCCGGCGGTGGCGCGGGCAGGTTTTCGTAACCGGAAATCAGCTTCTGATTGATGTCGTTGACCAGGTAGAAAATTCGCCCGGCACTGTCGTAGGCAAAGGTATCGAGGGCCACGTAGGGCACGTCGGCACTCAGGGTGCCGTCGCGCTGGGAGACGCCGGCAGCGATGGTTCGCGCCGACGCCAGCAGGGTCCGGTCATAGGCCGTATCGGCAGCTTCGCGTCCGTTCCAGTAGGCGCTCAAACCACTGGCCAGCATCAACACTACCAGCAGCAGCGCCAGGTTCCACAGCAACCTCCAGCGCAGGCTGCTGGGCTTATGCATCGCGGCTTTCCAGCAAGTAACCGAGGCCGCGGAAGGTCACGATGGCGACCGGCTGACCGTCGAGTTTCTTGCGCAGGCGGTGCACGTAGATTTCGATGGCATCGGGGCTGGCTTCTTCGTCGAGGCCGAACACTTGCGACGCCAGCTGCTCCTTGCTCATCACCCGACCGGGGCGCGCGATCAGGGCTTCGAGCACGGCCTGTTCGCGGGAGGTCAGGGTCAGCAACTCTTCCCCGAGGGTGAAACGCCGGGTTTCCAGGTCGTAGGCCAGCACACCGCAACGCTGAATGCGCTCACCGCCCAGCACGCTGCGGCGCAACAAGGCTTTGACCCGGGCTTCGAGTTCGGTCAGTTCGAACGGCTTGGCCAGGTAGTCGTCGGCGCCGAGGTTGAGGCCGTGGACCCGGTCCTTGACGTCGCTGCGGGCGGTCAGCATCAACACCGGCAGGTTCTTGCCCCGCGCCCGCAAACGTGCCAGCACTTCGAAACCATCCATGCGCGGCAAGCCGACGTCGAGGATCGCCATGGCGTATTCCTCGCTTCCCAGCGCCAGGTCGGCTGCCACGCCATCGTGCAGAACGTCCACGGTCAGCCCGGTGCTCTTGAGCGCCTGAGCGACACTTTCGGCGAGCTGCAAATGGTCTTCGACGAGCAGCTTTACCTCATTCCGGGATGGTCGACGCCATTCTCTGGCGCGAAGTTTACAGCCGCAACCGCCGCTGTGAAGCCCGAAAACCGTGAAAGTCAGCTGAAAGGTTAGCGAAAGGTTAGCCCGTTACAGTCCAGCCACGGACAGTTTCGACTGCCGTCGCTGCAGCCAAACAGCGATACGAAAAACGCCTCGAAGCGTTTTCGACAAATAAGAACAATAAACGGAGTAAGTCATCCATGCAGTCCCTGCAGACCCAGGCTATCGCGCCTGCCCGCCTCTCCCGTTTCAGCCACACTGCGCTTGCCAGCGCTGCCGCCCTTGCCGGCTTTTCGCCGTTGAGCCAGGCCGCATTCTTCGAAGACAGCTCGGCCACTTTCGAAACCCGCAACATGTACTTCAATCGCGACTTTCGCGACGGCACCAGCGCCCAACAGTCCAAGCGTGACGAGTGGGCCCAGGGGTTCATGCTCAATCTGAAATCAGGCTACACCGACGGCACCGTGGGGTTCGGTGTCGATGCGCTGGGCATGATGGGGGTCAAGCTCGATTCGAGCCCGGACCGTACCGGTACCGGCCTGCTGCCGACCGACGATGGGCGCGCCGTCGACGAATACTCCAAGCTCGGCCTGACCGGCAAAATGAAAATCTCCGCCAGCGAGCTGAAAGTCGGCACCCTGATCCCGGAACTGCCGATCCTCAAGCCCAATGACGGGCGCATCCTGCCGCAGACCTTCGAGGGCGGCATGCTGACATCCAAAGAGCTCAAGAACCTGACTTTCACCGGCGGGCGTCTGGATAAAGCCAAGGACCGTGACAGCACCGACTTCGAGGACATTGCCCTCAACAACAAGAACGGCCGTTTTGCTGGCACGGTGGCCGGCAAGCACTTTGATTTTGGCGGCCTGGACTACAAGCTCACCGACAAGATCACCGGCAGCTACCACTTCGCGCAACTCGATGAAGTCTACAACCAGCATTTCCTCGGTTTGATCGCTTCGCAGCCATTTGGCCCCGGCACTTTTGGCACCGACCTGCGGTTTGCCATCAGTGATGACCAGGGCGAGGCCCGTGGCGGCAAGATCGACAACAAGTCCCTCAACGGCCTGGTGAGTTATGCCTTGAGCGGCCACAAGTTCAGCGCGGGCTACCAGCACATGTCCGGCGACAGCGCATTCCCGTATGTGGATGGCGCCGACCCGTACCTGGTTAACTTCGTACAGATCAACGACTTTGCCGGCGCCGAAGAACGCTCCTGGCAAGCCCGTTATGACTTCGACTTCGTCACCCTCGGCGTCCCCGGTCTGACCTTCATGAGCCGTTACGTGAGCGGTGACAACATCAAGCTCAAGAACGGAGACGAAGGCAAGGAATGGGAACGCAATTCCGAGATCAAATATGTTGTACAAAGCGGCGCGCTCAAGGATGTCGCCGTGCGCCTGCGCAATGCCACCTACCGCTCCAACTACTCTGCTCGCGATGCCGATGAAGTGCGTCTGCTGGTGAGCTATAGCGTTGCCCTTTGGTAATTCAGTACGTCCATAACAACAACTCCCAAGGAGACTTGAATGAACCTGTCAATGCGTAAAATCGCCCTCGCCGCCAGCGTCCTGCTGTTCACCGGCCAAGCGCTCGCCGAACCCAAACGCCCGGAATGCATCGCCCCGGCCTCGCCCGGCGGTGGCTTCGACCTGACCTGCAAACTGGCGCAAAGCGCGCTGGTCAACGAAAAGCTGCTGACCAAACCGATGCGCGTGACCTACATGCCCGGCGGTGTCGGCGCGGTGGCGTACAACGCGGTGGTCGCCCAGCGTCCCGCCGATGCCGGCACCCTGGTGGCCTGGTCCAGCGGCTCGCTGTTGAATCTGGCCCAAGGCAAGTTCGGTCGTTTCGATGAAAGCAACGTGCGCTGGCTGGCCGCCGTTGGCACCAGCTACGGCGCCATCGCAGTGAAAAGCGACTCGCCCTACAAGACCCTCGACGATCTGGTTAAGGCACTGAAGAAAGATCCGAGCAAAGTGGTGATCGGCTCCGGCGGCACCGTCGGCAGCCAGGACTGGATGCAAACCGCGCTGATCGCCAAGGCCGCCGGGATCAACCCGCGCGACCTGCGCTACGTTGCCCTTGAAGGCGGCGGTGAAATTGCCACCGCCCTGCTCGGCGGTCATATCCAGGTCGGCAGCACCGACATCTCCGACTCCATGCCGCACATCCAGAGCGGTGACATGCGCCTGCTGGCGGTGTTCTCCGACAAGCGCCTGGACGAGCCGGAAATGAAGGACATTCCGACAGCCCGCGAGCAAGGCTACGACATCGTCTGGCCGGTGGTTCGCGGCTTCTACCTCGGGCCAAAAGTCAGCGATGAAGACTATGCCTGGTGGAAGGATTCCTTCGACAAGCTGCTGGCCTCCCCCGAGTTCGCCAAGCTGCGCGACCAGCGTGAACTGTTCCCGTTCGCCATGACCGGCCCGGAACTGGACACCTACGTGAAGAAGCAGGTCGCGGACTACAAAGTGCTGGCCAAAGAGTTCGGCTCGTCTCTGTCTAGCGGCTGCGACTCCGTTCGGCGGAGTCGCAGCACAGGAGTTCCTCATGCTCTTACAACGCATTTTTGCTTCGGTGCTGTTGCTGGCCTGTCTCGGCCTGGCACTGATGGCGTGGCCGTACCAAGCGGCTTTTTCCTACGAACCGGTGGGGCCTCGGGCCTTCCCACTGCTGATGCTTGGCCTGATGGGCTCGGCACTTCTGTACATGGTATTTCGTCCTGCGCCGATCAAGCACAGCGATGACGAGCCGCCGCTGGACCGCGAAACCCTGACCAAGATCGGCCTCTGCGTCGTGCTGTTGCTGGTGTTCGCCGGCGCCTTCGAACCCCTGGGTTTCATCGTCGCCAGCATCCTGATCGGGGTGCCCATGGCCCGTCTGTATGGCGGTCGCTGGGTTCCAAGCATCGTGATCATCAGCCTGATGGCCGTCGGCCTCTACCTGCTGTTCGACAAGTTGATGGACGTGCCGCTGCCCTTGGGCGTGCTCAACGTTCTGGAGAACTGATATGGATACTCTTGGCTATTTGGGTCAGGGTTTCGGCGTCGCGCTGAGCCCGTACAACCTGGTGACCGCACTGTGCGGCACCCTGATCGGCACCGTGGTCGGCCTGTTGCCGGGCCTGGGGCCGATCAACGGCGTGGCACTGTTGATCCCGATCGCATTCGCCCTCGGCCTGCCACCGGAGTCGGCACTGATCCTGCTGGCGGCGGTGTACCTGGGTTGCGAATACGGCGGCCGGATAAGCTCGATCCTGCTGAACATTCCGGGCGAAGCGTCCACCGTGATGACCACCCTGGACGGTTACCCGATGGCCCGCAAAGGTCTGGCCGGTGTAGCGCTGTCGTTGTCGGCATGGAGCTCGTTCATCGGTGCCTTCATTGCCACCTGCGGCATGGTGCTGTTCGCCCCGCTACTGGCGAAATGGGCGATTGCCTTCGGCCCCGCGGAATATTTCGTACTGATGGTGTTTGCGATTGTCTGCCTCGGCGGCATGGCCGGTGACCGCCCACTGAAGACGTTCATCGCGGCGCTGATCGGTCTGTTCCTGTCGACCGTCGGCATCGACGCCAACAGCGGTGTGTACCGTTTCACCGGGGACAACATCCACCTCACCGACGGTATCCAGTTCGTCGTGCTGGTGTTGGGCCTGTTCTCCATCAGCGAAATCCTTCTGCTGCTGGAAAAAACCCACCACGGCCAGGAAGCGGTGAAAGCCACCGGGCGCATGATGTTCAACTTCAAGGAAGCGGCGTCGGTGTTCGTGGTGAACATCCGTTGCGGCGTGCTGGGTTTCATCATGGGCGTGTTGCCGGGTGCCGGTGCGACCCTGGCCAGTGCCGTGGCCTACATGACCGAAAAACGCATGGCGGGTGCCAAGGGTACTTTCGGACAAGGCGACATGCGCGGCCTCGCGGCGCCGGAAACCGCCATCGGCGGCGCAGCCTGCGGTGCGCTGGTGCCGATGCTGACCCTCGGCGTTCCAGGTTCAGGCACTACGGCGGTGATGATCGGCGCCCTTTCGCTGTACAACATCACCCCAGGCCCGCTTCTGTTCCAACAGCAACCGGACATCGTCTGGGGCCTGATCGCTTCGTTGTTCATCGCCAACGTGATGCTGGTGATCCTCAACATCCCGATGATCCGCATCTTTACCCGCATTCTCGCCGTGCCGAACTGGGCACTGGTGCCGGTGATCGCGATCATTACCGGGATCGGCGTCTACGCGGTGCATGCGACCACGTTCGACCTGTTCCTGATGATCGGCATCGGCATCTTCGGTTACATCCTGCGCAAGCTGGACTTCCCGCTGTCGCCGGTATTGCTGGGCTTCATCCTCGGAGGTTTGATGGAACAGAACCTGCGCCGCGCTCTGTCGATTTCCAACGGTGCGCTGGAAATCCTCTGGTCGAGCCCGATCACCTTCGGCTGCTGGGTCCTGACGGCGATCATGCTGCTGATGCCGCTCATCCGCATCTGGCGCAAACGTTCGGCCGCCCAACGCGTTATCGCCGATGTCTGATCCGTCCCCCCTCAAACTCTGGTGGGGAACCCCGCTGGTCGGCCTGCTGGGCGGATTCCTCGCCAGCCAGGTCGGCTGGCCTTTGCCGTGGATGGTCGGCTCGTTGCTGGCGATCATCCTCGTGCGCTGCCTGACACCCTGGCAATTGGCCGAAATCCCTGGCGGACGCAAGTGCGGCCAGTGGATCGTCGGTATCGGTATCGGCCTGCATTTCACTCCAGTGGTGATGGAGCAGGTACTCAGTCATTTCGGTCTGATCTTCTTCTTGGTCACCAGCCTGTCGGCGGTCGTCGGCGTGTGGCTGATGCGCCGTACCGGAGAAGATCGCGCCACGGCGTTCTTTTCCAGCATGCCCGGTGGTTCCGGGGAGATGGTCAACCTCGGCGCCCGCAATGGTGCGGTGCTCAGCCGTGTCGCGGCGGGGCAGAGTTTGCGGGTGTTGGTGGTCGTGCTGTGCGTGCCGGCAGCCTTCAAGTATCTGCTGGGCGACGGTGCGCCGATTTCCCATGCCGGCAGCATCGATTGGCGCTGGCTGGCAGTATTGTTTCCTGCCGGCGCATTGGCCGCCTGGATCTGGGAACGCCTGCGTCAACCCAACCCCTGGCTGTTCGGGCCGTTGCTGGTCAGCGCGGCAGTCAGCATCGGCTGGGACCTGCACATCGGTTTACCCGATGGCGGTAGCCAGATTGGCCAGTGGTTGATCGGTAGCGGTCTGGGCTGTCACTTCAACCGGCAGTTTTTCCGGCGTGCGCCATCGTTCATGGGGCGCACCTTGATCGGCACGATTTTGACCATGCTGATCGCCACAGCGGCGGCCTTGGGTTTGAGTGCGCTGACCCATCTGGATCTGCGTTCGCTGACCTTGGGCATGATGCCCGGCGGGATTGCCGAGATGAGCCTGACGGCGGAAACCCTGCAACTGTCGGTGCCGCTGGTGACGGCGATGCAGGTGATGCGGCTGTTGTTTGTGTTGTTTCTGGCGGAGCCGTTGTTCAAGTACTGGAACCGGGGTCCGGATTCAGTCTGAGCGATCGAGTCGACTTCATCGCGAGCAAGCTCGCTCCCACAGGGTTCGCGTGATCCTTGCTCGCGATGGGGCCCTCTTGCTCAACCCATCAAACCGGCGGCAACCGCCACTCGATCGGCGTCTCGCCATTCTGCTCCAGAAACTTGTTGGTCCGGCTGAAGTGCCCGCAACCGAGAAAGCCGCGATAGGCCGACAGCGGTGACGGATGCACCGAGGTCAACACCAGATGCTTGGTCGCATCGATCAGCTTCTGCTTGCTCTGGGCATGGGCGCCCCACAGCATGAAGACCAGGTGCGGTTGCTGTTGGCTCACCACTTCAATGACCCGATCGGTGAAAAACTGCCAGCCCTTGTCCTTGTGCGCATTGGCATTGGCACGCTCGACGGTCATGGTGGTGTTGAGCATCAGCACGCCCTGATCGGCCCAGCTTTGCAAGTAGCCATGGTTGGGAATGTCGATGTTCAGGTCGCGTTTGAGTTCTTTGTAAATGTTCACCAGCGACGGCGGCGCCGGCACGCCCGGTTGCACCGAGAAGCACAAGCCATGGGCCTGGCCCGGACCGTGATATGGGTCCTGCCCGAGGATCACTACCTTGACCTTGTCCAGCGGCGTGGAATTGAGCGCGTTGAAAATCATCGGCCCCGGCGGATAGATCTCCTTACCGGCCGCCCGCTCCTGTTGCAGGAAGTTTCGCAACTCTGCCATGTAGGGCTGGTCGAATTCGGCACGCAGTGCCTCCTTCCAGCCCGGTTCGAGTTTGATACATGGTTACATCCGGAAAAAACAATGGGGCGAACCCTAGGAAAGCGCATCACGCTTGTCAATTGATCTGACGCAGATCCGGCACTTTCCCACACAGCGATCATACTTAACCTTCAAATTCCCGATCGAGGTCACGATGAATCTGCACTTCGAAGAACTCACCGGCACCGACGGCGCGCGCATCGGTATCGCCAGCCTGGATGCCGAAAAATCCCTGAACGCCCTGTCCCTGCCGATGATCAACGCCCTGCGCGACCGAATGGGGGCCTGGGCCAAGGACCCGCAGATCGTCTGCGTTCTGTTGCGCGGCAATGGCGCCAAGGCCTTTTGCGCCGGCGGCGAAGTGCGCAGCCTGGTGGAAGCCTGTCGCGTCCATCCAGGCGAAGTACCGCCACTGGCCGCGCAGTTCTTTGCGGCGGAATATCGCCTGGACTTCAAACTGCATACCTACCCAAAACCGCTGATCTGCTGGGGCCACGGCTATGTGCTCGGCGGTGGCATGGGGCTGTTGCAAGGGGCAGGCATCCGCATCGTCACGCCGAGCAGCCGCTTGGCCATGCCGGAGATCAGCATCGGCCTGTACCCGGACGTTGGCGCCAGTTGGTTTCTGTCGCGCCTGCCCGGCAAGCTCGGGTTGTTCCTGGGCCTGACCGGTGCGCACATGAACGGCCGCGATGCCATCGACCTGGACCTGGCCGATCGTTTCCTGCTCGATGAGCAGCAGCCGCAATTGATCGAAGGCCTG